>Ga0194060_10000324_pt1 | contig 34812 bp, 37 predicted proteins | sample SepL225m_MetaG_FD_163427 | JGI IMG/M metagenome (GOLD analysis project Ga0194060, IMG submission 163427) | Anoxic zone freshwater microbial communities from boreal shield lake in IISD Experimental Lakes Area, Ontario, Canada - Sep2016-L222-5m | ecosystem: Environmental > Aquatic > Freshwater >...
CTCAGTGACAGATTCAAGGCGAACATCTGCCTCAATGACATCTCCTTCAGGAACTGCAATGAGCGGAACTCCGATACGAGTTGGTGCTTCGATATCGAGCTCGTACTCCTTGAGCTCACCGGTTCGACGCGGGAGCTCGTAGGTATTGAGAATAAAGGGGGTGTTCTTCTTGCTCATGGTTAATGCTCTTAACTAATTATCAGCGTTGAGCTGAGAAAGAATATCTTTATCGTCCGCACCTTCAAGGCGTTCGCGACCACGAGCGACGGCATCCATAGTCTTATTAAGAATGACCTCAAGAGTTGCAAGGCGTCCATCGATATATGCCTCAACTTCACGACGTTCATCTTCTGCAATTTCGCGAGCTTCATGAAGGATGCGCTGTGCTTCATCACGAGCAGCTTGGACAATCGAAGTCTGTTCCACCATGCGAGCGACATCTTCGCGTGCAGAAGCGATCATTGATTCGGCGCTCATACGGCCTTCTTCGATGATGCGATCTCGGTCAGCGATGATTGACTCAGCACCATCCAAATCAGCAGGAAGGAAGTCGCGAGCTCCTTCGAGGATCTCAAGCATCTCGCCACGGTGGACTACACAAGATGCAGAGAGTGGAACGCCCCGTGCCTCTTCAACAACTGCGATTGCTGTGTTGAGCTTCTCAATCGAATCCATTGTCATGCTTGTTCTCCTGCTCTAGCTCGTAACGCTTCATTGACATTTGTTGGAACCATGGATGAGACATCGCCACCGTAATGAGCGAGCTCTTTTACGATAGATGATGATAAGAATGAGTGAGTTGGAGAAGTGGCCATAAACATAGTTTCAACGCCCGATGCCTGAATATGCACTTGTGCCATCTGAAGTTCGTAATCGAAGTCGGTAACTGCGCGCAGTCCTTTAACAATTGCTTGAACCCCATTTTTTTTACAGTATTCGACAAGTAATCCGCTTCCAGAATCGACATTGACATTGGGGAATTTCTTCACATTTTCGCTGATCATCTTCATGCGCTCTTCGACAGAGAACAGTCCTGACTTATTGCGATTGACGAAGACTGCCACGATTACTTCATCAAATTGCCTGCTTGCGCGCTCAATGATGTCGAGGTGGCCAAAGGTGATGGGATCGAAGGATCCCGGGCACACAGCGCGTTTCATGGTGCAAACGCTAGCAATGATTGCTGAGGTTATCCATTCTCGCCATCTACACGCGTAGGAACTCCATAGAAAATTGTTGCCTGCCCGTATTTCTTTTGACGAATTTCTTCCAGACCTTCGGGCCACGAAATCTCTTTTACGCGACTATTGCGTTCGATTGCGATGAGAGCTTGCTGATCGATGAAGCCACCATCACGAAGCTGAATGAGAGTTTCAATAACATCAACGTCTTCAACGTCATACGGTGGATCGATATAAATGAAGTGATAAGGCTGAGCAGCTTTATCTTCGAGGAAGCGATGAACATTCATTGAGTAGAGATGGAAAATTCCAGGACAACTGGCGCTCTTGAGATTCTCCCAATTGCTAGTAATTGCCTTGGCAGCAGAGTCATCTTTCTCGACTGCATGAACGAGAGCTGCACCACGAGAGAGTGCTTCAAGTGCAATTGCACCTGTTCCTGCATAGAGATCTAAGACATGTAACCCATCAAATTCACCGAACTCGGACGTTAGCGTTGAGAAGAGTGCTTCACGTGCCCGATCCGATGTGGGACGGGTCGAGCTTGCGACTGCATCAATAGAGCGCCCTTTAGCAAGGCCAGCGATTATTCTCATAGTTAAGCCTTATCTATATATTCAGAAGCTGCATCCGCTTGAATTTCTGCAAGCTCTGTCGCTAAAAGTGGGAACTGTGAAAGTCCTAATTCGAGAATTATAGATGCATCTTCACGCGCCTGCTCAATCATCGATTCATCCCGTAGAACTCGCAGCAATCGCAGGTGTGAACGCCCTCCTGATTGGCTGACACCTAATACATCGCCTTCACGTCTTTGCTCAAGATCGATGCGAGAGAGTTCAAATCCATCAACAGTTCCAGCGACTGCATCTAATCTTTCTCGTGCAGAACTTTCCGGAAGTGCGCTTGTGACAAGCAGGCAGAGCCCTGGAGATGTTCCACGACCTACACGGCCGCGAAGCTGATGCAATTGAGAAACTCCAAAACGATCGGCATCCATAATGACCATCACCGTTGCATTCGGAACATCGACGCCGACTTCGATAACAGTGGTCGAGATCAAAACATCAATCTCTTTATCTGTAAAAGCTCGCATCGTTGAATCTTTGAGCTCTGCAGTTTGTCGACCATGCAATGGTGCAACTTTTACGCCCTTGAGCGCTCCCCCAGAAAGCAGCGGACCTAGCTCTTCAACAGATGCAATCTCAGTGCTGCTCTCTCCCATGAGGAAATCGATATCTGAATCTTCCGGAGTTCCTGCAGAAATTCGAGGGGCAACGATGTAGGCCTGATGACCCTGTGAAACTTCTTCACCAATTCGTTCCCATGCTCGTTCTAAGAAACCTGGTTTCTCAAGTACGGGGATGACGTGCGTTGTTATGGGTTGGCGGCCGAGCGGCAATTCGCGCAACGTGGATACATCAAGATCACCGAATACGGTCATTGCAACAGTTCGTGGAATTGGCGTTGCTGTCATGACAAGAAGATGTGGAGGATTCTGCGCCTTACTCTTCAGAGCATCACGTTGTTCTACACCGAAGCGATGTTGCTCATCGACAACAATTAACCCTAAATCGTTAAATGTAACGCTCTCGCCCAATAGCGCATGGGTACCAATGACAATACCTGCGGCGCCTGTTGCAGCAAGTGTCAGAGCATCTTTACGTGCGGCTGCGCTCTGCGATCCTGTAATCAGAGTTACCTGTGTTGCGATATCAGAACCGCCAAGCATGCCACCCTGCGAAAGCGGACCAAGTAGTTTTTCGATGGTACGTAGATGTTGCGCAGCAAGTACTTCAGTCGGTGCCAGAAGTGCTGCTTGTCCACCGTTATCAATAACCGACAACATGGCGCGCAATGCGACAACTGTCTTACCCGAACCTACTTCACCTTGGAGCAATCGATGCATGGGATGTGGCTGTGCAACATCCTCGGCAATTTCTCGCGCCACTTCTCTCTGTCCAGCAGTGAGTTCAAAGGGAAGAGAAGCATCGAAGGCATCGAGAAGCCCGCCGCTACGCGCAGGCCTTGCCACTGCATCGAGATTCTTCAACTCTCGACGTCGCGTGAGGAGAAGCAATTGCAGCAGGAAAGCTTCATCGAAGGTAATGCGTTGACGCGCTTTCTCGGCAGTGTCGAGATCTACTGGATTATGCAGTTGTACGAGGGCTTGGTGAAGAGTTGGATAGCCATACTTTTCGCGTATCGATTCAGGTAAGAAATCTGGAACTTCATCAAGTGCTCCAATTGCTAGCTCAATGCACTGCGCAATTTTCCACGATGGCAACTTGGCACTTGCTGGATACATAGGTAGATACTTTCCAGCAAAACTTTCAACAGCTGCATCGACATCGTTGCCATCTGCAATGAGTTCATAATCGGGGTGTGCCAGTTGTCGTTTTCCATTGAAGACTCCAACTTTGCCCGCAAAGAGCCCTTGCTTACCAACCTTAAGTTCCTTCTCGCGCCAGGCTTGATTAAAGAAGGTCAACGATAGCTTTGCCGAACCATCAGTGACGATTACTTCAAGGATATTTCCTTTACGGCCCTGCAATCTGCGATTGGATGCGCTAAAGACCTCGGCGAGGATGGTGACTTCATCGCCTTCATTGAGTTCGGAGATATTGGATAATTCACCACGCACTAAATAGCGACGAGGGTAGTGATGGAGCAGATCGCCAACAGTTGTATAGCCAAATAAATCTTTCAACACTTTTGTAGTGCGATCGCCCAAGACTCCGACAAGTTTCGAATCAAGGGTGGCCATGGCGTTATTCTCTCCTTACAAGTGCTGCATCCCCTTATCTTCCGCATGGATTTTGGTTTTTCGCATGGATTTTGGTGGATTCGCCCTACCCCGCCCCCTCTTGCTACCCTTACGCCCTGTTCCTGATGGGAACGAGAAATTCTTTAGATCTAAGGAATTTGTAATCTAGAAGGAGTAACAACATGGCATCTTCATGCGACATCTGTGGCAAGGGCCCAAGCTTTGGCAATAACGTTTCACACTCACAGGTGAAGACACGTCGTCGTTGGAATCCAAATATCCAGCGCGTAAAGACACTCGTAGCAGGCGCATCAAAGCGTCAGAACGTATGTACTTCATGCCTTAAGGCTGGAAAAGTTACTCGCTAACTACTTACTTGTACCGAAGTGGCTCCAGGAAACTGGGGCCACTTTGCTTTTCACTCCAGAAATTCCGCTTCCTGATTCCACGGTTCCAATTTTAATTCCGGGTAAATCGCTACCTGTAGCCAGAAGCACGTGGTCTTCGCCTCCTGCATATATCCATTGGAATACATCCGTATTTAACTTATCTGCCAAAGCAGAAAGCTCTGCAAATTCAGGTGCTTTCGCAATGAGCGCCTCGTCAAAGTGAAGAGAAACTTTGGAAGCTTCGGCTAACTGAGAACCTTGTATAAGTAGCGAATCCGATACATCTGACATTGCCGTTGCGCGTGAGAAATCAATTGCGTAATCAAGTGACGGTGCTGAGAATTCAGAGAGCGCCTTCTCCGCATGTGGTGAGTTAATTGCCACTTGGCGGGTGAGAAGTTCGAGCCCCGCTGCTGACCACCCGGGTAGGGATGAGATAAATATTCCATCACCAACGCGTGATCCACTGCGAAGTATGGGAGTGCTTGCGTGTCCAAGCGCGGTCATCGAAATAACAACGTGTGCACCACGCGCTATATCTCCACCGACAATATGTGCGCCAGCTAGGTCGGCTTCGTGCTTCATTCCTCGAGCTAAATTTTCAATCCACTGCAATGTTTCATTACCTGTAAGAGCGACAGAGGCTGTCAAAAAGTCGCAGCGCCCTCCCATCGATAAAATATCAGCAACATTTGCAGCAGTAATCTTGCGCCCAATATCGAAGGGTGAAGACCACTCGAGTTTAAAGTGGACATCTTCAACTGCCATATCCGAGGTAATAAGCGACTGCGTGGACGTTTCAAGAATGGCTGCATCATCGCCAATTCCAACAACTACGCGAGAATCATCGGTCGCAAAAATCTTCTGCAGCGCAGATATGACTTCGCCTTCGACAAATCCCATAGCCATAACACTATTGGATGAGATAGCGTTAGGGCGAAGCGAGAGGATTTCATATGTCAGTACAGGCCTACATCTTGATTCAAACCGAAGTTGGCAAAGCGTCATCAGTTGCTGCCGCTATCAATACAATTCCGGGCGTATCACTAGCCGAAGGTGTAACGGGTCCTTATGATGTCATCATGCGAGCTGAAGCACCGTCCATGGAAGAGTTTGGTCGCGCCATCTTGACGAAGGTGCAAGCAGTTCCTGGAATTACTCGCACGTTGACCTGCCCCGTAACAAATTAATTAACGGGATAAGGCGCTCTGCAGTAAGTGCGTAATAACTTCTGAATATCCGATTCCTGTTGCTTGCCACATCTTTGGATAAGCTGAAGTTCTCGTAAAACCTGGCATTGTGTTGATCTCATTAATAATGATCTCTCCGGCCTGAGTTACGAAAAAGTCAACACGCGCTAAACCTTCTGCCCCTATCGCCTTAAATGCAATAAGAGCGTAGCTCTGAATTTCTTCAATAATCTGTGGGTTAAAAGGCGCGGGAATATCTATTCTCGTCGCGCCATCGAGATATTTGGCTTGATAGTCGTAAAACTCATAGTGAGGATCAATCCAGACTTTTCCAGGAATTGATGCTTGTGGGCTTCCATTAATCTCTAGAACTGCACATTCAACCTCAGCACCTTCGATAGCGCTTTCAATCAAAACTTTAGAATCGAAAGAGAGTGCTTCATCCATTGCAGTCGCAAATGAGCTTAACTCCTTGACCTTCACAGTCCCCCGACTGGATCCTCCACGAGATGCCTTGACGAATATGGGCATCCCGAGCGGCGCAATTGATTCTGTAATTGTTTCAGGGCTGCGCTTCCACTCAATCTCCGTAACGGTAATGCCGGGAGCTATAGCAATACCTGCTGATGAAAAGAAAGACTTTGCATCTGACTTATCCATGGCAATCTCAGATGCAGCTGCTCCGCTTCCTACATATGGAATACCGAGAAGATCGAGATCGCTTTGAAGTTGTCCATCTTCTCCATAAGTACCGTGAAGAACAGGAAAAATCACATCTGCCACCAGCGCAACGCCATCAATCGATAGCCCGTCTTTCCCTCGTGTTACTTCAGGGAAATTTCCGGTTACAGATGGAAGAGCTCCGTTTTCAAGTAACAATGGATAATCCAGCGGAAGTGCCATCCACTTTCCTTCGCGTGTAATACCGATCAGGATTGGTTCATATTCAACGCGATTGATAGCTGAAAGAAGGCCGCCTGCCGATAGGCATGAGATCTCGTGTTCGCTACCTGGCCCTCCGCATAAGATTGCAACGCGTTTCATCGAATAAAGTTTTCTGCCTTAGTGGTGATCTCCATCAGCTTCTGAAAAGCTGCTTCCGGAGTCAATTGTTCACTGACAATATCCCCAACCGCTTCAATAACGGGTACTTCAATTCCAACTCTATGAGCAATTTCAGCAACTGCCCCAGCAGATGCAACGCCCTCTACTGTTTTAGCAACCTCTGCGCGAGCCTTGGCCATGGACCCTGTGCGACCTAGCGCTTCTCCAAATGTGCGGTTGCGAGAAAGTGGTGAGCCACAACTGGCAACGAGATCACCCATTCCGGCAAGTCCTGCAGCTGAAAGTGGATCAGAACCATGTGCGGCACACAACCGTGCGACTTCATTGAGTCCACGGGTAATTAACATTGCTTGAGTATTTTCGCCAAAGCCCATGCCGATGGAGATTCCTACCGCAAGAGCAATGACGCTCTTGATTGCACCAGCGAGTTCGCACCCCATTACATCGATTGATGTGTACACGCGGTAATACGGTGTGCGGAATAGATCGCGAATCTGTTCGGATAACTCGATAGTAGGAGCTGCTACGACTGCGCCAGCTGGTTGGCGCAGGACAAGTTCATCAGCCAAATTAGGGCCAGTGATTATCGCAACTCTGTGCGAACCCAATACATCTTCGATGACCTCGGTCATGCGCATCTGCGTGCTTATCTCTATGCCTTTGAGTGTGCTCACTATTGTGCAATCTTTACTGAAATGGCCCTTCCAATCCTGCAGAGTAGAACGCAACTGTTGAGCAGGGATTGCCAGGATATAGATATCAGAAAAATTAAATGCTTCGTCGAGATCAGTGGTGGCGATAATCGCATCAGGCAGCACATGCCCCTGCAGATATTTCCTATTTGTATGAGATGAGTTTATTTCTGCAATTACTTCTACGCTTCTTCCCCACAGCAAGACTTGATTTCCGGCATCGCTTAAGACTTGTGCCATGGTCGATCCCCATGCACCTGCTCCGAAGACCGTTACTTTGCTCATGCCCTCTTCTTCTTGAAATTTCCTGTGCGCGGTAAATCCGATGTGTGCGGGTCAAAGATTACTTGAGGTCGCTTCTCGCCACGAATTTCTTCTAAAAGAGTAGTGATAGCCCGCATGATCTCAGCAGTTGCTTCAATGAGCGCCTGAGGATCTTCGCCCTTTCCATACCACTTCGATAAATCAACGGGCTTGCCTACGCGAATGATGATTGTCTTCCGAGGAAAGAGTCTGAGCTTCGTTGTGTAATTAGGAACGATGAGTTGAGATCCCCATTGCGCAATTGGGATAACAGGCGTATTTGTCTGTAGCGCAAGACGTGCGCAACCAGTCTTTGCAATCATCGGCCACATATTGGGATCGCGAGTCAGAGTTCCTTCTGGATAGACGCCAAGCATGTGACCTTGTTCAAGAATAAGTTTTGCGTGATCGACAGCCTTCTTTGCATCACTGCTTTCGCGTTCGACCGGAATTTGGCCAGCCGCAAGAAGAATTTTTCCGATCACCGGTGTCTTAAATATTCCAGATTTTCCAAGATACCTGGGGGCTCGACCATTGCGGTAGAGAAAGTGGGTAAAGACCAATACATCGAGATAGGACATGTGATTGCTGGCAACGATAACGCGACCCAAGGCAGGAATATTCTCTGCGCCCTTCCAATCCCGACTCCAGAAGAGATTGAAGATTGGAATAATAATTTTGGTACATATTTTAAAGGTGAGATTTGTACCGAGCGGATACCCGCGAGGAGGTTCGTAGCGAACTTTGAACTCAGCCATGTTTCAAATCCTAGCTATAAAAAAACTGAGGCCGCACATTGTGCGACCTCAGTTCTTTAAGATATTTAAATAAGAATGTATAAAGAAGAATTAACGCTTCTTTGTAGCCTTCTTAGCTGTCTTCTTACGTGCAGGAGCCTTCTTAGCTGTCTTCTTGACAACCTTCTTAGCTGCCTTCTTCTTTGCAGGAGCCTTCTTCTTAGCAGCTGCCTTCTTTGCAACAGGCTTAGCGACAGCCTTAACTTCTGGCTTTGGTGCTGGACCGAGCTTACGATCGCCAGCAACAATCTCCTTAAGAGCCTTCGCAGGAAGGAAACGTGCCTTCTTTGAAGCCTTAATCTTGATTGTCTCGCCTGTGAATGGGTTACGTCCCATACGTGCCTTGCGATCAACCTTCTTGAACTTTCCAAAATCGTTGATCATGACATCGTTACCAGCTGACATGTTACGTGTGATTGTGTCAAAAACGATATCTACAGCGTGTGTAGCTTCCTTCTTGCTGCCGTTGAAGTGTGGGGCCAACGCAGCGATAAACTGGGCCTTATTCATTCAATTCCCCTTATGTTTACGCGTAAATAATTAAGCTTTTGCCTAACTGAGTAAAACTTAAACCTATCTAAGGGGTGAGAGCGTTATTGACGCGTGCGTGTCGCAAGTAAATATTCTCGTAAAAAACAACTTTTTATGCGTAAATAACTCTCATTCCTTCATTGAGACTTTTACACTTTCTACTCACCCTACGAAAAAAGTAAGCGATTTACGCTTACTTTCAACGTCTCAGATACGGATGGGAAGAGTTGTTGGCTTGTAAGAGGCGCGCTTTGCCTCAAATGCATCGATGGAATCAGTGTGGTTCAAGGTTAATCCGATGTCATCGAGACCTTCCATTAAACGCCAACGGGTGTAATCGTCGAGTTCGAAGGCGACGCTGACATCGTTATAGGAAACTGTACGAGTTTCAAGATCAACGGTGATCGCAGTGTTGGGAGCTGACTCGATAACCTGCCAGATAGCCTCAACAGCTTCTTGCGGCAGGATGACGGTAAGTAGCCCACCCTTAAGCGAATTACCGCGGAAGATATCGGCGAAACGACTTGAGATCACAGCTTTAAATCCATAGTTCTGCAGAGCCCAGACTGCATGCTCACGAGATGAACCTGTGCCGAATTCAGGACCGGCAACAAGAATTGATCCGCTCTTGTACTCATCTTTATTGAGGACAAATTCAGGATCGCTGCGCCATGCAGAGAAGAGTCCATCCTCAAAGCCGCTACGAGTAACGCGCTTGAGGTAGACGGCAGGGATGATCTGATCTGTATCTACATTGCTGCGGCGAAGTGGAACTCCAGTACCAGTGTGCTTAATAAATTTTTCCATTAGTGATAGCCCTCTCTTACAAATCTGCCGGTGATGAAAGCGTTCCGCGGATTGCTGTAGCTGCAGCCACTAGCGGGCTGACAAGGTGAGTTCGTCCACCTTTTCCTTGGCGGCCTTCGAAGTTACGGTTGGAGGTCGAGGCAGAACGTTCGCCCACTGCTAACTGATCTGGGTTCATACCTAGACACATAGAGCAACCTGCATTTCGCCATTCAGCGCCGAAGTCTAAGAAGATTTTATCTAAGCCTTCCTTCATCGCCTGCTGACGTACGCGCTCAGAACCAGGCACTACAAGCATGCGAAGTTTTGGAGCAATCTTCTTTCCTTCGATCACTGATGCTGCTGCACGTAAATCCTCGATACGGCCATTGGTGCAGGACCCTAAGAAAACAGTATCAATAGCTATCTTCTTCAGTGGTGTTCCGGCAGTAAGCCCCATGTATTCGAGTGCGCGCTCTGCAGCTCCACGCTCTTCAGAATCCTTGATATCTGCAGGGTTTGGAACTGATGCATTGAGCGGCAAACCTTGTCCTGGGTTTGTTCCCCATGTAACAAATGGCTCAAGAGTGTTTGCATCGAGTGTAATTTCAACGTCAAACTTCGCATCTGCATCTGTAAAGAGAGTCTCCCAATAGCTTTGGGCAGCTGCAAAGTCTTCAGGTGCATGTGGCTTGCCCAAGATGTAATCAAATGTCTTCTGGTCAGGTGCAATAAGCCCTGCGCGTGCGCCTGCTTCGATAGACATATTGCAGACAGTCATACGACCTTCCATTGATAACTCGCGAATAGCTGAACCGCGATATTCAATGATGTAGCCCTGTCCCCCACCAGTTCCGATTTGGGCGATGATGGCAAGGATGATGTCCTTTGCTGTTACGCCAGTCTTTAAAGTTCCTTCTACATTAATTGCCATCGTCTTGGGGCGGCGTGATGGAAGAGTCTGAGTTGCAAGTACGTGTTCAACTTCGGAAGTTCCGATACCGAATGCGATTGCACCAAATGCGCCATGTGTAGATGTGTGCGAATCTCCGCAGACAATTGTCATACCAGGTTGGGTGATTCCAAGTTGTGGTCCCACAACGTGCACAACGCCTTGATCAGCATCTCCTAATGAGTGGATACGGATTCCAAATTCCTTGGCGTTATTGCGCAACGTATCAATCTGTAGCTTTGAAACTGGGTCTGCAATTGGCTTTAAAATATCTAGAGTCGGCGTGTTGTGATCTTCTGTAGCAATAGTTAAGTCGGGACGACGTACCTTGCGACCTGCAAGACGCAATCCATCGAATGCCTGCGCACTTGTTACTTCGTGAACAAGTTGTAGATCGATGTACAGGAGATCTGGCTCTCCATCGGCCTGTCGAACGATATGGTCATCCCAAATCTTCTCGGCTAGCGTCTTTCCCATCAGCTGGTGTGCTCCTTTAAAACTCGTGTATTGCCATCTTCAACGCAATTAAGACTTGGCGAGATTGCCATCTTAACTAGTGAGATGCTAATATCACTCCGTGGATAAGAAGAATAGCGGAGTCGGCGTATTAGATAAAGCCGTAGGCATCCTTGCCACCCTCGAATCAGGGCCACATTCGCTGGCAGAACTGGTTGCCGCAACAGGAATCGCGCGTCCTACTGCTCACCGATTGGCTGTTGCACTTGAATTCCACCGCTTGGTAGCTCGCGATCTCAATGGTCGATTTATCTTGGGTCCACGTTCTGCAGAACTTGCAGCAGCTGCAGGTGAAGATCGCCTGATTGCTGCTGCTGCCCCAGCCCTTGCCGCCCTTCGCGATGCAACGGGTGAATCTGCGCAGTTATACCGCCGTCAGGGAGATATCCGCATCTGCGTTGCAGTTGCTGAACGACTTTCAGGTTTACGTGACTCTGTCCCTGTTGGTGCATCTCTGACAATGCAGGCAGGATCGGCTGCACAAATTTTGATGGCGTGGGAAGACTCAGAGAAGATTCATCGCGGGTTAAAGAATGCCCGTTACACAGCGGCTCATCTTGCCGCCGATCGACGTCGCGGTTGGGCACAATCGGTCGGAGAGCGCGAAGCAGGTGTTGCCTCTGTCTCTGCACCTGTTCGCGGCCCAAATGGAAAGGTAATTGCTGCAGTCTCTATTAGCGGACCGATTGAGCGTTTAGGTCGCCAGCCAGGTCGCCTACATGCAGCAGCGGTAGTTGCAACGGCTGAGCGTTTAACTGAGCATTTAAAGCAAGGTAAGTGAGTTAGTTATGTATCAGATCGAGTTCGCGTAAGACCCTTGAAATAATCGTAAAGTTAAAACCCTTGCGGGCAAGAAGCGATTGAATACGTCGGATCTGCACATCTGGTTCTAGTCGCGACATTGTGTTGAACTTCTTAAAGCCCAAATCGAAGGCTGCACGATATTCAGATTCATCATCGATACCGTCGAGGGCTTCATCGATCTGTTCTTGGGTGACGCCCTTCTGGCGAAGTTCGCCCGCGATAATGCGTTTAGAGATCTTCTTATGGTTATGGCGCGAAGTTGCCCACGCCGCTGCAAATTCGCGATCATTGATAAGTCCGCTCTCTTGCAGGCGAAATACGACAGCCTGCGCCACATCGTCTTCAACGCCGCGACTCTTAAGGTGAGCGAGAAGCTCGCCCTTACTTTTCGCTCTGGTCACAAGTGCGTTGAGCGCAAGTGTGTGAGCTACTTCGTAAGGGTCGGAGCCTTCGCCTCGTTCTACCTTTGCAAATTGCAGAGAAATTAGAAATCAACCTCTGCTGCTGCTTCATCGATCTCTGCGATCATCTCTGCATCAACTTCGACGGGTACGAAGCTGGCACGGATTTTAGATTCGATCTCATTGGCAAGATCTGGATTATCGATAAGGAATGCGCGTGAATTTTCCTTACCTTGACCGAGTTGATCGGCTTCGTAGGTATACCAAGCCCCTGATTTCTTTACGATACCGAGCTCAACGCCCATATCGAGAAGTGAACCTTCGCGAGAGATTCCGACGCCGTAGATGATGTCGAACTCAGCCTGCTTAAATGGTGGAGCCATCTTATTTTTAACGACCTTGACGCGTGTGCGGTTACCGACTGATTCAGTGCCCTCTTTAAGAGTTTCGATTCGTCGGATATCAAGGCGAACAGATGCGTAGAACTTAAGCGCCTTTCCACCTGTTGTTGTCTCAGGGGATCCGAAGAAGACGCCAATCTTTTCGCGGAGCTGGTTGATAAAGATTGCTGTTGTCTTTGATTGGTGAAGTGCACCAGTGATCTTACGAAGCGCTTGTGACATCAGACGTGCCTGAAGACCCATATGTGAATCGCCCATCTCGCCTTCGATTTCTGCGCGAGGTACAAGGGCTGCAACTGAGTCGACAACGACGAGATCGAGAGCTCCGGAACGAATCAACATATCCATGATCTCGAGAGCTTGTTCGCCGGTATCTGGCTGTGAGACAAGGAGCGCATCGATATCGACGCCAAGCTTCTTTGCATACTCTGCATCGAATGCATGCTCTGCATCGATGAAGGCGCAGATTCCGCCAGCCTTCTGTGCATTTGCAATTGCATGCAAGGTAAGAGTTGTCTTACCTGAGGATTCAGGTCCATAAATTTCAACGATGCGACCACGTGGGAGGCCACCGATACCAAGTGCAATATCGAGTGCGATAGAGCCAGTTGGAATTACTTCGATTACCTGTGCTTGACGATCTGACATCTTCATTACTGAGCCCTTACCAAACTGTCGTTCGATTTGAGCTAGCGCGGTATCTAACGCCTTCTGGCGGTCGGATACATTTTTCTCTTCAGGCTTTGATTTTTCTGCAGCCACTGTATTCTCCATTTCATCTCGAACGTCTGCGAGCGCAGCCGTTGGTATTCGGCCCAGAAGGTACGGAAGTTCTCTGCGACGGCCCTCGCGTTATAGAGACGCTGTGGGCGGATGCTGAGCACCGCTCTGGTTGTGCAGTCAGTTTCCTGACCCATCAGCTAGGTATGAATTAGCTTGATGCAGATAAGGGTATCCGAACATCTGTTCGAAAGGTAGCAGGCGCCACTGACAAGTAGGGTGTGTCGCATGCTCATCCTCCTGCCGCCCTCTGAGAAGAAGCAGGAGACAGCTAAACCCACCCCCGCCATGAGCGTCTATGCGGGAGTTCTCTATCAAGCCCTGGGTTGGGCCACTCTCTCCCCTGCTGCCAAGAAGCGAGGCGAAATGGCGCTTGCGATTATCTCCGCAAAGTACGGAGTTGTCCGTCCATCTCAGAAGATCGAAAGCTATAAAGAGAAGATTGATAATAAGGCGATGCGCCAGCCCATTGCATCTGTGCTCGATGGCGCCGAGGAGAAGTTGATCGTCGACTGTCGATCATCTACCTATAAGACAGTCTGGCACTCCCCTGTCGACATTACTGTAGAAATCCGCGTATCCACTGTTGTTGATGGCGTTCGCACAGTTGTGACACATATGTCGAAGAAGACTCGCGGCGAGATTGCGCGCTGGCTGCTGCAATCGAGGTCGCTACCAACATCTCCCGAAGATCTCTATGCCATTGTCTCTGAGAAATATCCTTGTGCACTCACTCCATCCGATGGCGTCGAACCCTGGGTACTTGAAGTTATTGCCGTTTAATAGCGGTACTTCTCTGTCTCTGCTGGGCATTGCTTGCAGACTGCGCGCCAGATTTCATCTGCTTCGCGTCCTGCAGCAAGGGCTTCATTTACGGTGAGCGATCCCAATTCGCTTATTGCAATATCGTGCGAAAAAGAGGTAGCCCACGCTTCTCCAAATGAGAGCACAAGTCTTTCCCGTAAATCAGAGATTCGCATTAGTAGATAGCCACCAATTAAAAGAGTGTGCGCTCTACAAGAAGTTCTGCTTGTTCGCGGGATTGTTTACCAGAAATTGGCTGCATTACTTGGCCCAATAACCAGCGCATCGCGACTCCGGTACCTGCCTCAGATTTTGTAGCGTCGAAGATACAGCGAGCCAACACCAAGTACAGTGGATTTTCTGCATGGGACATGATTGCAATCAAAGTGTCAGCATCATGAATACGCATTGAAGCAAGAGCTTTATCTGAAGAAATTTCAAGCGACAGTGATTCAAGAGCATCAGCGGGTGTACCAGCACGGGATGCAATTGAGACAAGGCGATCTACTTCGGCAGTGATGAGCGCTTCAAGGACTGCGTTCTTATCACGATAATGGTTATACAAAGTGGCACGCGAGACTTCGGATGCATCGGCGATATCAATCATGGAGATATGAGAAATGCCATGGATTGCAATAAGAGATTTTGTTCCTTCGAGAATTGCGCTCTCGGTGCGACGATGTATTCCGCCTTGCAAGGCGTACTTAGGCTGCGTCGACAACGGAGAGCTTTGCGCTTTCACGAGATGTGAGTTCGTGTGCAACGCCAGTCATCACAGATGACAAGGTAAGACCAAGAGCATCACAGATTGCATTGAGTAACTCTGAAGATGCTTCTTTCTGTCCGCGTTCTACCTCAGAGAGATACCCGAGTGAGACACGAGCTTCGCGAGCTACATCACGTAACGTGCGAGATTGCGAGGTGCGAGCATCGCGAAGTGTGTGACCAACTGCTTCACGTAATAGCGCCATTGTTCACTCCTTTCGAATCGACCTAGGTGCTAAGGATACGCGCAAAGTTACCAATCGCGCTGGATATGGCGCCTTGGCGTACGCCATCTCGCCCGCCATCGAGGGTCAAGAGCAAGGTTTGATTGATGGGCCCCGCGATGGCGATCCAGACCGTACCTTCGCGGATTCCCATGTAATCACCTGGTCCTGCGACGCCCGTTGTTGAAATCGCCCACGTTGTTCCAATCTTCTCGCGAGCACCGTTGGCCATAGCAATCGCAACCTCTTCGCTTACTACCGAGAACTCATCAATGATTGCACGAGGAACTCCTAAGAAATTTACCTTTACATCTGCTGTGTAAGCGATGATTCCGCCGATAAAGACTTCTGATGCGCCTGGTACTTGAGTAAGTGCATGTCCCAATCCCCCACCAGTAAGTGATTCTGCAATCGAGACAGTTTCACCTCGAGCTTTGAGGGTCTCGATGATGGTTGTGGCGTAGACGCTTGTTGTCATGCCTTCAATCTATCTCTTCTGATACCACGTACGTAAGTAGTCATAGCCAGTTGAAATTGTCAGCGCCACTGCTACCGCGATAAATGAGTATTTAAACCAATCCAGAGATGCTGGAAGTGGGAGCATAAAGAAACCAACTCCAAAACTTTGAAATCCTGTCTTTAGTTTTCCGCCTTTGCTGGCAGGAATTACTCCATCTTTAATGACGAGCAGTCGGAATACTGTGATCCCAATTTCCCGGAAGAGAATCACGAAAGTGATCCACCAAGGAAAACGGCCAAGTAGGGAGAGAGAAATCATCGCAGAACCAATGAGCGCCTTATCTGCGACAGGATCGAGGAACGCTCCAAGCGCTGTGACGCGATTAGATTGTCGCGCCCATTTTCCATCTGCAATATCTGTAAGTCCCAAGACGAAGTAGATGCACCAGGAGATTATTTGATACTTCGAATTGTCTCCACCATCAAAGAAGAGGGTAAATACACCAATAGGTATCAGCAGAATGCGGGCAACGGTCAGGGTATTTGGAGTAATAAAAGCTGGAGCCCTCATCGAACTTCCGCCACTAAATCTGCACCCATAGAATCAATTACGACTGCATCGACATACTGACCAACCGTGAACTCAGTTCCGATAAATGAGGTCGTTCCATCTACTTCTGGCCCTTGATGCGCAGCACGACCTTCTTGTAAATCAGCATCTTCAATAAGTACGCGCACGTGTTCGCCAATGCGAGCTTGGGCGCGCAATGAGACCATTTCATCTGCAAGAGATGAGAGCGTCTCTACTCGCTCGCGAATTACTTCGTCTGCGACCTTATCGCTCAGATCTAACGCTTCAGTCTTATCCTCATCTGAATATCCAAATATGCCCACAGCATCAAGTTTTGCTGCAGTGATGAACTCAGCTAACTCGTTGTAATCAGCTTCTGTCTCACCGGGGAATCCAACAATGAAGTTGGATCTGATGCCAGCCTCGGGTGAAAGTGCTCTGATCTGCGAGATCAGATGGAGGAACTTCTCTGAATCACCGAATCGACGCATCCGACGGAGAACTGTTGGGCTTGTATGTTGGAATGAGAGATCAAAGTAGGGCGCAACCTTCTCGGTCTCAATCATTGCCTGCAAGAGTGACGGTCGCATCTCTGCTGGTTGAAGATAGGAAAGTCGAACGCGTTCGATACCTTCAATCTCTGCAAACTCGTGGAGGATCTTCTCCATGAGTTTGAGATCTCCTAAATCTTTTCCATAGGAAGTTGTATTTTCGCTGACAAGAAATAGTTCGCTGACTCCATGCTGAGCTAGCCAGAGCCCTTCCTGCAGAATCTCTGTCGGCCTACGAGAGATAAATGAACCTCGGAAATATGGAATGGCACAGAAGGAACATCGGCGGTCGCAGCCTGATGCGATCTTGAGCGGTGCCCACGGAGCATCGCCTAACCTCTTACGAAAGAGCGAACCGCCCGCACCTACTGCCGATGCGAAGCTCTCATCGCGTGCTGCGGCACGTTCGACAGGTGCGATGGGAAGAAGTGCTCTTCGGTCACGAGGAGTATGGGGTGCGTGTGAGTTACCGCTAATAATTGATTGCAGACGTTCTGAAATATCTTGGTAATCATCAAAGCCTAAGATTGCATCAGCTTCTGGGAGCGCATCCGCAAGTTCCTTGCCGTAGCGCTCTGCCATACATCCCACAGCTACTACAGCGCGAGTTACTCCATGGCCTTTGAGTGAATTTGCTTCGAGTAGTGCATCGACTGAGTCTTTCTTTGCAGACTCAATAAATCCGCATGTATTAACGACTGCAACCTCTGCTGATTCAACATCGCTCACTAGCGTCCAGCCATCTGCCTCTAAACGTCCAGCGAGCTCTTCGGAATCAACTTCGTTGCGCGCACAGCCCATAGTGACAATCGCAACGGTACGGGACATGGGGTGATGTTAGCGGAAGGTTCGACGTACCTCTTCGTTCTGGCCACCCAAAGGTGCCAATGGCTTTCCATTAAAGGTCACATCCAGACCTGCTGGGTTACTCAAGTAGACGCTAATGACTGAAGATCCTTTATAGGTCTTCGTCTCGCCTTGAAAGATTGAACCTTTTTCAATCTCTTTTCCATCAACGATGATGTCGATGTAAGAATTTCCGCGAGACGCAGAAATGACAAGTGAAACCGGTCCATGGGTAGCTGTTGACGATGGAGCCGCTACTGCGGAGGCGGTAGGTGTTGCACTCGGTGTAGTAGATGGTGTCGCAGACACCGATGCAGTTGCTGAAACCCTTGGAGCTACCACCGGTGACGTACTTTGGTTAGACATCACAATTTGCACAATTCCGATGACGCCAAGAATAAGAATAGATGCCAATGCTGGAACTTTCCAGGATAAAGATTTCTTTTCGCGAGGAACTTGAATCACATTGTTATCAACCAGTGAATCTTGAATGCGCTGGCCTTCGACTGCATGTTGATTGTTATATAGATCAATTAAGATTTGAGGATTGAGTCCAATAAGTACTGCGATATTGCGCAGGTGGCCTCGGGCATAGGTATCTCCACCACAATGTTTAAAATTATCTGATTCCATCTCATTTAAAAGACCCATACGAATACTTGTTGCATCCGAAAGCGTTGCGATGCTCATGCCGGCAGCTTCGCGAGCATCGCGCATCGTTGTGCCTAGAGTCATCTGATAAGCCGCCTGACTGTGGGAGGTAAGAACCTCAATTCTAACTTTAGACCTGTGCGAAAAAAATGGGAAGTGACCCCTATTCGGTTATTTCACCCCTAAAAGGCACCCAGAATTAATCTGAAATTCAGTAATCGCGAAGTGTTGCGAGCACAGAATCGAGTTCATCGGGTTTGACCATGACGGTTCGGGCCTTAGATCCTTCTGAAGGGCCAACTATTCCTCGCGACTCCATGAGATCCATCAATCTGCCAGCTTTCGCAAAACCAACACGCAACTTACGTTGCAGCATTGAAGTTGAACCAAACTGTGTGCCAACTACTAATTCAACAGCTTGAATCAAGATTTCTAAGTCATCACCAATCTCTTTATCAATATTCTTATTTGATTGTGGGACTTGTGTTACATCATTGCGATAACGTGGAGCAAGTTGCTTCTTCACATGGTTTGTTACCGCTTCAATTTCTCGTTCAGATACGTAGGCACCTTGAATTCGAATTGCTCTACTTGCTCCCATAGGAATAAATAGCGCGTCGCCCTGCCCGATAAGTTTTTCAGCTCCAGGGCTATCGAGAATCACTCGACTGTCGGCAAGCGAGGATGTTGCAAAGGAGAGTCGTGATGGAACGTTAGCTTTGATCAAACCTGTAACCACATCAACCGATGGTCTCTGTGTCGCAAGGACCAGGTGGATACCAGCAGAGCGCGCCAACTGAGTAATGCGAACAACTGATTCTTCAACTTCACGGGCGGCAACCATCATGAGATCTGCAAGCTCATCGATGATGACAAGTAAGTATGGGTAAGGCTCGACGACACGATCTGAGCCAGGGGGCGCGACAACTTTTCCTGCACGGACAGCCTTATTGAAATCATCGATATGTCTAAATCCAAATGTCGCCAAATCTTCATACCGGAGATCCATCTCGCGAACTACCCACGTGAGCGCATCGGCAGCTTTCTTAGGGTTGGTAATAATCGGTGTAATCAAGTGCGGAATTCCTTCATATGCGGTGAGTTCAACGCGCTTTGGATCAATCAAAATTAATCGCACATCGTCGGGAGTTGCCCGCATCAAAACTGAGGTAATCATCGCGTTAATCATTGAAGATTTTCCTGCACCGGTTGCTCCTGCTACAAGCAGATGGGGCATCTTCGCTAAGTTGGCACAAACGAAATTACCCTCAACATCTTTACCAAGAGCGACGAGCATGGGATGGTGATCTTGACCTGCAACGCTTGAGCGCATGACGTCACCAAGTGCAACAATCTCTCGATCCGCATTAGGGATTTCAATTCCTACAGCTGATTTACCCGGAATAGGCGAAAGAATGCGAACTTCACTGCTGGCAACGGCATAAGAAATATTCTTAGAAAGAGCGGTGATGCGCTCAACTTTCACTGCATTGCCAAGCTCAACTTCATAGCGAGTCACTGTAGGACCGCGCATAAATCCAGTCACCTGAGCATCAATATCAAATTGCTTAAATACCTCAGTCAATGAGGCCACTACGGATTCGTTGACCTTGCTCTTGGCCTTCGCAGCAGGCCCTACCTTGAGTAAATCTTGAGATGGAAGTTCATATTTCATATCACTGGTTAAGAGCAACTGTTCAGGGCGCTTTTCAGACTTTGGCGCCTCTTGAAGTTGAGCGGCAAGTGGAGTTCGTGGAATCTCGACAGTGAACTCTTCATCAAACTCTTCTTCATCAATTTCATCATCCACTTCTTGATTCCAAGCAACAACCGGAGATTCAAAAGGTGGCGTATCAGAAATTTCAAAGTCACCATCACCTCGCTGAGGGCGTTTAGACCATAGCCAGATTGCCAATACTTTGATTCGGATACCCACCTTGGACAGTGGTGTACCGGTAATAATAAGTAGGCCAAAGAAGAAAACGACAATGAGAAGTGGGTAAGCAAGGAGTGATGTCATCAGGGCAACAAGCGGCTTTGCAACCCAGTAACCCAGCAGCCCTCCACCTTCGCGAATTGCAGTTGCACCAGTTGGATTTACGGCGCCGAGTGAACCATTAAGTAGATGGGCAAGCCCTGTTGCACTGACTAAGAGAGTAAGGGTTCCAACAGTAATTCTCCCTGTTGTGTGTTTATCTTCAGGTTTTCTAAATAACCTCACTGCAAAGTAGAGAAGAACAAGAGGCGCCATGACACCAATGCGACCAAATGTTCCGTAGAAGAATGAGTAGAGATTCCTTCCCACATAGTTATCGGCCTTAAACCATGTTCCTGCAAATGCAGAGAGAGAAAGTAGAAGAACGAGCAGAGCTGCTCCATCGCGGTGATGCTCGGGATCTAAATCTCTTGCCCCGCGGGCGACAAAGCGGATTGAAGAACCCAGAGTCTTTGCAATGAAGTGCCAGATTGATGCGCAGACAGAAGCAACTACACCGAGAAAAGAGTTACCTGATGTGCGTTTCTTCTTCTTAGCCACACGCTCAATCTTAGGTGGAGGGTAATTCTTGCAGGCGTAGGCGCGCCGACCTATACCTCAACGACAACGGGAACAATCATTGGGCGACGACGGTGTTTCTGTCCGACCCAACTTCCAATAGTTCGACGTACAACTTGTGAAAGCTGATGAGTTCCATTGACGCCTTCAGCAACTGCGGCAGTGAGAGCTTTCTCAATCTGCCCACGTACTTCATCAAAGAGCGCTTCATCTTCATTAAAACCTCGTGCATGGATATCAGGTCCTGCAACAATCTTCCCTGTTTGTGATTCGATCACTACGATGACAGAGATAAATCCTTCTTCGCCGAGAATACGTCGATCTTTGAGCGATGACTCTGTGATATCTCCGATGCTCTGACCATCAACATAGACAAAGCCACATGGAACCGAACCAACGACTTCTGCCTCGTGGTTAACAAGATCAACAACAATACCGTTCTCGATAATAAATGCATTTTCACGAGGAACTCCGGCCTGAATTGCAATCTCAGCATTGGCCTTCAGGTGTCGCCATTCGCCATGAACTGGAAGCACATACTTTGGTTTCACTATGTTGTAACAATATAAGAGCTCACCTGCTGCTGCGTGGCCAGAAACATGCACCATCGCATTGGCTTTATGCACAACTTTGGCACCGAAACGTGTGAGCTCGTTGATCACTCTAAAGACTGAATTTTCATTACCAGGAATAAGTGATGATGCAAGGATGACGGTATCGCCCTCCCCCACACGAATCTGATGATCACCATTTGCCATGCGTGAGAGTGCAGCCATGGGTTCACCTTGTGATCCAGTACAAATAAGCACCACGCGATCATCGTAATTATCGAGTTCGCGTGCGTCGAAGAGGATTCCCGAAGGAACGGTTAAGTAACCCATATCTTGCGCAATCTTCATATTACGAATCATCGAGCGACCAATAAATGCGACCTTGCGATTGTGCAGCGCGGCTGTATCAATTACTTGCTGGACTCGATGCACATGCGATGAGAACGATGCCACGATGACACGTCGCTTTGTAGATGCGATGACGCGATTGAGCGCAGGCATGATTTCACGTTCGGAAGGTGTAAAGCCTGGAACATCTGCATTTGTTGAATCGACGAGAAAGAGATCGACGCCTTCTTCGCCTAAGCGAGCGAAAGTACGTAAATCAGTGATGCGACCGTCCAGTGGAAGTTGGTCCATCTTGAAGTCGCCAGTGTGAAGCACTGTGCCAGCCTTTGTATGAATCGCAACTGCCAGCGCATCAGGTATCGAGTGATTGACTGCGACAAATTCAAGTTCAAATGGGCCGACATCTTCACGGTTGCCTTCGCGGACTTCGCGAGTTAACGGTGAAATCCGATGTTCTTTCAACTTCGCAGCGATCAGAGCAATGGTGAGTGGAGATCCATAGACAGGAATATCTCCACGTTCGCGCAGTAAGTACGGAACTGCACCGATGTGATCTTCGTGGCCATGAGTGAGGAAGATGCCAACTACATCGTTGAGACGATCACGTATATAACTAAAGTCAGGCAGGATGAGATCAATGCCTGGTTGATTATCTTCAGGAAAGAGAACACCGCAATCAACAATAAGTAGCTTTCCATTGGTCTCATACACGGTCATATTGCGGCCGATTTCAGAGATTCCACCGAGAGCAACTATGCGCAGACCGCCATCAACAAGCTTGCTTGGTGTGCCGAGATTTGGATGGGGATGTTGTGTCATACAGTGATGCGTTAGTTCTTTAGTGTGACGCCACCAGCGATGAGATCTTTGCGAAGCTGATCTACCTGTTCTGGTGTTGCATCAACGAGTGGCAGGCGAGTTGTTCCTCCGGGAAGTCCCATGAGAGACATCGCTGCCTTGGTCAAAATTGCACCTTGTGTGCGGAATGTGCCGGTAAATACTGGCAAGAGTTTCTGATGAATTTCAAGGGCTTTGGATGTATCTCCCGCAAACCAGGCATCGAGCATCGCCTTGAGTTGAAGTCCGACGGTATGGCCACATACTGAAACAAAACCAACTGCGCCAACAGAAAGGAAGGGCAAGTTTAGAATGTCATCGCCTGAGTAGACGGGAATATTGCATCTCTTAATAACCCATGAAGTCGCAGCAATATTTCCCTTTGCATCTTTGAGAGCCACAATGTTGTCGACGGTTTCAAAGAGTTTGACGATGGTGTCAGATTCGATCTCAACACCTGTGCGACCGGGGATGTCATACATCATGATGGGAAGAGTTGTTGCAGCAGCTACTGCGCGAAAGTGCGCCTCGATGCCAGCTTGAGGTGGCTTGTTGTAATAGGGAGTCACGACCAAGAGGCCATCTGCTCCAGCTTGCTCAGAGCGCTTTGCCTGCTCGACTGTGTAGGCAGTTTCGTTATCGCCAGCACCCGAGAGAACTTGAATCTTTGAACCAACAACGCTCTTTACAACTTTGATGATCTCAAGTTTTTCAGAAGATTTTGTAGTGGGAGCTTCGCCTGTAGTTCCATTGACAGCGATTCCATCATGGCCGTTATCAACAAGATGTTGAGCCAGCTTTTCAACGCCTGCCCAATCAATCGCTCCATCCTTATCAAAAGGGGTCACCATTGCGGTGAGGAGTCGTCCGAAAGGCGCCTGCGTATTCATCGGGGCATCGTATCGCTTATGGCGCGATACGACCAGATTTTTCAAATGCCCCGTATGTCAGTGGCATTAATTTAGCGAATTCAGCTTCCATCTTTTCTGCAACCATCTCAATTTCACGTTGCGGATAGCTCGGAAAATGTGATCCCTCACGTGCGGTACGAAGTGATAGGAAGTTCATCAATGCACGTGCATTCATGGTGACATACATTGATGAATATGTAGCAACAGGCAATACAACTCGTGCAACTTCGCGAGCTACGCCGACATCAAGCATCTTCTGGTATGAATCGTAAGCAATCAGATATGCCTCTTTCATAGCTTTGATGCTTACTTCAAATTGTTCTGGTGTGCCATCTTCAAATGTGTAGGCACCTGTTTTACCAACCTGCACCAACTTACGTTCCTTTGAAGGAATGTAGAAGACTGGCTTCAGTTCGCGATAGCGACCAGACTCTTCGTTGTATGAAGCGATGCGATGGCGCATAAATTCGCGGAAGACAAAGATAGGAGCTGAGATAAAAAATGTCATAGAGGTATGTTCGAAGGGAGATCCATGTCGCTCGCGCGCCAGATAGTTAATCAAGCCTGCCGAACGCGCTGGATCCTCACCGATCTCATCTAGTGATTGTTCGCCGGCAGTTGATACGCGCGCTGCCCAGATGACATCTGCATCACTTGCGCTCGACTTAACTAGCTCAACGGTGACATCATCTCTAAAAATTACGGTCTCAGACATGTCCGCACCTTATCTATTAACCCCCCTCCGCTCATTGGATATCTAGGGCACAATAACCGCGTGTCCAAAGTGAACCGTGCCACGGCATCGCAGAGTTTGAGCGTCTCCTTCACTGTTGGCCTCTATGGAATCGCATTTGGGGCAGCTGGAATCGCTGCAGGGTTCTCAATCCTGCAAACGTGCGCACTTTCTCTGCTTACATTTTCTGGGGCATCACAATTTGCAGTTGTCGGCGTGATGGGTGCCGGCGGTAGCGCTCTCTCAGGAATTGCCACGGCATCACTTCTTGGAATCCGTAATGGCTTATATGGATTGCGTATGGCACCTGTTCTCAAAGTTCGTGGAGCAAAGCGCATCATTGCAGCGCAAGTGACGATTGATGAATCAACTGGAGTTGCAATAGGACAAGAAGATCTCGGCAATCACGCTATGAGACAGGGCTTCTGGTTAACGGGCTTTGGTGTCTATTTCTTCTGGAATATCTTCACTGTAGTCGGCGCACTCGGTGCGCAAGCGATGGGCAATCCATCCGCGTGGGGGCTCGATGCAGCTGTACCTGCAGCATTTTTAGGACTGGTCTGGCCACGATTACTGGGACGATTTGAACGCACACTTGCTGCATCTGCAGTACTCATCGCTATTGCGCTGTCACCAATAATTTCTGCCGGTCTTCCCATCATTACTACAGCCTTATTAGCTGTTGCATTTGGCTGGAAGGCTCGACGATGAGCGCTATGTGGATTGGAGTTTTGGGAACAAGCGCAATCGCATTCTTATTAAAATTTATGGGCCATTCGATCCCTGAAAAATATCTCACCAACCCACGCATGCTCCGTATCAATACTCTCATTCCAATTGCGCTACTGAGTGCACTGGTGGGAGTACAAACGCTCACCGAGAAAGGTAAGTGGGTTATCGATCAACGACTTGCTGGCGTTATTGTGGCCTTAATTGCACTGCGCCTTAAGGCACCGTACTTCGTTGTCGTTATCTCTGCAGCGCTTACTTCAGCGCTTATCTACAGATTTAAATAATTCCAAGGGAAGTTAATTTGGCCTTGAGATCATTATCTGAAGGTTCAGTTAAATGCGTTCCATCTGAGAAGACTAAGACAGGAATAGATTTCGCTCCCCCGTTGATCTCTTGCACCTTTGCCGCCGCAGATTCATCAGCTTCGACATCAATATGGTTGACCTGCACATCGAGCTCTTCAAGGAGACGCTTCGAGCGACGGCAATCTCCGCACCAATCAGCTCCGTACATTGTGATATCTGCGAGTGCCATTTCTTTGCCTTTCAGTTACATAAAGTTTTCAAGGCCGAATGTCAGCCCTGGATGATTTACAACCTGACGAACGCCAAGAAGTACTCCTGGCATAAAACCTACTCGGTCGATTGAATCGTGGCGAATTGAAAGTGTTTCACCGATTCCACCGAGCAATACCTCTTGGTGTGCAACAAGGCCGCGCAGACGTACTGAGTGAACTGGGATATCCCCCACTGTGGCGCCACGTGCTCCGTCGAGTGTTGTTGATGTCGCATCAGGCATCGCTGCTAGCCCTGCATCTTTTCGTGACTTTGACATGAGTTCTGCGGTGCGCGCAGCTGTTCCAGATGGCGCATCTACCTTATTAGGGTGATGAAGTTCAATAATTTCTGCTGATTCAAAGTACTTGGCAGCCTTTGTTGCAAACTCCATCATTAAGACAGCACCGATTGCGAAGTTGGGAGCAATCAGTACACCAGATTTAGATGAAGCAAGAAGAGATTTAATCTTTGCAATACGCGCATCATCGAAGCCGGTCGTGCCGATGACTGCATTGATGTTATTGGAAATGAGAAATTCAAGGTTGGCCATAACTGAATCCGGTGTAGTGAAGTCAACAACTACTTGTGCGCCATTACTCACCAAGGCATCAAGTGAATCTCCAAGATCAAGTGATGCAACGAGTTCTAGATCAGGCGCATCTGTGACAGCCTTAACGACTTCAGATCCCATGCGGCCACGTGCGCCGAGTATGCCAACTTTGATCATTTCTGAAGCACCTTTTCGAATTTAGACTCATTCTTAAATGGACCGACAAGAGCAAGGGTAGGCGTTTTGACCAAGAACTCGCTGGCAATTTCGCGAATGTCTTGGGTGCTTACGCGTGCGATTGATTTGAGGATGTCATCAAAATCCATGACCTGGCCGTAGACAATCTCATTCTTACCAATTCGGCTCATTCGTGAACCTGAATCTTCCTGACTTAAGACGAGCGAACCTCGTACTGCGCCCTTTGCGCGTTCAATCTCTTCGTGCGTCATTCCATTTTCAGCAACATCTGATAGAACGCTACGGATGATTTCTACAACTTCAATCGCTTTAGCTGGGTTACATCCTGCGTAGAAACCTAGTACTCCGGAACCAGCAAATTGTTGAGCGTATGCGTACACCGAGTAGGCAAGACCACGCTTCTCGCGAATCTCTTGGAAGAGTCGAGAGGACATTCCGCCACCGAGGGCTGCCGAAAGCACTCCCATCGCAAAGCGGCGATCGTCTGCGCGAGCCACACCTTCCATGCCATAGAACATGTGTGCTTGTTCGCTCTTCTTATACATAACGCCAACTGATTGTTGTTTGGTGTTCTTGACCACGGTATTCGGACGTACGACAGGGGCTGCCAAGATATCGAGGAAGTTATCTCGCGAAAGGGCCTCTTCGACCATTGCGACCACGCGCTTATGCTTAATATTTCCTGCAACTGCAACGACTAAATCTTGCGGAAGATACTTCTTCTTATAGTAATTAAATACGGTATTGCGAGACATACCCTTAATGGATTCAACTGTGCCCAAAATTGGACGACCTATTGGCGTATTTCCATAGTAGGTATCGCTGAAGAAATCATGGATCAGATCGCTGGGATCGTCATCGCGCATAGCAATCTCTTCAAGAACAACCTTGCGCTCTGCATCAACATCGAGTGCGCTCACTATGGATGAAGTGATGAGGTCACTTACTACGTTGATTGCCATCGGAAGATCTGTATCAATCACGCGGGCATAGAAGCAGGTGTACTCCTTGGATGTGAATGCATTCATCTCGCCGCCAACAGATTCGATAGAAGATGAAATCTCTAGCGCAGTACGGCTCGTTGTTCCTTTGAAGAGAAGGTGCTCTAAAAAGTGAGAAGCACCAGCAGTTGCCGGTGCTTCATCACGTGAACCTACATTTACCCAGATTCCCACGGCGGCGCTGCGCACTGACGGAACTTCTTCCGTAACAATGCGCAGACCACTTGAGTGAACTGAGCGTTTGACTGACATCTACTTATTCAGCAGCTGGAGTCGATCCATCTTCGAGAACTGGAACCAATGAGAGCTTGCCCTTTGGATCAATCTCGCCGATTTCAACCTGAATCTTGTCGCCAACCTTCATCACTTCTTCAAGGTTTTCAATGCGCTTTCCACCATGCATCTTGCGAATCTGAGATACGTGGAGCAAGCCATCTTTACCTGGCATCAGTGATACGAATGCACCAAATGTTGCAAGCTTTACAACAGTACCGAGGTAGCGCTCTCCAACCTCTGGCATTTGTGGATTAGCAATTGCATTGATCTGTGCGCGTGCAGCTTCTGCTGAAGGTCCATCGGTTGCACCGATGTAGATGGTTCCATCATCTTCAATTGAAATTTCTGCGCCAGTTTCATCTTGAATCTGGTTGATGATCTTGCCCTTAGGCCCGATTACGGCACCAATCTGATCTACTGGAATCTTTACAGAGATGATTCGAGGAGCGTATTGGCTCATCTCATCAGGTGTATCGATTGCTTCGTTCATCACATCGAGAATCGCAAGACGCGCTTCCTTTGCCTGGTGCAGTGCGCCAGCAAGAACTGATGCAGGGATTCCATCGAGCTTTGTATCCAGCTGTAGAGCTGTAACGAAGTCTTTAGTACCTGCAACCTTGAAGTCCATATCTCCGAATGCATCTTCTGCACCGAGAATATCTGTGAGAGCAACATATTCAATCTTGCCATCGACAGTATCTGAGATAAGACCCATTGCAATACCTGCAACAGGAGCCTTGAGTGGCACACCTGCTTGAAGCATTGAAAGTGTTGATGCACAAACAGATCCCATAGATGTAGATCCATTTGAACCAAGCGCTTCAGAGACCTGACGGATTGCGTAAGGGAACTCTTCGCGAGTTGGAAGTACTGGAATCAGTGCGCGCTCAGCAAGTGCACCATGGCCGATTTCGCGACGCTTTGGTGTGCCAACACGACCTGTTTCACCAGTTGAATATGGTGGGAAGTTGTAGTTGTGCATGTAGCGCTTAGATGTTTCAGGGCTCATGGTGTCGAGCTGCTGTTCCATCTTGAGCATATTAAGAGTTGTCACTCCGAGAATTTGAGTCTCACCACGTTCGAAGATTGCTGAACCGTGAACACGAGGAATAACCTCAACTTCGGCAGAGAGCGCACGAATGTCGCGGAGTCCGCGGCCATCGATACGAATCTTGTCGCGAAGTACGCGCTGACGTACAAGCTTCTTAGTCAGTGAGCGAAACGCTGCAGGAACTTCCTTTTCGCGGCCTTCGAAGGCAGCAGAAACTGATTCCTTAGTTGAGGCAGAGATCTCATCGATCTTTGTCTCGCGCTCTTGCTTACCTGAAATTGTCAAAGCCTTTGCAAGATCATCCTTTGCTGCCTTTTCAACGGCTGCAAATACATCATCTTGGTAATCAAGGAACACTGGGAAATCAGCTGTTGGCTTTGCAGCAACTGCTGCAAGCTTTGACTGTGCTTCGCAGAGAATCTTGATAAATGGCTTTGCAGCATCGAGTCCTTGAGCCACAATCTCTTCAGTAGGAGCCTTGGCGCCTTCTGCAATAAGACCAATTGTGCGTGTAGTTGCTTCTGCTTCAACCATCATGATTGCTACATCGTCTGCTGTTACGCGACCTGCAACGACCATATCGAAAACTGCGTTCTCGACCTGTGAATGGTTAGGGAAGGCAACCCACTGACCGTCGATGAGTGCAACACGTACACCACCGATTGGACCAGAGAATGGAAGGCCTGCAAGTTGTGTTGACATTGATGCTGCGTTGATAGCGATCACGTCGTACATATGATCTGGATCGAGCGCCATTACTGTCACAACGATCTGAACTTCATTACGAAGTCCCTTAATAAATGATGGACGCAATGGACGGTCGATCAAACGGCAGGTAAGAATTGCCTCTTCTGATGGTCGGCCTTCGCGACGGAAGAATGAACCAGGGATCTTGCCGATGGCATACATCTTCTCTTCAACATCCACTGTAAGTGGGAAGAAGTCGAATTGATCCTTAGGTGTCTTTGATGCTGTTGTAGCTGAGAAGATCATTGTCTGATCATCGAGATACACAGCTGCAGCTCCTGCTGCTTGCTTTGCGAGGCGTCCTGTTTCGAACTTAATCTCGCGCTTTCCGAACTTTCCGTTATCGATAACGGCTACTGCTGACTTAACGTCTTGACCCTCCATGGGTCCTCCTTTGATTCGTGTTTCTATTCCAGGAAGCGTTCAACGCATCCTGGAGCGGTAACTACACGCGAGGCGAAACAAATGAATCTTCGATCGAAGTTCACAGATGCATACATCTGGAAACCACTACCGAGGACCATTGTCCCCCGGCGTGTAATTCTTAATTAGCGGCGAATACCGAGCTTTTCGATAATTGCGCGATAACGATTGATATCTGTCTTTGCGAGGTACTGAAGAATTCGGCGACGCTGACCTACGAGCAACAAGAGACCACGACGGTTGTGGTGATCATGCGGGTTGGTCTTGAGGTGTGTTGTGATGTCTTCGATTCGACGTGACAATAAAGCGACCTGAGCTTCAGGGCTTCCTGTATCAGTAGCTGATGTTCCGTACTTTGCAATGATTTCTTTCTTTACTTCTGGTGTTAGCGACATATCTATTTCCTTTTCATATTAAGTACGTCAGTACTGTTCAAGAGGCTTCCCGGTTTGATTCACGGGAAATCACTTTCTCGTTGGACAGGTGAAGTTTACCTGTGAGGTGTAGATAAGAGAAATTGAGGCTAAAACCGGCCTATTTCTCGGTGAGTTCGCGAGCTTTATCGCAATCTTTCTTCATCTGCTCAAGCAAAGGTTCGAGGCCATCAAATTTTAGTGTCGGACGAAGATACCAACCAAATTCAATGGAAGCGTTCTTGTCATAGAGCTCGAGACCTTCTTGATCTAGTGCATATGCCTCAACTTGTCTGCCACGTACACCTTCAAAAGTTGGATTAGTCCCGATTGAAATTGCCGCAGGCCAGAAATTAATTCCGACAGTAAGCCAGCCTGCATACACACCGTCTGCAGGTATTGTCTGGCCATCAATATTTCCCAAGTTTGCAGTGGGATATCCAATCTCACGCCCACGCTTTTCACCGTGAACAACTATTCCGTCAAGACGATGTGGTCTTGATAAAAGTTCGCGCGCTTGCTCAACTTTTCCCTCAATGACAAGGGCTCGAATACGAGATGAAGAAATAACTTCAGTATCGGCTTTAAGTTCTTGGACATCAACGGTGAAATTGTGAGCTACCCCTGACGTGATAAGTGTTTCTACAGTGCCAGCTGCTTTATGGCCATACGTGAAGTTCTTTCCAACAATGACGGTGCTTGCCTTAAGTTGATTGACTAAAACAGTCTCTACAAACTCTTCAGGAGTCATTGCAGCAAATTTTTCATTGAATTTCATGACAGCAACTTGGTCAGCGTTATGAATTTTAAGTAGTTCGACTCGATCAGCCAGAGTTGTGAGCATGGTCGGAGCTTTATCGGGCGCAAAGACCGTTGTGGGATGGGGATCAAATGTCAGCGCAATGATGGAGCGACCATCTGCAATCTCTTTGGCGCGATTGAGCAGCAGTTGATGTCCCTTGTGGACTCCATCAAAGACGCCGATAACGACGACGCTGGTTTCGCTCATATGTCGAATCTTGCCTTACCTAGTTCGCTGCCGCAAAAACTGCAATCGGCTTCGCTTTATCGCCTTCATCTTTGAGAAGGGCGATAAGTCGATTGTCGGGAGATAGCGCTGCATTAATTACTGTATTTCCATTTTCGGAGAGCGCTCGACCAAAGGAGAGCTCCTGTACTTCCTCAAGCGTAAGTTCTCGTGGGGTAAAAGTTACGCGAGCTACATCTGCAAGAGCTAGCGCAGTGAAGTTCTGCGCCTTAAGGTCTTCAAAGCTCACTGCATCTTTTTCAGTGAAACCTGCAACGCGGGTACGACGCAATGAACTGAGGTGTCCCCCGACTTTGAGCTCATCCCCGAGGTCGCGCGCAATTGCACGGATAAAAGTTCCGGCAGAACACGTTACTTCGATATCAACTTCAGTGGTTACCTCAAGGTGGCGAATGGCCACAATATCTAACTGTGTGATTGTGACCTGTCGCGCTTCAAGTTCAAACGTTTCACCTGCGCGAACTCGATCGTAGGCGCGCTCTCCCCCAACTTTTACAGCTGATACCGATGAAGGACGTTGCGCAATAGTTCCAATCATCGCCTTAAGAACCTTTTCAATATCTGCATCTTTTACCTTAGACGCATCTGTGCTTTTAAGTACTTCACCCTCTTTATCGTCAGTGACGGTAGATGCACCAAGAACAACAGTTGCTACATACGACTTATCGCCATCGGTGATGTACTGCAGCAAACGGGTTCCGTTGCCAAAGCCAAGAACAAGAATTCCGGTTGCCATTGGGTCCAATGTTCCTGCATGTCCTACCTTGCGAGTTCCGAGAGCTTTACGCCCAACGGCTACAACATCATGGCTCGTCATTCCGCCAGCTTTATCCACTACAAGAAAGCCATCGGTCATTGTGAGAATTACTCTTCGATTTTGACGCGTGGGACTTTATAGGCATCTTCAACAACAGGCTTTGCATGCTCGCGCGCCTTTGCAACCTCTGCATCAAGTTGGTGGACTCGTTCAAGAAGCGAGTCGAGCGCTTGAGCAGATTCAGGAAGTCCATCAAGGATAAATTCAAGAGACGGGGTAATGCGCGTTCCCAAATCTTTACCTACAGCGCTACGGATAACACCTTTAGCTGATTCGAGAGCCGCAGCAGTTGCAGCACGTTCATCTTCTCCACCAAGAACGGTGTAGAAGATGGAAGCATTCTGGAGATCTCCAGTAACACGCGCATCGGTAACAGTGACAAAGCCAAGACGCGGATCTTTAATCTTTGTCTCAAGCAGCTGTGCCACTACTACCTTGATGCGGTCTGCAACCTTGTGGCTGCGGTGTGAATTTCCCATATCTAGGCGCGCTTCTTCTCGCGCATCTCGAAGACCTGAATGATGTCTCCGACCTGAAGGTCTGCACCCTTACCTACGCCGATACCGCACTCAAAACCTTCTTTGACTTCGGTCGCATCATCTTTAAATCGCTTGAGAGATTCGATCGTAACGTCCTCTGCGAGAACTGCTCCGTCACGCAAGACGCGTCCCTTCGCATTACGACGAATGACTCCGTCGAGCACGATGGAACCTGCAATTGTTCCGACCTTTGAAGATTTAAAGAGATCGCGTACTTCGGCGTTACCGAGTACAACCTCTTCGAACTCTGGCTTAAGCAGACCCTTAAGTGAAAGTTCAATCTCTTCGATTGCGTTGTAGATAACAGAGTAGAAACGAACTTCGACGCCTTCTTGATCAGCGTAGATAGCTGTCTGTGGTTCTGGCTTAACGTTAAAGCCAATAACAACAGCAGTTGAAGCGGACGCCAGAGTGATATCGCTCTTGGTAATTGCACCTACGCCGCGGTGAATAACGCGAAGATCAACTTCTGCTCCGACATCGAGCTGCATGAGAGCATCTTCGAGGGCTTCAACAGAACCTGAAACGTCACCCTTGAGGATGAGGTTAAGAGTTGAGATCTTGGACTGCTCCATGAAGTCTTCAAGTGAAACCTTCTTGCGAGCCTTTGCCAATTGAGCATTACGTTCTGCTGCCTGACGCTTTTCAGCGATCTGACGTGCAGTGCGGTCATCTTCTGCAACGAGGAATGTATCTCCAGCGTTTGGAACAGATGTGAAACCGAGAACCTGCACAGGACGTGATGGGCCTGCCTCTTCAACGCTCTCACCGTGTTCGTCGAGCATCGCACGTACGCGACCAAATGAACCACCGGCGACAATTGCATCTCCGACTTTGAGTGTTCCGCGTTGAACAAGAACAGTTGCAACTGGGCCGCGACCACGATCGAGGTGCGCTTCAATAGCAACACCACGAGCATCATCGGCAGCAATTGCACGAAGATCGATAGCCGCATCTGCTGTAAGCAAGATTGACTCGATCAGCGCATCAACGCCTTCGCCCTTCTTTGCAGAGACGTTTACGAAGATTGTGTCTCCGCCGTACTCTTCAGCGATCAAGTTGTACTCAGTTAATTGCTGGCGGACCTTATCTGGGTTTGCGCCTTCTTTATCAATCTTGTTAACTGCAACAACGATAGGAACATCAGCAGCTTGAGCGTGATTCAGAGCTTCAATTGTCTGAGGCATGATCCCGTCATCGGCTGCAACGACGAGCACTGCAATATCTGTGACCTTTGCACCACGGGCACGCATCGCTGTAAATGCTTCGTGGCCAGGTGTATCGATAAAGGTGATCGCGCGATTAACGCCATCGTGATCGTGGTGAATTTGGTAGGCACCGATGTGCTGAGTAATTCCCCCCGCTTCGCCCTTAATGACTTCAGTCTTACGAATTGCATCGAGAAGTGAAGTTTTACCGTGATCGACGTGTCCCATAACAGTAACTACTGGTGGGCGTGCCACGAGATCTTCAGGGTTAAGGTCTGCAATTTCTTGCGCCAAATCGATATCGAAGTCCTGGAGAAGCTCACGATCTTCATCTTCAGGTGAAACGATTTCAATCTGATACTTAAGCTGTGCTCCCAAGATTTCGAATGTATCTGCATCCACAGATTGCGTTGCAGTAACCATTTCACCAAGGTGGAATAGAGCTGAAACTAACGCTGCTGGATCTGCACCAATCTTTTCGGCAAAATCTGCAAGCGATGAACCGCGACGCATACGAATCTTTGTCTTTCCATCACCGTGAGGAATAACTGCGCCACCAAGTTGTGGTGCCTGCATATTGTCGAACTCTTCGCGCAGCGCCTTACGTGACTTCTGCTTACGCTTTGAAGATTTACTTGCATTCTTTCCAAATGCACCTGCAGTACCGCCGCGACCTGGACCGCGATTAGGACCGCCGCCGCCTGGACGTTGTGGACCACCTGCGGCTCCACCCGGTGCGCCACCTGTTGCACCTTGTGAACGATATGGACCTGACGATGTTGGTGCTCCACCAGTACGTGGTGGGTAATTTCCTGTTCCAGTTCCGGCACCTGCTGGTCGTGCTCCACCAGGTCGTGCTGCAAAACCTGGACGAACAGAACCTGGACGCGCCCCT
>Ga0194060_10000325_pt1 | contig 34801 bp, 32 predicted proteins | sample SepL225m_MetaG_FD_163427 | JGI IMG/M metagenome (GOLD analysis project Ga0194060, IMG submission 163427) | Anoxic zone freshwater microbial communities from boreal shield lake in IISD Experimental Lakes Area, Ontario, Canada - Sep2016-L222-5m | ecosystem: Environmental > Aquatic > Freshwater >...
GTGCCAGCGGGCGAGGCGGGCGGGCACATCGCAGGGCTCCAGCAGCAGTGGGACGAGGAAGATCTCGCCTTCGGGCCGACGCTCGGCCACCGTCAGGGCGAAGGCGATCTCATCGCGCAGGTAGCCCTCGCGGATCACAGCGTCGCGGGAGAGGCAGACCAGCGCCACGTCGCTGGACTCGACGGCGCTGGGGATCGCCCGCCGCCAGTCCTGGCCGGGGATAAGCTGCTCCTCATCGAGCCAGGGCGCGGCACCGCCCTCGGCCAGCAGCCGCGAGAGCCGCCGCACGGCGGCCTTGTCGGCGGAGGAGTGGCAGAGGAAGACCCGCAGCGGGCGCGGAGCCCCCCCGGTCGTCGGCGTCGGCGGTGCCGTCAGACCCGCAGTGGGCGGGCCGTGATAGACGTTGATCGTGATGATGTCTCGTCCGACGACATCGCGGATCGTCACGTCGCCGACCTGCGCGCCCACGCCGAAGGAGACGGCGGACTGGCCCAGGCTGATCTTCTGGCCGACCAGGCCCCGGAGCACCTGGGCGAAGGACGGGTCGGCGGCGACCCGCTCGCGCAGCGCCTCGGCGCTCAGATCCCCGGCGGACAGGGCGCTGAGCAGGCGGGCCATGCCGGGGGCCTGGGCTTGGGACTCGGCGGACAGGGCGGCGCGCAGGGCGCGCTCCACCTCCGCCGCGCCGATGGGCGCGGGCTGCGGGCTGGCCGCATCGTCGTCGGGGTGGTCGTCCACCGCCGCGCCCCAGCCGCGCAGGGCCGCCTTGCACTGGGCGATGCCCGCCCGCGCCTCGCGGATACCCGCGCCCACACCGGGCGGGGTATAGGCCGACCCCAGGATCGAGACTTGGTCGAGGTAGTGGGCCAAGGTGGCCCGGTGGGCCTCCATGCGGCGATGTTGGTGGTCGATCTCATTCGGGGACGGCATGGTCGGTTGCTCAGTCGTGGGGCGCATCTGACACAGCGGCGGGCGTCTCGGCAATCAGCGCGACATAGGCCGCGTCGGGGTTCTGGCCGGTGAGGCGGGCGAAAGCATTGGCGAGCTTCCATGCGGTCTCGCGGCGCATGCCGCCGCGTCGCTCGGGGTGCGCGGCGGGATTGATCAAGTGGAAGATCGTAGACTCGGCGACACCGGCGGCGCGGGCCAGCCTAGTGACGCTGAGCTCGGCGCGGGCGACCGTGTCGCGAAAGGTGGGGGCCAACCGGATCTGCCTGCGCATGGAACCTCGCGAGTGGGCGGGCGGCAAATTGCCGCGCCGCCCTCAAAAATCTAACAGGCTCTCCCACGAGTATAGCGGCGCGGGCAGGGCTGTCAATGGGGAGGCGGCTGACATGCGCGAGGCCGGGGCGCGACCGCTGCGCCCCGGCCTTGCATCTGAGGGACCCTACAGGCCGTACTGCTCGCGCACCAGATGCCCGAGTCCCAGAGCGTCCAGCTTGGCCATGGGCACCAGCAGCGTCACCGACACCACACCGGGGTGGCGCCCGATCTCGATACCGCCGGTGATTGTGGCGCGGTTCTTCACCTCATCCACGCTCATGCCCAGCAGGTCGGCGGCGCGCTGGAGGCCATTGTCGGTGGCGGCGTTCAAGTTCGGCCCGCTGCCGACGAAGCTGAGCGGCCCGCTCGCCTCGACCCCGGCCACGACGCCCCACCGGCTGGCCAGCGCCTCGGCGGCGGCGCGCTCCTCGGCGCTCAGGGGTCGCGCCAGGGGCGGCAGGTCGTCCGGGCGCATCAGCAGCAACGGCCCGGCGTTGCCCAGACCCTTGAGGACGCTGACCCGCAGCGTTGCCCGGCCCGACACATCCGCCGTGTGCCCGGCGATCTCGCCGTCACCCTGCATGGCGTGCATGTCGCCCAGGTAGACCCCGCCACCCGGCACTTTCACCGGGCAGATCAGGATGGCCCCGGCCCGCACGGCGTCAATGTCCATGTGCCCATCGGTACGCTGCTCTAGATCCTCGGCGGTGAGGCCGTAGGCGTGGGGCGCGCCAACCAGAAACTGGCCGAAGTCGCCTGCATTGTGTGAGTCGGGCATATCCACGGCAGGGGTGGTGCCAATGTTCCCCAGGAAGGGGCGCATGCGCGTGGCGACGAGGACGAGGTCGGCGGGAGCGAAGGTGAGGATCGAGTACTGCTCGGCATTGGCGGGAAGGGCGCTATTGCCGCGTGGGTCTTCGGCGGCGCGGTCGGCCCCGGCGCGGTCGAGGGTCACGGCGATACCGGTGGCCTGGTCAAAGGCCATGGTGTAGCCGTGAGGCATGGAGAAGGAGCCCGCCGGGGTGCCGCAGGCATTGCATCGGATCGCCTGCTGCCCCGTGCCCTCCACGTGGGTCTCGGGCCAGGGGGTGCCGCAGCCGGGGCAGAGGTGAGCCACGTAGGGGTCGCCCTTGCAGGCGGTAGGGATCGCCCCGTCGGTGCCGGAGGCGGTGGCGAGGGATGTCACCTCGATCTGCTCAATGCGGATGACCAGGCCGTCGCCGACCTCGGCACCCTCAACGGCGACCGGGGCGGTACACTCGTGGCCGCCACGGAAGCTGGGGGTGATCATTGGCCCCCAGCAACCGGGGGCGGTCTCGGCGACGATGACCCCGCCGTCGGCGACGGGGCCGACCATGGGTTGGCTCGGGCCGACCTGGCCACGGGTGTAGCGGGCGATCTCGACGCGGTCACTGACGGGGTTCACCACTGTCATAGGGGCATCCTCTCTCTTACGTAGCGCAGGAATGCCGTGCGGCACAGCGCCGACGGCGGGGATCGGGTGAGGTGTACGAAAGGGTGTGTAGGTATCATACCCTGGCGGCGCGGGGGCCGTCAATCAGGGATGGCTGCGCCCTGCGGTACGACCGGGTCGCTGGGAGTACCGCGCCCCGCTGCGCCCGCGCTCCGGTCGCCGCCCGGCGTGCGTCGTCCTCTACGGATCAGCTCCCTGGCGGCGGGCGATGTGCGGGCTGTGGGGGGAATTCCGTGCGGGGCAGCGATCTGCGCCGGTGATCAGCGTCAGTTCGCCGGTGATCAGCGCAGATCACCGCAGGGGCAGCGTGCTGGCGGTGCTGGGGCTCGGCGGGGCGTTGGGACTGCGGTGGCCGCGCTTCGGCTGCCGGGCGGGCCTGCTCCTTTACGACGGGAAATGCGTGAGGGGGACGCTCAGTTCGGCTTCGCGCCATTGCGATACAAGAGCGTCGCGGTCACCTTGCTGCTCTCGGCGATAGCCTCGATAGATTTCACCCCCGTGCCGACGCCGCTGCGCACCTCGTCCACTCCCGCGCTGAGCGAGTCGAGACGTTGGGTGGTCTGCTGCTGGTTGATCGCCACCTGCTCAAGCAGCCGGTTGGTAATCGCCAGGCTTGCGGCCATCTGGCGCATCTCCGCCTGCATCGGCGAGGACGCAGCCGCCTGGGCGGCGATGAGGGCAGTTTTCCGGGTGTTCTCCTCGATGCCGATGAAGACCTCGACGCCCTCGGCGACGAGCCAGCACATACCGCTCAGGGATGCGGTGGCCAGGATTGTGCCAATCCCCGTCATTACACCAAAGGTGCCCTGCGCTAGCATCTGAATAATACCAAAGAGGATGCCGCCCGCCAGCGCGATCACCCCGACAAACTTGTAGAACCCGACAAGGAATCGCAGGGTCGGATACCGCTTTGCAACGTCGGGAAGTGTGTAGGTGGCGGACATGTGGGCCTCCATAGCGCGTTCGTAGGAAGATAGGCGATATTTTTCAATCTGTCCGCTGCATCGTACAACCTGTGCCTGTCGATTGTATTACCAGTGTACGTAAGTGCATGATCGCTGCTATCGGAGTAGATGCGTTGGATACATGCCACAGTGGGCAGGAGATGATCAGTGCAGTGCCGCCCGCTGTGGCTTGAGGTGCCCCTATCGCACCCTCACAGATGTGGTTGCAGACGTGTGACCGCAGGTAATCGTGACCGGCCAGCTACCGGGCGTGGTGCGGGTGCCAACCTTCCACCTCCACGCGACGTTGCCCGTGTCATCTGCGGCCTTTGGCACGAGGCCCGCCGCCGTGCTTCGCCCGCTCTTGTAGCGGACGGTGATGCTACAGCGCTGGCGCGGCGCAGTGCGAGCGCCGACCGAGGCGGTCGCCCCACGCGAGACGGCCCCCGGCTCCTGCGTGATCACGACGCCCGCCGTCGCTGGCGGCGCGGGGGCTGGTGTCGGTGCGGGCCTGGCGGTCGGGGTTGGCCTAGCGGAGTCCATCCGCACGAGGGTGGGGCGGAGCCAGCCAACCGTGCCGACCGCCACGTGGGTTGGGGCGCAATCCGACACCACCGAGGTGATCGTGCCGTAGTACCACGTCACGTGGCGTATCACGCTGGTGCGCGTGATCGTGACGTGATCGCCTGGGCAGACCTGGCCGACCACCGTCCTCGGGGTGATCCTGGGCTCGCTGCGCAGGTTCCCGCCGTGTGTCACGACTGCAGTACTGGAGGCCACTGCTGCGGAGGCGGCGGGGAGCGGACTGCTCAGGAATGTGAGGGCCAGCGCCAGCGCCAGCGCGGCGATGATCCGCCGGAGGCGGGGGGGGCGGACGTTCATGGCGTGTCCTGTGTTGAGAGGGGATCGCGGGTGATATGCGGCACGCTCAAGGTTCGCGCCGCCCCCAGACGAAGTAGGCCAGCGGGCCGACGAAGCTGACCAGCGAGGCGGCAGCCCACGCCGCCTTGCTGCCGTTGATCTGCTCCGCCGGGCGGCGGGAGATGTCGTAGAGCGCTGCGGCCAGCAGGCTGATCTGGAGGCTGGCCAGGGCCACGATCAGCCGCCGCTGGGCCGGGGGCAGGTCGATCCATCGGGTGCGGGGCATTGGGAAATTCCTATCACTATGTACGCCCTCGTCGTCCCCACCAATGGGGACAACGCTACTGACCGCGAGGCGCGCCGCGCCGGGCGTCCTGCTGCCAGCCCAAGCGTACCACAGAATAGCGTGGTGATCAGGCCACCGTAGATGCTGATGATACGAGCCTAGTCACATCGCAGAGGGCATTGACGAACGAGGACTTGCCGACCTTAAAGGATCCAACGACGGCCACACGGTAGGTTTCGGGCGTTGCGGCGTTGCGAAGGGCCTCGTGAAGTAGATCAATCTGCTCGCCGAGGAAGCCTCGGTAGCGATCATCAGGCTCGTGCTGTTCCTGGGAAACGGAGAGGAGATGTGCTAGGTGCTGAGTCCGGGTACGAAGGTCGCCGAGTGAGATCTGCAAGGCTGTAGTCCTTTCGTGATGGCGTGGTAGAGCACTGAAAGCGAGGATCACTCGTCGGGAATATTACGATACACGGGGCGAAACGTTGCACAGATGCTTTCTGGACTCTCAGTTGCCATGGTAGGCAGCATCATGTGCATAAATGTACACCGCAGAAGCCCAGTACCACCTGAGATCACGGGGCAATGGCTCTTAGAAGCCTGATCAAAAACTATGGAATCGTCCCCATCGTCAAGGACAGCGAATACTACCGCGAGGTGCACCGCCATCGTTGTCGCCGCCGCCTCGGTGGGGGGCGACCCACCGCCAGCCAGACTGCGCCACGGATCAGCGCGGTGATCATGCCACCGTAGACGCTGATGATGATGCCAACGCAGAGGAAGGCGCTGAACCCTGTCCCGGTCGCGATGAGTCTCCAGGTCATCTGCGCGGGAAAGGTGGCAAACAGCGCGATGAGCTTGAAGATCTCGACGATGAACAGCCACGTCTCGATCATCGCGGCAACCCCTCATCAGCATTCTAGCATTCTGCCAACTTACCTCCTTACCGCCACCACCTCATCCAGCTTCGTCCTAAGGTAGTCCACATCCTTGCAGACTTCGTCGTGCCAGCCGACTACCGGCTCCGCTCACGCGACGACTCTGCTGCTGCCACTGGCGACGTGCGAAGGTTTTCAAGGGGTTCGCCGGTTCGCTCCAGGTAGACACTCTGGTAGATGTTGATCGACAACCAGCCTGTGACCTGCTGGCCCCAGGTGTTGATCAGCATCTGCTGGCCCTCGAACGTAACAATGCCCCCGCTCGCCATCTGGGCGCGCTTGTCTGGGCATTTCGGGATGTAGAGCCAGTCGCCGATCTTGATCCGTCCGTCCGCAAGCATGTCTTTCAGCCGGGAGCGGTGCGACGTCTGTCCGTTGGTGTCCACCTCGGTCTGCCGACTGTAGCGGGCTGACATCTCAGCGGCAGGGATGGTCGCGTAGCGTTCGATGAGTGCGAAGATCGCCGTGGCTCTCTCGTCGAGGAAGATGCTGAAGCACGAGTTCCAGGTCGACTCTGTGAGAATCGCCGATGGGATGAGATGAGTTTCGAGGCAGCTTGCCAATGCGGTGTTCGTCTTTTGCTTCTCCGTGAGGTAGTCGCCCGGAGGGCGCTTGCCGATACGAATGTTGAGCAGCTTCGGGATTAGCGTGCGATTGGCGACACAGTCCACCAATTGCTCGGCCTCAGCTTGATCCATGTCGAGTTCGGGGCTGCTGGCAATGTAGGCACGTGGGTAGATGTGATGATCCTCCAGCCGCATCGAGATGTCGATCTTGTGCGCGCTATTCCAGTCTTTGAGACCCTGGGCCGCATAGCCGAGCAAGTTGAGGATGCCGCGATAGGTTGCGCTGGCTCGCTTGGTGTAGCTGTAGAGATCCTCCGGCTCGGTGATCAGTGAGCGCAGCCGCATAAAGTAGCCGCGAGCGGTGATCTGTTCATTGTGTGCGATCTGGGTAAGCACACCACAGTCGGTGATGATCACCTCGTTGGTCGCCGAACTGTAGCGATTGGCGAAGATCGATGCCCAGTACCAGAACTCAATGAAACGCCGCTGTTCCTCGTTCATCGCGTCGAAGCCGCCGATCTCGCGAAGAAAGATCATCAATCGTGCCGATGAAGATCTCGCGGATCAGCGAGTCGAAAAGGTCGTAGGTCTGCTCCAGTTCCCAGCGGAAGTCGCGCTGAAACTCAGGGAGCATGATCGTGCGGTTATCGATGCCGCGCACAATGTCGAGTAACGACTCGGTCTCGCTCTGGGTGTCGGGCATGTAATGATCTCCTTTACCCCACATAATACTTGACCAACGTATCTATGGGCGATACGATACGACCATCTGGAAAGACAAATAGGCGACGGTACCGAGGAGTATAGCTATGCCCCAGATTGTTGAGCTTGATGAGCACGGAGCCATTCAGCTCCCCGCTGACCTGTTGGCGATGGTGAAGCCGCATACGCGCTTTACGCTTGAACGGCGTGGCACCACGCTCGTTCTCCAGCCCCTCGCATCTGCACCCTTTTGGACAACGGCGACACCGGATGAGCGCGCCGCCGCCGTGCGTCAGTGGGCTGCCCTTGAGCGCCCGGTGTCGCCGCCATTAAGCGATGCCGCCGTGAGCCGCGAGCAGATGTACGACTGATGACCACCTATCTACTTGATACCAATGTCTGGTTACGGACGGTGCAACGCGAGTCGCCACAGCACTCCTTGGCGGTTGAGGCACTGGCGACCTTGCTGATGCAGGGCGACGAGGTGTGCATAACCGCGCAGAACGTCATTGAGTTTTGGTCAGTTGCGACCCGCCCCGTAGCAGCGAATGGTCTGGGTTGGTCGGTCGAGGTGGCGCGCCAAGAAATTGATCGGCTTCAAACGCAGTTCCCGCTCCTCGATGAGACGGCGGATGTGTTCGGGCATTGGGTGTCGCTGGTCACGGCATTTCAGGTGATTGGTCGGCGTGTGCATGACGCCCGGCTGGTGGCGGTGATGCTTACCCATGGCATCACGCATCTGCTGACGTTTAACCACTACGATTTCCGTCAGTTTCCGATCACGGTGGTCACACCGGGCGATCTGCTTGCCTTGTCCAAGCAACCTTCGTAGATCTGCGGCGTTGTCCAGCCCATCATGCAGCTTTGCCGACAACCGCATACTCCACCGCCAGCGGGTTCTCAGTACGCGTTGAGGCGTCCAGAATTTCCAGCCCCACGATGTTGCCATCCTTGTCATAGTCGATGATCACGCCTCGGGGATTATTTGACCCTGGTATACGTACCGATGAGCCGCCTGGGTCTTCGTGATGCGGTACCTGTCGTTCCGACATCCAGAAATTTGGCGAAGGTATTGATGTGGGGAGGACATCTCCCCACATGTGTATAGTGCGGATACACGCAACGAACGCAGATAACATCGCCTCATCGCCTCATTACATCCTCGTCCGACTGTCACGCTGAATGTGTCCATTTTGAACCATGACTAACATCCGTTCCCGTTGACACCACCTTGCCTGCGTGTTACCATTCCGTAGCATCTGCGTTGTATCTAAATGTCATGGACGTGCGTATATGCCACCTGAATTGCCTGTGTGGGCGCAGACCTACCTCTACCCGCCGCTCGTGGTGGTGGCAATCTGGGTGTCCATGACCGCCGGGGTGATGTACCTGAACCGGCGCGGTCCACGGGCGGCGCGCCTGGGGCTGCTGCTCAGCGTGCCCCTGCTCGGGGTGGCCCACTGGCAGTTCTGGGAGGTTCGCTACGACGTAAGTACGCTGGGAGCCTACCGCGCCTTCGCAGCGGGCATGATCGTTTGGTCCTGGCACGAACTGGCCTTCTACAGCGGCATGATCAGTGGCCCCTGGCGCCGCCCGTGTCCGGCTCACGCCCGTGGGGTTGTGCGCTTCGGCTATGCTCTGGGCACCCACCTCTACCACGAACTGGCCTGCGCTATCGAACTGGCCCTGATGCTCTACGTTCTTGGCGACGCACGAAATTGGGTCGGCCTGCTGGTCTTCTGCCTGAACTGGGCGCTCCAGCATAGCGCCAAGCTCAATGTGCTGCTGGGCGTCCCCTGGCTCCAGGTCGATCTTTTCCCCCCCCACCTGCGCTACCTGGGTAGCTACTGGGCACGTCGTCCCGCCAGCGCCTTCTTCCTGCCCTCTGTCTCGGTCTCTACCCTGCTCGCCGGGCTACTCTGGCTCACCGCAGGCTCGCTGATGCCTGACCCGGTGGCGGTGCGCCTGGCCCTGATCGCCAGCGTCGTCACACTGGGGGCGCTGGAGCACTGGTTATTGCTCCTGCCCGCCCGCGTGGCCGCCGCCGCCGGGCAGGTGGTGGAGTAGCGTTGTTCGGCCCCACAGCCCCTCCTCGCTTGTCGCATGCCACACATTAGGGTATGATAACCAACGAGCAAGGAGGAACGTATGCTCGAAATTATCTTCTCGCCTCGGTCGTTGGCTGTGGTCGGCGCGTCGCCGGACCCTGAGCGGCTCGGGCATGTCGTATTGAAGAACATTGTCGTCAACGGCTACGCTGGGCATATCTACCCCATCCATCCGACCGCAACGGTCGTGCTTGATCTTCCGGCCTACCCCAGCATCACCGCTCTGCCCGAAATACCGGATCTGGTCGTGATCGTCATCCCGCCCCAGCATGTGCTGCCGGTGGTGGAGGAGTGTGGCAAAAAAGGTGTGAAGGGGCTGGTGGTGATCACCGCCGGCTTTAAGGAGGTGGGCGGCGAAGGGAAGGAGCTTGAGCGTCTGCTGCTGGCGAAGGTGCGCGAGTACGGGATGCGGATGATCGGCCCGAACTGCCTGGGGATCATCGATACGGTGAGCGATCTGAACGTCTCGTTTGCCGGTATGATGCCGCTGAGCGGCGAGATCGCGCTGATGTCGCAGTCTGGCGCGATGTGTACGGCTATCCTGGACTGGAGTCGGGCGCAGGGGATCGGCTTCTCGCGCTTTGTGTCGCTCGGCAACAAGGCCGATGTGGATGAGGTGGCGCTGCTGCACGCCTGGAATCGTGACCCGCACAGCAAGGTGATCCTGGCCTATCTGGAGGGGATCACCGATGGGCCAGGGTTTATCGCCGCCGCCCGCGAGGTGACGCAGCAGACGCCGGTGATCGCGATCAAGAGCGGCACTACCGCCGCTGGTACGCGCGCCGCATCCTCGCACACCGGTTCGCTGGCTGGCTCCGAGGCGGCCTATGAGGCGGCCTTTAGCCAAAGCGGCATCCTGCGCGCCCGCACGATGAACGAACTGTTTGATCTGGCGATGATCTTCTCCTACCAGCCGCTCATCCAGGGCAACCGCGTTGCTATCGTTACCAACGCTGGCGGTCCCGGCATCCTGGCTACCGACGCCGTTGAGCGCAGTGGCCTGAAAATGGCCAGCTTCACCCCGGAGACCCTGACCTTCCTGCGGGCCAATCTGCCAGTGACGGCGAATATCTTCAACCCGATTGACATCATTGGTGATGCTCGTAGCGACCGCTACCGGATTGGGCTGGAGGCCGCTCTGGCTGATCCGAACGTGGACGCGGCGATTATCCTGCTTACCCCGCAGGCCCGCAGCGACCTGATCGAGACCTGTCTGGTGATCATCGAACTCTCGCGCACCTACGGGAAGCCGGTGGCGACGAGCTTTATGGGCGGCTACAGCCTCGGCCCATCGCTGGAGATGCTCAGTGTCAATAAGATTCCTAACTACACCTTCCCCGAGCGGGCTGTCCAGTCGCTCTCGTCGATGGTGCAGTACAGCACCTGGCGCCAGCGTCCCGCGCCTACCTATCGCAGCTTCGATGTCGATAAAGAGCGGGTGCGTAAGCTCTTCAGCAGCGTCCGCGAGTCGGGCCGGGTCGAGTTGGGCGAGATCGAGGCCCGCGAGGTGATTGATGCCTATGGCATGCGCCTGCCTCAGAGCCGTCTGGCCAGTTCGCCCGATGAGGCCGCTAAGATCGCCGCCGAGATTGGCTTCCCGGTGGTGATGAAGATCAGCAGCCCCGACATTTTGCATAAGAGCGACATTGGCGGGGTGAAGGTGGGCGTGAGCGACGCATCCAGCGCCCGCGATACCTACGAGTTGATCGAGTACCGCGCCCGCAAGTATAGCCCCGGTGCCCGCATCTGGGGCGTGCTGGTGCAGGAAATGGTACGCACGGGCCGCGAGATGCTGGTTGGCGTTACCCGCGACCCGCAGTTTGGTCCGCTGGTGGCCGTCGGTATGGGCGGCATCTACGTCGAGGTGCTGAAGGATCTTGCCTTCCGCCTCGCTCCGATCAGTGAACTTGAGGTGAGCGAACAACTGCGCTCGATCCGTACCTACCCGCTGCTGCGCGGCGTGCGCGGTGAGCAACCGGCCGATATTGCCGCGATTGAGGAGACGGTGCTGCGGGTCAGTCAGTTGGTCACCGACTTCCCTGAGATTGTCGAGATGGATATTAACCCCTTGGTGGTACACAATCAGGGCGAGGGCGCGATTGTGCTGGATGCGCGGATTATCCTGAAATAGTCGTGATAGGGTGATAGGGTGAGCTACATTCACCATGTCACCTTGTCCAGGAGTCAGCCATGGCTACGCTCTATGTCGCTTCAACTGAGACCTTCGTCGGCAAGAGCGCGGTCTGCATCGGCCTGCTCCGCCGTATGCAGCGCGATGGATTCGACGTCGGTTACATGAAACCGGTCAGTGTCTCGGTGACTCACACAACCGACCGGGTGCTCGATGAGGACGCCGCCTTTATCCGCGAGACTCTCGGCCTCGCCGCGCCGCTGGAGCAGATTGCCCCGGTGCTGATCACCCCTGGCGTGGTCGAATCAATCATGCGCGGCCAGCCCGCTAACTTCGCCAAGATCCTGCGCGATGCGTACCTCAGCGTTTCGCGCAATAAGGACGCGATGGTGCTTGAGGGGACGAATACGTGGTCGGAGGGTGCGCTGCTCGATCTGAGCGCCGACCAGGTGACGGATCTGCTCCAGGCACCGGGCCTGCTGGTGAGCCGCTACAGCACGCCGCTTAGCGTCGATACGATTCTCGCCGTGCAACGCTACGTGGGCGACCGGCTGATCGGCGTGCTGCTCAACCAGGTGGAAGCTCCCCAGCGCGATTTTGTGCAGAGCCGGGTGGTGCCGTTCCTGGAGTCACGTAATATCCCGGTGTTTGGCTTGATTCCCCACGATCCGACCCTGGCCGGGATCAGCGTTGAGGAGCTGATCGAGCACCTTGGCGGTCAGATGATCGGCAAGCGCGAGTGGTGTGAGAAGACGGTTGACTCGCTGATGATTGGGGCGATGGGTGCCGAGGCCAGCCTCTCGTTTTTCCGCCGCCGCCCCAACAAGGCGGTGATCACCGGCGGCGACCGCAGCGACATCCAACTGGCCGCCCTGGAGACGAGTACCAACGCCCTGGTACTCACCGGCAACATTCGCCCTGCCTACCAGGTACTCGACCGTGCGGAGGAGCGCCAGGTGCCGATCATCATTGTCCCCGACGACACGCTGATCACGGTAGATCGCGCCGAGAGCCTCTTTGGCCGCGTGCGCTTTCACCAGACCGCGAAGCTCACCCGCTTCATTGAATTGATGGATGCCAACTTTGACTTCGCCCGTCTTTATCAGTCCCTTGGGATGGCCAAAAGTTAGCCGCCCCAGCGGGGCGGCTCTACCTACACGTACCTATGTCACACGAGCCTGAAATTATTGGCCCGCTCACCTTCGTCGAGAACGCCGACTATCCCTACCCTTTTGCGGTAGCTAAGCCGCCGCGTTTCTGGATGGAGGAGACGAGCGGCGTCCTCGGCACGGCCATTGAGGTCTTTATGCGCAGCGAGGATCTCAGCGCCGCCCAGCTGGATCTGATTAAGATCTACCTACAGCAGTACCTTGAGCGGGCGGTGATTACCGACGATGCCGACCGCCGCCGCCTGCTCGGCCGACTGCCCAAGCTGCGGGGCGTGCGCGATATGGAGCGATTCGCCGAGGATCTGTCCGAGGTGGGGGTTGAGCCTTTCTAGAGAAAGTTTCACGCTCAGGACTGTTGCAACGTCGGCCTTGCCCCCTCACCCCTCTTCCACAAGGGGAGAGGGGTGATTCTGTATCAGGATGCGCTCGGCTCCCCCTCTCCCGTTCAGGGAGAGGGGGCTGGGGGTGAGGGTTGAGCGGTAATCACGCGACAGAGCCGGTGTCACTGCAACATGTTGTATAAAAAGCTCGTTCGTCCATTCCTGTTCCGCACTGCTGGCGGCGAGGCCGAATCCATCCACGAGTTTACGCTGAACATACTGGCCGCGCTGGGCCGCGCCCGCGCCGCCGCCGCGCTGGCCCAGCGAATCTGGGCCGTTCATAACCCGTCCCTGGAGCGCACGCTGTTCGGGGTGCGCTTCCCCAACCCGCTCGGTCTGGCCGCCGGTATGGACAAGAACGGCGTGGCCCTGCCAGCCTGGGCAGCCCTGGGGTTTGGGTTCGTGGAGGTCGGCACGGTCACGTGGCGCGCCCAGCCCGGCAACCCGCGCCCACGCATCTTCCGGCTGCCCGAGCGTGCGGCGCTGATCAACCGCATGGGCTTTAACAACGCCGGTGCGGTGGCCCTCGCCGCTCGGCTGAAGCAGATCGGCACGCCGCCCCTGCCGGTCGGCATCAGCCTGGGTAAGTCGCGCATGGCCCCGATTGAGGCGGCTACCGAGGACTACTGCGCCTCCTTCCGCACGCTCTACGATCACGGCAGCTACTTCGCGATCAACATCAGTTCGCCGAACACACCCGGCCTGCGCACCCTCCAAGATCGCGCCCAGCTTGGCGGTCTACTGGCGGCCCTCCAGACGATTAACCGACGGATTAGCCACGCCCGCCATAGCACGCCCAAGCCTCTGCTGGTCAAGATCGCCCCTGACCTGAGCGACCCGGCGATCTGTGAACTGCTGGAGGTGTGCGCTGAACACGCCGTGAGCGGAATCATCGCGACGAATACGACGCTCAGCCGGGCGGGCGTAACCGACCACCCACGTGCGGGCGAGGCCGGGGGACTCAGTGGGCGGCCCCTCGCGGTTCGCGCCCTCCAGGTGGTGCAGTTCATCCGTCGCGAGGCTGGCCCCGATCTGCCGATCATCGGCGTGGGCGGAATCTCCACGCCTGACGACGCCCTGCGTATGCGCTACGCCGGGGCCGACCTGCTCCAGATCTACACCGGCCTGGTCTACGAAGGGCCGGGGGTGGTGCGCCGGATCGTCCGTGCGCTGACGTAGCGATGGAGCATCTCAGCCCTCACCCCCTGCCCCTCTCCCTCACGGGGAGAGGGGCAGGGGGTGAGGGCTGAGCGATGGAGCATAGATGAGCAACAGCGTAAACTTTATCGCCGTTGACATTGGTGCAGCCAGTGGCCGCGTGATGCTCGGGCGCTGGGACGGTGCGCGCTTCGCCCTGGAGGAGTTGCACCGCTTCGGGAATGGCCCGGTCGAGCAGGGCGGCCACCTGCACTGGGATGCGCTGCGTTTGCTCGCTGAGATCTACACTGGCCTCGCCGCCTACACAGCCCGTCACACCGAGCCCCTGGCGGGGATCGGCATTGACACTTGGGCGGTGGACTACGGCCTACTCGACGCCGAGGGCCATCTGCTGGGCTATCCCTACCACTACCGCGACCGGCGCACCCGTGGCGTGCCTGCCCTGGTCGATGCGATCATGTCGCCGGAGCGGCTCTACGCCATCACCGGTATCCAGCGTCTGCCCTTCAACACGATCTACCAACTGGCCAGTGCGCTTGGCGACCCACAGCTACACGAGGCCGCGACCTTGCTGCTGATGCCCGACCTGCTGACCTACTGGCTCACCGGGCGCATGGTGGCCGAGTATACGAACGCCACTACGACCCAGTTGCTCGACGCGCAGACACGCACGTGGTCGGACGAGTTAATCGCCGCCCTTGGCATACCGGCACATATTCTGCCGCCACTGGTCGAACCCGGCACAATACTGGGGAATCTCGTACCGACGGTGCGTGACACAGCCGGGCTGTGCGCCGATGTGCCGGTGATTGCCACGGCATCCCACGACACGGCCAGTGCCGTGGCCGCTGTGCCTGGCCTCGACGCGAGCAGCGCCTACATCAGCAGCGGCACCTGGAGCCTGGTGGGCGTGGAGCTATCCGCGCCCATCCTGAGCGCGGACGCGCAGCGGCTGAGCGTCACCAACGAGGGCGGCGTGGGCGGGACGATCCGCTTCCTGAAGAATGTGGGCGGGCTGTGGCTGCTCCAGGAGTGTCAGCGCCAGTGGGAGCGCGAGGGGCACACGTACTCCTGGCCCGATCTCGTGGCCCTGGCCGAGGCCGCCGCGCCCCTGCGCTCGCTGGTTGATCCCGATGCGCCCGAGTTCCTGTCCCCTGATGATATGCCGACTGCCATCCGAGCGTATTGCCAGAGTACGAATCAGCCCGTACCCGTGGATGTCGGTGCGCTAGTACGCTGCTGCCTGGAGAGCCTGGCCCTGAAGTACCGCTGGGTGGTGGAGGCGCTGGAGTTGCTGACTGGCCGACAGATCACGATGATCCGGGTTGTCGGCGGCGGTAGCCAGAACGACCTGCTCTGCCAGCTCACCGCCGACGCCTGTGGGCGTCGGGTGGTGGCCGGGCCGGTGGAAGCCACCGCCCTCGGCAATATTCTGGTACAGGCGATAGCCACCGGGCACCTGTCCGACATCGCGGTGGGCCGCCGGGTGGTGGCCGAGTCCTTTCCGCAGACCGTGTATGTCCCACGGATCTCCGGCGACTGGGACGCAGCAATCATCGGGTTTGATGCCCTCGTGGCCGTCACAGACCGCCATTGACTGACTCCACCGGCCATGCCGTGTACACGCCAGCATACATATCCGCCCTAGACAAGGTTCAATCCAGCTTTAGGCATGTTTCAATCCAGATTGACAATTCAGCGACGAAACGATGACGCGGTGAGGCGCTCCGTATCGCCTCATCACCTCATCGTTTCGTTGCTGAACTGTCAGGCTGGATTGAAACATGCCTTAGGGATGGTTCAATCCAGCTTTACAGTCTTGCGATGAAACGATGACGCGGTGAGGCGATACGAAGCGCCTCATCGCCTCATCGCCTCATCGCCTCATCGCAAGACTGTAAAGCTGAATGTACCCATTTTGAAACATGCCTTAGACGGCATGTTTCAATCCAGATTGACAATTCAGCGACGAAACGATGACGCGGTGAGGCGCTCCGTATCGCCTCATCACCTCATCGCCTCGTCGCAAGACTGTAAAGCTGAATGTGCCCATTTTGAAACATGCCTTACAGTGTGCGCTATGTGTAGCACGGGCTTCTAGCCTGCCGATACGCTCCAGGCGGGCTGGAAGCCCACACTACAAACTGTCACGCTGAAACCTTGTCTACTGACCCATATTCGCCATGGCCTCAGCGTGTTCTTCAGCGGCGCGCTTGCGCAGGGAAGCGTCGAAGAGAAGGTCGAGAGCGGTCATCGCCAGGATCTTGGCCCCATCCACAATCGCGGCGTGGCCGGCTGCGCTGCGGGTGGCGGCGGCAACCTCGTGGGTGTGCCAGCCCGCCTCCGCGTCACAGATCTTCAGGTAGGCGCACGATACCGGGATACGGTGACTCACGTTGCCCAAATCTGTGGATCCGCCGCCGTCGCTGCTGTGATCCGTGCGCTCAACAATCGGACGCCCGAGGGCCGCCAGGTTCGCCTTAAATGCCTCACCGATGCTGTGGCTCGGTACCATATTCAGATAAGGCGGCATATACTCGTGCCACTCCATACACGCCCCGCTGGCGGTGGCCCCAGCCTCGGCGCAGGCGACCACCCGCTGCACCAGATCGCGGGCGTAGGCCGGGTCGGCGGCGCGCACGCGGAAGCGGCAGGCGGTGTAACTGGGGATCACGTTGGCCGCCGTGCCGCCGTGGGTGATGATCCCGTGGATGCGAGCGTCAGAGCGGATCTGCTGGCGCAGCAGACCGATGCTGCTGAACATCACAATGACCGCGTCCAGGGCGTTGATACCCTCGTGGGGATTGGCGGCCGCGTGGGCTGCGCGCCCGTGGAAGCTAAAATCGAGGCCGTGGGCCACCAGCGAACTATCCGACGCCACCCCGTCCTCGGTAAGCGGGTGGATCATAATCGCCGCGTCCATCCCGTGGAAATAACCGTGGCGAAGGATCGGGATCTTCCCGCCCGCATTCGGCACCGTCGACTCCTCGGCGGGCGTGCCGATCACCGACACGGAGCCGGGCAGGTGCTGGCCGAGCCGGGCCAGGGCCAAGCCAGCGCCTAGGGCCGCTGTCGCAATGATGTTATGCCCGCAGCCGTGGCCCACCTCAGGCAGAGCGTCGTACTCCGCGATGATCGCCACGCGAGGGCCGGGCTTCCCGCCGGGGAGACGTGCGGCAAATGCCGTGGGCATGCCTGCGATCCCGCGCTCGACATCGGCCCCGAACTCGCCCAGGACATCGCTCAGACGTGCCGACGCCTGATACTCCTGAAGGCCGATCTCCGGGTTGTCCGCCATCCAGTCGCTTATCTCGATCAGCAAGCTAGACATCTGATCGATCTCTCGCTGCGCCGCTGCCTTTAGCTCGCTCAACTCCATGTCGTCTCCTCAGTGGTTGTGATACCACCTACCGCAAAACCGCAAAATTCGCCATGTCACGCTGAGCGAAGCGAAGCGTCCCGGTGTGCATCATCATCGCCGGGACGCTTCGCTTCGCTCCGCGTGACATGTGTGACAGGGTGACTTTTGCTCTATGCCACCTACCCTACTGCCCCTACTTCGGAGCCATCCGGATCGCCCCGTCAAGGCGGATCACCTCGCCGTTGAGCATCTGGTTCTCGATAATGTGGCGCACCAGGGCGGCGTACTCGGACGGCTGGCCAAGGCGCGAGGGGAAGGGCACCTGCTGTCCAAGCGATTGGCGGGCGGGCTCGGGTAGCCCGGCGAGCATGGGTGTATCGAAGATGCCCGGCGCAATACTCATCACGCGGATGCCGAAGCGGGCCAGTTCACGCGCAACCGGCAGGGTCATGCCCACCACGCCGCCCTTGGAGGCGGCGTAGGCCGCCTGGCCAATCTGTCCATCGTAGGCGGCCACCGAGGCAGTGTTGACGATCACCCCGCGCTCGCCACTCGGCCCCGGCTCGTTCGCGATCATCGCCGCCGCCGCCAGGCGGATCACGTTGAAGCTGCCGATCAGGTTCACCCGGATGATGCGGGTGAAAAGATCCAGGCTGTGCGGCCCATTCTTGCCCACGACTCGCTCAGCGGTGGCTAGGCCCGCGCAGTTGACGACGCCGTGCAGCCCGCCGAACTCGCCCACGGCCACGTCCACCGCCGCCTGCACGCTGGCCTCGTCGCCCACATCTGTCTGCACAAAGCGGCTACTTGCGCCGAGTTCGGCGGCCATCAGTTCACCGGCCACCGGGTTAATGTCGGCGAGTACCACCCGTGCCCCCTGGCCCACCAGCATGCGCGCCGTGGCTGCGCCCAGGCCCGAGCCGCCCCCGCTCACGAGAAATACGTTGTCTGCGATCTCCATTGGTTACGCTCCTAAGACAAGGTTTCAGGTGCCAGGTTTCAGCTTTACAGTTTGGCGATGAGGCGATGAGGCGACGAGGCGATGCTATCGCCTCATCGCCTCATCGCGTCCCCGCCAAACTGTAAAGCTGTGCCGAATCTGTGCCGACCTTGCCCCCTCACCCCCGGCCCCTCTCCCGCTCAGGGAGAGGAGGCTGGGGGGTGAGGGTCGTTCGGTGACAGATTCCGCGCCCACCCGGCAATCTCGCGAATATGGTCGGGGCCGGTGCGACAGCAGCCGCCGATGATGCGGGCACCAGCCTCATACCACTGGCGAGCCTGCGCCCCGTAAACCGCGCACGCTGACTCGCCGCTCCAGCGCTTGTTCTCGGCGCAATAGACCTCGCCCGAGTTGGGGTAGACCACGATGGGCGTGTCGGTGACAGCGCGAGCGGCAGAAACCAGATTGGGTATGAACTGCGGCGGCGTGCAGTTGATCCCTATGGCCGCTACCTGCGGGTGCGAACTGAGCAGCGCAGCGCACTCAGCAAAGGTCTCGCCGTTACTAATATGTGCGCCGTCCTTCGCGCTGAAGCTGATCCAGGCTGTGATGTTCGGGAACTCTCTGAGCAGGCGGGTGATCGCCACGGCCTCCGCCAGACACGGGATGGTCTCGACGGCCAGAATATCCGCGCCGGCATCGACCAGGACAGCCATACGCGAGCGGTGGAAGTCGATCAACTCGGCCTCGCTTCGCCCGTAGTTCCCTCGGTACTCCGAGCCATCGTGCAAAAATGCGCCGTATGGCCCAATCGACGCGGCTACGATGGGGCGTGGTCTGCCGACACGATGCGCCTCCTCGGCCCAGAAGGCATCACGCGCTTCGGCAGCGAGGCGCACGGATCGGCGCATCAGGTTGGTTGCGGCCTCGGCACCCATACCGCGCTGGGCGAACCCCTGAAAGGTAGCCTGGTAGCTCGCACTGATCGCGCAGTCGGCCCCGGCAGCGTAGTAATCGAAGTGTACCTGTCGGATCAGGTCGGGGTTTTCAAGCAGCACGCGGGCCGACCACAGGGCGTCGTCGAGGTCGCAACCCCGGCGCTCTAGCTCGGTGGCCATCGCGCCGTCAAGGATCATGATCGGATAATGCTGTAAGATGGTGCTAATCGGGTTCATGGTAGTGGTTGCAGACGGCGGATTGTATCGGTAGTATAGCTTATCCCCGTAGATCCCGCTGCGAGACAAGGTGCGTAGGTAGGGCTGTTGCAAAGTCACCCTCCGGCCCTCACCCCCTGCCCCTCTCCCTCACGGGGAGAGGGGAGATTCCGCAGCAGGACGCCTCCAACTCCCCCTCTCCCGCTCAGGGAGAGGGGGCTGGGGGGTGAGGGCTGCCCGGCGATCACACGACTTTGCATCAGCCCTGGGTTCGCCGGTACGTGACAGTTTGGAGACATGCAGCGCGTTCTGTTGCGGCAAATCTGCAATCTGCAATCTGCAATCTGCAATCTGCAATCTGCAATCTTGTCCTAGTGCTATAATGCCTACAGCGCACTGATATGGAGGGCACTGCCCTCCATTTTTTCTATAATGAGCCCAGCCATGAGCGGAAAAGATCCTAACCCCGGCATTGTAGCCGATAACCGCAAAGCTCGCCATGATTACGATATCGAAGAGACCTACGAGGCCGGTATTGTACTCACCGGCAGCGAGATCAAGTCGGTGCGTGCCGGTCGCGTAAACTTGCGCGGTAGCTTCGCCCGCATCTTCAACGATGAGATCTTTCTCTACGATAGCCACATCTCGCCCTATGAGCAGTCGGGCACCTACTTTAATCACGAGCCGACGCGCCCGCGCAAGCTGCTGATGCACCGCCGCGAGATTAGCCGTCTCGAAGGCATGATCCGCCAGAAGGGTCTGACGATTGTGCCCCTGAAAATCTACTTCAAGGGCCGACGGGCGAAGCTGGAACTGGGTGTGGCTCGTGGTAAGAAGAACTACGATAAGCGCGAGGACATTGCGAAGCGCGATGCCCAGCGTGATATTGATCGGGCCATGAAATCGCGAGATCGCGACTGAGGAAGACGAGGGGAGGGTTTGGGCGGGGTTTCCTGCCCAAACCCTCCCTTTATGGTGCGTGGAGTACGTCATGCTTATCTGCCAGGATCAGCGCAGCGGCTACGGCTGCGGTGCCGAAAACTCCGACGGTACGCCGAATTGCCTGAAGTGTGGGATGACCCTCGCCTTCGCTGTCCACCTACGCGATCCCGGCTGCCAGATTGGGCAATACCGGGTTTCCCGCGTGATCGGCTACGGGTCGTTCGGCGCGGTCTATGAGGCGACCGACATCAGTACGGTTGGGTCAGTTGGTCAGGTCGCCCTGAAGGAGTCCTTCGAGGCGACGATGATCAGCCGCTTCCAGCGTGAGTTCACCGCGCTCTCGGGGCTGCGTCACCCAAACCTTCCGCGCTACTACGATATGTTCGAGTCCGATGGCTGTGGCTACCTGGTGATGGAATTCATCCCCGGCCAGAGCCTCGACGAGATTCTCAATCGCCAGAAGGTGCCCTTGTCTGAGCAGCTTCTTGTCGCTTACGGCGAGCAGCTCTGCGACCTGCTGACCTACCTGCACGGCCAGCACCCGCCGGTACTCCACCGCGACATCAAGCCGGACAACATTCGGGTGACGCCCGAGGGCACGGTGAAGCTGGTTGATTTCGGCCTGTTTAAGCAGGGCATCCAGCGTACCCGGCAGACCATCCACGGCCTCGGTACGCTGGAGTATATGCCCCTGGAGCAGTTTGATTGGTCGGGCGGCACCGATCAGCGCAGCGACATCTACAGCCTCGGGGCAACCTTCTACCACCTGCTCACCCGGCGTTACCCGATCAGTTCGCCCAAGCGCATGATGAAGACCAAAGACCCGCTGCACACGCCGCAGCGGGTCAACTCGCACGTCTCGCGACATGTGTCGGATGCGGTAATGCGGGCGATGAGTCGGCTTCCGCAGGATCGCTACCCGAACGCCGAGGCGTTTAAGCGTGACCTTCAGGGGACGACTCAGCGCTACATCCGTGGCGCATTCATCGGCAGGCAACTGGCGGCCCAGCGCAGCTTTGTCTACAGCGTGGCCTGGGCACCGAGCGGCCAGATCCTGGCCAGCACGGGCGAGGATCGCCAGATCCACATGTGGCGACCGAGCGACGGCGAGCATCTGGCCGCCCTGGCTGGCCATAGCGCAAAGGTACTCTGTTTGGCGTGGCACCCTGACGGCGAGCTGATCGCCAGCGGATCAGCCGACCGCAGCGTGAGACTCTGGCACGCCGCTGACCACGCCCTGGTGACGACCATCAGCGGACACCGCGACGCAGTAACCTGCCTGGCCTGGAGTCCTGACGGCGAGACCCTGGCGACCGGGAGCGGCGATACGGTCCACCTTTGGTCGGCGGACGGCACGCCCCTGGGTGAAATCCGCGCCGGTGACCGCGTGAAGGTCTACGGGCTGGCGTGGCGACCTGATGGGCAGATCCTTGCGGTGGGCTACGGCGATCATACCGTGCGGCTCTGGCATGTCGCCGAGCAGTACACATCCTTCACGCTGCCGGGACACACGGGTTATGTCTACAGCGTGGCCTGGAGTCCTGACGGACAATCCCTGGCCAGTGCCAGCGCCGACGGGACGCTGCGCCTGTGGCGGCTGGCCAACGGGCGGCTGGTTGATGAACTGCGGCGTTACAAAAACTGGGCCTCGAAGCTGGCGTGGACTGCCGATGGCGAGGCGCAGGGCGAAACGACCTGGCTCTGGCGGGTGAGCGACAGCAGCCTGTGTCTGATCATGAGCGGGCACCAGAACTATGTCTACAGCGTAGCCTGGAGTCCTGACGGTCAGGCGCTGGCCAGCGGTGGTGCCGACTCGACCGTGCGCCTATGGCGCGGCGACGGCACACCGATCTGCACCCTCACCGGGCACACCGATTGGGTCTACAGCGTGGCCTGGAGCCCGGACGGGCGCACCCTTGCCAGCGCCAGCCTCGATGAGATCGTGCAGCTATGGACGCTGGAGTGACGGGGAAGAGAGGGCACTAGGTATTTTCATGTGCCGCCGAAGAGTCGCAGCGCGTTGTCGCGCAGGATCATGCGCTGCACTGCCGGGTCAAGCGGCAGATCCATAAACGCCTCGATATTCTCGCGCAGGCCGGGTACGCCGGGGCCGGGCCAGTCGGAGCCAAAGATCGTCTGCTCAGCCACACGCGGCAGCCAGGGGAAGTAGTCGAGCAGCCGGTTTGGTGGAGTGCTGGAGATGTCGAACCAGATGTTTTTGTGACGACGCAGCAGAAAAAGCGTCGTGTCCATCCAGATCGGTCGCCCGCCGTGGGCGAGGATAATCTGTAGGTCGGGGAAATCGACAGCCACATCGTCGAGCGGCATCGGGTCGGCGTACTTGTTGCGCGCCTGGGGAAAAACGCTGGTGCCGGTATGAACCATCACCGGGACGCCGTATGCCTGGGCCTTCTCATAGACCGTGGCCAGCGCCGGTACCCCGCCGCCATCGCGGTAGGCGTTCGCGTAAACATACTGGTGCGGCGGGTGGAGCTTAATTCCCTTGATTCCCAGATCGCCGAGGATGTAGTCCATACGTTCGGCAATCTTCTCGCCATTATGGATGTCGATCCCGCCAAAGGGGATGATGCGGCCCGGTGCCTTTGCGGCATAGGCGGCGCAGAACTCGTTGATACCCTGTTCGGGGAAGCCAATTGACTCCGGGGCGACGTAGTTGATGATTGCGACCTGGGCGATGTTGTTCGCGTCCATATAGGCGATCAGTCGCTCCACCCCCCCCTCGATGTCCGCATACCAGTTCGGGTCGGCCATGCTGCTTGTGCTGCGCACCAGCACAGTTTCCTGCGCACGAGGGTTTAACATCGACCAAGGCTGGATATGAATGTGCGCGTCGATAACCGGGTAGTCGGGAAGCATAATTCTCTCTCTGCATCGTACTCATCGCTGTAACCGTAGGCTCCGTAGATGACGTGGACAGAAACACTCCTCACTTATTAACCAGCTTCATCCACTTTTCAATTGGCATCCCCTGCGTCCCGATCATAATCGTATTTGGCGGCACATCGCGGTTCACAACAACTCCCGCAGAGATCACCGAACCCTTGCCGATTGTCACACCCGGCATAACAATGCAGCGGGCACCAATCCAGACCCCATCCTCAATCGTCACCGACGATGCGATATATTTGCCCGTACGGTTACTCTCCGGCCCCATCTCGTGCGTGCCGGTCATAATCATAACATCAGGGCCGATACCGACCCCGTTACCAATCAGGATGTGTGCGCTCAGATCAAGATGGCAGTTAATATTAATCCAGCAAGAGTTCCCGACCTTGAGTAGCTTGTAGAGGTCACCGCGCCCGAAGATCTTTGGCGTGCCATAAAAACCCGACTTGTCTCCAATCTCGAATCCGATGGCCCGAAAAATAGCCGCGCGCACCCGGCCAAATGTAAACCTCGGCAAAGGGACAAGCAGGATGCGGGCCAAGAAGATCTTCAGGTGTACTTGCGAGATCTGATCCGTGAGATAGTCTGCAATCCGTTGGAGGGTGCTGTGTGTACTGCTTCGTGCCTCATCTTCCTCGTATGATGCGCTGTCTGTGCTGTTCATAGGTATCTCCTCCCGTGAACCATGCGTCGCGGAGTTTAGTCCAAATTGGCGAGAAACTTCAGCAGTCGTGCGGCAACAACCTGTCTTCCCGATGCGTTCAGATGACCGCCATCGTCGGTGTACGCATCAACCAGACACGGGACGGTCTGTGTGTCCACAGAGATCGAGCAAACCCTGCCGTCGGAATAAGTCGCTTCAATCATTGCCAGATCAAAGAGCGCCGCTTTGCCTGCGTACTCGCGCCGCACAAGCTCGTTGAACTGATTCCGCTTCAGGTTGGCCAACGCCGCATCGTTCCGGCCGAGCAGGTTCTTAAGCAAAGCCTTAACCCCTTGATCCGGGGCCGTCAGCGGCGCAGTGACGTAGACGAAGGTCGTCTGGGGATATGTCGCACTGAGATCGGTCATGGTCTGCTTATAGGCGGCAAACAGGTGATCGACATCCGTGTTTTTATCAAAATCGACGTAGCAAAATTTGAAGAAGGCGATATCAGCCTGGCCGCCGACACCCGTGCGAACGAGTTGTTCAAAGGCCCGCAGCTTGGACATCGGATCGTAATTTTTGCCAATGTCGGTGTGGATGATCGCTGGCCCCAACGTACCATCGATACTCTCTGCCTGTCTTATCTTCAGCGGCGCACCCGGCTGCTCCTTGTTCATCTCCTCAATGCCCTGGATGATATTCCAGCCCACCGACTGATGGCCGAAAAAAATAGTCTTTTCAGCGATGGATTTCAATTCCATAGCAGAAACCCCTTCAGGTGACAATTGCTGAGAACAACCGGTGCTTCCAAGGACGACAAGCGTGAGGATTATAAAGATGAGAATTCGCATATACATTCCCCCAACGTTCGTGTTGTTACATCCCCAATCATCACCCTCCATATTCTTTGCGCCGTTGCGCCTTTACGTCAAACCGTCCGTGCGTATGACGCAAAGGCGCAAAGCGTAAGAAGGGGGACGGACAGGGTGTTTTGCTCCACGCTGTCTGATGGGCAACCGAAACCGCATTCCTTCTGCGGTCATGCAAAATCTGAATCACTCCTGGGCTGTCACAAGAATCCGCTGTTGCACATAGTCGCTCAGGCGGTTAATCGAGTTGAAGTTATTGGGGAGCATATCCTCCGCCGGTATCTCTAGGCCAAACTCTTCCGAGATAAATAACACCAACTCAATCACACCGGTTGAGTCAATGATCCCCGTGTCGAGCAGTGCGGTATCGTCGTTCAGTTCGGTGCTGGTATCGCCGAAGAGGCAATTAGCAACGATAAACTCGCGAATGCGATCCTTGATCTCCATAGGAACCCTCCTCCTCCATGTTTTGTAGGACTATCCGACGCCCTAGCGCACCATCAACGGCTTTGATCGCAGATACTCGGTCGAGCGACTCTTCTGGGACAGATCGCGGTAGACGTTCTCTACCTGCTGTGCGCTAATCTGGAGTGCGGCAGCCACATCAGCCGCTGGGATCTGGTTATCGAGGCCATACCAGATCAGATCCATCTGCTCAAACGGCAGTCGGAAGTAGAACTCCTCCTGGCTGCACTCGGCGCTGTAGGTGTCGGTGGTCGGGGTGCGTTTGATGATTTCCGGGGTAACTCCCAGGTAGTGCGCTAGTTGGTACACCTGCGTTTTATACAGGTGCTGGATGGGCTGGATGTCGGCCCCGCCATCGCCATACTTGACGAAAAAGCCCTGGGCGTGCTCGTTACGATTAGCGGTGCCGATCACGGCGTAGTTGCGCTGCTCGGCGTGGTAATACAGCATCAGCATGCGCGAGCGCTGCTTCATATTCGAGGCCGCGACAATCTGGAGGTACGCCGCGACCGGCAATACCCGCTTACGCTCCTCGCCGCCGGGCCGACTCAGACTCAGTGAGTACACATTCAGGCTGCCGCGATCAAGCAGATCTGTGGGCAGCACCAGCTTGATCTCGTCCTGGCTGGGGTCGTAATCAGGAAAAACCGAGCGCACGGCATCGTCGCGACGACCATAGCAGTCAAAGCCAGCCAGACCGGCAGTAAGATCCTCGGTGATCGCAGTGACGCCGTACGTTTCTGCCATCTGCGCGGCGTACTGCTCACTCACCGGACTCGAGTCCTGCTCAGGCATCATCACCGCCAGCACACGCTCGGGGCCATAGGCTTTGACCGCCAACCCCAGGACGGTGGCCGAATCCACGCCACCGCTGAGCCCAACGATGGCACCCTTGCGGCGGAAGTCGTGCTGGATGGTCTGGCGCATCATCGTGATGATCTGCGCCGTTTCGACCTCTGGGTCGATGATAAGGACGTGTGATCCGAATTGCACAAGCTTACTCCTTTTCGTGATCGTAGAAGTATCAGGAACGAGTACAGCGGACAAGACATGGAACTATGCGACCTGCGCACCCACATCCGTCATGTGTAGTTCACGGCGGCGTGACGCGGCGTGGACGTCCCAGTTTTCGACGAAGTAATCGGAGATCATCTGCGTACTCAGCACACCGACAAAGGCCATCTGGTCAACTTCGCTGAGCGCGGGCGAGTTCTGAACTTTTGCAAGCAGCAGCTTGACAGCTTCGGGCGAGAAGATGCCCGTTGCATGCAGTCGTTGTTCACTCAGCAGATCCTGGGCGTACTCGGGCAGTGGTCGACCACTGAAGACGCTACGGATAGGTGCACGGTAGGGCTGCTTCTGCCGCGCAATAATGTTGGTTGGGGCGATACCTTGTGCGGCGTGGCGCAGCACGTATTTCTCACCATTCAGCCCGCGCAACTTCATCGCTGCGGGGATACTGTTGCTCAGGCTGACAACGCGGTGATCGAGGAAGGGGTGACGGCACTCAACGGAGTGAGCCATTCCCACCCGATCACCCTGCGAACCTAGCAGATATGTCGAGAGAAAAGTGGTAATCTCCAGATACTGGGCACGTGCCATTGGCTCCCAGTCCATCAGATCCGCGGGAAGCCCGGCTGCGATGTCGTCAATGACGCTATAGTGGGCAAGTGACTGTGCCAGATGCGGTGAGAAGAAGCGAGTGGTACGACCTGTATTCTGCCAGCGCAGCATGTGGCTGTAGTAAGGGAGTTGGGTTTCGGAGAGACCCTGGCCGAAGAACCGCTGAAGAAACTCGGGCGAGATGGTCTGGAGATCGCTAATGTGTCCGTAGATCCGCCCGAGAAGCTGCGGTCTGACCCGTGAGGTGGGATTGCGCGCCCAGAAGCGGCGCACCATCGCCTCTTTAAAAATGTCATACCCGCCAAAGAACTCGTCGGCCCCTTCACCTGAAAGCATGACCTTCAGGCCATGTTTATGCACGAGCTGAGAGAGCAGGTACATGGGTACCGGCGTAAGCCGCAGCAGCGGAACCTCGGTGTGCCAGAGAACATCGGGCAGGGCTACGCGAAGAGAGTCGGGGTCACACTCGATCACGTGGTGCAGCGTCCCGAGCTCGCGAGCAACCTGATACTGGAAGGTGCGCTCATCGTACTCCTGATCGTGGAAGGCCACCGAAAAAGTGTGGAGCTGATGGGGAAGCTGCGACTGCGCGATGCTCGATATCAGGGTTGAGTCCAGCCCACCGCTGAGGTAGGCACCGACCGGCACATCGGCTCGCAGGCGAATGCGGGTGGCATCCGCCAGAGTTGCCCGAATCTCCTCGACATAGTCGTCGGTGCTGCGCCGTTCGATCTCACTAACTGCGGGGAAGGTCAGCCGCCAGTACTGTTGTGTGGTGAGATCGGGCGACCCGACGTTGGCGAAGAGCAGGTGACCGGGAAGAACCTCGCTTACCGCGTCAAGGATGGTGCGCCCAGCTTTAGGCGACCAGATGGTGAACACCTGGGCCAGGGCGTGGCTATCAATACGCCGTGGAATTCCGCAGGTAAGCAACGACTTGATCTCGGAGGCGAATAACAACTGGCCGTTGAAGAGCGTGTAGAACAGCGGGCGAACCCCGATCCGGTCGCGCCCAAGCACGAGTCTGCCGCGCCTGCTATCCCAGAGCGCGAACGCGAACTGCCCGTTCAATTCGCGGACAGCTTCCCAGCCCATCTCCTCGTAGAGATGCACCAAAACCTCGGTATCCGATGCCGTCTTGAAGTGATGCCCGCGCATCCTCAGTGCATCACGTAGCTCGACATAGTTAAAAAACTCCCCGTTACAGATCGCCCAGATGGTGCCGTCTTCATTCGGGATCGGCTGGAGCCCATTGCTTACCCCGACGATACTCAGGCGGGCATGGGCCAACCCGACAACCCCATCGGCGTAGAAGCCTGCCTCCTCCGGCCCACGGTGGGTGAGCATCGAAAGCATGGCATGGAGATCCGGAAAGGGTGTTCCCTGTGGACGTGTTAAATTGATCGCGCCTGCGACTCCGCACATGCTGTATCTCTCCCTTCACTAATCGTGGGAAGAGCGCTTTGCCTCAGCTATAGCAGCCCTACTCTGGTTGCGAAGGGGAACCGAGGCTTTAGCTGACTAAAGCATGTTTCAATCTAGCGTGACAGTTCAGCGACGAAATGATGACGCGGTGAGGCGCTCCGTATTGCCTCATCGCCTCGTCGCCTCGTCGCATCATTGCAAGACTGTCACGCTGAATGTGCCCATTTTGAAACATGCCTAAAGCCTCGATTCCCCTTTACGGATCCAGGATGATTCCTACAGCTCACGAAGTGCCGTTTTCAGCACTTTGCCCTGGCTATTCATTGGCATCTGATCAAGGATGACGACCGCCTTAGGGATCATGTAGCGCGGCAGCGTGCCTCGGCAATGATCAATGATCGCCTTCACATCGAGTTGGGCGTCTTCGCGCAGGGTGACATACACCTTGATCGCCTCGCCAAGGAGCTGATCTGGTATACCGACGGCGGCCGCCGAGATGATTTCGGGCAGAGCCAGTACACACGCCTCGATCTCATGGCTGCTCACACGACGCCCGAGCGGTTTGATAAAGTCGTTTTGCCGATCCACAATCGAGATAAACCCATCGTCATCGACGGTGGCCATATCACCCGTATGTAGCGCACCGTCGACGAAGGTGCGCGCGGTCGCGTCTGGTTCATTCAGATACCCGGCGGTGATATTATCGCCGCGTGCAATGATCTGCCCGACCTCACCTGGCCGAACATCCTGGCCGAGATCATCGACCACCCGCAGTTCCACTCCGGGTAGGCCGCGACCAATCGATCCCAGCTTCGTGCGTAGATATGCGGGCGGGAGGTATGAAAGCCGCGCTGTCGCCTCGGTCTGCCCGTACATGATGAAGATCTGCGCCTCGGGGCGGAGATCGGCCAGTTCCTCGATCAACGCCGACGACAGTTTGCCGCCCGCCTGCTGGAACTTGCGCAGGGTTGGCAGACTCCGCCGTGGAAAGGTCGTGCCACGCAAAAGCATCTGATACAGCGAGGGCACCCCGGCCAGACTCGTGCAGGCGTTAGTCTCGATTTCGTTAAGCAGAAACTCAGGGAGCGAGGAGTTGCTGGCCAGAACGAGGCTGGCCCCAACTCGCAAGTGGGTGTGCAGCAGTGAGGTGCCAAAGCAGTAGTGGAACGGCAGCACCACCATCATACGATCATCAGGCTCGATGTCGAGGGCCGCAATGATCGATTCGGTATTGGCCTGAAGATTGCGATGGGACACGCGCACGGCACGCGGGCGAGCCGTGGTGCCTGATGTGAGCATGAGGGCGGCTATCTGATCACGGGCGAACGTACCCGATACTGGATCAACGTTCTCAGCCTCAGGAGAAACCGCCAGCACGGCGTCGGTGATCAGATCGCAGGTGCGAAATACCTTATGGATCGCAGCAGAGAGGTGTTTGGCCTGGAGGCAGACAGCCCGGCACGCCACGAGATTCTGCATCTCGTCGAGCTGCGCCGGCTTTGCCGTTGGGGAGAAGGGCACGGCCACAGCACCAAGCTTAAGGATGGCAAGGTACGCGGCCACCCAGAAGAATGAATTAGGCCCGTAGATCGCAACGTGCTGCTGTGGCTGAACTGCGAGAGCGGTCAGCGCTCGGGCAATTGCCGCACTCGCCGTATACACGTCGGCATAGCTGTATCGCTCTCCGCTCTCGATAACAGCGACCCGTTGGCTATCGGACGTGCTGAGTAGGTAGTCAGCGGTATTCACGGCACCCCTCCTTGCGTGCTTAAATAGCCACTGTTTCTTAGCTTGCTTACGCCAGCATTGTAAGCTACGTTTTACATATTGTGAAGTACCTTATCTACCATATGACAATTTTGTTAACTTGACTGCTGTGTTTTGCCATGGTCGTGGCTGATTGATCTGCTTAAAATCTTGTCTCAGTTCTTAATGCTCAGCCGCCCGCACCCCGAGGATGATCCTGCTCCCACGCGGGACAAGATCTCCGTTATGTAGACCCGATCCGTCCTGAATTTGCGCGCTCACTACCTGACCGGGTGCATACGAGTCGAAGTCGGTGAGCCGATCACGTCCCTGTTCATCGACAAATGTCAGCGTGATCCCCGGTGTCGCCGCAAGAATAGTCTCGGCCTCGGCACGGGATTTTCCAATCACATCGGGGAAACGCACGACATCGCCCTGGCTCACGTGGATGGTCACCGTATCGCCCTGAGCGATCCGCAAGTCGGCGCTAGGTGACTGGGCGATCACAAAGCCGACGTCTAAGCTAGTGCTTGGCTCCTCGATCACGGTGACCTGAAGCCCGAGGGCGGTCAGTTGTGATTGAGCAATCTCGCTGCGCGCCTTCGTGACATCGGGCACCGTCACCAGGTTTGGCCCCAAACTGACCGTGTAGGTCACAGGCGTGCCCGGCTCCCGCAGATCGCCGGATGGTACAGTCTGACTGATCACGATGCCCGTGCTGATCGTTGAGCTATGTTCGCCTTGTGGGGCTGGCACAAGCTGAAGTTTGAGCAACTGATCCTGGGCCGCGCCGTCGCTGATGCCCACCAAGGCAGGTACGCTGACCCGATGTTCGGGAGTGGTGCTAGGTTCGTTGGTGGGAACGGGGTCACTGGGCTGAATAATAGCTGACGTGGGCCGTGTGCCGCCGTTGAGGCTACCGAAGATGCCGTTGAGGGTGCCGGTACCGAAGAGCAGCACGATGCCGAGTACACCCGCGAGAATGAGCATGCCAACGAGGAAGATCCCGCAGCCCAGACCCTCTTGGCGTGGGGCGCGGGCGGGGGTGTGCCGAGGCGGAGGGATGTTGATTCGCCCGGTAGCCCCGTTGCCGCCGTTACCGCCGTTCTGGCGCTGGGGCGGCGGGTTGTCCTGACCGCGCTGGGCTGGCCGCTCATTGCCGAGGGCCGGGTTCACCTGCGTCTCCTGCTGGAAAACCTGGGCATAACCGGTGAGGAGTTGCGAGAACTCCAGGGCGCTGCGTGGGCGGCGTGCGGGGTCTTTGTCGATTGCCCGCAGGATCAGCGCCTCAAGCTGGACAGGGATCTGTGGGTTGATCCGCCGGGGCGGCGTTGGTTCCTCAGTGACGTGTTTCATCGCCACGGCTACGGCGCTATCGCCCTTAAACGGCAACGTGGCCGTGAGCATCTCGTAGAGTACCACGCCGAGGGCATAAATATCAGACTGAGGGGTGGCCGGGCGACCCTGGGCCTGCTCTGGCGAGATATAGTCCACCGTGCCGAAGGAGACGCCGGTTTCGGTGAGGGCGGTACTCAGGTGGCTTTTGGCGATGCCGAAGTCGGTGATGCGCGCCTGTCCATCACTCGTAACGATCACATTCTGGGGCTTAATATCGCGGTGAACCATACCGGCCTTGTGGGCGGCGGAGAGCCCACGGGCGATCTGCTCAGCGATCTCAACGGCGCGGGCAGCAGAGAGCGGAGCCTCACGGTTGATCACCGTCTTTAGGTCGGTACCCTCGACGTACTCCATGATGATGTAGTGAATGTCGCCGTCCTGGCCGACATCATAGACATCAACAATGTTAGGGTGGCCGAGAATCGCGGCGGCCTGCGCCTCATGGCGGAATCGACTGAGGAAGTCGGGGTCTCCGCTCATATGGCGGTGCGGGATCTTAATCGCGACACGGCGATTCAGCCGCAGGTCGCGACCGGAATAGACGCGGGCCATGCCACCCTCGCCGATTTTGTGATCGAGTTCGTAGCGGCCATCAAGGACTTTCTGCTGCATCGGGGTCACATCATGTATGCTGGCCGGAACGAGGGCCGGCGCAAAAGGGCTACGTTATAAAAACGTGATAGGGTGGGGGTGAGTTGGCTGGCGGGGGTGTCTTCGCGTCGTTACGCTTCATTATGGCACGGTGCGCCATAGGGCGTCAATCTGCAATCTACACACCCTTATCGGGCTGCCCCATATAGCGTAGCACCAGGCCGCGCAGATCGCCCAGGAGATCCTCGTGGGCGTAGGATCCCTTCTGGAGTACCCGCTCCACATAGCCGTTCAGGCGTAGCCGGTCGGTCGTACTCAGATCCATTGCCGTCAGTACCACAATCGGAATCGTGCGCCACAGAGCGGTCGAGCGTAGCGCACTGATCACCTCAAATCCGTCCATTTTCGGCATCATCAGATCAAGCAAGATCAGATCAGGCCGACGCTCGGCAACCCGCCCGAGGGCCATCTCGCCATTGTCTGCCTCAGATACGATCCACCCCTCACGCTCCAGCATCCGCCGCAGCATCTCGCGGGTCGTCAGATCGTCCTCCACAATCAGGATGTTCGCATCGACGTCGGCGACCGACCGGTGCGTGTTCACCACACCCAGCAGGCGCGCCCGATCCACCGGCTTCATCAGATAATCAGCCGCACCAAGGGCGAATCCGCGCTGCCGGTCGTCCATCATGGTCATCATAATCACCGGCACGTCATGGAGGTCGGCATCGGCCTTGATCTCAGACAGCACCGCCCAGCCATCCATCTCCGGCATCATCACATCCAGCGTGATCACCGCCGGTCGCACCGCACGGGCCAAGGCCAGCCCCTCGGGGCCACTGCTCGCAAGCATCACTCGGATACCCTCGCGGCCAAGGGTGCGCCGAATGAGCTCGCGGGCTGCGGGATCATCGTCGATCACCAGCACCGCCGCCTGCGATGAGGCGACCGGGAGAGCGCCATCTGCAAGCGGCTCCGGCACGTGGCCGGGCACAAGCGGTAGCCCCAGCGGGAGCGACACCAGGAAGGTTGATCCGACACCCGACTCGCTCTTCACCGTAATATCGCCGCCCATCATCTGGCAGAAGCGTCGGCTGATCGCCAGGCCCAGGCCCGTCCCGCCATACGTGCGCGTCGTACTCGCGTCGGCCTGACTGAACTCCTTGAACAGTCCCGCCATCTGGGCCTCGCTCATGCCGATGCCGGTGTCAGTAACCTCAAAGATAATTGCAGATGGCAGATTGTTGATTGTAGATTGGGCCGCGTCAGGTCTCACATCTGCAATCTGCAATCTACAATCTGCAATTAACTGGACGCGCAGCGTCACCGTACCGCTCTCGCTAAACTTGCTCGCGTTTGAGAGCAGATTCAGCAGCACCTGGCGCACTTTGGTCAGGTCGGCATTCATAATCTCCACGCCGGGATCAAGCTCAACCACCAGTCGGTTGTGGTTGCGCTCCATCAGGGGCGTAATTATCGAGACCACCTCTGCGACCAGTGTGTGGACGATGAAGCGCTCGTAGTAGAGATCCATGCGCCCCGCCTCGATCTTCGAGAGGTCGAGAATGTTGTTGATCAATTCCAGCAACTGCTTACCAGCCGTGCGGATCTTCTCCAGGTCGGGTACTAGGTCGCCACTCCCGGCATCCTCAGCCTCCTCACGCAGCATCTCGCTATAGCCGATAATCGCGTTCAGCGGCGTGCGCAGCTCATGGCTCATGTTGGCGAGAAAGGAACTCTTCGCCCGGTTGGCCGACTCGGCGGCATCCTTCGCCCCGATCATCTCGGACTCGGCCTGCTTGCGCTCGGTAATATCGCGGAATGTGCCGATAAAGAAGGACTCACTGCCTAAACGCGCCTCAGTAAACATCACCTCGACCGGAAACGTGCTACCGTCGGATCGCCGCCCGCTGATCTCGCGCCGCCCCGCCGTTGCCGCCATCTCACCGATGAGCGCCGTCGCTGCCAGAAGCGAGATATCGCCCCCGCTGCTGTCGCTCAGCAGCACCTGCATCGGCTGTCCCACCATCTGCACCTCACGGTAGCCGAAGATTGCCTCCGCCGCCGGGTTTAGCATACGGATCAGCAGGCCCTGACGACTGAAGGTGATGATCCCATCCAGCGCCATCTGCACGATCATTTTGGTATGTGCCGTCGCCCGCCTCAGAGTCTCCCTCGCCGACTTCGCCACAGCAACGCTCCTCCGCAATCCCTACAACCAAGCCACATCGGTATTAGGGCGACCATTCGGATTCAGGGGTACACTGATCATCGCACATCTCCGCGCTCAATCAGCGCCCGCGCCCGCTCAAACCAGTAGGTCACGAGGTCGGCTCCGCCGAGGACGCGGCCCGCGTAGTGTGTGCGCAGCGCCTCCACTTAGCTACAAAGTCTTGCGGGGTCATAAGACTCCAATGCACGAGGGAACAGGGAACAGAGCGCGCAGTATAGCACGTAGGGAGAACTATCGGGCATGGAGCGAGGAGGGTAGCCCACCATTCGAAAGATTTGGGTTTGTGGTTTTAACGCAAAGGCTTTTGTGTTTCTTTGCGTCTTTGCGTCACATCGAAATCTCGTTTGACGCGAAGGCGCGAAGGCGCAAAGGTTTTTTTGGCATGAGAGCAGATTGCACCGTTAGGCATGTTTCAAAATGGGTACATTCAGCTTGACAGTTCAGCGATGAGGCGATGAGGCGATGAGGCGATACGGAACGCCTCACCGCGTCATCGTTTCATCGCTGAACTGTCAAGCTAGATT
>Ga0194060_10000326_pt1 | contig 34772 bp, 35 predicted proteins | sample SepL225m_MetaG_FD_163427 | JGI IMG/M metagenome (GOLD analysis project Ga0194060, IMG submission 163427) | Anoxic zone freshwater microbial communities from boreal shield lake in IISD Experimental Lakes Area, Ontario, Canada - Sep2016-L222-5m | ecosystem: Environmental > Aquatic > Freshwater >...
CATTAGAAGAAATACAAAAGGATTTAGGCAATAGGGAAAAGGGAATAGAGGGATTAATTGCTTTAGGAGGTGTGAACTCAGAAAATATTTTACTAATAAAAAACGCTGGTTTTAATGGTGCGGCTTTGCTCGGCTCAATTTGGAATGATGAAAATCAGAAAGAAAGATTTTTGAAAATTATTTCAAAAATCTTTTAAACCATTTTTTAGGTTCACTAAATTTTTAAATCCTTTTTGTTTTAGTAATTCAATTGCTTTTTTACTTCTCATTCCGCTCTGGCAATGTATAATTACAGGAAGTGTTATTGAAATTTTATCAAGATTTTTTTCTAATTCACCTGACGGAATCAATAATCCACCAATATTTTTTTGCTCATATTCATGAGGCTCTCTCACGTCAATCAGTTGAAATTTTTCTCCTGATTGTCTTTTCATTTTTAATTCATCTGCGGTAATTTCTTTCATCTCACTTTCACAAAAAAAATCATAATTCGAAAGTGTTTTGATATTTTTGTTTTCGGCAACAGTTGAAAAACCAAATGTATTAAATTGCATCGTTAACGAATCAAACACCAATAATTTTCCGCTTAGCAATTCTCCGTTTCCGATAATCATTTTAATCGTTTCATTCGCCATCAAGCAACCAACTATTCCCGGTAAAACTCCTAGCACACCTACTTCTGCGCAGTTTGGAGTTTCTCCAGGCTCAGGATACAAACAACGATACGTTGGTCCATCGTTATAATTAAATACACTTATTTGCCCTTGAAATTTATAGATCGAACCAGATACAAATGGCTTGTTCAAAATCACACACGCATCATTTACCAAATAGCGTGTTGCAAAATTATCAGAGCCATCAATAATGATATCATAATCAGAAAAAAGTTGCAACGCATTTTCAGAATTGAGGTAAGAAGCTATTGGAATAATATTGATAAACGGATTGAGCTCCGCTAATTTTTTTGCAGCAATATCAGCTTTGTTTTTTCCAACATCGTTTGACGAGTATAAAATTTGTCTATGCAAATTACTCTCATCTACCCTATCCGAATCAACCACACCAATTGTTCCAACTCCTGCTGCTGCAAGATATTGCAACAACGGGCAACCTAATCCTCCTGCACCAATTACTAAAACTTTTGCAAGCTTTAATTTTTGTTGTCCTTCCATTCCAATTTCAGGTAGGATGATATGTCGGTTATACCGTTTTAACTCATGCGGATTCAGCATCGTAATTTGCATTTGTTAGGCAACTATCCCAATCTTTCCATACAGTTTCGTAGCCTTGTTGTTTCAACATTTCAGCAATTTGTTCAGTGGAACGTTCATCAGAAATATGAAATTGTTCCAATGATTCGGGTTCAACAGCATAACCACCGGGATTAGTTTTTGAACCGGCACTCATGCTGGTGATTCCAAGTTTGATAATATTATTCCGAAAAACTTCATTCTCTCTGGTTGAAATGGACAATTCTATTTCACCATTAAAAATTCGATAAGCACAAATCAGTTGAACCAATTCTTTATCACTCATAATCACTTTTGGCAATACCACTCCTTCTGCCGGACGAAGCCTTGGAAATGAAATAGTATATTTTGTTTGCCAGTATTTTTTCTCGAGATAATTTAAATGAAGAGCATTGAAAAAAGAATCTGTTCTCCAATCTTCCAAACCAATCAACACTCCTAAACCAATTTTATAAATCCCTGCTTTGCCTAGTCTGTCGGGAGTTTCGAGGCGGTAATCGAAATTTGATTTTCTTCCTTTTGTATGATGAATATTGTAATCGGCTTTGTGATACGTTTCCTGATAAACCAAAACAGTGTTCAACCCTTCAGCAATTAATTCTTCATATTCATGTTGATCGAGCGGTTGCACTTCAACAGAAATATGCGAGAAAAATGGTCGCACTAATTTGATAGCATTTTTCAAATACGGAACACCAACTGTTTGATTTGCTTCACCAGTTACAAGCAACACATGATCATACCCAAGCATTTTTATTGCTTCTACTTCTTTCAAAATTTCAGCATCAGTTAATGTTTTTCTTTTGATATGATTATCGAAACTGAAACCACAATACGTGCAAATATTTTGGCATTCGTTTGAAAGGTAAAGAGGCACATACATCTGAACCGTTTTACCAAAACGTTTAAGAGTAAGCTGCTGACTAAGCTGTGCCATCTTCTCTAAATGTGGCATGGCAGCAGGTGATATGAGCGCCTTGAAATCTTCAAGAGTTCTGTTCTCTTTTTGCAAAGCATTCAATACATGTGCTTCGGTTTTCGAATAGATACTTGCTTTTACATCGTCCCAATTATAAGTGTTGAATATTTCTTTGAATTCCATTTTTATTTCTCGCTGATCTCGCGGATACCGCAGATTTTTTTATAATTTATTTACTATTCTTGTGATACCATCCGAAATATTATCGGTATTAAAATTTACTAAAATGCCCAATTTTCTATCTGTAAGTTTCAAATAGGTGAGCAACTGTTTGTGATGAACCGGTGCTAAAATCTCAACAGACTTTATTTCAATAATTACTTTGTCATTGATTAATAAATCTATTCTAAAACCCAAATCTAATTTCACACCATCATAATAAACAGGTACTGCAACTTGCGATTCAACTTGCAGGCCATCTTTCATTATTTCATGCTTGAGTGTTGCTTCATATACAGATTCCAACAAGCCTGGTCCAAGCGAATTGTATACTTTAAAAATCGCTCCTCTAATTATATATGAAATTTCATTTTCGTTCATTTCAATTAAATTTTCTCTGCGCAAATCCGCGAAATCTGCGAGAGTACTTTTCGCTAATCTAAAAATGCTGTTAACGGACTGCTTGCTTCGGCATAATTTTTTGGTCGTGCAAGTTTTGCTTCGTAAGCCATTCTTCCTGCTTCAACAGCAAGTTTAAATGCGATTGCCATTTGAATCGGATTCTCCGAAACTGCAATTGCGGTATTCACCAGCACAGCATCAGCTCCCATTTCCATTGCTTCGGCAGCATGTGATGGAGCTCCTATTCCGGCATCAATAACCACAGGAATTTTACTTTGCTCGATAATGATTTCTAAAAAATCTTTTGCGCGTAATCCTTTATTGCTACCAATTGGTGCACCTAAAGGCATCACAGCAGCTGTCCCAACTTCTTCCAAACGTTTACACAAAACAGGATCAGCATGAATATAAGGCAACACGATGAAACCTAATTTCACTAACTCTTCGGCAGCTTTTAATGTTTCGATAGGATCGGGTAAAAGGTATTTCGGATCAGGATGAATTTCTAATTTTATCCAATTTGTTTCTAAAGCTTCACGAGCAAGTTGCGCAGCAAAAACTGCTTCCTTAGCTGTTCGCACTCCAGAGGTATTTGGCAATAAATTAAATTGTGGATGTAATAAATGTTTTAAAATATCATCTGCACCATTTTTAGTGTCGACACGTTTTAAGGCAACAGTTACAAGCTCGGAACCGGATGCTAACAATGCTTCTTCCATCAAAATGGATGAAGAAAATTTTCCTGTTCCCGTAAATAATCGTGAGTTAAATATTTTTCCTGCTATGATTAATTTTTCCATTTCATTTTAAATAGATTGTGTATTTTGTTTGTGATATTTTGATATTGTTTGCACGAATTGTTCTGCTGATTCTGATTTGTTTTCTGCTAAATTGATTGCTGATGAAACAGCAACGCCATAAATTCCTGAGGTTAGCAATGATGGAATATCGACAACTTTTATTCCGCCAATTGCGATAAATGGAATTTGTAAAGACGTTTCATGAAACGTCTCTACAATTTCTTTAATTCCTTCTAGTCCTAAAATTTCACTCAAATCATTTTTTGTTGAGGTAAATCGGTACGGACCGATTCCTATATAATCAACCTTATTTTCAATTTGAAATTTTACTTCCTCAAGATGATGAGCCGTACCTCCGATAATAAAATTATTTCCCAATATTTTTCTCGCTTCTTTTGGGTTCATATCATTCAAACCAAGATGAACTCCGTCTGCACCAATTTCTTTTGCAAGAGTTACATTGTCGTTGATGATGAATGTTGCTCCATGTTTTTTACAAACTGTTTGTACTTCGATGGCTATTTTTTTCCATTCATCATAAGGAATATTTTTTACTCGCAACTGCACCCAATTAACTCCACCTTTGCATGCAAATTCTGCTAGCTCAGCATGTGAATATTTTTCTGTTTCTTGGGTGATATATTGTAAACGCGAAATCATTTTTTCTTTGTAGTTACACGTTTTGTTTTATCCGTTTTTGCAACACCTTTTTCAATTTTATAAATATGACTCATCTCTGAATTATCACGAACTGTTAAATTCAAATCTTTTATTATTCCGTTTGCTACATCGTAAACCCAACCATGAACATGTGGTCTGCCATGCTCTTCCCAGGCATTTTGGATGATGGATGTTTTGCATAAGTTATAAACTTGTTCCACTACGTTCAGCTCTGTTAATCTTCTGTCGCGTTGGTCAAGATCTTTAATTGCATCGAGTTCTTCTTGGTGTAAACGATACACATCTTTGATGCTTCTTAACCAATTATCAATCATTCCACCGAAATTGTTTTTGCTCATTGCAGCGGCAATTCCTCCGCAGTGATAATGACCACATACGATTACATGTTTTACGTGCAAAATATTCACGGCAAAATCGAGTACACTTAGCAAATTGGTATCTGTGTGAATGACCATATTTGCAATATTGCGGTGTACAAAAATTTCTCCCGACATGGTACCGGTAATTTCATTTGCAGGAACACGGCTATCTGAACAGCCTATCCAAAGCACTGGTGGTTGTTGCCCTTTTGAGAGTCGTTTAAAAAAAGTTGGATCGTCTTCCATCTTTTTTGTTACCCATTTTTTGTTACCGCTTAGGAGTTTTTTATAAAGTTTTTCCATAATTATATTTTATGATAACCCAATAAATCTTTGTTGCTGTTTAAAAATTCAGCCGTGTATTGTTTTGCTTTCATACAAGCACGATGCAATTTAAATCCTTTTGCGAGATTAGCGGTTATGGCTGATGACAGTACGCATCCTGAACCATGTTTGGCACGCTCAAGTTTTTGTTTCGCCCGAAACGAAAACTCTTTTCCATCGGTTGTAAATAAAAAATCTCTGCCTAAATCATTTTCATTATGACCGCCTTTTAAAAACACATTGCAATATTTTGAAAGTTTTTTTGCTGCATTTTTTTCTTCTTCCTCATCAGTTAACTTTTTTATTTCCTCAAAATTTGGTGTGACAAGAGAACTGTTTTTGCTAATTACTTCCAGTAATTTTTTATTTATTTCATCATGAAAGTCGAAGCCTGCACTTGCTTTGAGAATTGGATCCCAGATGATTTTGGGGTTTGAGATGTTAGAATTAAGATGTAAAATTAATTGATTTAAGATTTCTAAATTTTCTATCAAACCAATTTTGATATACTCAAATTGAAATCGTTTTTGAAGAATAGAAACCTGCTCAATAATTTTTTCTAATGGTACCCATTCTACTTTTTCAAAATCTGTATCATTTTGAAAAGTTAGCGCACTTACCACACCAAAACCATAAACTTTATTTGCTTCAAATGTTTTTATATCAGCAAGCACACCCGCTCCACCGCTTGGATCGAAGCCGGCAATGGATAAAACGTATGGACGGGTTTTTGTCATTCTTTAATTTATTCTCTCTCGCTGATTTCGCTGATTCACGCAGAAAAATATTTGAGAAAGTTTGCGTTATCTGCGTGACATCTTTTTTTACAAATAAACTTCGCTTCCTTTTTCTTTGAATTTTTCCGACATGTCTTTCATTCCTGTTTCTAAAACTTCATCTTCTTTCACACCATGCTTTTCGGCATATTCGCGAACATCTTGTGTAATCTTCATCGAACAAAAATGTGGTCCGCACATTGAACAGAAGTGTGCAATTTTTGCACCTTCAGCAGGCAAAGTTTCATCATGAAATTCACGAGCTGTATCAGGGTCTAATGAAACATTGAATTGATCATCCCATCTGAATTCAAAACGAGCTTTGCTCAGAACATTATCGCGGTATTGTGCACCTGGATGGCCTTTTGCAAGATCGGCAGCGTGAGCTGCAATTTTATAAGCAATCACTCCATCCTTCACATCCTTTTTATTCGGTAAACCCAAATGTTCTTTTGGTGTAACGTAACATAACATCGCTGTTCCAAACCAGCCAATCATTGCAGCACCAATGGCTGAAGTGATGTGGTCATATCCTGGAGCAATATCAGTTGTTAATGGACCAAGTGTATAAAATGGTGCTTCATGACATTCTTTTAATTGCTTGTCCATGTTAATTTTTATCATGTGCATTGGAATGTGTCCTGGTCCTTCAATAATTGTTTGTACATCATGTTTCCATGCAATTTTTGTTAGTTCACCCAAAGTTTCTAATTCACCAAACTGTGCTGCATCATTTGCGTCTGCAATGCAACCCGGACGCAATCCATCACCTAACGAAAAAGCAACATCATACGCTTTCATGATTTCACAAATTTCTTCGAAATGAGTGTATAGGAAATTTTCTTTATGATGAGACAAACACCATTTCGCCATGATACTTCCTCCTCGTGAAACAATACCTGTAATACGTTTTGCTGTCATAGGAATATAACGAAGCAATACTCCTGCATGAATCGTAAAATAATCAACGCCTTGTTCTGCTTGCTCAATTAATGTATCGCGAAAAATTTCCCAAGTCAGATCTTCAGCTTTACCATTCACTTTTTCGAGTGCTTGATAAATTGGAACTGTTCCAACCGGCACCGGACAATTGCGAATAATCCATTCACGTGTTTCATGAATGTTTTTTCCTGTTGAAAGATCCATCAATGTGTCACCACCCCAACGACAACTCCAAACAGCTTTTTCCACTTCTTCTTCGATGCTTGACGACACTGCGGAGTTTCCGATATTGGTATTTATTTTCACTAAAAAATTTCTTCCGATAATCATCGGTTCACTTTCAGGATGATTGATATTTGACGGAATAATTGCACGACCAGCAGCAACTTCATCACGCACAAATTCGGGAGTAATAAACCCTTGCGGAGTGTTTGCGCCAAAACTATTTCCAGGATGTTGATTCATTAATGGATTGTTGGCAATGCTCTCCAGACCTTGGTTTTCACGTATGGCAATGTATTCCATTTCGGGAGTAATGATGCCTTGTTTAGCATAATACATTTGCGAAACATTCATTCCTTTTTTTGCTTTCAAAGGATTTTTTAAATGGTCAAAACGCAAATGGTCGAGCGATTTGTCGTTCAATCTTTTTCTACCGTATTCCGATGATTGCTCTTTTAATTCTTCAACATCACCACGTTTCAATATCCACGCTTCACGTAAGCGAGGCAATCCTTTTTTTAAATCTATTTTTATATTGGGGTCGGTAAACGGGCCACTTGTATCATATACTGTGATTGGATTATTTTTCTCAACTTTTTCATTCCCATTATAATTGTGAACCGTATCCGTTAATTCAATTTCGCGCATCGCAACTTTGATATCATGAACTTTGCCGGGAATGTAAACCTTCTTTGATGCCGGTAATGGGTTTCTTGTAATTACTTCTGATTTTGGTGCTTCAGATTTTTGCATATTCTTTCTATTACTTTTTTAATTTCTTTTATTCTCAACCACCTTGTGTGGCTGTTATGATGGTTATTTTGTCGTTTTCGTTTAGTTGGTATTTTTCCCACTCTGACTTTGGAATGACGGTATTGTTAACAGCAACAGCAATTCCTCTTTGAGATATTAAATTAACATCAGTCAAAACCTCAAAAAGATTTTTTGTTTGCGTTAAATTGTGTTCTTTATTATTTATAAATACATTCATCGTTTATTATAAATATTATGCGAAATTTTTTCTCGCAGAGTTTCGCAAATTGAATTTTTTATCTGCGTTAATCAGCGTGAAATATTTTCATCACAAACAAACACAGAATAAATAAAATAAACTTCGGGGGTGGTTGGTAAATGAAGAGATATTCAAATCAATTTACTTTTTCCTTTCGCAGGGATTATCCTGTTCAGGTTCCGAGGGTATGTTCTCAGACTCCGATATATCGGAGACACCCCTAAAGTTGAATTCAAAAGTAGGGTTTTATTTGGCAACTGCAACTTAAAATTCTTGCTATATTTGTTATTGATTTTGCGCGGGTGGCGATCCCGATAGCTATCGGGAGGTAGACACGCTGGTCTCAGAAGCCAGAGGGTAAAACTGTAGGAGTTCGAGTCTCCTTCCGCGCACAAAGTAAGCGGAAGAAAAGTTAGCCATAGGCTGACTTTTTTTGCATTGCAAAAGAGACGAGAAGTTTATCCCGATATTTATCGGGAAGTCTCCTTCCGCGCACAAAGTAAGCGGAAGAAAAGTTAGCCATAGGCTGATTTTTTTTGCATAGCAAAAGAGACGAGAAGTTTATCCCGTTTATTTTCGGGAAGTCTCCTTCCGCGCACAATTTTTTCAGAATCTTTTTATCGCATCAAAATCTTCAAGTTCAATATCGGGTGTAAGGTAATGGCTTTTTATCGGCTCATTTTTCATCAAGTCGGTGCTCAAATATTTTTTATTGCTATCGCTAAAAATAGTTACAACAGTTTTATCGGCACCATACATATTTTGTAATTTTACTGCACCTAAAAAATTTGCCCCTGATGAAATTCCAACAGCTAACCCAAGTTGATGCGCTAGTTTTTGTGCCATCAAAATGGAGTCGCCATCAGATGCCTGAACAACTTCATCCAGCTCATTTAGTTTTACTATTTCAGGAATAAACTCATCTGAAATTCCTTGAATACGATGTGACCCCACTTTGTGTCCGGTTGTAAGTGTGGGCGACTCCTCGGGTTCTAACGGATGAACTTTTATCTTTGAATCGACATCTTTTAAAAAATCTTTCATCCCCATTACTGTTCCTCCTGTTCCAACTCCAGCAACAAAAGCGTCAACACTTTTTTCAATCGATTGTAATTGTTCCCAAATTTCGGGACCGGTGGTTAAGTAATGTGCTTTTGCGTTGTATAAGTTTTTAAATTGCTGTGGAAGAAAAATATTGTCATTCTCTCTTTTCATTTTTTCGGAAAGCGCAATACTTCCTAAAAAACCACCTTCTTCTTTTGTAATCAAAATAATTTCTGCCCCTAAGCTTTGAATGATATCCATTCGCTCTTTACTCAACCAATTTGGCATAATTATTTTAACCGGATGACCCAAAGCTTTTCCGATTGCCGCAAAGGCAATTCCTGTATTACCGCTTGTTGCTTCAACAATGACATTACCTGGTTTTATCGTTTCGTTTTTGTACGACTGCTCTAAAATATACAGAGCCATTCGGTCTTTAATGCTTCCGGTTAAATTATAATGTTCACTTTTTGCATATATGGTTCGTGGCTCATTTTTATATGTGTAATTTATTTCGAGCATTGGCGTACTGCCTACCATTTTCCATAAATGATTTATCCTCTCAGGAATTTCGAGGTGATGGTGAAGGTGATTAATCATATATCTAAATTATTTTAGGATTTAAAAGCATTTTTGTTTTTAAATTAATCTGCTTTTTTACTCCGTATTTTAATGCATTTACATCAACATATAAAATACGAGAAAGGCAAATTGACGATAAACTGTAAATTATTTTCTGACATAAATCATAAAACTATCTGACCCATATCAGGGTCATTGTTGCGTTTTTGCAGATATTTTGTATCAAACAATTTTATACCCTGCTCAATTAATCGAAACAACATCTATTATAAAAACTAATTAAGTATGATGTGTTAGCAAATGATAAAATAATTGATCAGTATCGGTTAAAGCTTGTAAAAAGTTTTAGACGTAAAAACCACCTGTTTTTATATGCACTAGCATTGCTAGCAATTGTGTCTCATGTGTTTTTTTTATATTCTATACGCACAACCGATTCTGATGGTTTTATGATTAACCAAAGTGGCAAACAGCGATTTCTTTCACAAGCTGTATCATTTCTTTCTTTGCAATTTATTAATTCAAAAAATGAACCCGCGCGACACGAAAATATCAGACAAAAACTTGTAGAAACAATAAATGAAATGAAAGCTAATCATGATTTTTTGGAGCACGACAAATCATCCATTTTAGCATTATATCATTCAAAATTTATCGACTCTATTTATTACAATGCTCCGGTGTTTTTAAATAATCAAGTTCATCGTTTTTTGGATGAAGCATATTATGTTTCGGAAGCTGAGGGTGATGATGTATCACACTCAAACCCACATTTAATTTATATTATTGAGTCATCTGCAGGTTTGTTAAAAGACCTAAATTTAATTACCAAACAATATGAAATTGAAAACAAAGATGAGATAGATAGCTTTTATTACAATCGAATATATTTTCTGATATTTTCATTGTTGCTCTATGCTTCTGTGGGTGTGTTTTATTTCCGCCCAATGACAAAACAAATAGATTCAAATCTTTCTGAGCTGAGCAAAAAAGAAAAAGAGATTGAAGAAATTAACGACAAACAAATTTCAACCATTATTGATGCACAGGAAAAAGAACGACAAAGAATTGCTACGGATTTACACGATGGATTAATTCAAACCCTCACAACAATTTCTTATAAAATAAACAACGCCATCGAAATGCGTCATGATGATTCTGATATCGGCAATATAAAAGGTATCAGTTTTTTAATTGACGAAGCCATTGACGAAACACGTAATATTGCTTATAGTATTATTCCTCCTTTATTAAAAGAATTTGGTTTAATCCCTTCGCTAAATTCGTTGTGTGTTCAGTTTAAAAACAACTTTGGCTTAACTGTTACTTTGCAGGTTTATGAGCTAAACAACAGGCTTGCAAATAATCTGGAGCTAACATTATATAGAATAACACAAGAAGCTTTAAACAATGTTGTAAAATATGCTAATGCAAATAATGTGTGGATTCAATTGATTCGACATTCAGCTTCAATTGTATTAATTATTGAAGATGACGGTAAAGGGTTTGATGCAACTAGTAAACCTAACTTTAAAGGGTTGGGGTTGTTTAATATTGAAGAACGAACAAAGGCTTTTGGCGGAAACGTATCAATAAACTCAGCACCAAATCAGGGAACAGAAATAATGGTAGAAATTCCATTGGTTTAATTTTTTATTAAAATGAAAACATATAAGATTCTAATTGCCGATGACCATTCTATTGTGAGAGAAGGAATAAAAACCATGCTGAAAGATATTGAAGGGTTTGAAATTGTTGGAGAAGCCGAAAACGGTGTTGAAGCTATCGAACAAATAAAAAAACTATCTCCCGATATTTTTATTACTGATATTTCAATGCCTGAAATGTCGGGGATAGAAGCTATAAATATTATCAAAAAAAGTTTCCCAAACTTAAAAACGCTCATTCTTACCATTCATTCAGAAGAAGAATACATCGAACAAATATTCAAATCGGGAGCAACCGGTTGTCTCTATAAAAACGCAGGAAAAAACGAATTTGAACTAGCCATACGCTCTGTTGGAAATGGTGAAAATTATTATTGCCGAGGTTTGTCGAACGTTTTGCTAAAAGATTATTTCAATAAAAAAGATTTATCAAACGATGAGAAAAAAACATATCTCACGTTTCGTGAAAAGCAAATATTAAAACTAATTGCCGAAGAATATTCTAATAATGAAATAGCCGAAAAATTATTCATTAGTATAAGAACAGTTGAAACCCATCGTAAAAATATGATGCAAAAACTGAACCTTGAATCAACAATCGCTTTAATAAAATATGCCGTTCACGAGGGTATTATTAAAGTAGATTAGTTGCCACACCCACTTTAATATTTTTCATTTTAAAATTTCATCTACGTAGTTTTTGGTATACCAAATTACCAAGAAACTTGTATGCTAATTCCACGTTTGTTGGTATTGTATCACCGCTTGTGTTCTCAATACTTTTGAATCATCAATTAAAACACCATGAATGAATTGTTGATTTCAATAAAGCATTCCATCAAAATAAAACAGAAATCAAATCTTATATAAAATGAAAAATGAAAAGGCTAACGGAGAACAAAACGAGAACCGCAGAAAATTTCTGAAACTAGGATTATTGGCTAGCGGCACGCTTGCTGCCGGTGTTGTTGGTCTCGAAAAAGTTCTTTCAAAAGAAGATCATGCAGTAGCTGATAAAACAGTTATGGGTAATGATGGCAAGATGTACAAAACAAATTCGAAAAATTTGAAAGAATGTTGTGCTGCTCCTGTTACAAATGAAGAATCAAGAAAAGGGATTGCGGGTAAAAAATTTGTAATGGTTTTTGATTTATCAAAATGTGACGGTTGCAAAAAATGTACTGAAGCATGTCAGGAAATGCATTACACAGAACCTGATCGCGAGTGGATCAAAGTTTTTAAAATGAAAGACTCTGAAACCACCGCTCCTTATTTTTTACCAAAACCTTGTTTTCATTGCGATAACCCTCCGTGTACAAAAGTTTGTCCGGTTAATGCAACATTTAAACGCCAAGATGGAATTGTTTTGGTTGACAACGAAAGGTGTATTGGTTGCCGTATGTGTATGGCAGCGTGTCCATATTCTACTCGTTTTTTCAACTGGTCACATCCAGTTCAAACAGCAGAAGTTGCTGCAATGAAATATTCACCTGAACAAGGTTTCCCAAGAAGAATGGGAACTGTTGAAAAATGTGATTTCTGTCCGGATATGTTACGTCAGGGAAAAATGCCAGCGTGTGTTAGTGGCTGCCCAATGAACGTAATTTATTTTGGAGATCAGAATGAAGATGCAGTTACAAATTCATCAGGGGTAACTCTTAAACTTTCTCTTCTGTTAGAAGACAATGCCGGATATCGTTTATTGGAAGATTTAGGAACTGAACCTAGGGTTTATTATCTGCCTCCTAAGAACAGAAAATATCCTAAGCCCGAAATGAATGACAAGAAAGATCATAAGACAATGGACATGGGAAACATGATGCTTTAATTCATTATAAAAACACTCAAAGAAATTAATTAAAATGGAAAACAATATTATTAGTTACGAATTGGATGACGTGAGAGAAGACTCATTACGTCCTACACATAAATGGGGCCGAAGCACAAAAATTTGGCTCTCCATTTTATGTACAATAGCTGCATGGGGTTTATTCGCTTTTATTTTTCAATTAAGAAACGGATTAGGTGTTACCGCCATGAGAAACTATGTTTCATGGGGTTTGTATATATCTACGTTTGTTTTCTTTATTGGAATAAGCCATTCCGGAACGCTTGTTTCTGCTATTCTCCGAATCACTAAACAAGAGTGGAGAAGACCCATAACCCGATCGGCCGAATTACTAACTTTTGTGTCGCTTTTATTTGGTGGTATCATGCCAATTATAGATTTAGGTCGTCCTGATAGAATTTTAAACCTCATCATATTTGGTCGTGTTCAATCTCCGTTGTTGTGGGATGTTATTTCAATCATGACCTATTTTACTGGAAGTACGGTGTTCTTGTATCTACCAATGATACCCGACATGGCGCTTTGCCGCGACAGGTTAACAATAACAAAAACACGTTTCGATAAATTCAGAAAATGGCTCTACACTTTTATGGCTATTGGCTGGACAGGAACAAAAAACCAATGGCACATGCTCGAAAAAGTAATGAACATAATGACCATTGTAATTATTCCTGTTGCTGTTTCTGTTCATACCGTTGTAAGTTACATTTTTGCTATGACACTTAGACCAGGATGGGACAGCACAGTGTTCGGACCATACTTTGTTGCAGGTGCTTTATACTCTGGATCTGCCGGTGTAATTTTAGGTATGGCTTTTTTTAGAAAAGCTTATCACCTCGAAAAATATATGACCCCTCGTCATTTTGATTTAATGGGAAGAATTGTGTTAGCGCTTACTCTTATTTATGCCTATTTAAATTTAAATGAATACTGGATTCCTGCATATAAAATGGCTACACACGAAGGTGTATTATTAAAAGATTTATTCTTCGGAAGTTATTCGGGTGTGTTTTGGACATTACAATTCGGTACTGTTTTATTACCAATTATCATTATGGCTATTCCTAAAGGAAGACAAATTCTTCCGCTATCAATTACGTGCATTGTTATTGTAATTGGTGCATGGGTTAAACGTTACATTATTGTTGTTCCTACCTTGTTACATCCATACATGCCAATCCAAGAAGTGCCTGCCGATTGGTCTTCCTATTTTCCAAACTGGGTTGAATGGTCGGTTACGATGGGTTGTTTATCCGGAATATTTATTGTCATCACGCTGTTCTCAAAATTATTTCCAATGATGGCTGTCTGGGAAGTTGAAGAAGGTGTTGAAATTGAACACGACAAACAAATGGCTATCGATATCAGAAAGAAAAGAGAAGTTGAAAAGCTCGCAAAATCTGGAGTTAGTGTAAACTAAATAACCTAAAAACGAAAATGAAAAGACGTAAAATATATTTCAGAAAATTATACTTCACAATCATTTCGGTTGTGTTTTGTATCAGCTTTTCGACAGCACAAAATTCTGCTGCTCCGAAAGAAAAAATGAGTTCTTCTATACAGTTAGCTTTTAATAAAAAAGCCGATAACTCAAAACATATAACCGTAAAAGTATCTGCAAAAAATAGCGATAACAAACGTAAACCTGCAGAAAATGCACATATCAATTTTTATGCTGTAAATAAAGATGGCGAAAAAAACATAGGCTCTTGTTTAACCGATAACGAAGGAAAATCGGAATTGCTTTTACCCAAAGATATTCCTCTTGACACAGCAATGACTTTTCACATTGTTGCTAAAATTGAAAATGATGAATTGTACGAAAACTCTGATGAGGTAATTCTGTTTAAGGACGTCACAATTTCTATCAAACTAAATGCTGCCGATTCGAACAGAATGGTCAATGCAACTGTTGTTATAATCGGTAGTGATGGAAAAGAAAAACCCGTAAAAGATGTTGCAGTAAAATTTTATATACAACGCATGTTTGGTATTATGCCTGTTGCCGAAGACAACAGCATGAATACTGACGAAGCTGGTTTGGCTTCTTTTAATTATCCAAAAGAAATACCTGGCGGATCAACAGGAAATTTATCAGTTATAGCAAAAATTGAAGACAACGAATTTTTCGGAACTGTTGAAACTGCAGCTGATGTAAAATGGGGAAGCGTTATCGAAGCCGAGAAAAACCCATTTCCTCGTGCACTTTGGGAGCCATATGCACCACCTTCATTGGTGATTGTTATATGCGTTTTATTTGGTGGTGTATGGTCAATCTATATGTTTATTTTCTATACACTATATAAAATTAAAAAAGAGAAAAGTAATACTCAAATTGAATTCGACACTTTTATTAAAAAATAAATCATTACCATAAAAAATCATCATATGAAAAATCTAATTACAAAAAACACATTTATTCTTACATTGATTTTTGGAATCGTAAGTACGTTATCATTTTGTACACGACATGATAATGTAATTGATCAAACAACACCTGAACCTATTACAACACCTACCCCAAGTACATCGGTACTTACTTCTGTAAAAACATCTACAAGTCCAACATTTATCGAACAATTGCAAGCCGGTACATGGGATGGTTCTGATGCTGCCTGGAGCAGTGCGCCAAAACTTACTGTTACAGCTGTTGTGCCCGATGCAACTATGTTAAGTTCTAATAATTTTCTTGGCTTCCTCGGCAATAGTGTTCCTGTAACAATGCGTTCGATGTATGATGCAAACAACGTATACTTTTTAGCTGAGTGGAATGCAACACCTAATGTTCAAAGTGCATATTGGTATTACGACCCAACAACAAAAGCTTGGGCACAAGAAGTAACAAAAATGACTGTGGATGCTAATGGTGTAAAAATAAGAGATGGTTTCACACAAGATAAATTTGCAATGATTTTTAATGTTGACAATTCTTGCTACGCATACAACTCACAAGGTTGTTATGGTGTATGCCACCTTGATGTTCCAAATTCAACTGGTGTACTTCAATCATACATGCGCACAAATGGTCCAACTGAAAAACTTGACTTATGGTGGGCTGATATGATTATGTCTTCAAAATATAATCAAATGAGTGATGGTTATGAAGATTATGCACTGGGCGTGCTTTATGCAGATGGTCGTCATACCGATAACCAATTAACAACTACGCCTCTTGCTTTTAGCAATAAGTCAACAAAGAAAATTAAAATCATGTATTCAAATACTGGTACTTCTAAAGATACGATTGCTCTTCTTCCGCTTTATGCATATCCAACTTCAAAAGCTGTAGCAAACGGAAACGCAATGTTTCTAAACGATACAGTAACCGGAGGTTTAGCTGTTAAAGTTACAGGTATAGATACCAGTGGTGTTCTATATCTTGCCGATGGTTCAACAATTACACCTAATGTCGATTACCAACGTAATGGACCTGGCGTAGGACAATATTGTATTCCTGGAAGTTTCTTTGCTCCTTTCCAAGGCAGTCGTGCGGATATTACTTGTAATGTTAAAAACACTGGAACCGGTTGGAAATTGATGATGAAACGCAAGTTAAATACTGGCGAAACATTGAAGCAAGATGCTAACTTCTCAAGCCTTGATGATCAACCTTTCGGTATTGGTCTATTCTTTAATCATGCAAATAATCAACATGCAATTGTGTCGGGTCTGACTCTGAAGTTTCAAAAATAATTTCAGTTAATTAATTAACCATTTTAATACTGAAGATTATGTTAAAAAACAGAAATATATTATCAAGTATCCTTGCAGTAATATTTGCTGGAGTTATAATATTATCAGGTTGTGTGAAGGATGTAACTGTAATAAAAAAACCTACAGTTGCTGTCATCTCAAGGCCTGTATCTTTTTCAAAAGAAATACTTCCGATACTAACAACATCGTGTGCAAAAGCTGGTTGTCATGCACTTGGAGGTCATGTGCCAATATTAACAGCCGACAAAGCATACAGTTCACTAATTAACGATCCTGATTTTATTAAAACTGATGACCCAGAAAACAGTCAGGTTTATTTACGTCTTACCGGAAAAATTGTGCCAGCAATGCCAATGGATAAACCCGGTAGCGACCCGTCATCAATAAATGAATTGGTGTTGGCCTGGATAAAACAAGGTGCTAAAAACAACTAAAAATTAAGTTATGAAAAACAGAATAATCAATATCAAATCATTTTTTCTTGCATCAATAGTTATGCTTTTGTTAAGTGTGATTATTTCAGGAAATGCTTTTGCGCAAGACACACCGGTTCCAGAAACAACTCCGGTAAAGTTAAAGCCTGTTAAAAACACTTTTGACGGATCATATATTATCGATAACCAAACTGTTAATATGCCTTCAAAAAACACGTTGGAGTTTTCTCTTCAGCATCGCTTTGGAACGATTAACAATGGTTACTCAGATCTTTATGGTTTGTTTGCCGGAGCAAATGTTCGCTTTGGGTTTTACTACACATTGTTAGATAATTTGCAAGTGGGTTTAGGTTTATGTGAAGAAAAAATGCAGTGGGATGGAAACATTAAATATGCTTTAATGCGTCAATCACAAAAGGGAGGAAACCCGGTAAGTATTACCTATTATGGTAATATGGCAATTGTTTCAAATGACGACCCGTTTGTAAGTACACTCGACCGAGTATCTTATTTCAATCAACTTATTATTGCCCGTAAAATTACTGACGACCTCTCGCTTCAAGTTGCACCAAGTTTTACTCATTACAATAATGTTGAAGGCTATATTGCATCTGATGGTAAAATCAACCCAAAAATGAATAATGATCATTTTGCGATTGCTTTCTCTGGAAGATATAAGTTTACCGAAAAATTTGGTGTGATTGCAAATTATGATCAGCCCTTAACACAACACCCATCAAACAACCCTCATCCTAATATTGGTTTTGGAGTTGAGTTTGCTACTTCGGGACACGTGTTTCAAATTTTTGCAGGTAACTATGCAAGTATTTTGCAACAGTCAAACAACATGAACAATCAAAACGATTATTTAGCAAGCCAATATTTATTAGGCTTTAATCTTACTCGCAGATTTCACTTTTAATATAAATAACTAATAAATAAAAATATGAAAAATAGAATCCTTTTTATGGCTGCACTTTTTATAGTTGGCACAGCAACATATTCTTTTAAAATTTTAGGAAACGAACCGTGGGTCGTTCCTGATAAATATGTAAAAATGGCGAATCCGGTTAAATCGGATGCTAAAACCATTAGCGCAGGAAAAAAATTATTTATAAAATATTGTGAAGATTGTCATGGTAAAAAGGGTTTAGGTGACGGGACAAAAGCTCCTGATTTAAAGACTCAACCTAAAGATTTAACAACTGCTACTTTTCAGTCTCAATCCGATGGTTCTATCTTTTATAAGATATCTGAAGGAAGAGGTGATATGCCAAAAAGCAAAAAAGATATTACCGACCCCGAAGACATTTGGACTGTTGTAAATTTTGTTCGTACACTTAAAAAATAACAGTCTCTTTTTCCTGATAAAAAAGGAAAATAGCATTCATCTTTTAAATAGAATATTATGAAATTGGAAAAAACCTTTTTGGCAAAATCAGTCCTCACTTGTGTAACGTTGTTGTTTACAACAATTGCTTTTGCTCAACACAGCACTCCCTGGAATGTGCCCGAAACAGAAAAGTCAAAAAAGAATCTTTATGCATCTGATGCTTCTTCAATTGCCAGAGGAAAAAAAACATACAAAGCTGAATGTTTTCGTTGCCATGGTAAAGAAGGAAAAGGTGATGGCAGTGGTGCCGATTTGCTCGACAAACAGGTTGCAGATTTAACATCAGATAAAATACAAAATCAAACTGATGGAGAACTTTTTTGGAAAATATCAGAGGGAAGAAAACCCATGCCACTTGCTAAGCATACATTAACTGATGATCAGCGTTGGGATATCATTAATTATATACGCACATTTAAAAAGAAATAAATTTTTTATACTCTGTTATTGTGTCAATCAATAACATTTCAATTTGGCTTTTTTATAATAAACATATGTGTTTGAAATTGGATAAACCGGTGGGTTTATCCATATTTCATCACGTTTTCTGCTCCTGACTTAAATATTTTTTACAAATATTTCTTTCGTTTCTGATGATGCAAATTCGTGGTTGTGGTTGATGATAAATATTTTTTTGTTAAAAATCTTTCCCAAATATTTAATCAGTTTTTGAGGTGGTGTGATAAAATCTTTATTACCTGCAATAAGTATTATTTCAATATTATTTTGGTTAACCAACTCCGAAAAAAGTTTAAAGTCTGTTAGTAGTTTTCTTTGAGCATACCATGTTTTAAAAACGTTTTCTAATCTCTCCTTTCGGCAAATAAATTTTGAAGTAAAAACGTAAACCGAGCGATTAAGTATTTTTATTTTATGAAGAAATTTAACAAGCTTTAATAAAGCTAAATTGTTTTTAATAAAATAACCAAACAACCACAAACCAATTGCTGTGTTCGTAGTAAAATTCAAAAATGTATTAAACTGAAATGTTGGTGGTGCAATCATGATAAAGCGTTCTATTCTTTCTGGAAATGTTCTTATCAAAGCCCTAGCCATACGTGCCCCCATGCTGTAAGAGCAAATCGAAAATTTTCGAGCAAACAACTGTTCCTGTTTGGCAATTCCAAGAACAATGTTTTTCATGTCCTCTTCAAAAAAATCTTCCTTTTCTTTCCATGCTGATTTTCCATGCCAAAAAAAATCAATCGCCAATATGGTATAACGTCCTGTTAATACCTCTTCATAATATTTGTAACCCTGTCCGGTTTGTCCGTAACCATGAAAAGCAACAAGAACGGCATCTCCTTTTCCGAAACGGTAATATGAAATGATAGAGTTTTTATATGTAAAAAGGTTTTGCTGCATGTGTGCATAAAGATATAAAATTATCGGTTTATGTTGATTGCTTTTGCATAACAAATTGTTTTATCACAACTTTTATTCACAAACCACTCTACTTAAATATATTCGATTATTTTTGTCCAATTTTAAGCAATTCGGTGTTCACTTTTATCAAATCAATTACATGCCAAAAGATATTTCAATAAAATCAGTACTTATCATCGGAAGCGGTCCAATTATTATAGGACAAGCATGCGAGTTTGATTATTCGGGAAGTCAGGCTTCGCGCTCATTAAAAGAAGAAGGAATTGAAGTTTCGTTAATCAATTCAAATCCGGCAACCATTATGACAGACCCGGTTACAGCCGATCATGTTTATTTGTGGCCATTAACTTCTGAGAGTATTGAGAAGATATTGCAAGAACAAAAGATTGACGCGGTACTTCCTACAATGGGAGGACAAACAGCTTTAAATCTTGCCATCGAATGTGAAGAGTTGGGAATTTGGGAAAAGTATGGTGTGCGTATGATTGGTGTGGATACACACGCGATTGAAACAACAGAAAATCGTGAAAAGTTCCGCCAAAAAATGATTGAAATTGGTATTGGCGTTGCTCCGTCACGCACTGCAAATTCGTTTTTGGAGGGAAAAGAAATAGCACAGGAAATTGGTTTTCCTTTGGTTATTAGACCTTCATATACTTTAGGAGGAACTGGTGGTGGTTTTGTTTGGAAAAAAGAAGAGTTGGATCATGCACTTCAACGTGGTTTATCAGCATCTCCAACACACGAAGTACTTGTTGAAAAAGCTGTGTTTGGCTGGAAAGAATACGAGTTGGAATTATTGCGCGACAAAAATGATAACGTAGCAGTAATTTGTGTGATAGAGAATTTTGACCCAATGGGAATACATACAGGTGATTCGATTACAGTTGCTCCAGCAATGACATTGAGTGATACATGTTACCAAAAAATGCGTGACATGGCAATTCTTATGATGCGCAGTATTGGTAATTTTAGTGGTGGTTGTAATGTACAGTTTTCGGTTAACCCCGATGATGAAAGTATCATTGCAATTGAAATCAACCCTCGTGTGTCTCGCTCCTCTGCGCTAGCTTCAAAAGCAACTGGTTATCCAATTGCAAAAATTGCATCGAAGCTCGCCATCGGATATCATCTTGATGAACTTAAAAACCCTGTTACCAAAACAACTTCGGCCTATTTTGAACCGGCACTTGATTACGTTATTGTAAAAATTCCTCGCTGGAATTTTGATAAATTTAAAGGTGCCGACAAGACATTAGGGTTGCAAATGAAATCGGTTGGCGAAGTAATGGCTATCGGTAGAACGTTTATTGAAGCATTACAAAAAGCTTGTCAAAGCCTTGAAATAAAACGCAACGGATTAGGTGCCGATGGTTATCAAAGTCGTAAACTGGATGATATTTTAGAAAAACTTCAGCACCCTTCGTGGGATAGATTATTTGCAGTAAAAGATGCTTTGAGTTTAGGTGTTCCCATTTCATCTGTAGAAAAAATCACCAAAATTGATCGCTGGTTTCTTACTCAAATAAACGATTTGGTGAGAATTGAAACTGATACCAGACGTTTTAATTTATCAAATATGCCTGCCGAATTGATGCTGGAATTAAAGCAAAAGGGATACAGCGATGTTCAAATTTCTTATCTGTTAGGCTCAGATACCACTGAAGATGAAGTGCGCAATTTGCGTAAAGGAATGGGCATCATTCGTTCATATAAAACAGTTGATACCTGCGCTGCCGAATTTGCTTCGCCCACAAATTATTTTTACTCAACCTACGATGGCGAAAATGAAAGTGTGGTTAGTAATAGGAAAAAAATTATTGTGCTTGGCTCTGGACCAAATCGTATCGGGCAAGGAATTGAATTTGATTATTGCTGCACACATGGGCTGCTTGCTGCAAAAGAGTGTGGCTACGAAGCCATCATGTTAAACTGTAACCCCGAAACTGTTTCTACAGATTTTGATATGGCCGATAAATTATATTTTGAGCCTGTATTCTGGGAACATTTAATGGATATTATCGAGCACGAAAAACCTGAAGGTGTGTTGGTGCAACTTGGCGGACAAACAGCCTTGAAGCTTGCTAAAAAATTAAAAGAAAACGGAATAAAAATTATCGGAACAGATTATGAAAGTATGGACTTATCGGAAGATCGTGGTTCGTTTTCTGATTTGTTAAAAGAATTGGAAATTCCATATCCTAATTACGGTGTTGCCGAAGATGCAGATGAGGCTATAAAAGTTGCTAAGGTTGTTGGGTATCCTGTGCTTGTGCGCCCTTCTTATGTATTGGGTGGACAAGGAATGAAGATTGTTATCAATGATGAAGATCTCGAAAAAGCGGTGATAGATTTATTGGGTGATTTGCCCGGAAACAGAGTGTTGATTGATCATTTTTTAGATAGGGCAGAAGAGGCGGAAGTTGATTTGATTTGTGATGGCGAAGATGTTCATATCATCGGAATGATGGAACATATTGAGCCAGCAGGAATTCACTCTGGCGATTCGAATGCTGTGTTGCCACCTTTTAGCTTAAGCGAAAACGTGAAAAAGCAAATGGAAGATTATGCAATCAACCTTGCTTTTAAAATGAATATTCGAGGCTTATTAAATATTCAATTCGCCATAAAAAACGAAAAGGTTTATGTAATTGAAGCCAATCCTCGTGCATCACGAACAGTTCCTTTTATTGCAAAAGCGTATCAAATTCCTTATATCAATATTGCTACAAAAGTGATGTTGGGAACTCACAAATTAAAAGACTTTACATTCGAAAGAAAACTTGTTGGCTTTGCAATAAAAGAACCGGTTTTTTCATTTGATAAATTTCCGGATGTAAATAAAGAACTCGGACCGGAAATGAAATCAACTGGTGAAGCGATCAGGTTTATCAAAGATCTTCATGATCCGGTGTTCCGTCAGTGGACAAAAGAGAAGAGTATGTATTTGAGTAAATAGCAAAAAAAAACGCCTCAAATTTTGAGGCGTTTTTTATGTTTTATTTAAAGCTTATTTAAGCGAGCGAACGTAGTTCACAACAGCCCAAACATCTTTTTCATTTGGCATTTTCTTTTTAAATGATGGCATGTCTTTACGACCTTCATTTATTTTATAAAAGATTGAACCATCTGTTTGCTTTTGAAAAGCTGGTGTAGTAAAATCTCCGCATTCAGTTTCTAATTGTGCTGATTTAGGTCCATCACCTTTACCTTTTTTACCGTGGCATGATTGGCAATGTTCAACAAAAAGCGCTTTACCATCTGCTAATGATGCTGCATCTGATTTAACTGTATTTTTCATTGAGTTAAACTTTTCAGGTGCATCCCATGGTTTGTTAGGAAAAGTAAAAGAAACTAACATAGCGATTACAGCTATTGAACTTACTAATAATAATGATTTTGATTTTTTCATGTTTTTTTATCTGTTTTTTGATTTCAAAAATATAAGAATTATTTGTGTCTGCAACTTTTTAATCTTTCGTGTTAAAACCAATTTTCATTACTTTAACAATAACAACAATTAAGTAAATTAACACACCCCAAACAATTCCGATTACTGTATAGGCCATAAACAACAACCATACCGGTGTTCTAAAACGAGTAGAGAAGAGTGATCTCTTTTCGAAATCATTTGGCTTATCAATTTTTATGCCCCATGGAACTGTTTTTTCAATAATCAAATTTCCATATGCATCGTTGTCTTCAACTTTTGCAACAATTTTAATGTTTCCATTTTCATCTCCAGGTAACGCTTCTCTTTTAAACTCTGCAAGAAATTTACCTGTACTATCCGTTGTGTATGTTTGCTCTTTACCAACAGTTAATACACTTGCGTGTCTGCAAACACCGGCTTTTGCCTCAACATCTTTTACGGCAACCCAGTTATTGTCTTTTAATTCCAACACAGTTACTGCAATATTCTTTACATCACCATCTCGCAAAGTGTCTATTAAAATTTTTGCTTTCGTAATCTCCATTTCACTGTTGCTTTCTTCATTTTCTTTTGTAGCTGCTGAAACTGCAATAAACTTATGTTTGGGTGACGAATCCCATAGTTGTTTTAGCTCTTTAGGAATTACGGCTACAGCATCTCCTGTAAGATTAGTGGTGACCTTCGCAATGATGTTCTTAGGAGATTCTTCATCCATATAAACATTCATAGCTACACCGCTAACCGCAAGAAGTTTTCCATCCACTTTCGTTTTTGTTTGAATGGTTAGGTACGGAATTTTATTGTTAAACATAAAGTAGCGAAAGCTAACTTTTAGTTTATTCTGAGCACTTGCCGAAAAACTTGCGGCAACAGTAAACAGAATGATTAATGCAATATTATTTAACTTCTTCATGATGGTGTTCTTGTTCTTCAATGGTTTCGTGAATAGGAATAATTGGAAGTATGCGAACAAAAAATGTCATTACAAGTAATGCTCCTGCGAGCGATCCACTTGTAATTGCCCACTCTTGCCAAGTTGGTACATAATGATGATAACTTTCAGGCACATCGGTCATTGGTAAAAACGGATGTAGTAATGTTGGTGTTACAATTAAAAAACGTTTACACCACGCACCAACAACAACTAACAATCCAGCAATAAACATCGGCAAAGGTCTTCTTCCTTTTTTAAACAGAAGAATAAAAATTGGTATCAACATACTACATGAAATGGCGAACCAAAATAATAATGCATAATGCCCAGCAAATAATTCTGTTAAATGCTCAGCTTCTGGTTTTTTCATTTTAAATGCCGGAACCAAATATTCGTTAATGTTAAAATACAAATAAAGCAAGGCAAGCATAATGAGTATTTTTCCCATCCTGTCGAAATGGTCAAGCGTGATGTACTTTTCGAGATTATATGCTTTTCTGAAAACATACATTGCAACCACTACTCCTCCTGCTCCAACTAAAAACGCTCCCGAAATAAAATACGCTCCAAAGTTTGTACTATCCCAACCTGGTCGGTATGTAGTTGCAAACAACCATGATGTAACTGTGTGAATACAAAATGCAACCGGAATAATGATAACACAAAGTATGCTTACTGCTCGGTTAATAATTTTGTTTTGCTCCGCTGTTCCTTTCCAATATGACCCCATAAAACTGTACATTTTATTTAGCCATCCCGGATTTTTTGATTTGTTGCTCAACAATATTTTTAAATCGGGTAGTAAAGGAAAATAAAGCAACATGATACTTATGATAAAGTATGTGCTTATTACAATTACATCCCAGATGATTGGAGACTGTAAACGACCATGAATAAAAATGTTTAGAAATCTTTCAGGGCTACCCATGTCAACAATAATAATTATTGATGCAAAGGTGATTGCCGATACGGCTATAATTTCTGCAATTCGTGTTAACGGTGTACTCCAATGTACATCTGCCAACCTAAATACTGCTGTGATTAATGAACCAACCAAACTGATTGCTACGAAAAATACGAAATTGGAAATATACAAACCCCATGAGGCATAATCTCTAAGACCTGTAACAATCAATCCGCTTCTAATTTGTTGTGTGTATGCATAAAAACCAACCATACACCATATAACCAAAATCGTGGTCCATATTGTACCTACTTTTCCGAACTTCCGAGGATATAAATCGGATGTAATTTTTTCGGGTGATAACTTTGAGTTTTCCACTATATAATCTTTTAATTATTCTACAATTTTTTTATCGGCATCATTTTCCAAACCAACTTCATAAGGGAAGTTTCTGTTTACAGGTGGCAAATAATATACACTTGGTTTTGTACCAAGATCTTCCATTAATCTGTATCCTGATTTATCTTTTATGAGTTCGCTAAAACGGAAAGTTTCTGATCCGTTTGAAATAGAATCTTCATACAAATCACCAAATGCAAAAACTCCATTAGGACACGCAGAAACGCAATGCGGTAATGAACCTTCTCTAACCATGTCGGGACAAAAATCGCATTTACCAACTGTTCCTAGTTTTTGAGGAACACTTGTTTCGCATGAATACGGTTGCGCAGCAACTGATTCAGGAATATGTGGTCGCTCCCAATTGAATACACGTGTAGAGTATGGACAAGCCGCCATACAAAAACGACAACCAATACAACGATCACTATCAATTAATACAATTCCGTCTTTACGTTTAAACGTAGCGTCAACCGGACAAACTTTTACGCATGGTGGTTCATCGCAATGCATACAAGTAGTGGGCTGCCAATATGGAGCTGTTTTATCAGCATCTTGCATTGAGTGAACTTTTATCCAACTATGCCCCGGATGAAGGTGGTGCATGTGGTTACATGCTGATTGACATTTTTTAAGATTTTTACATCTTGAAAGATCAATCACCATGACAAATTTCTTTCCATCTATTCCTTTTCTTGCCTCAGAATTTGATATTGTTGGCATGTTAGGAACAGGCTTTAAAAACGCTTTATCAACTTCTACAATTTCTCCGTCAACCGAAAGCAATTTTACTGTTTCACCTGAAGCTTCTACATTGTCAGAAGAGTCGGGTGTAAATGGGTTATGTTTGGGAGAACAACCCACGGCAAGCCCTGCTAGGAGCCCCGTTGTTAGAAATTCTCTCCTTGAATTATTTTTTTCTTCCATCGTGTTTGTGTTTGGATTGGTGATTATTTTTTAATCCACTCCTGAAGTTCGGTGTTGCTGATTTTCTTTTTGTTTTTGTTAAGAAGAGAGGCGTCAACTTCAACTAATTTTCCATCTTCGGTAAGCATCTTTACAAGATTTGGTTTCTTCTCCTTTTTGGTAAATGCATATTTTAATACGCTAAAAGAAGTTGCAATCCCTAATCCCCAAAAAACAAATTTTTTTCTTGAAACTTTTTGCTTTGACGTTTCCATAAATATTCAATTAACTATGTTGTTCACCGAGAAATCAGTGAACAACATAGTTTGTTATATTAAATTAATTGAAATGAAATTATAAGTTCCACAACCTTGTGATGTTAAACCCAAGAAGAAAATACGCTCTTGAGAAATCATTTTGGTTGTAAAAGTTATTGTATTGCGGAACGATTCCTTTGTAAGTAGTGGCAAAAATTTGGAATGCGTGTGCGCTTGTTGTAGTTTCAAATCCAAAACAAACGTTTGGACATGGATTGTTAAATTTATGTGCTGTTAATGGTTGGTCATAACCAGCAATGATTGCCGATTTTTGAGAGATTTTATATCTTCCCAAAACTGTTGTTGAAATGTGCATGTTTTCCATATTTGCAACAACTTTATTAGATGCATCGTAAGCTCCTTCAACATTGTTCATCCAAGAAATATTTCCTGAAACTTGTAATGAGAAATCTTCTGTAACCTTACGTGCAATCATGAGAGAGCTGAAGTAAGAATACCTGTCTTGCTCATAACGAACATTGTTATCTTTTGCATCACGTGTATCAATGGCAACGTTTCCGAATAAGGTAACGCTAACCGGCATACCGCCTTTTGCTTGTTGTAATACGGCATACTTAGCACTAAAATCCATTAACATTTTGTCTTTAGTAATGCCGTATCCAACCATTAAATTTTTAACGGGAACATAGCTTATTCCTAGACGGATGTTTGCTGGCGCATAAACACCCCAAAGGTCTCCCTGGTTTTTGTTATTCATTAACCCAAAACGATGTTGGATATCTGCTTCAAGAGTTCCTTTTACAGGCACCATTACTGTTTGGTTATCGATTTGCATTGAGCTACCAAATGTTTTCTTTACAGGTGTTGCTGGCGAAGATGCAGGAGCATCATTAGCCTGAGCAAACAGCGTGCTGGTAAAGCATATCATCAAAGCCAGAAAACTTGTTTTAATAATTGATTTTATATTTTTCATATTGCTTTTAATTAATTGTTTTTAGCACCTTGTTTAATCCATCCAAGAACTGCTTTGTTAATACTGGCATCTGCACCGTTCGGTGGCATTTGTGTTCCTCTTTTTCCTGTTAACCACATATAAATTTCACTGGTCTCAGGAGATGAAGTGCTGTAATAGTTTCCGTTTGTTAATGAGTTGTATGCATTAGCATCCGACAGGTCTGGTTTGTGCCCCCCTGAAGCATGACATCCGCTTATTGCACAGTTTTTAGAAAACAATGGAATAATATCACTTGCGAAACTATATGTTTTTGTATCGGGTGTACTGGAGTTTGATCCTCCTGTACCGGTTGCCGGCACGACTACGTCTTTGTAACAACCTGTTGCAAACACTATAACAATCGTAGCCAATGCAAGCGCTAAATTTATTTTTTTGCTCGACATAATTTTTGGTTTTAAAATTTAATAATAATTTTAATTGGCTATTGCTAATTAGTTAGTTTTAAAGTGTAACAACAAGTTTGGTTTAATTGCGTGTTGGTAGTTTGCATTATTAAAGATACCAATACCGAAAGGTTGATCTTGGAACCATACACCTGAACTGCTTGGTGTGGTTGGAAGTGGATCGCCTGCTGGGTGGTAACCTTTAAAGTCAACATCTTGTTTCAACATATCGTTTGTAGTCAATTTACGTCTGATTTGGATGATACATTTTCCGCCAACCCATCTTGATGACATATCAACATCGTCACGACCTGTACCTGTTGCCACTGGTGTTGCAAAACTAGCTGGTTGGCAATATTTACCTTCAGTTGGGGTTGTTTCAACATTATAGTAATTTTCTGATGTCATAGCTCCTCTCAAGTAGTTTGCTGAATTTGGTCTGATTGTATCAGAAACTGAACCTGATCTGGTTTTAGCACAATATAAATTACCCATTGTATCAACATACTGAACACATACAACATTTGCATTTGCTGTCATAGTATCTTTTACATCTATATAAAATTGACCACCAACATAAGTTGACGGATCAAGTACATACCACATTGGAACTGCAATAGCTGTTGATTTACCAATTGGTTTTAAGTTTTGTGAATTAGCACCTTGAACTGCTGTTGCTGTTGAATAAGTAGTACCCCCTGCTGTAGTTGGAGAGATTCCGTCAACATGACGTCCGTTTGCACTTCCACCAGTTGTATCCCAATTTCCTGCTCCACCAACGAAATCTTGATATTCGTCAGATCCTTTTCCATAAGCAGCATCTTTAGTTAAACGGAAATGCCACATATCAATTTTCTCATTTGCATAAGTTGTATAGTGGTTACCGCTTGTGTTAGCTTTTGGTTGACCGGCTCTATTATAATATGGTTGGAAAACATGGCAAGTTCCATAGCAAGTTTGAGTTTTAAACGCTTCACATGAATTGTTTATATTCCAAAGTACACCAAGTTTGTCTTCTTGGAATGCTGAACGAGACATAACTCCATTTGCATCATAAGAAATAGATGAAGCCTCTTTAACCCATCCTGTTGGTTTGCCTATTGCTGTACCAGTGGTATCAAAATACCAAGGTGTTGCCATACTTTGTTTCAAATCACTGTATTGTAATAAGAAATAAATGTAAGTACTATCGTACATTGCTTTCATTGTAACATCGTAAGTTTTACCAATGTATCCTTGAAACAAAGTTTGTCCAGTGTAAGGAACTACTGCTGCACACGATAATTCTGGTGCGTTTTTCCATTGAACATCTGTGGTCCAATCTGAAGTAATTGCAAACGATGGTGTTGAAATACCTGTTTGCCCTGTGTAAATAGCTGTCAACTGATTTCCTGGATAAGTAACCGGAGTGTTGTTTACAGGTGTTGGTGTTGGCTGTGCTACGTCTTGATCTGGTTTTTTACAGTAACCGAACATCATTGCAACAGCAATAAATAATGATAAAATAATTAGTGTGTGTTTTTGCTTTTTCATAATTGTAACTTTTTATGTAAAGATTATTTGACACAAAAATATGTGCCCTAGCGTATATCTTTTTATGACATCTGTTAGAAAATAACATGAAATATATCAGTTTTAAAGGTGCGGTTTGTCAAACATTGGCTGATTTTAGAATGCCTAAAAACCATAGTTTACGCTTGCTATTGTTGAATTTGAAATTTGTTAAGTTGCTGATATTAATATTACTTTTACCACCAAATGATAACAAAAGGAGATATTGTTGAGACTTATTTTAAACTGAAACAACGCGGTTCAGAATATATTTTTTCGAAACTTACTTCCAGTTTTAACGCAAGAATAAATAGTACTTTTAGCATAAAACAGTCTCAATCTTCTAACTATTGGAATATAGCCGAAGTGAAAGAGCGATGGAACATCATGATTACCGGTAACAAAGGTGAAGAATATGCTAACTATGTTGCAAAAAAACACTTTAATAATAGTTCGGGGCTAAAAATGTTATCGCTTGCTTGTGGGGCGGGAAGCCATGAAATAAAATTTGCTCAATACCATAACTTTTCTGAAATAACAGGAATTGACCTTGTTGCTAATTTGATAGATGAGGCAAATGCTAAAGCTAAAGCTTCGAACTTTGCCAATTTACATTATCAAACAGGTGACATATATAATATGCGTTTCCCCGAAAATTATTATGATGTGCTTTTATTTCATTCGGGATTGCACCATTTTAAAAATCTCGACAACCTTCTTGGCAAAATATTGAAAAGCACATTGAAGAAAAATGGTATTATCGTTATTCATGAATATGTTGGCCCCAACAGAATTAGCTGGACCAAAGAACAGCTCAGAGAAACCAACTTAATTTTATCATCTTTACCCAATAAATATAAAACACGGTTTAATTTGAAGAATATAAAAAACAAAGCATACCGCCCGGGTAAATTAAGAATGATTATATCTGACCCCTCAGAGGCTGTTGAATCATCAAATATTCTTCCCGTTTTGCACAAACATTACGAAACCGTAGAAGAAGTTTTCCTGGGAGGAAACATTATCATGCCTTTGTTTAAAGACATAGCGCATAATTTTACAGATGGTTCGGCTGAAACAAAGAACATTCTCGAATCAATTTTTGAACGCGAAGATTCCTTTTTAAAGACACACACTTCCGATTTTGTTTTTGGTATTTATAGGAACATTTAATCCGATAAAAATATTTTATGTCAATTTCCTACCTTTGGCAACTTAAATATAATAGGCGATGATCAAGTTCATTATCTATCTTTTTCTTTTTTACTTTTTGTTCCGTTTTGTTTTCGGTGTATTACTTAAGGGGATTTTTCGTGCTACTGTTATTAATCTGAACCAAAACAAACAAGAGGGTAGAAATGGTGATAGTAAAGTTAAAGTTGAAACAAACACAGAGAAGAACCCAAATGCATCTGACAAAAATATCGGTGAGTATGTTGATTACGAAGAAGTGAAATAATGGAGAAAAAATTGCGTGCTTTTTTATTGAATATCCTTGGCCTCGAAAATTATCTTTCGCTGGTAAGTGATATTTATATCCGTCTTATTAAAATTGGAATGATGAAAGAAAAGTATCCCGAACTTTTCTTTCTTAAAAAAATGGTGAAGTCGGGTTTTGTTTGTTTAGATATTGGAGCCAACGTTGGCTACTATTCTGTTTTTCTTTCTGAATTTGCTGGCGATAAAGGAAAAGTTTTTTCGGTAGAACCTGTTTCTTTATTTGCAACAGTTTTTAAAAGGAATATCAAAAAATTTGCGCTCAATAATATCATACTACATCAAACAGCTTTGGGTGGCGAAAACAAAACCATACAAATGGGAACCCCAATGATTGATGGTGTTTTCCGTCATGGGTTAACAAAAATTGTTTCTGAAAACGACCAAACTAATTTGCATACATATGATGTGCAAATGTGTGTTCCTGATGAATTGTTTTCATCATTAGAAAGATTTGATTTTATGAAATGTGATGTGGAAGGTTACGAGGTTTTTATTATGCCACATTTTGTAAAAACGCTGAGTAAGTATAAACCGCAAATACAAATGGAAATATCAAGTGAAGAAAATCGAAAACAGATTTTTGACATATTATTTCCGCTTGGATATTCAGCATTCAAACTACAAAATCATTCGCTTCAAAAAATGAATTTAGATGAAGCGATAAAATATAATGCTGGTGATTTTTATTTTTCTGTAGAAAAGTAATTCTTGCCATGCTGAATTTGTTTCAGCATCTGTTTTAACGATTCCGAAACGAGTTCGGAATGACGTTAGCAATAGCTATTATTTTTTACTGATTGCCCATAATCCGGCAAAAGTAATTCCTCCGTTTAGAATGAGCATTTCAATTCCTATTTGATAATTACCTAAAATATAGGCAGAGAAATATTGTAGCGTGTAACATATTGCTGGTGCAAGCAAACAAACAAAAGGTGCAAGCTTGTCATACAATTTTCTCTTAGTTAAAATTCCAAAAGCAAACAAACCTAATAGTGGGCCGTAAGTATATCCAGCAACATCAAGCAAAATGGTGATGATGGATTTATTGTTGAGTTCTTTAAAAAAGAAAATCATCAATAAAAATAAAATAGCAAATGTTAAATGAACTGAAATTCTCACCTTCGATTTTTTTGCATCATTCCATGCTGCGTTTTTTTGTATGCCTAAAATATCAATACAAAAAGAGGACGTGAGTGCCGTTATTGCACCATCTGCCGAAGGAAATAAAGCAGAGATTAAACCTATGATAAATATGATTGAAATATATCCAGGTAAATTTTTAAGTGCAATTACTGGGAACAAATCATCACCTTTAACCATTACTCCATTTTGTGTTGCATACAAATAAAGTAATCCGCCAAGCAACAGAAAAAAGAAATTAACCAACACCAACACCACCGAAAACGAAACCATATTTTTTTGCGAATCGCCAAGTGTTTTTACGCTGATATTTTTTTGCATCATTTCCTGATCAAGCCCTGTCATCGAAACGGTAATAAATGCTCCACCAATAATTTGTTTCAGAAAATATTTTTTGCTCAACACATCTGTTTCAAAAATTTTTGTCATACCCAGCGTGCTTAATTTTTCCATCGCCCCACCAATTGACAATTGCAAGTTGTTTAAAATATAAAACACACAAACAACCAGCGCCAGTAACATAAAAAATGTTTGTAATGTGTCGGTCCACACAATTGTTTTCACACCACCTTTAAATGTATAAAGCAATATCATCAGTAAAATAATTACAGCTGTTACATGAAAAGGAACATGCATATCATCCAAAATAAATATTTGCAAAACATTAATAACAAGATACAAGCGAAGTGTTGCTCCAAGTATGCGCGAAACGATAAAAAACAATGCTCCGGTTTTGTATGCATTGTTTCCAAAACGCTGGTCGAGGTAATTATAAATGGATGTGAGATTTAATTTATAATACAAAGGCAACAACACATACGCTACAATAAAATATCCGATAAAATATCCGAGTACAACTTGAAAATATCCAAAGCCATTTGCTTCAACTGTACCTGGAACTGAAATAAATGTTACACCCGATAATGAAGTGCCAATCATACCGAAAGCGACTAACCACCATCGACTGCTTTTGTTCCCGATAAAAAAAGTATCGTTATTCGAGTTGCGCGATGTATAAAAAGAAACACCGAGCAACACCGAAAAATAAATAAGTACAATGGTAAAAAGTAATATTGGAGACATACACAGCAAAACTAATCACGACCAATTTTTATCACAGCATTAATTAACCACAACTTTGCCTAGTTGTAAATAAAATAACACAGCAGGATAATTAACTACATATTTTAAGTTGTGAAAAAACTGGCTATTAATTTATGCTTCGGTATGTTTTTTAAAATTATCTAAAATAGCCTGCCATCCCATTTTTTGCATTTCAACTGGGTATATATTTTCGACTTCAAAAGTTTCGGTTACAATTGTTTTGTCATCGCTATTTTTAAATTCAACTAACATTTTTCTTCCGTCACCTAAAGTGATATCAATTAATTTTTCGTTTTCAATTTTGTTATAGGTTCCCCAAAAATCAAAACTAAAACTTCCATCCTTTGCAGACATTGTGTAATGAAATTCACCGCCCACCACAAAATTATTTTCAGCTTTTGGGCAGTGCCAATCGGGACTGGCAAAATTCCACTTTGTTATATGCTCGGGCATTATCCAGTTGTTCCAAACCTTATCTACTGTTGCATTTATTAATGCTTGCACTGTAATGCTTTTTGTTTCGGTGTTGCTCATTTAATTTTTTTTTGGAAAAAAATAATTATCTGCTTATAACAATTTTATTTAATAGCTGTTTGTCGTCAATGATAACTTTCACAAAGTAAATTCCGTTTCGTAAATTATCCAAAAACGGAACGTTCAAATTTTTCTCTCCTGCTGTTTGATCTTCATTCAAAAGTGTTGTTACAACTTTTCCTTGCAAATCAAAAAGTTGAATGGTTACACTGCTCGATTGGTTGAGCGTATAACTAAAGTTTAAATTGTTTTGTGCTGGTATAGGAAAAATCTTTATCCTCATATTGTTTTCTCCAATTGATGAGATTCCTGTATTTGCAGGCCATTCGTTAATTACTAAATGTGTTGTGTTCCATAAATCACCTGCATCATTATTATTGTTTCCGTTTACAGCGTTAAGCACTGCCCACATCGAAATGGTTCCTGTTCCTGAAACCGGTGCTGTCCAAGTAAACGTTTTGCTATAAATGGTTCCTACGCCACCCGTCCCACTTGTTGGTGCTAATGCTGTTGTTTGCTCTAACATCGGCACTACAAAGTTTTGTGCTTGAGGTGCTGCAAGATGAGTACCTGTTGGTGTTGGTGATACCCACGAGCCTGTTGGAACTGGTGTTACAGCTGCTGCTGAACCTTTTATACATCCCAGCTGAAAACCAAATTTCGGCAAATTGCTTATGGTGTTATTTGTTCCTGTAAGTTTTAATGTCATTCCGGCT
>Ga0194060_10000327_pt1 | contig 34742 bp, 32 predicted proteins | sample SepL225m_MetaG_FD_163427 | JGI IMG/M metagenome (GOLD analysis project Ga0194060, IMG submission 163427) | Anoxic zone freshwater microbial communities from boreal shield lake in IISD Experimental Lakes Area, Ontario, Canada - Sep2016-L222-5m | ecosystem: Environmental > Aquatic > Freshwater >...
TGGCGGTGGTGGTGGCGGTGGTGGTGGTGATACTAGCGGCAATACTGGTACAGTTGGGGCAGGTACACCTGGCGCTGTAAGTGGTGGTGTTACTGCTGGTAATGTTGGTGTTGTTGGAGGTATTGTTGGTGCGATTGCTGGTGTGCCGGGTCTTTCCACGATAGGTAATGTTACTGGCATAAATCAAAGCATTGCTGATAGCGTAAATTCTTCAATTGCTAATTCAAATATGGCTTCAGTAGCAGAATCGATGGGGTTAGCAAATACTGCTGCTAATGCTGCTGCTATTTCTGGTGCAATCGATAGTGCACCAACAGTAGGCGATGCTATTGGTGCTCCAGCGGCAACTACTGGCCCGAGTGGAACAGGCGGTGCCGCTGCGGCTGCAAGTGCTGCTGCTGCTGCGGCTGCAAGTGCTGCTGGAAATAGTGATGGTGCTATAGGTGCGGCTGGTCAGGCTGCTGCTGATGCTGCTATTGGTGGTGCCAGTGCAGCGGCTGCGGCTGCGGCTGGTGTGGCTGCGGCTGCGGCTGCTGACGGTGTAAACGGGCAAGCAAATACTTCTGCTAATGCTGTCGGTGCAATAGGTGATGCTCCTTCTACCTCTACTGGTAATACATCTGCTGATGCAGTTGGAGCAATAGGTGATGCGCCTAGTGCAACTGGTGATAGTTCTGCTTCTGCTTCTGCTTCAACTGGCGATAGTTCCGGTTCTGGTAATAGTGTCGGCGCAACCGGCGATAGTTCTGCAGGCGGTAATGGATCTGCAGGTGCTGATGGTAATGGTGGTACTACAGGGGATGCTGCAAGCGGCGATAGTTCTGGTGGAGACGGTGGTGGGGGTGGAGGTGGAGGTGGTGGCAAAATTATTTGCACCGCAATGAATAATATGTATGGGTTACCATATAGAGAAAATCGCGTTTGGTTGTTATATTCATCTAAATATCTAACACCTGAACATCAGATAGGTTATCATAGGGTATTTCTACCTTTAGTTGACTACGGTTTTAACCGGGGCGATGACTGGCTAAATATAAAGGTTAGAAATATGCTTATATGGATAGGTAAGAATCGTACATCCGATATTAAGAATGAGTTAGCGGGAACTAAGCGCAATACTTTACATAAGATATTACGGAAAATAGCAGAACCAATTCTATATTATATTGGTAAATGGAGTAAGAAATGAGACATGATATACGGAATGTAGTTCCGGGATTTGAGGATATGAAAGCCCAACCCGAAATACTTGCAGCATTAAAACATTATGCGCTATCTATGGGATTTAGTCCGCATGAAGTCGACAAAATTAAAGATAGACGAGAATTATTGATGGTCTATAAGGCAATGAAGTTTGATCAACTTCATAATTTAGTACAGTCCGGCCATGTACAATTTAAGGAATAAAAGATGAGCAATATATTTTCAGATATTACTAACTTCTTAAGTGGTGGTAATTTAGACTCAGCAAGAAACTTTATGACAGGTTCTGCTGAATCTATTGTAAATGTGCCATTACCTGATTTAATGACAATGATTCCTCAGTTGCAATTACAGGTGCAACAAGGTGTGATGACTGCTGCTCAAGCAACTGCGAAAATGGCCGAAGTTCAGGGACAAATGACTCCAGAACAATATCAAGTTGTTCAAGCAGTTGTTCAAGGAACAATGACGCCGGCGCAAGCGGCTGCTACTTTACAAGAACAGTCAAATATGGCTGGTGTAAAGACGGACCAGTCATCGTTACAAAGTATGCGTACTGCTTTAGCACAACTAGGCGATATTGCTCAAAACAAAGGGTTAACTGAGGCCGATAGGGCACAATTTGCATCTATAATGGATCAAGCAAATGCTAATGTTGCACAGCAAAGAGCCGCGCAGGTACAGCAATTACAACAGCAAGGAAATGCTGGTACGGGTAGTGAATTAGCAGCAAGACTTATTGGTGCTCAGGGTACTGCAAATAGTAATGCTGTTGCTGGTGCTAACTTGGCTTCAAATGCACAAAATAGAGCATTAACTGCTATTCAAGCAGGTGTGACAGGCAATGCACAGTTAAATAGCCAACTATTCCAGCAAGATCAAGCAAAGGCACAAGCACAGGATTTAGTTAACTCGTTTAATGCACAAGCAAAGAATGCAGTTAGTTTAGCAAATGCCAATAATCAACAAGCAAGTAACTTGGCTAATTTTAACCAAGCAAATTCTGTCAATCAGTTAAATGCACAAATGACTAATCAAGGTGCGGCTGCTAATGCTGCGGCTAGACAAGCAAGTAACTTGGCTAACTTTAATGAAGCAAATCGAGTTAATCAAATGAATGCACAAAACCAAACAAATGTAAATGTTGGTAATGCTGCTAATGAACAAAATGCTAACACAGCCAACTTTAATATGGCTAATACAATTGCTGGTACTAATACAGAGACAATGAATAAGCAAGCAATGATGCCTATGCAGACTACACAACAGAACTTTACTAATGCACTTAATAAAGGAACAGCAGTTTCTTCTGCACAAAATGCAGCAGGTAAGAATCTTGCTACATTAGGACTTGCTCAAGCAGGTATGACAGGTAATGCGATTAACACTGGATTAGCAACACTTAATGCTGCTTCTGGTGGAGCATTAAGTGATTTAGCGGGTGGCTGGGTTAAAAATGCCGCCGGTGCAGTTGGTAAATGGGTTGGCGGACTTTGGGCCCCAGCAACAAGTGCTGCTGATTTGGCTGCTTCGGCTGCTGCTGCAGACGCGGCTGGCGGCTTATTACCTGAATTTGGCTCTCAAGCAGCATATGATGCAGGTATGGGCGGTGCAGTAAATGGTTTCTTAGATTCAGCAGGTAACGTATTTGCAACTCAAGCAGCAGCCGATGCAGCAACCGCAGCAATTGATGCTGGCACAACCTTAGCAGATACCGCTGGTAATGTATCTAACTGGTGGGATATATTCAGTGATGAGAGACTTAAGACTGATAAGAAGAAAATGTCCGATAAAGATATTGATGATATGATGGGTAAGATGTCGGCCTATAAGTATAGGTATAAAGGCAGTGTCGATAATCCAACTAAGGTAGGTGTAATGGCTCAACATATGAAAAACTTCGGTAGTTCAGTAATTGATACTCCTGCAGGTAAGAAAATACAAGGACCAGAAGCATTATCAGAAGCACTTGCAGTACTGGCAAATCAACATGAACGTATTAAAAAATTGGAGAAGAAATAATGGCTGATTATACTCAACCTGTAACGAATTCGCCGCCTAACATCTTCATTAAAACAATGCAGATGGGCTTACCTGGTATTCAGTTGCCACAGATATTCGGTATATATAAAAGTGCCGCACAGAAAGATCCTGAATATGTAGCAAAGACTGATCCTGCCGATTTGGCAGATGAGGCTATTGCTGCTGCGAAAGAAGCATTAGGTACAACTGATAATGCTGCTCCTGCTCCGGCGACTGCTACAACTACTCCAGGTAGTGGTGCTAACTTAGGTACAACTACTGTTACTGCTCAGAGACCACAGGCTGATAGATTAAATACTGATTTAGCAAGTCCATATCGTGGAACTACTCAGGAATTAGCGAATCCAGAAAATCCAGCAGCAAGTGGTCAAAGTCAATTTGATCCTGCTGCTATGCAGGCAGCACAACAGAAATATGCTGATTATGTTAATAATAGTCAATTGGCACGGGGTGCTGGACAATTCTTCGCTGCGATGGGCGGCGCTAATGCACAACAAGCACAAGCACCATGGGAAGCACAAGATAAGTTACAAGAGGCAATTACCATTGGTGCACAGAAAGCAATGCAAGAACAAGCAACTGCTGGTACAACTAATGCTACTGCCTTGCAAAATATGGCACAAACTGCTGGAAAGTATCAAGGCACTCAGCAAGAACAACAACAAAAGTTAGATACAAGTATGATTGCTTTGAAACAAAATCAAATGCTTAATACTCCTGGTACAAGACAAGCGAAAGTTGCAGAATTAATGGCACAGAAATATGCCACTCAGACAGGTAATGCTTTACCAAAAGACTTTGTTGGCAAATATTCAGTTGCAGATATGGCAACATTAGGTTTACTACCGAAAGATGTTATTGCTAATTATATTGACTTGGCTAAAGGACGTACTGAAAATGCTGGTGCAGATATTGCACAAGGTGTTGCAGGAGCAGTCACAACTAAACCACAACCAGTGGCATTAAGTGGTGCTGGTACTGAAAGGTTGAAGTATTCTCCATTACCTATTCCAGGTGGTGGAGCATTACAACCACGTCCGCAAGATGTTATTGAAGCAAATGCTCAAGCAAATAAGAAAGTTGCTGTAGGTGATACAATCGAGAATTGGAATACCTTTGGTAAGCCAGCAGTTGCAAGAGTACGCGAATCACTTAACGACGGTGCTTATGCAGGTAAAGGTAATCAATTACTTACTGCTATATTACCAATAACAGCACAACAGAAGTTACTAACTGATCTTGCTAGACTTAATGATATTAATCCTACACTATTGCCGCCAGCACTAGCAGGAGCACTTGCTAAAGGTCCTGGATCAACTGGGTTTAATGGACAATTACTTGGATCTATGACCCCAGATACACTTAAATACTTAATGAATAATATTGAGAAAGATCAGCAAGGACAAATTACAAATAGAGTAAATCGTACCAAAGCAGAAGCAAGTGGTGTTACTCCATCAGAGTATCCAACAAGTCCTGAAGCACAATCTGCTACATCTGCACAACCAGTTAAGTCTGGTTTACCGATTGTTACATCACAGGCTCAATTAGATGCATTAGCACCAGGTACAAAATATCAAGATAAGACTGGAAAGACTTATACCAAACCTAAAGGACAATAATTATGGCTGATTGGACACCACCTAAAGAACAAGCAGACGCTCAAGAGTGGACACCACCAGCGGAACATGCTGACACTGCTCCATATCAACCCGGTGTGTTTATGTCTGCCTTACGTAATTTACAACATTCCGCAACAATGGGGTATGATACTAAGTTTAATGCTGCTTTACAGGCTGCTACTAAGACTGGTGCAGGTAAGGGTGATACTTTTGGTCAGAGATATGATGCAGCCTTAGCAAATGAAAATGCTATTCAAGCAGCATCTGAGAAGAACCCGTGGGTTGCTGTTCCTTCACAAGTTGCTGGAAGTTTTGTTCCGGGTGTTCCTATTGCTAAAGCAACTAATGCTATTGCAAAAGGTGCTGTGGGCTTAATTCCTGCGATTGGCAGAAATATGGTAGGCGGCGCTGTTCAGGGTGGTATACAAGGATCTAGTAGTGCTTCATCTCCATCTGAAATTATTCCAAAGACATTAGAAGGTGCAACATCTGGTGCTGAAATGGGTGCTGCTATTCCAGCAGTTTTGGGTGGGGCTGGTAAAGTATTAAGCGCAACAACCAAGATACCAGTAATTGGGCCTAAGATTTCGGCATTTGGTGAAAACTATAAAAATTTAGACCCTAAAGCTACCGGCAATATTGGACCGATGACTGTTGGTTTTGGTGCTGGTGCTGCTGGTGGTAATATTGCAGGTATTGCTGGTGTGCCTGGCGGAATTAGGCCGGAGGATTGGTCTAGTGATCCAGTATCAGCATTTGCTGATAGTATGAAATGGGGACTTACTGGTGCTGCTGGTGGCAAAGTAATTAAAACACTAGGGCGTGCAGGTGGTGCTCTCGAACAAACATTTAAAGGCACACCTCCTCCAGCAGAAGTAACTGTTCCTCCAGCACCTACTCCTACTCCTCCAGTTCCTCCAGCAGGCGGCGGTACTACTAATAATTCATATAGTATTAAAGTAAATGTAAAAGGCCCTAAGCCGGTTGCAGGTACAGAGAATGCTCCAGTCGAAGTACAACGACAAGAAGCGATGAAGCAGACAGCAACACCAGAAGGTAGGGCACAGTCAAATACAGAGGCACCTGCTGGATTAAATATGACTGCTTTTGAAGATATTGCTCCGATTGAAACACAATCTGCACCGTCTACTAGTTCTCAGGCATATTTTAAAGACTTAGCAAGTAGAAGTATACCTGACAATACACCACAGATTTCTAATGCTGCCACTAAAGACTTCCAAGCAGTTAAAGATGCAATTGGTACAGGTAAAATTGATTTTAAGAAGTATGATCAATTAGCGCAGCAACACGGCTATGCTAACTTTGATGAATGGAATACCGAGAATACAGCGATGATTAATAAGAAGTAACACTTTGTAACTGCTCTTGCTTTATCACTAACTTACTGCTATACTACAAGCATACACACAAAGGAGTTATTATGTTTTTTGCTATATTTATTGCACCAATTATTGCTATTATCGGTACAGCCATATTATTTGTAATTGGCTGGATTATCTGGGAATTATTACTTGCTATGGGTAGAAGTATTACTGATGTTCCTCCGGGCACATCTTTATATCCCACATATAAAAAATGAAATACCTATTAGTATGCCTACTACTATCCGGCTGTGGAACAGTCCAAGATAGAGTAGTAGCATTAGCAATTGATCTTGCTATTCAACACGCGCCTGATTCGTCCGAGACAAAGCGTCCATAAATAATTCATTCGAATAATCTTCGAGTGTTTCTTTACATCTTACACCAATATAGAAGGTCCAAGTGCCTTCCGCATCTACTATTAGTGCTACGCTTCTAGGAATATATGCGAACCGATCATTTTTAGTTTGTTCGAGATAGATACTGAACATGTGAGATACAGTAAGATGCTGCGAGAACAAGCCCACTTTGAATGTTTTAATCGATAATGCATTATACATTAGAGTTGGATCACTTAAATTAGTCATAGTTACATCAATCAAGTCAATTAATTCTTTTTGCTTACTAGTAACTTGCTGTTGTGGATATTTGGTAAGGCTCTTAAGCCAGTTAAATAATTTCATTCTTTAAGTCCTTGTAGTTTACGAACTATCATATATGTTTCCCATGCATCTTTTAATGCAGGGTGTTCTTCTAATTCTAAATTAGATGGTCCAGATTTCCTAATTTGATTTAATGAGTTCTTTATCTGTTCATTTAATGATAATAACTCCTTTTCACTTAACCCAGTTATATCAGGAGGTGATCGATAGGTAGTGTTAAGATTACCATTGGTAATATTATAGGGATTTGTTACTCCCATTTGACCCATTATTGATGTGTTTGCTATATTTTGTGCAGGATGATGATTGAAATTACTCGACATTTTTCTTCTCCGCAATTCTTCTTCTACGAGCAGCCGCCTGATTATCGAGTACTGCTCGTCTTTCTTCAGGTGTTAATGCCCAATAAGCGTCTTTATTACGTTTACGTTGATTAGCAAGCATCTGTTCCTTCTTCTCGGCTGGCATTTCTACATACCATCTATGATGGCTTTCTTTACGTGCGTCAGTTAGTTCGTATTTCCTGATATATCCCTTGATTTTGTCGGGATTTTCCTTCTGCCATTTCATCACACGCTTTTTATGTGCTTCATATGCTTCTTCTTTACTTGCATACTTGCCTATATCTTTAGAAACACCTTCGAATACATGTTCAAATGGGCCTTTAGGTAGTTCTTTCTCACATGCCAAGCAATGCCCGTCCCTAATTCGTCTGATGTTTCTACCGTTAGATCCCACATGCTGGTGTGGTTTGCATACTTTCCCGTATCGAAGTAATTCGATAGGTGTATTTTCAAAACTCGTTTTTGATTTCTTCATTTTCTACTCCATTAATTAGTTTATAACCGTCTTCTTCTTTTGTGCATCTCTGATAAAGTTGTGTCCAAGATAATCCTGTCCCCTTCATTGCAGCAGAAATGCTTCTAAACTCACCCCAAGGTGTACTTACTGCAAATGGTACACCACATTTTCTTCTATTCTTTATATTAAAAGATGACTTTCTGAATATACCTTGCTTAATTGAGTATGTAATAATCCCATTATCATGTATGACTTTGTCCACATACGGAATTATTAACTCTTCAAATTTTACTTGTTCCATCATAGAATCACTTTATTTGTAGTTATTTACCGATAAAGTACTGGTTATTTTATAATTGTGATAAATACTTTTATAATAATAGTAATAAGGAGTTATATGACAGATTATACGATAGAAGACTTTACAGTAGCAATACTTAGGGACGAATATGACACAAAAACTATCAAGATTATAGATAATATTCCAAAACGAGTTAAACATACATTTGAAGCATGGAAAACAAATAAGGAAAAGAAAGATATAATGCTTGCACCTCTTAAGGAGTGGGCTCGAAAGATTGACGAAAGCCGTCAATAAGTTTATAAGTAAAAATAGCGATCCGACCCAGAACGCAGATTTTAGAGTTGTAAAACTCGGTAGATGCCCCTATTACTCCTTGGTCGGATCCAGTAGTAGGGGCATTTATTTTAACTAAGGAAAAGAAAAAAAATGACTAATAGCGAATTAAGACTTCTTACAGAATGGCGCTTCTGCAAGATGGATCTAGGTGTTAAGTCGCCACGCTACGCTAACTGGCAAAAGACGCCGTTTTCTTTGCAATCTGTACCCCAATCAGGCAACGTGGGTATACTTACTGGTTCTCAGAGTAACGGCGTAATTGCTATCGATTTTGATGGCGAATTTGCCTGGAGATTTTGGGATGAGAATATTAAAATTCCGTTCGATATAATTAATACAGTTAGTTGGACTTCTGGTAGGGATGCTAGATGTCAAATGGCTTTCAAGATACCACAGGAAATGTGGGAATTTGTTAAAACATTCAAAATTACAAACGACGAAAAGACAGAAGGTATTGAGTTTCGTTGGGAAGGATGCCAGTCTGTATTGCCTCCAAGTATACATCCAGATACACAAAAACCGTATGAGTGGGTACAATCACCATCAAGTGCTCCTGTACAAGAAATACCACTCGACTTACTCGAATGGATGATTAATTATAGTCCACTAAGTAAAGTAGAAGAAGACTTAACAATACAAGAAGTACAAATAGAAGACTTAACAATTGATAAGTTTAACGAAACTGAAAAAGTATTGAAACGCATACATGACTATGAACCTCAACTAAGCTATGATGATTGGATTAGAATTACATGGTCAACAGTTTCACATGTTGGATCAGCAGCAGGTATTGAATTAATGAAAGAGTTCTGGCCCGAGAAAGAGAAGAATGAGTATGCTAGATTAATGCGTGGCTGGAGTATTAGTAAGTCTCCTAAGTTTGGTAGTTTAATACATAGAGCAGCAAGTCATAATATTACAAAATATGACGGCATATCGGGTTATATGACAAGAAGACAAACAATTAATGATACTTTTTACCCAAATAAACAACAAATAAAGAAATTATTTTAAGGAAAACATGACAAAATTTACAAAGTTACCAAAGATATTATTAGATACGATGTCTGCAATGAAGATTATTAATAATGTGCCAGAAGAAATGGCAATACAAGCAGTGTTAGGAGTAGTTAATTTTGCAACACACGCTCATTATAATATTGATCCAGTCTTTTTTGGCGGCAATATTATACCAATGAGCGAATATTTTATAGCACTTGCTCCAACCGCTGGTGCAAAAAGTACAGTATATAAGATGCTAATGAAAGGTATATCTAAGTTTGAGGAAGAAGAATATATTAGGAAAATAAGTGATGATGAAACATACGATTTGATGTATGCAGTCTGGAAAAAGAAATATGCTGAAGATAAACTTAAACTTACACCAATTAATTTGATAGATAAGAATTTTATGAGTTCTTGGAATAAAAATCATAAGGCACCAGAGAAGACAAAAGGCGCAAATTACAGAGTTAGTAAGGCTACTGTAAATGGATTAATTAATGTATTGAATACACAACCATATGCTGGGTTGTTTAGCAGTGAGGCAGGTGAATTCTTTAATGGTCATGCTATGCAAAAAGGTAAGACTGAAAGTTTAGCATTAGAAATGCTTACTACATTAACTAACTTATGGGACGGACACCCACTCGAACGTAATACAGGTGTTGATAATATTAAAACATACGATAGACGTTTTAATATGTTGTTTATGTTACAAGCAGAAATGGCTAAGGATTGGTTATCGAATTCATTATATAGCGATCAAGGATTTGTACATCGTTTATTAATCACACATTGTAAAGAGTGGGATATGCCTCCTCTAGATTTAACAAGAATACCTGTAATTGAAGATGCAGAAAGAAAACTAAATCCATTTCACGACAGAATTTATAAGTTATTAAAGAGAAATATTAGAACTAAAGCAGGTACAACTTTACAATTAGAGCCGGAATTATTGTTGATAGATAGAGATGCATTAGAATTAATGGCTGCTTTTTCTAATGTAATACAGTCACAAAGATTATCAAAATATACTGATTGGAACGGATTTGCTGCAAGAGCGTATGAACATACACTTAGGTTGGCTGCTACATTATCTGTATTTGATGGTAAGGAAAAAATTGATATCGATAATGCTGAGGCTGCATTAGAATTGATGGAGTTTTATTTAGATCAAAGATTAAGTTTAGAGTTAGGTGGTCATAGTAAAAATTCTAATCAGATTATAGTTGCTAATAAAGTTTATAGTTGGATTAAGAAGAAAGGTGGTAGTATTGCTCATTCTAAACTTACTCATGATGGACCTAGATGTTATTATGATTTAACAGTTGGCGAGAAAGAAGGAATTATACACGAAATGATTAGTAGAGAATTGATTAAAATGGAAGAGGTAGATACCGGTGGTAAAGTCAAAGAAACTCGGTATGTGGTACTCTAAGACCAGTAGACCAGCATGAATTGTAAAAACAAGACCAGCAAACGTTTTTTAATAGTTTGCTTGTCTTGTAGGTACCTAGGACAAAGACCAGCAAGACCAGCTAAGACCAGCGGTACATATATATATATGCGAAGTTTAAGTATATAATATATATATATTTGTTTGTTTTTATACATTTTTATATATGTACTACGCTGGTCTTTGCTGGTCTTGCTGGTCTTACTTTTCTACCACAAATCATCACATCAAACACCTAACATTATAAATACATATACAACATAGCAGGCGTCATATCTTGCTCTCCTTAGAGGTGAAAATCCTCGTTGTAAAAGATGTCTTCTTTTTCTTAAAATATGTTTACCCCTATCGACTAAAATTGGTAGGGGTATTTTTATGATAAATAAACGCATATAGGGAAATTCTGAGATAGAATCCTATTATTATTGGTGTAAACAGATAGAGCACTAAAAAGGACAACATGCATAAAGAGATAGAACAGTCCTATCGGGACCTTGTTAAACGTAATCTAGAAGTAATTGCGTTAGAGTTAAAAAATCATCGAAGTTTACTGTTAGAAGCATCAGCCGTATTCGATATGGCGAAAGCCGGCCTATCACATGTATCTATCTGCCGATTATACAAAATGGCAGAAGACACAATCACACAAGATCCTACCTTATTGTATGAATTTAATCGTGGTAGAGCCCAGGTAGGAACTAAAGTCCGCACCGCCATTATAGATAATGCGTTAGATAAAGATAATCTAACTGCACAAATCTATCTAGACAAAATATATAACAAAGAAGATAATGTTCAACAGATAGATGTTACAGTCACATCGAAACCCTTAGAGACTATCAATACTGAAGATCTACTTAATATCACATTTACTGACGACAGCGATGGCCACGATACAAGCAACTAAGAAACAAGTCTATGATGAATTATGGAGTCGGGGTGAAATCCGATTCCTATTATACAAACATCAGATGCCTATCTATAATAAGATTAGAGAAATTCTATTGAGTAAGGATGTCGATACGAACTCCTATGTGATAGATTGTTCTAGACAGTTCGGTAAGAGTTTCATTATGTTTCTAATAGCGGTAGAGGAATGTCTTAGATATCCTAAGCGTACCGTGGTTTATGTAGGACCATTAAAATCCCAAGTTAATGAGATTATAGATGGTAATACATTCTCAGTGGTGTTCGCAGGATGTCCGATAGACTTAGTTCCTAAACACGACGGATCAGCGTTAGAGTTCCCTAATGGTTCTCGTATACGTCTCGCTGGCACAGATAATAGAAACTATCTAAACCTACGAGGCGGTGCTGCTCACTTAATTCTATTAGATGAAGCAGCATTCATGTCAGACTTAGAGGTTGGTGTTCTACCAACAGTAGAGCCTATGTTGAAAACCACAGGTGGCAAGTTGATATTCGCATCCACACCACCAGAAAATTTAGACCACGATTACATAGACATCCTAAGAGACCATGAAGAGGCAGGATTGATATCTACCTATACGATATGGGATGATAAGTCCGTCACTGAGAAGGAGATAGAAGCAATTATATCTCGCTGTAAAGGTAAGGACTCTACTAAGTTTAAGAGAGAGTACGAGTGCAAGCGAGTGGCAGAGTCTAGCGTGCAAGTGATACCCGAATTAACGTTAGAAGTTAGTCAGTCTATCTTACTATCGAAACAAGAATATCTAAAGATACAGGAAGATCCTCTAACACAATACTGGCGCAAGTATGTGATAGCAGATTGGGGAGGTAGAGACCTAACCGCAATACTGTTTGCACACTACAATTTTCGCCAAAATATGGTGATTTTAGACGGCCATCTATCTTTAGTGGGCCAAGACATGTCGAGTGCTAGAATTGCCGAAGCAATCAAGGCAAAAACGGTGCTTATTTGGCCAGAAGAATCATATAGAAAGCATGTTCTACATATCTGCGACTCCAATAATATACTGATTCAGTCAGATATGATTAACGTTCATGGGCTAAACTTCATATCTACCACTAAAGAGAAACTCAAGTCTCAGATGGTACAGAAAGTTAGAGACTGGATATATGATGATAGGCTTAGAGTTGCACCAGATGCAGAGTTTGCTCTAAAGAGCGCATCATCAGCACACTGGGCGAAAGGCGATAAGGATTCATTTGCCAAGAGTAAGATCTATGGACACTATGATCACCTAGCAGCATTAGTCTACCTTATTAGAAATGTAGACGAACTAACAGATCCGCTACCTATGTTGTTAGGTAAGGATCCTAACACACATTTTATACACCCGGTACTCAGGCCAGAGTTGGTAGGCCAAACACGTGAATTAGCAAACATATTCAATCCTAGGAAGGGATTGAGTTTTAGACGATAACAATAGGAGACAATATGTCATTACCAGATACAGCAGAAACAGTGCAAACAATTACAGCCACACCAGAAGCAAGAGCAATGTTAGAACAACTCTTACAGCGCAAGCAGGAATTAGAGAATATCTTTGTTGATATTCAACCTCTCTTACTTGCTCTATCTGTGAAACTCTATGGAACAGATGATAGAACAGTGATGTTAGCAGACTTAATCAACGACGGAATTAAGTATTTAAATGTAGAAGACGTCCAAGTAAAGGAGTTACAATGAAAGACAATAAAGATCTAAATGGTAGGTATCATAGGATAGTTAAAGAGAAAGGTGGCAACTATGGCATCGAAACAGTAGTGATAGAGAAAGGCAGAGTTACTAATACAGAGTTTATAGAGCCTAACTATCCTACTATTACTCTATCGAAATTCGGTAAGAAGGCTTTCGAAGAAGCATCTGAAAAGTATGATAAGGAGTCACAGATATGATAGAATTATATGCAATAACGGGTCTTCTGCTAATTGCTTGCATCTTCGCCTATCTTGTTACTATCTACTTAGATCAGCGCCAGCAAGAGATAACCTTTAAGCACCGTATAAATACAGAATCTACTACAATAGATCTGTCGAGTGCGTATGACGAACAACTCAAACTGTTTGACGAACGTATTAATAAAACTTGGAGTGCCATTGGTGCCTACAAAGAGGAACTAAACGCTCTCAAGTTATCGATTGCAATTAAAGGTAAATGATGGAAGAAACAAATACAAACACTTATTGGGCGACCGATGATACTAGAACCTGTGCAGACGAGGTTCTAAACAGAGTAGATGATTACTATAGATTTTGTAAAACATCTATGTGGTTTGAAAACTGGAGAAAACTCTACTATGCATATAATCCTAATAGATATATTGCAGGACAAACTATACAGGCAGGCGAGTCTAACGAATATCGTACTATTAAGGTTAATCACTTTAGAAACTTATTAGAACATATTCAGACTCTATCTATTACAGATAGGCCAGCTTGGCAACCACAGTCTACCAATAGTGATTCCCGCTCACAGAAGCAGACTATCATCGCTCAAGGCGTGTTAGACTATATGATGCGTGAGAAACGTGTAGAACGTCATCTACGTGATGCTACTAGAAACGCATTATTGTTCTGTGAAGGGTATGTTTCGGAATGGTGGGATCCTCAGGCAGGTGATTCGCTTGCTACAGATCCAGATACTGGCGAAACGAAACATGACGGCGACCTAAGGTATTCTAGTCACGAACCGGTAGATATTATTCGTGACCCTAACTTAAAACATTTCAGCCAGCGTTCATGGGTTGTTATTCGTACCTATGAAAATAAGTACACACTTGCTAAAAACTTTCCAGAATATGAAGAAGAAATTGTAGGATCGCAGTTAGAAATTAGTGCAGTGAATCACTATATGGCTGGACAGTTTATGGATCGCAGTCTATCAAGTGATTTGATTGTAGTTTATAACTTCTATCACGTTAAAGATACTGCATGTCCTCATGGTAGACAGATGAAGATGTTGGCAGATGGTACAGTTCTATCTGATTCTATCCTTCTTTACAAACATATTCCTTTACATAGAATTGTTGCAGCGGATCAGATAGGTACTCCTATGGGTATGTCCGTTTCGATAGACTTGTTACCATTACAGGAAATGATAGACGCACATTATACAACCATTCTATCTATCAATGAAAACTATGCAATTCCAAAGATATTACTACCGGTAGGCTGTAATATTATGGCAGATAGTCTATCGAATGGCTTTCAAGCAATCAGTTATAATGCTCAAGGTGGAAAACCAGAGATTATGATGATGCCAACTGCCAGCGACGGACTCTTTAAGGCGATGTTGCAATTACAACACGATATGGAAACAGTTTCCGGCGTGAACTCTGTCAGTCGTGGCAATCCAGAAGCCAGTTTGAAGAGTGGTTCTGCTTTGGCTCTAGTACAATCTATGGCTATACAGTTTCATGCCCCCTTACAGCAATCCTATATTCAATTATTAGAGGATGTAGGTACAGCAACGATAGAAATCATGCAAGATTATGCAGATACACCTAGAATTGTGCAAATTGCAGGCAAACGTAATAAAGGCATCATACAACAGAGTTTCTCTAACAAGGATATCGATGCCATTTCGCGTGTACAAGTACAAGTTGGCAATCCTCTATCGAAAACCGTATCTGGTAGACTTGCTATTGCACAAGATTTATTGCAAAATAAGATTATCACCACTGCTCAAGAGTATCTAATGGTATTGGAGACAGGGGAGATAGAGCCACTCACACAAGGTGCAACTGCTGAACTACTAAACTTAGCAAGTGAGAACGAAATGTTAATGGATAGTCAAGTAGTTCCGGTATTATTCACTGATAATCATACTCTACACATACAAGAGCATTCTAGTTTAGCGAGTGACCCTGTTATTCGTAGTGATCCTCAGGCTTTCGGCCTAGTTGCACAGCATATTATGCAACATATAGGAATGTTAAGTGATCCTGACTATCAAAACTATAGACAATTGATGCAACAACCGACAATGCCTCCGACAGGTGGAATGCCACAGATGCCAGGACAACCTACCATGCAAGGCGGACAAGCACCTGGTGCTACACCATTAAATGCTGCTGGAGGTCCTGCACAAGTTGCACCACATGGCCCAGGACAGAACACTAATCCTACCACATCCGGTGGAGTTCAACAAATGGCAGCACAAATTAACGCACCTAAGCCACCGGCTAATGCATTAACAGGGCAGAGAGCACCTCTACCAGGCAGAGTATAAAATTTAATCAATAGGTGTAAACTATTATAGAGCACCTATCCATAGTGTAAACAAAAGGAGCAAATATGGAAGTATTCGAAAGTCAACCAGCAGCAGGCGTAGCAGAACAAGCACCTAATCAACCTACCAACAATATTCCTGGTGCTGCACCGGGCGAAACTAAGAGTGAAACCTTAGCAAGAATGTATAAGGTTAAGGTAGATGGTAATGAGGTAGAGGTAGATGAGCAAGAACTCTTAAGAGGATACGCTCATAATACTGCTGCTGAAAAGAAAATGCAAGACGCAGCCAACTCTAGAAAAGAAGCCGAAACAGTTCTAAAGATGTTCAAAGAAAATCCTAAGGAAGCATTTAGGATTCTAGGTAGTGATGCTAGAGCATTTGCTGAACAAGTAATCAATGATGAGTTAGAAGAAGCGATGCTGTCGCCTGAACAGAAACAACTTAGGGATTATAAACGTGAACTGGAAAAATACCAATCTAGTGAAAAACAAGCCAAAGAAGAGTACGAGAAACAAGAGCACGATACTGCAATGGCACAATATACAGAACATATCCAGAGCGAAATTATCTCTTCGTTGGGATCTGCGGGATTACCTAATACTGACAGGACGGTCGGTAGAATGGCCCATTACATGCAAGCGGCTCTTGCAGCAGGATATGAAAATGTAACACCCAAAGATGTAATTGAATACGTTAGGAACGATTATATTAGTGACTTCAAGAGTTTCATGGGCGGCATGACTGAAGATCAGATAGAAATGTTCCTAGGTGCTGATGTGATGCGTAAAGTTGCTAAGGCTACTACTAAAGGCGGAATGCCTAATACAAAGGTAGATAAATCTGTCAATCAAAATAAGGCAGAAAGAGAAACTCTTAAGAAGAAACCCACAAGTCCTAGAGAGTATTTCGCAAGACGATAAATAACTTTTGAAAGATAGAAGCCTATTGGTAAATCTATCTTTCAAAATTATCAATCAAGCAAGACAATGGAGCCTGCGGGTACGCCTTAATCAAGTGAGATGAGATACTCAATGTATAACATAGGTTTGTTCTACATTTTATTTTATTTTATTTTAGGAGGCTTTTATGGCCGGCACGACAACAACAGACCTTAATGGTCTATTCAAGGAAGTTTATGCTTCCGATCTTATTAACCTTATCCCAGACGAAAGTTTGTTAGTTAAGGCAATCAAATTCCAAGGTAGAGAATATCTGCTTGGTTTAACTTACAATCAGCCAGTGATTGTTCGCAGTGAACAAGGTTTCACATATTCACGCCCAGACAATGGTGCATTCAGTATTTCTGTTCCTTCGAGCATGAAGACACGCAATGCAAACTTAGGCGCGTTCCAAATTATTGAAAACAGCGGTATTTCTTACGAAGCAGTTGCACGTTCTAACAACGCCAACTCGTTCAAGGAAGCCACAGCACTTGTTATGCAAGACGCTATGGAATCTTTCGGTCGTCGTATTGAAATTGCATTGCTTTATGGTCAATCCCCAACAGGTTTAGGTGTTATCAATACATCTACCAATGTTTCGACGACAGAAACAACTCTTGCTTTCGCAACTGGTCAATGGGCTTCGGGCTTATGGACACCGTTAGAAGGCGCTTCGTTAGACATTTATGATTCAGGTGGAACTGCTCTTAATACAGCCGGTCCTATGGTTGTATCTAGTATCGACGTTGTTAACAAGACAATTAACGTAACTGGCGCTACTGGCGACATTACAGCAATTGATAACGGAACTGATATCCATAATGGTTATCCACGTTTCTATAGTGCAGGTACAAACGGCGCTGATGAAGCAGTTGGCTTAGACCGCATTATGACAAACACAGGATCGTTGTTTGGTATTGACGCTGCCGTATATTCCCTTTGGAAGGCAAATACATCCGCAGTTGGCGGCGCATTGACGTTGGCTAAGGTACAGGCAGGTGTTGCTGTTGCAGCCGCACGTGGCTTGTCCGAAGATGTAAACTTGTATGTTAACCCAAGCGTTTGGACTGAATTGTCTAGCGAGCAGGTTGCATTCCGTATGTTTGATAGTTCTTACTCCGGTAAGAAAGGTACAAACGGCTTTGAAGCATTAGAGTTTTATAGCCAAAACGGCAAGATCACAGTCTATGCTCACAAGTATGTGAAGGAAGGCGAGGCATTTATGCTTCCTACCGACCGTGCTGTGCGTATTGGATCTACTGAAGTTTCGTTCAATATCCCTGGTACAGACAATGGCCAAGTGTTTATTCAGAACCCAACTACAGCAGGATTTACATTCCGCTTGTATTCTGCACAATCGTTGTTAGTTGAAAAACCAGCAGCTTGTGTGAAGTTCACAACTATTGCCTAAGTTCTAAAACTTAGATGAATTAGGGCGTTCGAAAGGGCGCCCTTTTTTAATGACATAAATACATGATGATAATTGAGGATACACAAATATGGCGTCACCAGTAACGGTCAGAGGGGTAACTATTTTATGGCCTACTACGGGCGATACAGGATATAGTAACAACGCCCTTCAATTACAACAACTTCTAGCAAGCGCAGTTCTACCTATTAATGGGTTATATAATACAACAACTGGTCTTGTAGGTAACTTAGCATTAGATGATTTTGGCAACCTAACAGTAAATGGTGCACAAATTGTACCTGGCCCGGGATCAAGCGGTTATAGTGGATTCTCTGGGAAGAGCGGTTATAGTGGCTTTAGTGGTTTAGGTCTATCTGGATTCTCTGGCAGAAGTGGTTATAGTGGCTTTTCTGGCAGAAGTGGTTATAGCGGTACAAATGGTTCGGTAGGTGTTAGTGGATGGTCTGGTACTTCTGGTATGATAGGAACATCTGGTTGGTCTGGTATATCTGGAGCAAGTACAAGTGGATGGTCTGGTACAAGCGGAATATCAGGTAAGAGTGGATGGTCTGGTACAAGCGGCGTAAGTGGTTGGTCTGGTACATCAGGTAAGAGTGGATGGTCTGGTACAATCGGTGTAAGTGGATACTCTGGTATCGCTGGCGCAAGTACAAGTGGATGGTCTGGTACAAGCGGCGTGAGTGGATGGTCTGGTACATCAGGCAAGAGCGGATATAGTGGTATTACTGGTTCTAATGGTACAAGTGGATATTCCGGATCTATCGGAGCGACGGGTACAAGTGGATATTCCGGATCTATCGGAGCGACAGGTACAAGTGGATACTCTGGCGCCCAAGGATCATTATCACCGTGGGTCGTAATTACTTCTAACACCTTAGCAGTCAATCAACATCAATACATAGCAAATACAAATGGTGGAACTTTTACAGTTACTCTACCAGCAACCCCAGTATTAGGGAATATCGTTGCTATATCAGATGGTGGTGCATTCGCAGCAAATAATTTAATAGTAGATGGAAATGGACATACATTCGATGGTATTGCAGGTAATCTAATTATAGATATCAGCAATGTATTAGTTTATTTTACATATGATGGTACAACATGGAGAGTAGTAGCAACTGCTGGTCCATCTGGTTTAAGTGGATATAGTGGTGTATCTGGTCATTCTGGAATAGGATTATCGGGTACAAGTGGATATAGTGGTATATCAGGCACAAGTGGTGCAAGCACAAGTGGATATAGTGGCGTAAGTGGCACTATAGGTACAAGTGGATATAGTGGTGTATCAGGTGCAAGTGGCACTATAGGTACAAGTGGATATAGTGGTGTATCAGGGACAAGTGGTTTTAGCGGTATTAGTGGTGCAAGTACAAGCGGTTACAGTGGTACGGTAGGTGCAACAGGAACTAGTGGATATAGTGGTGCTACTGGCTCTGCTGGATCTGCTGGAACAAGTGGCTATAGCGGTATAGGTACTTCGGGTTATTCAGGCGCACAAGGTATATCTGGCTTCTCGGGAGCGGGCGGTGGCAGCGGATCTGGCGGTTTAGAAACAATATTTCTTTTAATGGGGGCCTAATATGGCAACAACATACAAGGTATTAGGTCAAATAGTACCATCAGCAACAACCTTAACAACTTTATATACTGTTCCTAGTGCAACATCAACAGTATGTTCGTCGTTAGTTATATGTAACGAAGGAACAACAACAGAAACATTTAGAATAGCAATTAGGCCTGCAGGTGCAGCAGTCGATCCTAAACACTATATTACATACGATTCTTCAGTAACACAGAACAATTCGGTATTCCTTACATTAGGATTTACATTAGCAACAACCGATGTGGTATCGGTATATACAAGCGGTGCATCAATAGGCTTTTCACTATTTGGATCGGAGATAGCATAATGAGTTTTAGAAGTGCAAACAGTAATAGTGTACCATCTAATACCTTATATTCCCAGGTAAAAATAACACCATGGATCAGAAATAAGAACTGGCTAACACTACCAACCGTCACTAGTTCAGATAAAACATTTGTTGGTTTACATGCAGTTTGGCCTGATTCGAATTTCGTTGCACTTAACGCTGCAGGAAATTATTATGTAGATTGGGGAGATGGCACGAATAGCACTGTTAGTTCCGGTGTTCAAGCTAATCATCAATACACATATACCGATGCTGCATTAGATGGGACAAATGCACCTGTGACTTTTCAAGATACTGGTGATACTGTTACTAGAACATCACACGGGTATGTAGATGGTGATATTGTATCTTTTTATAATATTGTTAGTACTAGCGGCATTACCGAAGCACAATCTTATTATGTAATAAACAAGTCTACAAATACATTTCAGATATCCTTAACTGCTGGCGGATCCGCTATATCATTGACTACCAACGGCAGTGGTACTCTATTACCATATAAACAAGTAATTGTTGTGGTCACTCCACAATCCGGACAAACATTTAGTACAATTAATCTCGGTGTAAAGAATAGTTATTCTAATCTAAATTCATATTATTGTTCCGGCTTTATGGACATTATTATTGCAGGTACTGCATTATCTACCATAACTGTATCTGGTGGTACTGTTAAGTTCAATATGCTTGAACAAGCACAAATTGTTAGTACAACAGTAGCATCTTATGCTAGTTTATTCATCTATTGCAGCAAATTGCAGTCGGTACCAATGATAGGTAATACATCTAGTGGAAACACAAACATGTCAAACATGTTTAGAGATTGTAAAGAATTACAGAAAGTGCCATATTTCAATACATCTTTTGTCACAAATATGTCAGCAATGTTTACCGGGGACTATAGTTTAATTGAAGTACCATTATATAATACACACCTAAATCAGAATTTTAATGCTATGTTTAGAGAATGCTATAGACTCGTAAATGTACCATTATATGATATGTATTCGGCTATAGATTTATCTTATATGTTTGTGAGTTGCTCGTCGATGATAGAGTGCCCGCCATTTAAGATACCAAATACGGTAACGGCTGCGATGACGATGTTTCAGAATTGTTCTTCTCTTAAAACATTACCGATGCTTAATTTCTCTAAAGTAGTATCGTTGCAGTACATGTTTCAGACGTGTAGTGCATTAATATCTATTCCGGCATTTGACTGTTCGAGTTGTACTGATTTTTTATCTACATTTAATAGTTGCTGGTCTCTAAAAACAATACCACATCTTGATACATCTAAAGGTACAATCTTTACACTCATGTTTTCTAATTGTTATAGTTTAGAGTCAATTCCGGATTTAGATTATCATTTGGCTACTGCATGTAATCAAATGTTTGATCAATGCCGATCATTAAAATATATTCCAACATTAAATCTTCCGGTATGTACTAATATAACAACTATGTTCAGAGGCTGTTACGTATTAGAGCAAGCAAGTATAAGCGCGTTAGGCACAATTACTTCGTGTAGTGCAATCTTCCAAGATTGTTATTGTTTAAAGAAGGTAGAATTATTTTCTACCTCATCAGCGACAATTGCCACCAATATGTTTGCTAACTGTTATTCATTAAACAATATACCACAATTTGATATGTCCAGTAGTACAGCATTTACTAGTACATTTGGATCAACTTGCTATAGTTTAACACAAGGGGTATTCACTTCACCTAAATATACAATATCCTATGATGGATGTAATTTGTCACCTACAGCACTAACTAACATCATTAATTCGGTAGGAAAACCAGCAACGGCCGCTACACTTACTTTAACTAATAACTGGGGTAATCCTACAGCAGTTAGTTTGTCAGCAGCAGCAGTTGATGGAAGTACAACTATGTTAATGGCCAGCACAACAGGTTTAACGGTGGGTATGGAATTTTTAGGTGTAGGTTCAGCACTAACTATTGCTGCTGCCGTTACTTTACAAGATACAGGTGATACTGTTACAAGAACAGCACACGGCTTATCTAATGGTGACGAGGTTTCTTTCGCAACACTTGTCACGACTACCGGAATTAGTATTAATATAATCTATTTTGTTATTAATGCAACAACAAATACATTCCGGTTGGCATTAACAGCAGGCGGATCTGCAATAGTACTAACAACAGACGGCTCAGGAACTATCCGTTACCGTCAGATAATTTCTACTATAAATACTAATGTTAGTGTGATATTAAACAGACCAGCAACAAACACAAATACGTCGTCAAAAACATTTCACGCATTAGAGTATGGTACTGCATTACTTCGTGGTTGGACAGTTACAGGATAATATATGGGATTTTATAAATTAGAAGATGAATTAATGTGTGCTCCAAATATGGTTTGTGGCACAGGTATAGTGTTAATAAGAGAAGAAAAAGATACCTATCAATATCCTGTTGACGGGTGGTATTGGTTCGATTCTATACAAGATGCAAGAATATTTTTTGGATTGCCAGATCCTTCGATAGAGGAATAAAATGACATTATTAAGTAATATACTAGGCGGGGGTTATATATCGGGATATTCGGGTGTTAGTGGATTCAGCGGAGCGATAGGCCCTTCAGGCGGCGTAAGCGGTTATAGCGGAGCAAGTGGTTGGTCCGGAATAAGTGGGACAAGCGGTTATAGCGGAGCAAGTGGTATTTCTGGATTCAGTGGTATTGGCTCGAGTGGTTATAGCGGTACAAATGGTGTGATAGGCGTAAACGGCCTATCTGGCTATAGCGGTCTAAACGGAGCAAGCGGTACAAGTGGCATCAGCGGATATAGCGGCATCAGTGGCATAAACGGAACGAGTGGTACAAGTGGTATCAGCGGATATAGCGGTATATCTGGACATAGTGGATATAGTGGTATTAGCGGTTTAAACGGTACTGCTACTGCAAGTGGTTATAGTGGTGCAAATGGTGCAGCCGGTACAAGTGGTTACAGTGGTAAGAGTGGCTATAGCGGTGTTAGTGGTGCTACAGGCACAGGAACTAGTGGTTATAGCGGTGTTAGTGGTGCTACAGGTACAGGAACTAGTGGTTATAGCGGTAGAAGTGGTGCTAGTACAAGTGGTTATAGCGGCACAGAGGGAACTAGTGGATATAGCGGTAGAAGTGGATATTCAGGCATAGTAGGATCGGCTGGTACAGCAGGTACGAGCGGCTATAGTGGCGTGAATGGTACAGTAGGTGTTAGCGGCTATAGTGGTTTTAGTGGTAAGAGTGGCTATAGTGGTGTTAGCGGTGCTAGTACAAGTGGTTACAGTGGTACGATAGGTGCAACAGGAACTAGCGGATATAGTGGTATTGTTGGTGCTACGGGCACAGGAACTAGTGGTTACAGCGGTATTAGTGGTGCTAGTACAAGTGGTTACAGCGGTATTAGTGGTTGGCCTGGTACAAGCGGCGTAAGTGGTTGGTCTGGTACAAGCGGTATTAGTGGGTATAGCGGTGCAGTAGGACCTATCGGAAGTAGCGGTTATAGCGGGCTGAGTGGCAATAGTACAAGTGGTTATAGCGGATTCGGCGGATTTTCTGGTATAAGTGGTACAAGCGGCTATAGTGGTATTAGTGGTAGAAGCGGCTATTCAGGTATAGTCGGGACAAGCGGCTATTCCGGAGCGATAGGGCCATCAGGCGGCGTAAGTGGATATAGTGGTATTAGGGGTAATCCTGATGTACCACAAAATGCACAAACCACATCCTATACATTAGTGTTAGGAGATGATGGAAAACATATTTCTATTACTACAGGCGGTGTTACTATCCCTGCAAGCACATTCTCTATTGGTAATATTATTTCTATCTATAACAACTCAGCAAGTAATCAAATAATTACTTCTGCAGGTGGAGTTACTACATATTTGGCAGGTACGGCTTTTTCAGGCGGTAGAACATTAGTACAACGAGGAATATGTAGCATATTATGCGTAGCAAGTAATACTTTTGTTATCTTTGGAGCAGGATTATCATAATGGCTATGCATCAAATGCTCATAGGTGTTAAAGATATGGTGGTACCACCGGCTGCGATAGGTGACTCATATGCCGGTGGTTATTACGCAGGTCAAATAGCTTATCCTACTGGTGTTTATAATCTGGTTATTTCACCAAAAGCAACCGGCCAAGCATCTTCTATATCATGGAGTACGGGTGGAGTAATAACTGGTGCAACATCATTATACGATGGCGCTGCTAACACACTAAATTTGGCTAATCAATTTGCATATACATATCCTTCTGCTGATTTTTGTGTAGCACTCAGCATCGGCGGATATACTGATTGGTATCTACCATCGTACTACGAATTAGAGATAATGTACTATTATCTTAAACCGGATGCTACATTAAATTACACTACTATTCCTACTGGTATAAATCCTTATGCTGTATCTCCACAACCAAATAATACTGCATATACAACAACTGTTCCACCACAAACTAATGTATCGATATTTCGAACAGGCGGATCGGAAGCTTTTGTAGCAGGTAGTACCTTTTATTGGACATCAACAGAATCCACTAACTTTTATGCAGCAATTAAAAATTTTAGTGGTGGAAGTTCAGGAAACTTACTAAAAGGTACTACTGCTAATGTATATACCCGAGCAATAAGAAGAGTACCTGCCTAAAGGATATTATGACAGAAAAACCTATTAATGAAAGAGTATCGATATTAGAAACTAGAGTAGATCAACACGATAATTTAGTTCAGCAACATCACGATAGTCTAATGACTTTCTTTGGAAAGTTAGACGAACACATCGTAACCGAAAATGCACATGACGCCAAAATGGAAGGTGCTTTAATTCAGGTAACTACTGTAGTAGAAAGTCTAACTACCGAAATTGCAAAAACCAATATTCAATTAGATAAGTTTTCAACAATGGCAAGTAATACGAATTTAATAGTTACTAAGGCAGAAAGTGCTTGGGTAACGATAGTAAAAGTGATGTCGATATTATCGTTATTGGTAGCAGCAGGGTGGGCAGTATATGATCTAAAAATGGATCATCCGGAAGCCATACAAATTTTAAAAGGAAAATAATCATGACAACAGGTATAGCAAATAACTGGCCTAACCTAAACATAGTAGGCCGTGTAGATGTAGATTCATTAACAGTAGGAGGTCAAGCCATTACTGCACCAGTAAGTGGCTATAGTGGTTATAGCGGTGCAAGAGGAATAAGTGGCTATAGTGGTGCAACACCGGCATCAGCTACCACAGTTGCTAATGCTACAAATGGAACAGATGTAATCACTCAATTGAATGCTCTATTAGCAGTTCTTCGCACATTAGGCATCATCGCTACGGTTTAATAAGGAATTTTAAATGGCAATTATTGTAACATATAACGGTCTACCGTATTCTATACCTCAATCAGGAGAACGAGGTTGGGGTCAGGCGACTACGAATTACCTAGTTGCTCTAGCAAGTGGGTCATTGACTTTATCTGGTGGTACTTTTACTTTAACCAATGAGGTAGACTTTGGGTCTGCACACGGATTAAAAGCGCCATATTATAAATCAGCAGATCCATATATTTCTAGTACAGGCGTATTACGTTTAGGGAATACAGAAGTAATTGCTTGGCGAAATCAGTCAGGTACAGGAAATCTTCAATTATCTATAGTTGGTGATCAATTGTACTTTGCTGGTGTACCAATTGGTGGAGGCGGTTCTAGCCCACTTACCACTAAAGGCGATTTATTTACTTTTGATACTGCTAATGCAAGATTACCAGTCGGTTCAAACGGATTAGTATTAACTGCTGATAGTTCTACCGCTACTGGCTTATCGTGGGCTGCAGGTGGAGGAGGTGGAGGTGGATCTGTCGTTGGATTCAATTTTACCAATGCCAATGGTGTAGCAGGAACAGTTTCTAACCCAACAACAACGCCTACCCTAACATTAAGTTTAGGTGCAATTACTCCAACAAGTGTAGCAGCAAGTGGAACAGTGACAGGTAGTAACCTAAGTGGTATTCATAGCGGTACAAGTTCTGGAACAAATACTGGCGACCAAACGATTGCGTTAACTGGCGATGTAACTGGTAGTGGTACTGGAAGTTTTGCAACGACACTCAATATAACTGTGCCTATTGCGAAAGGTGGAACAGGTCAGACTACTGCAAATGCAGCATTTGATGCGCTTGCACCATCTCAGGCCACACACGCTGGAGAAGTACTAATTACTGACGGTGTGAATACTTCGTGGGCAGCATTTCCAGGTAGTGGATCAGTTACATCAGTGTCAGCAACTGGAACTACAGGAGTTTCTGCAGTTGTCACAAATCCAACAACTACACCAGCAATTGCTATCAGTCTAGGTGCAATTACTCCTACAAGTGTAGCAGCAATTGGCTTAGTAACTGGATCTAATATTTCAGGTACTGCAAGCGGCACTAATACTGGCGATCAAACAATTTCGCTGACAGGCGACGTTACTGGCAGTGGTACAGGTAGTTTTGCTACAACTTTAGCATCTACCGCAGTTGTACCCGGATCTTATACATTAAGTAGTTTTACAGTAGATGCTAAAGGTAGAATTACAGCCGCAGCAAGTGGAACACCTCAGACAATTACTCTAACTGGTGATGTTACTGGATCTGGTACAGGATCATTTGCTACAACTTTAGCATCAAGTGGTGTAAGTGCTGGAACATATAATAATGTATCTGTATCAGCAAAAGGTATTGTATATGCTGCTTCAAATGTAGGATACTTAACTGGCAATCAAACAATCACTGCTTCGGGTGATGCAACAGGTAGTGGAACCACAAGTTTAGCACTTACATTAGCAAATACCACAGTTTCTGCTGGTAGTTATGTTCATTCTAATATCACAGTAGATAGCAAAGGTAGAATTACTGCCGCATCTAGTGGTGCTGCTGTAACTTCTGTATCCGGAAGTGGAACACAAGGCGTAACAGTTAGTGTTTCTAATCCAACTACTACACCAGCAATTACGGTCGGATTAGGGGCAATTACTCCTACAAGTGTAGCAGCAAGCGGTTCAGTTACTGGTAGTAATCTGAGCGGTACTCATAGCGGTACAAGTTCTGGATCTAATACAGGTGATCAAACTATTATACTTACAGGTGGAGTAACAGGTACTGGAACAGGTTCATTTGCTGCGACAGTAGTTACAAATGCAAATCTAACTGGTATGGTAACATCGGTAGGTAATGCTGCGACAGTAGTTACAAATGCAAATCTAACTGGTATGGTAACATCGGTAGGTAATGCTGCGACAGTAGTTACAAATGCAAACTTAAGTGGCGATGTTACATCGGTCGGTAATGCTACTAGTTTAGCGGATACAACAGTTGTGGCTGGATCATATAGTTCAGCAAGTATTACGGTTGATTCAAAAGGACGTATTACTACCGCTGCTAATGGGTCCGGCGTACCGTATGTTACACTTAATAGTACAACTACAGCAATTGGTTATAATGTTCCTACTTCGCCTGGATTACATTCTACTGCACTAGGCGTAAATGCGTTAGCCGCTGCCACTGGTGGAGGTGCCGCAAATACAACTGCAATTGGTAGTGGTGCTGGTAAGAGTTTAACAAGCGGTACTAATAATACAATACTTGGTACAGATGCTTTAATGACTGCTACTTCAGGCGGTTCTAATGTTGCAATAGGTCCACAGTCATTAACATTATTGACTATTGGCCAAAATAATATAGCAATTGGAGCAGGAACAGGAGCAAGAATAACTACGGGAACAAGCAATGTTATAATTGGCGATGCCGCAATGAGTTTAACTTACCCTGCAGGTGCTACGTCTGCTGGATATAATATTGCAATTGGATCAAACGCTTTATTGCAAGCAGGTGCCACAGTACAAAACAATGTTGCTATTGGTAGAAGTTCAATGGGAGCCAATGCTGTCACTGGTGCTAATAATGCAGGTGTCGGAGCATTATCTCTAAATGCAGTAGCATCAGGCGGCAATAATGCTGGTATAGGCTACCAGACAGGTTATAATTTAGTATCGGGCTCTAATAATGCCTTATTAGGATATCTATCTGGTGCCGACGCAGTAGCAAACCTAACAACTCAGTCTAACTATGTTGTAGTTGGTAATAATTCGACTGCTAACGCAAATATTAAAGTTGCTTGGACAGTTACATCCGATGCAAGGGACAAGAAAGATATTATTCCTATCTCCAAAGGTTTAGATTTCGTAATGGATTTACTGCCTAAAGAGTTCAAGTTAATGGATAGAGAAACACAAGAAGCAACATCTGGAACTAGATATGGTTTCTTAGCACAAGATATTCTTGCACAAGAAAATGAACCAGTGTTGATTGATAGTAGTGACTTAGAAAATCTTAAGATGAAAGAATCATTACTTGTGCCTATCTTGGTAAAAGCAATACAAGAACTCAAAGCGGAAATCGACCAGTTAAAAAATCAACTAAATAAGTAGAGGAAACGATATGTCAAAAGAAACAGAAATGAAGCAAGAAGTTCTTGAAATGCTCAAGAATTTTATGTTAGGTGAACAAGGTAAGAAGATTAAACCAAAAGCAATTGAGGTTGAGATGATTACTGAAGCACCTAAGTCCAAAGAGGGATTAGATGATGTGTTAGAAGAAGCATCTAAAGAACCTATGGAAATGGATGACGAAGACGACGAAAAAGACAAGAAACGCTCTATGAAAGAGTTTTTTGCCCGCAAATAAGGAGTCCGTAAATGGATGACACAACTTCAGGACTCATTGAGTTAGTAAAGCAACGAGAAACTATTCCAGATAGTGGTGCTGCCTATTCAGATGACGTATTATTAAACTTCTTAGATCAAGCATTGAAGGGATTTGTAGTACCTGCCATTGAAGCAACATTGGAAGAACACTTTGTTGTGACTATGGATACTCAAATGCCAACAATACCTAACTATCCATATGGAAGTCCGCCAGTTAATGTAAAGAATTGGGTATTAGTTCCGGGTGAATCAAGTGGTTTACGTCTACGTGATGTCTATGTAGTAGGCAATGATGGCACATTTTATAATTTACCACGCCTAACACCTACTCAAGCCGCAGCACAAGGGTTTGGAAATGTTAATTGGGGTCTACAATACAATAATCAACTCAATTCGGTTGGTGGTTTCTTTCTACAAGGCAATCAATTACAGGTATTTCCGTATGGATTAGCAAGCGGAAAGATTATTCGTATTACATATCAGCGTCCGCCAGCAGATTTATGTCTAACTACTGAAGCAGGCCAGGTCATTAATCGCGTAGGTGATGTATGTACTATCGATAAAGTACTTCCTTGGTATGGTGGTATTACTCGTGTTTGCGCTATAAGCAACGACTTACCACACGATTATGTACAAGATTCCTCAGTCGATACAGTTGTGTATACAAGTTATGCACCACTCAATAACATCTTACTCGCTAATTGCGTATCAAATATTATTACTTTACCTGCCGGTACTAGTAATAATATACAGATAGGCGACTGGATATGTCCTCGCAATCAAAGCGTTTTTGCACAAAATATACCTAAAGACTTATTACCTGTGCTTGTGCAAAAGGCAGCATCTATGGTATTAGAATCTGCTGGAGATAGAGAAGGACAGTCTACTGCGGAATCCACTTATAAAGAAATGATGAAAATGGGACTATTAATGATTGCACCTAGAGTAATTGGTAAGCCTATTAAATTGATTCCAACAAATTCCGCATTCAAAGCAAGTAGAATTCGGGGCTGGGGACGTAGATAATGTCAGCACCACAAACACCATCAAGTATTCAATTAGCAATACACGGATTAATCTTAAATCCATCGACATTCGGTAATAATGCACCTCAGGGTGCATTATCTGTTGCGGATAATGTGGTTATTGATAGGCCATCCGTTGTAGAAACTCGTCGTGGATTCGATAATAGTTTTTATACGTTACCTAATGACGGTGCTAGTAATATGTTTCAGTATAATAATACGAAACTAATGAATACAACTGATGGCGACTTACACGTCGATAAGCTATCGAATGGCGTATATACGATATATAATGGCGAATATAAAGTACCAAATCCATCCAATTTAGCAAGTAGAGTAAGAGGTATAGAAACAAATAAGAATTTCTACTTTATTACCGAGACAGGTACATATCGTTTAGATAACATCAATGGTCAACCCAGACTTGCCGGCTCACCGCCTGGCTTATCGGGTACGGGTGTGACTTTAGGTATTGCTGGATTTTTGGCTGATACTACTGCTGTTGCATATAGAGTTGTATTTGGATATCGTGATTTTAATAGTCAGTTAGTATTAGGTGCGCCTTCAAGCAGAATTATTGTAGAAAATAATACAGGTAATTCGACTAATACAACAATTACATTTCAAATACCTAAAGAAATACAACTTGCACCTACCGATTATATATTCCAATTATATCGTGGTAATGCAAGTCCTAATTTGATAACTGCACCAGACGACGAAATGTCTTTAGTATTTGAAGATGTTTGTACTGGTACTGCTACTATGTCGGTAGACGATATTACACCTGTTGCATTAGCAACTGGAGCAGCATTATACACTAATCAAGGCCAAGACGGAATATTACAAAGCAATTATCGTCCGCCGTGGGCAATGGATCTATGCACATTCAAACAATATGCATTCTATGCAAATACACGAACATTACAAACTGCTGCATTAACTCTTATTAGTTCGGGTGCAAGTAATGGCCCTAACGCTATTATTGCAGGTAATACTATTACATTTACGGCCACTGAGTTCGGTGGAACAAGTTTTATATTAAATGCTGTTGCTACAGCAAATAATTATGCCTTAGGCCAATTTAATGTAAGTGATACAGGCAATCCTGGATATGATATTCAAGTAACTGCTTCTAATATTGCGTTAGTTGCAAATGCATTTGCAGGAAATACATTGTTGACTGCTTATTATACGTCTAATGATACAGATTTGCCTGGCAAATTAAGATTCGATAGACTTTCTTTAGTACCGGATACATTTACTATTACAAGTAATAATAGTTTATGCTGGGAACAAGCAATTCCTATCACAAGCACGAATGATGCTCGCCCTAATAGAATATATTATAGCAAGTTTAATCAGCCAGAAGCAGTCCCTGTTGTTAATTATATGGAAGTTGGTAGTGCAAATCAACCAATTAGACGTATAGTTCCTTTGCGTGACGGTGTGATGGTGTTAAAAGATGACGGTGTATTCCGTATTAGTAATGCTGCTCCGCCATTTACAATTACTCCTATTGATTATAATGTGCGTATATTAGCAGATAATACTGCGGCTGAATTAGATAATAAAGTATTCTTTTTATCAGATCAGGGTGTAGTTGCATTAAATGATAGTGATGCACAGATTATGTCGTTCTTATTAGATAAGACAATTATTGAAAATACATCTCCTACATTGTTTCCTAATTTAAGCGCAGTTGCGTGGGGTATTGCTTATCAATCAGCAAGAAAGTATATATTGGCTATGCCCAGTGATGCTACGGATAATCAATCAACACAGCAATATGTATATAATCACCTAACTCAAGTATGGACAAGATGGACACTAAAGGCAAGTTGTGGATTAATATTCAAACTCGATAGTAAAATGTATTTAGGAAGTATGCAGGGATCTGCACCCGGAGTAGATAATAGTTATGTCTATCAAGAAAGAAAGACATTTACTACCGCCGATTATGCAGATGATCAATTTACAACTAATAATACTACTGCTGGTAGAGTTTTAACAATTGTTATTGCAAATCCAGTATTACCTGCCGGTATGGCTGTATTACCTGGTTGGACAATTAGTCAGCCGGCGACAAGTGCTATAGCGGATATTGTTTCTGTAACTGTTGGTGTTAGTTTTACCACACTTGTACTCGACTCATATCAAGATTGGGTAGTGGGAGATGTTGTAATATACAAACCTATCTATTCCGAAGTACAAACAGTTCAAATAGACTGCCAGAACCCAGGTATGAATAAACAATTTACTGAAATTATTTACATATTTACTGAGCAGGGTTTTACTGAACTTACGGTAGGTATTTCTAGCAATACAATTAGTAATCCATACATAGATATACTAATTCCAACTAATTCAGGTGGTTGGGGTATTGATCCGTGGGGTACATCTCCGTGGGGTGGAGAGCAAGTTGTGCAAGGTAAGATTAGGCGTATTATTCCACAGAAGATACAGCGAAGTGGTTGGTTATATATTAATATTGCTAATGCTAAGGCATTTACACAATTTGGTTGGTCTGGATTAGATATTCGTTACAAATTAACTTCGAGTAGACAGAAATAATGGCATTACCGGTATTTAGGCGCTTTTCTATAGCAGATTTTCCTACTGCACCTAGTTGGTTAGCGGGGTTGTTCAATCCTCTTAATATATTTTGTGAAACTACTGTTCAAAATCTTAATAAGAATCTAACAATTGGTGCAAATGTGCAAGGAATGAAGTATTCTACTACATTTACTACACCAACTGGATATGCAACGGGTGATTTTACGCCTATTGTTTTTGCATATTCGAGTAATGGCCAGCCAGATTGTTGCATAATTGGCAATATTTCTCGTACAGACTCACAACCTATGCTTTCTTCAGTTAGTATTACTTCTTGGTCATCTAATATAAATGTAATTCCACTACAAATAAGAGTAGATTATATCGCTGGGTTAGATGCAGGTGTTAAATACAACATAACTTTATTGGTGGTATAATGGCGTACGTTCAAAATTGGAATCCATTAGATGATCAGACAGAAACAACTGGTCAACCTAATGGAATAAATCCTACTATTACACAAGGCAGTCAAGATGTCTCTACTGCTGCGAATGCTCAACCATTACAGCAAACTGGCGATCCTAACGCTCAAAAACAGAGCAATGCACAATTTAGTAATTTACAGAAGTATCTAGCAGCCAATCAAACAGGAGCGCAAGGTCTTGGTAATCAAGTTGCAAGCGATATTACTTCTACTCAGCAAAAAGCACAAACTGGCATCAATGATGCTGTTACTGGATTTACTGGCGCAGTTAAGAGCGGTACAAATATATTTAATCCTGCTGCAGGTGGTCCAGATCCAGCAAATATAACTGTTCCTGACGGGTTATTTACAGGTACTAATCAAAATAAAGCAAATTACTATAATGGCTTACTAAATCAGGGTTATACTGATGCACAAATTAGAAAAGTATTTAATAATGCGCCATTAAATGCTGATTGGCAAACTATAATTAGTATGGCTAATGCGTCAAATACTGGTGGAGTTGATCGAGTTGCACAAAGCCAAGCAGCATTAGATGCATTAAAAGGTAGTAAAACCAGTACATATACTGGTCCTACAAGTTTTATGGCAAGTCAGCAAGGTGCTGATGCTACTAAGGCACTATTAGATGCACAAAATAAGGCTGCTTTAGCAAGCACAACAGGTGGCCAAGCACAATTATTAACGGATTTAGCGCCAAACGGCCAATCTAGGGGTGCTACTAACTTAGATCAGTTTTTGATGCAGAATACTGCTGGTGCTAATAATGCAATTCAAAATGCTGCTGGATTAGTTAAACCAATGGGTGAAGCTTTAACTACTCAATCTAATACACTACAGGCTCAGGTAGACGCTGCTCAAAAGAATGTAACAGATAAAAATGCTGCATTACAAAAACTTATTGATGCTCAAACTACTAATGTTGCTGATGTTAGGCAAGCAAAAGTTTCGGCTGATCAACAAGCACTAATAGATAAGCAAGCAGCAGATAATAAGATTGCACAAGATACATATTTGGCTGCATTGCAGAAACAGACAGATGCACAGGCAGCGGCACAGACTGCTGCATTACAGGCTGCTGCTAAACAACAGGCTGATGCACTTGCTGCTCAACAAGCAGTGGCGGCTGGTACTGCAACTGCATATCAAAAAATGTTAGCCGATAATCAGGCTGCATTAGATAGACAACAAGCGGCTATACTTGCTGCTAATAGAACTGCTGCTCAACAACAGGCCGATGCTTTGGCACAAGCCCAAGTTAATGCTGCACAACAAGCCGCACAACAGGCCGCACTAATGAAACAGTTAGCAGATATGATTGCTGCATCTAATGCTTCAACTGCTGCTGAAAAGGCTGCTGCTGCACAAAAAGCGGCTGATGCACTTGCTGCTGCACAGGCTGCTCAAAAGGCTGCTGCTGATGCGGCTGCTGCTAAAACTGCTGCTGATGCAAAGGCTGCTGCTGATGCAAAGGCTGCTGCTGATGCAAAGGCTGCTGCGGATGCGAAGGCTGCTGCTGATGCGAAGGCTGCTGCTGATGCGAAGGCTGCTGCTGATGCGTTATTAGCCGGAGGCGGCGGCAATACCGGCGGAACAGTTAATAACACTAATGTTAATAC
>Ga0194060_10000329_pt1 | contig 34602 bp, 33 predicted proteins | sample SepL225m_MetaG_FD_163427 | JGI IMG/M metagenome (GOLD analysis project Ga0194060, IMG submission 163427) | Anoxic zone freshwater microbial communities from boreal shield lake in IISD Experimental Lakes Area, Ontario, Canada - Sep2016-L222-5m | ecosystem: Environmental > Aquatic > Freshwater >...
CCACCGGCGGAGACGCCCCAGTCGCTCTTCTCAGGTTTGACCCATTGCTCCGTTTATCGCATTGTAATGCGGTAAAAAAAGATGTGGGTAAAGATATGCGCAAGCGGGGGGGAACAACGCATTGGTTCCCCCCCGCTTGCGGGGGGGCTAGGGGGGGTAGAACTGTAAAGTCGCTACGAACCATGTCTAGTGCCAAAATTCTTTGCGCCTTCGCGCCTTTGCGTCAGACCTCACGTTACGCGCATGTGACGCAAAGACGCGAAGACGCAAAGTAATTCACCTAACATGACTCACAACCCGGCCTGATTAGTTGTCAAATTTCAATTATAAGACCCATAAAGTTGTTGTATAGTCATTGATGTTTAGGACGGCTACTGGGCGACGGGAGCGAATCTGGGCTCAAACCCCGTCGCATCAACAACCGCTGAAGCGGCCTCTGGCAGGCCGCTTCAGCGGCCTTCGTCGTTAATAGCCGAGGCGTTTACGCCTACGGCACGGGCGATCTGCGAACCTCTGGCCGAGGGGTTCAGCCCGACGCACGGCAGAACGTGGTACCCTAACTTTTTCGCTCAACGGACGGAGGCATAATGATTGAGTCAATCCGCAAAGCCGGGCATGTTGCGATTAACGGCACGTTGACGCTGTATCTCCCAGAGTTTAGCGGGATGGATGTCGAGATCGTCGTTTTGCCGTGCAATACGGCAATGGCGACAGAAACGTATGAAGCCATGCGGCTGCACGAGCAATCCAGCTTTGCACGGCATGTACTGGCATCACCAGCGGAGGATATTTGGAACGACCTGTGAGATTCTCCACGGCGACATTCACACGCTTCCCTACAAAATTCTTTGCGTCTTTGCGCCTTTGCGTCAAACCCTACGCGCAAAGACGCAAAGACGCAAAGTGCTTCGCATAACACGACTCGCAAATTGGTCTAATTTGTTGTCAAATCTTAACTAGACAACCTGTAATGTTGTTGTATAGTCATTGATGTTTAGGACGGCTATCGGGTAACGGGAGCGGTTCCCGGCCCAAACTTCCATCGTTGTCGCATCAACCGGTTTCGTTGTCGCATCAACTCATCAAGGAGGTTCGTCCCATGACCACACGTAGTAATTGTCCGAACTCGACCGCCATCGATGCCGCCCGCGCCGTTGTAGCAGCCATGCAGGACGTCAGCGACTATGCGCCGACAAACCCGGCGTACAGCGCGGCAGCACTCCGCGAACTGGTCTCCAACTTGGCGCTTGCCGAGGAGACCGAGCTGCGGGCACGGCGGGCGCTTGAGGTAGCCCGCGAGCAGACCGTTGAGGCAGCGTTTCGCCTCTACAATACCGTGCAGGAGACGAAGGTGCAGGTGATGGCCCAGTATGGACGGAACTCGCCGCTGGTACACGCGGTCGGGCTTAAGCAGAAGTCGGAGCGTAAGCGCCCCGCCCGCCGCGCACCGGCAGCGCAGTAGCACGCCGCCGCAGCGGGTACGCAGCCGTTCCTAAACAACAGCTCTATCACAGAAGGTTCGCTGTACCAATCTTCTCAAGCACCAAGCCACTCGGCTTGGTGCTTGGTTTTGATCGGGGGCTGAAGCTCCTGGACAGATATGACCCCTGCCTCTGCTATGCACGATCCTCTGCCATGCCAGGGAATCGGCGTTGGGAGAAAATATGCTACAATGCCCGCGCCTCTGTGGGCTTGGGTTATGAGGACGTGTAGACGTATGACGATGAACTGTTCCTTTTGGCTTGATCGTCCAACTCTTGTTACTGGTGGCACAGGCTTGGTTGGCGGTTGGCTGGTGCGGCGCTTGGTGCAGGCTGGCGCAGATGTGGTCTGTCTCGTCCGCGACTGGATACCGCAGAGCGAGATGGTTCTTACGCATTTGGTTGATCGCGTCAAGGTTGTGCGTGGGGATGTGCGTGACCAGTCATTGTTAGAACGCATCCTTGGCGAGTATGAGATTGATACAGTCATTCATCTTGCTGCGCAAACAATTGTCGGCATTGCCAATCGTAACCCCGTCTCGACCTTTGAAACCAATATCGCGGGGACGTGGTGTTTGCTCGAAGCATGCCGACGCAGTCCATCTGTCAAGCAGATTGTCGTAGCCTCGTCGGATAAGGCGTATGGTGACCAGGAAACGTTGCCCTATGACGAGCAGACTCCCCTTGCGGGACAGCATCCCTATGATGTTAGCAAATCGTGCGCTGATCTCATTGCTCACACGTATGGAAAAACCTATGGTTTGCCTGTCGTAATTACGCGATGTGGCAATTTCTACGGTGGCGGTGATTTGAATTGGAACCGGATTGTTCCTGGCACGATTCGTTCGGTTTTACGCGGACAACGACCCGTCATTCGCTCCGATGGAAGTTTTGTCCGTGACTATTTTTATGTCGAAGATGGTGCGGCAGCCTATATGTTGTTAGCGGAACAATTGGCTCAACGCCCCGATCTGCATGGTCAGGCATTCAACTTCTCGAACGAAATCCAGGTGACGGTGTTAGAATTGGCGCAGCGCATCTTGAAATCAATGCGCTCGGATGTGCAGTTGGATGTTCGGAATGAAGCGAGTAACGAGATACGGCACCAATATCTGAGCGCAGCAAAAGCACGACGCCTCCTGGGTTGGTCTCCGCTCTTTAATTTAGATGTTGGACTAGAAAAAACGATTGCGTGGTACACTGACTTTTTTGCTCAGCGAACGGAGGCGTAATGATTCAATCAATCCGCAAAGCTGAACACGTTGCACCCGACGGCACGTTGACGCTGTATCTCCCCGAATTTAGCGGGGTGGATGTCGAGATTATTGTTTTGCCGCGCAATACGGCAATGGCATCCGAAGCGCATGAGGCCATGCGGCTGCAAGAGCAATCCGGCTTTGCACAGCAGGTGCTAGCAGCGCCAGCGGAGGATGTTTGGAATGACTTGTGAGATTCACGTTGGCGGCATTTATAAGCTTCCTTTTCCATTCACCGATCTCTCAGCGCAAAAGGCCAGGCCAGCGCTTGCCTTGTCCGAGCCAGATGAACATGGCGATGTTCGTTTTGCCTTCATTACGACATCTGTGCCAAACGATCTCGCCTCGGCGCTTGCCCTTGAGCCGTCCCATTTTGAGGGCGCACCACTGCCTTTCCAGAGTTTCCTTCGTTTCGAAAAGACGTTGCTGTTGCACGAAAGCATTGTCCTCAAGCCGTTGGTGCAACTAACCCAAAAGACCATGGGGGCAATTTTTCGCCGGTTGATCCTGGCCCAGATTCCTGCGTTTTACCAGTCTCAGCACGGCGCGACACCGTTTCAACCAGGAGCGAGTGTCCTCCATTATGCCGGGCGCGTCTTTGATGAGAAGGAAATCGGCAATCTGGTGGATGCGTCCCTCGATTTCTTTTTAACGACGAATCGCTATGCCGAGCAGTTTGAGTCTGAGTTTGCTGAATATTTTGGCGTGTCTGATGCGTTACTCGTTAATTCTGGTTCATCCGCAAATCTTGTCGCGCTGACCGCGCTCACCTCGACTAAGTTGGGTGATCGACGACTCATGCCGGGTGACGAGGTCATAACCGTTGCCGCTGGGTTTCCGAGTACGGTTGCGCCAATGGTGCAAAATCAACTCGTCCCGGTGTTTGTGGATGTCAACTTGGGTGACTATACCGCGATTGCAGAGCGACTTGCAGATGCGGTAGGGCCTAAGACCCGTGCGATTATGATGGCGCATACGATGGGTGTGCCGTTCGATCTCGATGCGGTGATGGCGTTGGTCAAACAGCACAATCTCTGGCTGATTGAAGACAATTGCGATGCGCTCGGTTCGCGCTACCACGGACAATTAACCGGGACGTTTGGGCACTTAGCGACCGTCTCATTCTACCCAGCACACCACATTACAATGGGTGAGGGTGGTTGTGTGATCACGAATGACTCAATGCTGGCACAGATTGCTCGCTCGCTCCGTGATTGGGGGCGCGATTGCTACTGCGCTGGTGGTGAGAGTAATACCTGTGGCAAGCGCTTTAGTCAGCAGTTTGGCACATTGCCGTATGGCTACGATCACAAGTACGTCTATAGCCATCTTGGCTATAATCTCAAAGTAACGGACATGCAAGCGGCAGTGGGCTGTGCCCAGTTCGCAAAACTTGATCAGTTTGTCGCCCAACGCAAAGCGAATTTTCAAAAGCTAACTGAGCTATTGGCACCGTATCAAGACCGCCTCATCTTGCCGCAAGCGACAGAACATGCCGATCCTTCTTGGTTTGGGTTTGTCATCACCGTGCGCCCCGACGCTGGTTTTACGCGCAATGAGATCACCCGTTACTTAGAAGCCAACCGCATTGAAACCCGTAATTTGTTCGCTGGTAATTTACTGCGCCATCCTGCCTTTGCGAACATCACGCATCGTGTTGTCGGCGACCTAACCAACACCGATGTTATTACCAACAACACCTTCTTCATCGGTGTCTACCCCGGCATTGGCGAAGGGCACCTCGCTTATATCCAGCACGTCTTTGCCCGGTTTATGCAAGGCGAGCGAACCTAGAATCGAGGTTGATATGAAATTTATTGTGTCACTTGATCGGGATGAAGATGGCGTGTGGGTGGCAGAATGTCCATCTATCCCTGGCTGTGTGAGCCAGGGAGTCACGCAAGAGGAAGCATTAGAAAATGTTAAAGAGGCTATTGTGGCATGCTTACAAGTGCGTGCTGAACAAGGGTTGCCTTTAACGGTGGAAACACGGCAAGTTGAGGTGTTTGCCTGATGCCGCCACTACCGACATTGAGCGGGCTAGAGACGGTTCGCATCTTCGAATCGCTCGGCTGGCAAGTTGTCAGACAGCAGGGTAGTCACATTATTCTGACCAAACCAGGGAACGTTGCCTCTTTATCCATCCCGAATCATCGGGAGGTTGCAAAAGGAACGTTGCGGAGTTTGATTCGCTCAGCGGGCTTGGGCGTTGCTGAGTTCTTGGCGGCCATGCAGACGCGGCGTTAATACTATGGCAGTTGCACAGAAAATCAGTTGTCGCGTTGAGCGCATCACCAAGCACGGCGCGCATGTCTACACGGTTGATCTTGTGCCAGCACGGCGTGTGCCGCTTTTTCAACCGGGACAATTCTTGCACCTAGCCTTGGATTCCTATGATCCCAGCGGCTTTTGGCCCGATTCGCGGGTCTTCTCGATTGCGAGTGCGCCGAATCAGCGCGAGCGATTGAGTATTACGTACGCAGTGCAAGGGCGCTTTACGGCACGGATGGAAACGGAACTGGCTGAAGGTAAGCAGGTGTGGGTCAAGTTGCCTTATGGCGAGTTTTTCGTCCAGGGTACAAGTGACGTTGTCTTGTTTGCCGGTGGTACTGGAATCACCGCATTCACGGCGTTTCTAGAGACGTTGACCCCAGCGTTTCCACACCATGTCTATCTAGCCTACGGCGCACGCGATACTCACTTGTTGATCTATCGCGATGCCGTGCAACGGCGTGCGGCAATGTTTGCGCAGTTGCACCCTTTTTATTTTGTTGAGCAAGACCCCGACGGCAAAGCCGCAACACGGTCTGAACTGGTTGAACGGCTGTCGGTAGCGGCGATGTGGCAGCGTATCGCAGAACCGTTGGCTGCCACCTATTACCTTGCGGGGCCACCGCCAATGCTCAAGGCACTCACGCACGATTTGCGTGAGCGTGGTATCTGCGCCGATGCGATCCGAACGGATGCCTGGGAGTAATGATGGATCAGAACATTCCCGTTGTCATTTTGTGCGGTGGTTTGGGCACCCGGTTGCGCGAAGAGACCGAGTACAAGCCTAAGCCCATGGTCGAGATTGGTGGCAAGCCGGTATTGTGGCATATTATGAAAGTCTATGCACATTACGGTTTTCGTCGCTTTATTCTATGCCTCGGTTACAAAGGAAATGTCATCAAGGATTATTTTCTTAATTACGAGGCTATGAGCAATGACTTCACGTTACACCTTGGACAAAAAGATAGTTTGACCTACCAGACTAATCATACCGAGCAGGATTTTGAAGTCACACTGGTGGATACGGGCTTAAAGACGATGACGGGCGGGCGTATCAAGCGCATTGAGCAGTTCGTTAGGAGCGATACCTTTATGGTGACATATGGGGATGGCCTGGCGAATGTGGATATCGGTGCGTTGGTCACATTTCATCACCAGCATGGCAAGTTGGCAACGCTCACGGCCACACGTCCCCCGTCACGCTATGGTATCCTAGAAATGACGGCTGAGGGTCATGTGGATCGTTTTCGCGAGAAGGTGCAGACGGAATGGATCAATGGCGGTTTTTTGGTCTGCAACCGTCGCGTGTTCGACTATCTCGATGCGGACTGTGTGCTGGAACGTGAGCCGATGGAGCGTCTTGCGGCGGATGAACAGTTAATGGGCTTTCGTCATGAGGGCTTTTGGATTGGGATGGATACCTACCGCGAATACGAGTTGCTAAACCAGATGTGGGACACAGATAATGCCGCATGGAAGATTTGGTAGCGCGTAGGCTATTTATGACCCATCCCCTATCAATTGACCTCAACCACATCCTTGATCATACGCACGATCTGTGGGATGAAGTGCGGGGGCGACGCATTTTCATTACAGGCGGGACTGGTTTCTTTGGTTGCTGGTTGTTGGAGAGTTTTTGCTGGGCAAATGACCACCTTGACCTGCATGCATCGGCGCTGGTGCTGACAAGAGATCCGCAAAAGTTCGCGGGTAAAGCCCCGCACCTAGCAAACCATCCGGCGATTCAGCTTTATGCTGGTGACGTGCGTTCGTTCGATTTTCCTGCGGGTGAATTCTCGCATGTCATCCATGCGGCGACTGAGTCGGACCTACAACTGAGTGCCGAGAATCCGCTTTTGACGCTGGACACGATTGTCGAGGGAACGCGGCGTACACTCGATTTTGCACGGCATTGTGGCACACCCAAGTTCTTATTGACCAGTTCCGGTGCAGTTTATGGTAAGCAACCCGCCAACCTGACCTGTATTCCTGAGGATTATGTTGGCGCACCGGATCCATTAGATCCTCGTTCAGCATATGGCGAGGGTAAACGCCTTGCCGAGCATTTGTGTACATTGTATGCACAGCAATATGGTCTCCACGTTAAAGTTGCGCGCTGTTTTGCCTTTGTAGGTCCCTATTTACCCTTGGATGCGTCTTTTGCCGTTGGCAACTTTATACGCAATGGATTGCGTGGGGAACCGATTCACGTCAAGGGAGATGGTTCTCCGTATCGCTCATACTTGTATGCGGCGGACTTGGCGATCTGGTTGTGGACAATATTGTTCAAGGGAAGAACGTGTTGCCCGTATAACGTAGGTTCGGAAGAAGCAGTGACGATAGCAGAGTTGGCGCATTTGGTGGCAGCACAATTTGAGCCTAGACCGCTCATCAAGATTGAGCAAAATCGGATACAGGGAATTGCCGATAATCGGTATGTCCCTTCAATTGAGCGGGTTCACTCTGAATTTGGGCTGCATCCGAGTATTACATTGCCCGATGCTCTGCAACGAACAACGGATTGGCTTCATTGTAGCGTGGGTGGCTAAGAGGTAACTCAATGCAAGTAGCAGATTTTATCGCCGATTACCTTCATCAGCAGGGTGTCTCACACGTCTATGAGATGATCGGCGGCATGATAACTCGTCTGGTGGATGCTATTCACCGACAGGGTCACATCCATTTGGTTAGCGTTCACCACGAGCAAGCGGCAGCTTTCGCCGCTGATGCGATGGGGCGGCTAACGGGAATTCCGGGGGTTGCCATGGCCACTAGCGGCCCCGGCGCAACCAATTTGTTAACCGGGATGGGGAGTTGCTATTTTGATTCAGTGCCTGCTGTTTTTATTACCGGGCAGGTCAATCGAAATGAGCAAAAGGGGCAGCGCCCCATCCGCCAGCTTGGTTTTCAAGAGACCGATATTGTTGCTATGGCGCAGCCGATTACGAAAGCGGCATGGCAGATTAACGATCCCGATCAGGTACCACATTTCTTGCAGCAAGCGTTCGCGTTGGCTACGCAAGGTCGGCCCGGCCCCGTTCTGTTGGATATTCCGATGGATGTTCAAGGGGCAGTCATTAAAGGGGCCTTGTCGTCTACACCAGCGGTGGAACACGTACCCGTCATATCCCAAGAAACTTTTGCCGATGTCTTACACGCACTTAGTGCGGCGGAAAGACCGCTCATTTTGGTTGGCGGAGGTATTCGTGCTGCCAACGCACATTCATTGTTGCGCCAGTTCGTAGATGCTGTTCATGTACCCGTAGTAAATTCACTCCTGGCGGTAGATGCCCTTCCGTATCATCACCCACTGCGCGTTGGTCTGCTTGGTACCTATGGTAATCGTTGGGTGAATCTGGCCGTCGGACGATCAGACCTGATTCTGGTTCTGGGCAGTCGGCTTGATATTCGCCAGACTGGCGCGGCAATAGCTGCCTTCCAAGCTGGGCGCACGATTTATCATGTCGATGTTGATGCGGGCGAAATCAATAATCGGTTGCAGGGGTGCAAATCGATCGTAGCGCATCTGAGACCCTTTCTTACTGGCTTAGTGGAAGCGGCTGCAAAGATGCAGTGGCACGATTGGGCAGCTTGGCGTGCCGAAATTCAAGGTTTGCGTGAAGAATGGCCTGACACCCGTGAAATTCAAACGCCAGGGATCAACCCCAATGTATTCATGCACGAGTTGTCCCAAAGCTCCACCTCTGCATCCGCTTTTGTCGTGGACGTGGGCAATCATCAGATGTGGGCAGCGCAATCGTTGGCCTTGGAAGACCATCAAAAATTTATGACGTCGGGTGGCATGGGGGCGATGGGCTTTGCCCTGCCGGCGGCCATCGGTGCCAGTTTTGCGACGGGAAGCCCCGTCGTTATGGTTGCCGGAGATGGGGGCATGCAGGTAAACATGCAAGAGCTTGAGACGATTGCCCATCACCGCTTGCCCATCAAAATGGTTGTACTGGATAACCGATCCCTGGGGATGGTCAGGCAATTTCAGCAGAGTTATTTCCAAGAGCGCTATGCATCAACCCTGTGGGGGTACTCAGCCCCCAATTTTTCAGAGGTAGCCCGCGCTTATCGAATCGAGAGTCTTGCTGTTTCCGATAGCCACGCACTCCCAGCAGCCCTTGCGAAGATGTGGTCGCAACCGAATGAACCATTCTTGCTTCACGTTTCGCTTGACATGTCTGCAAACGCATATCCCAAGATCGCCTTTGGTCATCCAATGACCGTGATGGAGCCGTTTGCCAAGCCGTTGGAGATGGAAGGCACCTAAAGTTTAGGGGTGACTTCACGAGCCAAGAAAGGCACTGTACGTTGGTGAGCGATACTGGCGATTTGCAGCGACGGCGGGATCCACTTGTGTAGGGAGAATAGATTGTCTAGACATATTGTCGTCATTGGTGGCGCTGGATATATCGGTTCCGTTTTGGTTTCGGCCCTTTTAGAGCAGGGCAATCAGGTCACCGTCGTTGATGATCTGTGGTTCGGCGGCGAGTCGCTGTTACCATTTTTACCGCTTCAGCGGTTTCGTTTAGTCAAGGCAGATGTCTCTACAAGTCGTGAGCTTGATCGTGTAATGCAAGACGCAGACGGCGTGGTGCATTTGGCGGCACTTGTTGGCTTTCCTGCATGTGATCGGGCGGGCCGTGAAACGACATGGCGGGTGAATGTGGAGGCGACAAAGCGGGTGTACGAAGCTGCGGCGCACGCCGGTGTGCGCCGCTTCATTTATGCGTCTAGTTACAGCAACTATGGACATGCTGAGGGTGATGCCACGGTTACCGAAGAATCTCCCTTGTTTCCACAGTCTTTGTATGCAGAATCAAAAATTGCGGCAGAGCGCTTTTTACTGGATCAGACGGCGCATAATGGTATCAGTACAGTATGTCTGCGGTTGGCGACCGTTTTTGGCCTCAGCCCGCGCACACGGTTTGATCTTATGGTGAACCAGTTTGTCTTAGAAGCTTTTTCTAAACGACGACTGGTTCTGTATCAACAGGATTTCAAGCGCTCATTTGTCCATGTCCGTGATGTTGCGCGTGCAATGGCCTTGGTTTTGGATGCGCCAGATGATCACGTGCGTGGGCAGGTCTTCAATATCGGTTCGGAGAAATTAAATACGACCAAATCATATCTTGTTGAGCTTCTGCGGAAACACTGGACAGATATTCAGCTAGAAATGCGTGATGTGAACTTTGGCGGTGATATGCGCAGTTTGCACGTTTCGTTTGAGAAGGCTCGGAGTATTCTTGGTTTTGAAGCTCAGTTGAGCTTGGAGGAAGGTATCAACGATCTGTGCTGGGTGTTGGAGAATAACGTGATCTGGGAACCGCAAAGTGACCACTATCGCAATCACCCAGCGATTTTGGTGTAGAAGGTAGGGGAATCGTCTCGCCCATGAATTTGCTTTTTGGGTAGAGGTGTGGCATACTCAGGTCGTATGTAGGGTATTGGAGTGCCTAAGTCTACATCTTGGATGGTCAGCAGTGGCAGCTTGATGAGTGCCGCATCACCCGGTAGTCTTGGCGTAAAAGGTGGCAATGTCCAGTTTAGTGTCTCATTCAAAGATCTATATTGCCGGTCACCGAGGTCTGGTAGGTGCGGCATTGACACGATGTTTCCAAAGTAATGGGTTTAGCAACCTCTTCTTGCGGACGCGAGCTGAATTAGACTTGACGTCCCGTGAAGCCGTCTGGGCATTCTTCGAGACGGCGAGGCCCGAGTACGTCGTACTTGCAGCGGCGAAAGTTGGTGGTATTGCCGCAAATATTGCAGCCCCTGTTGATTTTCTCGTAGAAAATTTAGAAATTCAAAATAATGTCCTCTTAGCATGTCAGTACTTTCAGGTGACGAAGACGGTCTTTTTGGGGAGTTCGTGCATCTACCCTCGCGAGTCGCCTCAGCCCATGCGCGAGGCGTATTTTATGCAGGGTTCACTCGAACCCACGAATGAGTCGTACGCAGTTGCTAAGATTGCGGGTATCCGTCTTGCCCAATCGCTCCGCCAACAATATGGTCTTGATGTGATCTCTCCCATGCCATGCAATGTGTATGGCCCCGGTGATCATTTCGAGTTTGAGCGTTCCCATGTGGTCTCGGCCCTCGTGCGGCGATGTGTGGAAGCTAAGCGGGCTAATGTGCCAAGCGTTACATTGTGGGGAACGGGTAGTGCGCGTCGGGAACTCTTGCATGTGGATGATCTAGCGGATGCATGTTTGTTCTTGTTAAAGCATTACAGTTCGCCTGAAATTGTGAATGTTGGGACAGGTGAAGATGTTACTATTCGTGAACTAGCAGAGACTATTGCCAGCATAGTGGGTTATACGGGTACATTGGAATGGGATCTAAGCAAGCCTGACGGTATGCCAAGGAAGTTGATGGACGTGAGCCGGATACACACTCTTGGCTGGCGTCACCAGGTTGATCTCGCAACCGGTATTCGTTCCGTTGTTGCTGACTTTGAGCGTCGTTATCCTGCCTAGATAGCGGAGGCATCATGAATCTACAGTACACCTATCAGCTACGTGAACCGATTGAAGCATTGTTGCGGGAAGCTTCACGCATTAATAGTTACAAACCACAAAAGTACTGGTATCCGCTCAGTATGGCGAGTTATGATTTAGAGGAGATTCTCTCCGCTATTGATTCGTTGTGTTCTTTTCGCACGACAATGTGGGAGAAGACGGCTGAGTTTGAGCGCCAGTTTGCACGAACATTTGGTGGCGCAGAAGCTCTTATGGTAAACAGCGGATCTTCCGCCGATCTGCTCATTGCCTTTGCGTTAGTTAATCCCCAAGCGAAGCTGCTGGAGCCAGGCGACGAGGTTCTTGTTCCCTCGGTGACGTGGCCAACCCAAATCTGGTCGCCCATGATGGCCGGGTTAAAGGTGCGACTGGTTGACATTGATCCGCGCACACTGAATGTGGACTTGGACGACCTTGAGGCCAAGATTGGACCGAGGACGCGCGCTATTTCGCTCGTTCATCTGATGGGTAATCCATGTGACATGGATCGGGTCGTAACCATATGCCGTAAGCATAATCTGGTTTTGATTGAAGACTGTTGTGAGTCGCTGGGGGCTCAGTATAAAGGGCAACCTGTCGGTACATTTGGTCTTGCGGGCAGTTTTTCATTTTTCTTTTCTCACCACATCACGACGATGGAAGGGGGAATGATCCTCTGCCAAGATCAGTCATTGTCTGATCTCTTCAGACTGCTACGCGCACATGGCTGGGCGCGTAACACGAAGTATTCTCATATCGAGCCGGTAGATGGTTTGGATCCGCGCTATATGTTCTTAAACTGGGGTTTTAATGTTCGCCCCACTGAGTTACAGGCAGGTTTTGGCTTGGAGCAGTTGCGCCGCTGGCCGGCCTTTCACGCTCAGCGTTTGCAGAACGCGACTTATTTTCAGAACTACCTCAAGCAGCATAGCGATCTCATGCGCCTCATGCACGTCTCGCCGGATGCTGAGTGTGCATGGTTTGCCTTGCCAATTGTGCTAACGCCAGAGTGTCCCTTCAAAAAGGCAGATTTCCTGGCCTACCTAGAGGCACAAGGGATTGAGACCCGCCCCATTGTGGCTGGTAATTTGGCGCGCCAGCCAGTGTGCCAACTGTATCCAGAACTGCAGGATGATAATTTGCCTGGTGCCGATGCTATCCATGAGCGCGGGTTTTACCTGGGCTTGCATCCCTTTGAAGCCAAGCAGAACTTGGATCGGTTGGCAGAGACTTTTGAGCAATTCATCCATCGATTCGTATGAGTAAGGGGTGAGTTCGTTGCGTGTTCTGGGTTTCATCGTACTATTAAAGGGGTAGGTTAGTAGACATGGCGAGAATGGTGACGAACAGGGATGAGGTCTGTTTCCTTGAGATTGGGATTCCGACATATAATCGGAGCCATCAACTTGGGCGTTTGTTAACTATTTTAGAACAGGAAGTACAATCTGTCTCTGATACTATATCTATTCGAATAACTGTGTCTGATAATCACTCATCTGATACGACACAATCTATGCTGCGACAACATTCTTTTGGGGAGAGTGTAGTTGTGTGTCGCAATGAAGAGAATATTGGGGCGCTGCGCAACATTTGGGGACTGTATGAAACGTGCCAAGCGCAGTATATCTGGATACATAGTGATGACGACATTCCTCAACCCGGTTCAGTTAAAAAGATTGTTGATGTATTGATGAGTTGCGAACCCACAGTGCTTACATTTGAGTTTGATCAACCTGTAGGGTCACACGTCAGACGACATGGTTCAGAAGAGGGAATTGAACAAATTAGGGATATGAGCCAAGCGATTCCTAATATATTATTCCTGGGTAAACTAACCAAATACATTACTGAGGCGAGAAATCTAAAGACCGTGCTTACTAATACGCGACATTTGCGGGACACCGGCTATGGATGGCAGTATGTAATTCTAGAAGCATTGCAATTATCTTCAAATAGAAATGTTGTGATTATTCATGAATTCTTGGCGAGTTGCGATGACCAATTTACGAAACTGATTGACGAACTGACTCCTCGATATTGGGATGATTACCTTCTATTGCTGGATCATGATATTGTAAGGTTAAATTGCCCTGAATATGTTGAAAAATATAAAATTGGACATTTCGGATACATGGTGAAAATGATCTACGCGGTAATGGCGGGTTTAGCAACAACAAGCAATACCAAAGTCTTTCGAGAATACGGGAAGAGACTTCCTTTTCATATTACCTATCTTAGGAATCCATTTGTCTTTCTCCAATGGGTTTCCTTGCGCTTTACACTTCCATCATTTCTTATTCTGTGTCAAATCACTGAATATCCTGGGAAAATAAAAATGGTTTTGCTCTCAAGAATTGGAAAATCAACTAGGTGAGTAATCGGCTCAAATCGATAAGTTTAAATTTTTTTTCATCCTCGCGGATCCAACGATTAGGCTGGGAGTTTTTCTGGATCGGGCTAGGTCAAGCACTGTCCGTTTTGGGTGGATTGGTAGGTGTCCGTTTGCTCACCCAGGTTCTCAATCCAACTCTGTATGGTGAATTAGCACTTGGGTTAACTATCGGCGGGTTGGTGAATCAATTAGTTTTTGGACCGCTCCAACAGGGAATTCTGCGATTCTTTGGGCCAGCACAAGAAGCGTGCGAGTTGCGGGATTGTATATTCGGTATCTTCACTCTGCTTGTGTGGGCTAGTATCACTATCTTGGGGCTTGCAGGGTTGGTCATCATAGGGCTATGGATTTCTGCACAATATGCCTGGATTGGCTTGGCAGTGACGACGCTTCTCCTGGCTATGGTGTCCGGTTATGAACGGACACTCGATGCTATGCAGAGTGCCCTTCGTCAACGAGCGGTAACGGCTTGGCATCAAGCATCGTCCCAATGGCTACGTTTTTTGCTGGCGCTCGGGTTGATGGCTTGCTTGGGTACCTATAGCAGTGTAGCATTGCTCGGCTATGTGTTGGCGACTCTTGTCGTGTTAGCTTCACAATTCATGTTTTTCCGGCGTAAATTTTGGACGATCATAACTTCTCCTTCCTCCAAACAACCTGATAAGGTTAAAAAGTGGTCTCAACAGATTCAGACGTATGCTTGGCCATTTATGACTTGGGGGGTATTCCTTTGGGTTCAACAATCTTCAGATCGGTGGGCCTTGCAAACATTCAGCCAAACCAGAGATGTTGGCTATTATGCGGTCTTATCACAACTGGGTTATATGCCCATTATAATACTTACGGGAGTAATGGTACAGTTTTTACAGCCCATTCTATTCGCCAAAGTTGGCGATGGGACAGATTTGCTTCGCGTAAAGAATGCCCGTCAAATAAATCTTTTGGTGATTGTTGCGTTTGTAGCGATGACGGTGTTGGGTTCAGGAATGGCGTTTGTTTTTCACTCACAGATTTTTGCTATCCTTGTAGCGCCTCAGTATCGTGATATTTCGGTGCTTATGCCGTGGATGGTGTTGTCCGGTGGGTTGTTTGCGTCAAGTGAGGTAACAACCCTGTTACTCATGAGTGGTGCGAGTACGCAGATACTTATTGCACCTAAGATTGGTACTGCTATTGCCGGTATCGTCATGAATGTTGCAGGAGCGTACTGGTTAGGTTTGCGGGGAGTGGTTCTGGCAAGTGTTGGTTTCTCTTTGGTGTCGCTGCTATGGATGTTACTCCTGGCCAGCCGCCCAAAACAATTTGTGATGATCTCCAAGGAGAACGAATTATGAGCATGAAGGAACAATTTCTGAAATTATTGCCGCGCAATGCGTTTTTGTATGGTGCTTGTAAGGGTTATGTTGATCGCTATAACAATGAAAATGAAGACAACATTCATACTAATGGTGAGTTGCGTTTGATACAAACCGTTTTACCACAATGTACGACTGTGTTTGATGTGGGTGCAAATGTGGGAGACTGGATGTCGCTGGCTTTAAAGATCAATCCCCGATTGAAAATTCACTGTTTTGAGCCAAGTGTCGCGACGTTCCAGCGTTTACAGGCACGCGAAGGGAAGGCAATACGCAATAATTTTGGGTTGAGTTCAGCACCGAGTGAGATGACGCTCTGGGTGTTTGCGGAGGGTGCCGGGATTAACTCACTTTATAAACGACAGGGGCTAGAAGATGGTTGGGGATTAGCGGAGCAACAACAGACAGAAACAGTGCGGTTAGACACTCTCGACGCTTACTGCCAGCGTAATGGAGTGCAGGTGATTGATTTTATGAAGGTTGATGTAGAGGGCCACGAGTTGGAGGTGTTCAAAGGCGCAGTAGGGATGTTGTCGCAGGGTAAGATTAAGCGTATCCAATTTGAGTATGGGGGTTGCAATATCGACTCACGGGTCTTACTTAAAGACTTGTTTGATTTTCTATTACCCTATAGTTTTACCTTCTACAAGATCTTTCCACATGAATTGCAACGCGTGCCGCGCTATGATCAACGGTTAGAGAATTTCCAGTTTCAGAATTGGGTTGCGGTGATGAACGATGTTTGATGCAAATGTGGATTGAGCGCATATGTATAGTCAGTCGGATAAAGAATCTGGAAGGTCGCGAAATTTACCGCTTCCAGATGCGCTTGCCGATTGGCAATTGTAAGATTCTTTATCTGACAGTCTATATCGGAAAGTCTGAAGTATGGGAATTCTGCGACTCTACCTCGCAATTTGCGTAATCAGCGCCCATTCAGAATCAGTGCTTCCATGGGGGAATCACAGCGGAAGGGAAGCTGTGCAATTATTTTTTATAATCTCGGGATTCTATATGCAGTTCATTTTGGGTAGTGAGAAGTATGATTCTACACGTAATTTTTACTTTAGCAGGATGTTTCGTATTTTTGTCCCATACTTTACTGCGATACTGATCATTGTCATTGTGTCAGTCACAACCGGTCTTGTATTTCACAATTGGCTGACATTGAATGCTTCCATTCATCGCGAACAAAATGGCTCTTTTGGATCCATTCTTGCGATACTTACAAATGGTTCGCTCTTTTTTCAAGACTGGGTTATGTTCATCAAGCACAACAAGGGCGAGTCATTGATGTTCACTTTAAATTTTTCGGATAGTAGTTACCCCCTATATCGCTACCTATGGATACCTCAAGCTTGGTCTGTCGGCACTGAGCTAACGTTCTACATATTTGCACCATGGTTGGTTAAAAAATGCACAACCTCGCACCTTTTTATTTTGATAGCCTTATCAATGACCTTACGGTTATTCTGTTACTTTCAATGGGATCTTAATCATGATCCGTGGAACTACCGATTTTTTCCATTTGAAATAGTTCATTTTGTATATGGTATTCTAGCTTGTCGATTATTACAGCGTTATTCTCAGTTATTTGAACGTATAACCTCCGTAATTACCGGGCTTTCTACAAGTATCGGATGGTTGTTCTTTCCGATTTTGACTGCCGTTTTACTATTTGGATTCTGGCTCCATCTCCGCTTACTTCACTTACTTAGCAACTATGCAGCTATCTCTATCCGTGGAGGAGAAGAGCTTGCATATCTTGCTTTTCTTCCTATCTGGATACTGTTTTTGCCGATCTTTTTTTTCGATAACCCGACACTTGAGTGTTGATCGCTTTGTTGGCGAATTGTCTTATCCTGTTTATTTATTGCACTACACCATTATTCTGCTTACTAGTGGTGGATTATCCATTTTGGGTTTCAATCAATACAAGGCTCAGATTGCAACAATCGTCACGATTTTCTTGGTAATTCTTCTTCAGATTTGGCTGCTCCTGCCACTCGAAAGATGGCGGCAACGTACTTTTGGGAAGAGAAAAATGGTAACAGAGCAAACGGAGAAACAAGATGAAAGTACTTCTTGTGGCAGCCTTGTATAACGAAGGTCTTAAATCACGCGGATTTTCGTACGAGTACTATAATTTGTTTCAGAGTTTAGAGCGCGTGGTTGCCCCCGTTATTGTTTTTGACTTTATGGCGGTTCTACAACAATCAGACCGGGAGGCGATGAATCAAGCGTTACTGGCAACGGTCATGCGCGAGGGCCCAGACGTGACGATTGTGGTACCATATACAGATCAATTGATCCCAGAAGTAATGGATGAAATTAACCGTCATACCATAACCGTTGGGTATTTCTTTGACGATATGTGGCGGATCGAGTATGCGCGTTTTTGGGCAGGCCATTTTACATTTATCACGACGTCGGATGCCAACGGCGTTAAGAAGTTTCGCGATGTCGGCTATGGAAATGTCATCTATTCGCCATTTGCTTGCAACCATCGTATTTTTGTCAAGCAAGGCATTCCTAAGCAGTATGATGTAAGTTTTGTGGGTCAGTATCATCCGTATCGTGCTTGGCTTTTGCTGCAACTTAAACGTGCGGGTATTCCCGTGCAGGTGTGGGGGAATGGCTGGGGAGCAGGCCGCCTGAGCCAAGATGAAATGGTTGCCGTATTCAATCAAAGCCGGATTAATCTGAACTTATCGAATAGCATAGCATGGGATGCGCGATACCTACTGACACTTAATCGGCCAATTCGGGACACGATTCGTGTCTGGCGCAGTACTGCTCATGCTGTTCGCCATTTAGACTCAAAGACACGGGAACAAGTAAAAGGGCGGCATTTTGAAATCAATGCGTGCGGTGGATTTCAGCTCTCGTATTATGTTGAGGGTCTGGAGCGTCATTATCGAATCGGTGATGAAATGACAATCTATGAATCGCCAGAAGATCTTGTAGAAAAGGTGCGTTACTACTTGAATCATGAGGCCGAGCGAGAGGAAGTCGCCCAACGTGGATACGAGCGTACGTTACTTGAGCATACGATGGAACAGCGTTTTCGGCAATTATTTACCATGCTAGAAGAGTAGTCAATCGATTCCTATGATGAACATCAAGGAGGGTTATGTTGGCATGGTAATTTATCCGGGCAAAAATTTAGCCTTATGGAAGACTTCTGATCTGCCGTGATTTGAGCGAAGTGGTTGGAATACGTTGATTGGTGCGACATGCCAAGAGTTAGTATTGTCATTACATCTTATAACTCAGGGTTGCTAATTGGCGAGACCCTAGATAGTATCTTGGCTCAGAGTTATCGCGACTTTGAGATTATTGTGGTGGATGGTGGATCCACTGATGATACAATTGAAGTGGTTTCGCGTTATTCATCGCCAGTGCGTTTGATTGCGGGCCAGCGCTTGACGAAGTCGGCAGGTCGTAATGTCGGTATTCGCGCCGCCCAGGGGGAATATATTGGTTTTGTGGATGCGGACGATTTGTGGCTGCCTGATAAATTGCAGGCACAAATGGACTTACTCGAAGAACAACCTGATTTGAAATGGGTCTATTCGGATTGTTATATGTTTGATGGACAAACCGGGGCTAACATTTGCACCTGGTCAAGCCGCAGTCGCCTGCATGCTGGTAATATTCTCGAGTCTTTGTTTCAGGACTACTTTATTGCTTCGCCCACACCCCTTGTCCATCGGGATGTCTTTGATGAGGTTGGACATTTTGATGAAACCTTCCTGCGTCACCAACCCGAAGATACTGATATGTGGCTCCGTGTTGCCGCAAAATTCCCAGTTGGGCTAGTTTCCAGGCCGCTTGCACGCTTTCGGCGACATCCTAGTAGTCTGACGATGCGTGAAGACCCGAAAATGGCATTGGACGGGGTACTCTTCGTACTTGATCAGGCTGTAATACGCGAACCGTCCAGGCTGGGATCATTACGTGGGCAGGTATTTGCTAAACGCTATGTTGCTTTGGGTAAGGGCTACGCGGGCATGAGGCAGACCAGCGCGGCGCGTGCGATGTTTATAAAAGCCATACAGTGTGATCTAGCCACTCCAGCGGCTTATATGTTCTGGTTGAGTACCTGGTTAGGAGGTACTTTGCTTCATTATCTTCATCGCCTGAATGTGGCAAAGAGGGGATATTGAGAGGGCGTATGCGGAAAGGAATTATTGGCTTACTTTTATTTGGTTTGCTTGTTACCGTCCCCTGGCAACAAGTTTTTGCTTCCAATGTAGCGATGATTTCATTGGTGCACTGCTTGGTACCAATCGGATGGATTTCCGATCCGGAACGAGCGTCGAACCATACCCCTCAACAATCCATCCCTCCTGTGGATTGCTTAGACCAAAACCGTCAAGGATCTAGGAATTCCCAGCATTTGTCGCAACGCCTCAAGTTAATTGCGGGAGATATTGCAGTTCACGATGAACAATGGCAGGTAGCAATCACCCAATATCGAGCTGCTGCCGAGATTGCCGATCATCCAGTGCCTGGTATCTGGAGCGCAATTGTTAGCATTTATATGGGGAAGTTGAAAGACTATAAAACGGCGCTGACCGTCGCGCTTCAGGCAATTCGGGTGTCTCCGAGAGATCAAGACTTGCGCGTGAGCGCGGCGATGCTCTATTTGTACTACATTCCACCTTACAGCCGTTATCGTGAATCTATATCTGTAATGCGACCTGAACTCGGATTTACCCATCCGTATTACTATAGTATTGCTGCTGGTGCATATTTCGCGTTGGGACAGATGGATGATGGATTGTTGATGGCTCAGGAAGCCGTACGTTTGAGCCGCGCAACGAATGATCCTAACTTGACCACTGGACTTTATCTATTGGGGTTCATGCAACGGTGTACAGGGCAACCCGAACTTGGGATTGCCAATCTCCATGAAGCCCAAGGACTATCTCCTCAAGATAAAAATATTCAGATAGCTTTGAGTGAAGATGTTACCGATCTATGCAAGTCCTATGGAAAAGTCAAATGATTCTTGATGAGATGGTGTACAACCAGAGGGTGTAGATGTAGTAAAGGCAACGGTATGTAGCACAATAGACTTTTGTGGTATAATTCACCGGAGTCGGCGTCAGGACACCGTCCAGACGCGATTCGTCATGCCCTATTACGAGTTGATGCCAAACCAGTGTGCTTCTAGGTGGAGACGGAAAATCGCGATGCCAAGGCTTGCTTGAATGCGAAACCTACACCAATACCTCCAAAAAGTCGGACTGATGTCCCTCCTGCGGTTTACTGCTATACTTTTCACAATCGCCCTGACCAGTGTGGCTTGTCTTCCGACTGACAATGCAGTACTTACCTCTAGAGGTATCACACCACAATTGTACGGTGCCGTGGGAGACGGTATAGCCGATGATTCAATAGCCTTCAACAAGGCTCTTGCGGCACTAGAGAAAACGGGTGGCACGCTTGAGTTGGGTTCTTCCACCTACCGCTTAGATTCCCTGCTTGGACAGGATGACGAGTATTTTAAGGCAGTGATCAGCGTGGATCTGGCACCTAGCGTCGCGATCACGATCCATGGCACCGGAGCAACGATTGTATCATCCGTCAGCGTCAGTGCACCGAAATTGGGACCCACGCTCCTTATGATTCGGGGCGGAAAGCAAGTTGATATCTTAGGTGTGACCTTCGTCTACTCGGGAGGTTCCGCCACGCAAGTGGTGATTGGAGCATTACTCGATGTACCAAACATCCGCGTTGATGGATGCACTTTCAAGAACTTCTGGAACGCAGTTCTCCTCAAATCAGGCATCAGTACCGGACCCGATGACCGTTTCAACCCCGGCGGGATTGAAAGTGCTATCATCACAGAGAATTCTTTCCTAACAGAGGGCGGAGATGGTAGAGGGTTTGCCCGTCCACGCGTGTCACAGTGGCCGGCACAGGCAATTTTAACTTATTTCTTTGGTATTAAATCTCTGCAAGTAATCGGTAATCATTTCAATGGATGTGTTAACTCACCTACATCGACACAAGCGTGTGCGGATGGACTTGTAATGAGTTTTGCCAATGGAAATCAAATCACAAACAATACCCTCACTAATATTGAGATTGAGGGTGTTTTTATTGTACGAAACAGTAATAACAGCATCGCGTACCCAAATGTTGTAAGTAATAATATATTCAGTTGTGGACGAGAACCGGGAATCGGCATCCGATCAGACGAGTCGAATAGTGTTATTACCAATAACGCTATTACCAACTGCCAACGAGGAATTCTCGTTGACACATCACAACACGGAGTATTTATTGGATATCCCGCCACTGGGGTCATAATTGCAAATAACTCAATAACAATGCCATTGGAAAATCGAAGTAAAGAAAGTATTGGTATATGGTCACGATCAAGGGATTTTGTCATCGAAGGAAATGTTGTGCGATGGATGGCAAGCCTCTCTGGCTACGGATCCACCGACTCAATTGGTATCGAAATCCCATCCGGAGCTGGCAAAGGATTGGTAAGGAATAACATTATCACTTCAGCCTACCACAAAGTAACAGTAGGGAATAGCAACGGGACATTTGCCCCAGGGGATTATGTTATTGGCAACATGTCAGGTACCATCGCAACGATTTTGAGTGTTGGATCGGACTATTTTGTTCTAGATTATGTAGTACATGCAACGAACTCGTCTGTTGGATTCTTTATTCCCGGAGAAAAGATTACTGTAGGCGCAGATAAATCAGCGACCATTACAGCGATAGATGGTTCAATGAAATTACTCAAGGGCATTGTCATCGATTCGTCTGCGCAAGTCAGCCTTGATGGTAATCGGACATACAACCTCGATACAGCAATATATCTTTCCTACAATTCAGCCACGAGAAACGGTCCCTATGAGATCGTATCACATTGGTCCGACCTTGATCGTTCGATTCTTGGTCATACGGTGACATCAGCGTGGGGGTACGGCACGATGCCGCCACCATCATTGAGGTGGGTATTCCGTCGACAAGAACAACAGGTTCTACCGACAGATAATGCTTGGTACAGATTGATGACCGGGTATTATTCGATATCGGGAGTACTAACGATCACTCAAGATAATGAACTTGTACTTAAAGCGCAGTTGTCGTATATCGTAGGCCAATCGACACCCGGTCAAATTCAGGTAATTGGAAATTCGATGCGTAATACGCCGTACATCGATGGATTGCGAATGGGTACTATTGATGAACATAGTCCCACGGTTGGATTGGATATTCATTTTACTGAACAGAGCAAGGGGGTACCGTTTATTATAAATTTTGACACTGAAGCGTCCAACAACTTTCTATTCTTCGATGTATCCTCTGGACAAACTTTACCCGGTCTCGTCAAGGACGTCCCAGAGCCTATGAATCTCAGCAGGTGGAATAAGTGAAATCCCTCCGGTAGCCTCAACCGCTACTTGAAGAAAATGATGGTCAATTTGGTTTCTCAATCAACGGCAGAGAACATGAAATCAATCGAGTCATTCCGGATCCATACGTCAAGTTATTCGTTGCTTTGGATACTGAATGGCCTGTTTTATCTATTCATGTGGCTAGGGTTACTGTGGTCATCAATTGAAACTTTGCCAGTGCGATTGGTCATTCCTCTTGGAAGTTCTGAATTGAATGAAGCAGACCTAGTTGTATTGGGATTTCTTAGTTTCTGGGCATTGCGTGTGGTATTACGCGGGCGTATCCCGAGTCTGGGCATGAACTGGCAGGCTTATAGCATCATATTACTTTTAATAATACCATTCTTCATTGGACTAGCGGTCGCTAAACCTGTGATAATAGCATTACGCGATGTGCGTGTACCGATCTATTATGCAACCATACTTCCCATGCTTGACGTCTTGCGCAAAAATACTGACTTACAGCGATTAAAGCGTCTTATCGTGATCTCCGGGTTTGTCTCGATGATAACCAGCATTGGGTTGTGGTTTATCAGCCAGCCTAATAGCACAAGCGATTCGAGTCCGCAACGTTATGGTATTTCATCTCTAAATGTCGCAGGTAACTGGCTACTATTCCTTGCAGTTGCGTCCATTCTGTTTGGGGATATCAAATTGTCTTCTAGATGGCGGATAGGTGTTGTGATAATATTGGGATTGATACAAACTTATATCGCAAACGATTCTCGTTCTATCTATGCAGGAACATTTGGTGGTTTATTATTTCTTGTTGGTACATCCTGGTTTAAACTACGATGGAGTCTATCAGCGAGAGGTTTGCGACAACAATGGTTCAAGTGGAAAATCATTGCCTTTGGGACGCTAATATCCTTAGTATTCTTGACTATCTTGATTGGAATAGGTTTGGTATGGTCAGGTTTAGATATCCGAGATACTGTCAGTAGCAATATGGTATTGCGGCGCTTCTACTCATTGGTTGATCCAACAATTGAAGGGTATGGATCGCAGAATCGTAGTGATCGGTTATTGTCTGTCAGCTATGGGCTTGAGTTGGGCTTGACCAATTATGGCCTTGGCTTGGGGTATGGAGATAATCCATTTGTTAATCTGGACGCGGATCAAATCTACTGGCTGATTCAGCGTAATCGAATTGTGGGTAATCCAGGGAATATCGTTGAGGGTCTCCTTTTCTTTCACAATTCGTTTGGTTGGGCATTTGCTCGACTAGGGTTCTGGCTGTCAATAGGCTATTTCTTTCTCGTGCTGGTATTCATCGTTCGTGCTTGGAATGCAGCTTGGAAGACACGAGAGTCTAGTCTAAGAGTCATGCTCTTTGGAACGCTAGCTTTCGTAGTCTACACGTTGCTCTTTGGCTTTGGCGGCGGCGGCTTTTTTAATTACTTCGGACCTGGGATGATCCTATGGCTCATTGCGTTGAGCGTCCTGGTTCGTGGTGTCGCGCTAGTACATGAAGGCTAAAGTATTGCCACCAATCCGCTTGCTAGCTGTTACGCATTCGGCGACGCTCGGCGGGAATCAGTTGCATATGGCTGATCTCCTGCAACGGTTTTTATCTACCGACGTTACGGTAGTAGCAGTTGGCGTCCCTGAAATAGGTTCCTTTAGTCAACTACTTGCTCAGAAGGGCCTGCCAACAGTACTCATACCGCTTCCGATTTTGTCGCGATTGTATTCACCGAGCGCAGTTATACGAGAGATCGCTAAATTTCCTGGCTTTGTCCGACGCTTTGAGGCACTACTCCGGGAGGTAAAGCCGGATATTGTGTACACTAATTCTCATCGCTCGGCTATCGTCGTTGAACCGATTCTCACACGACACCATGTACCACTGGTTTGGATGATGTCCGAATTTATCAAATCACAACTTTGGCATTATCTGGCTATTCACCGTATTGCGCGGCGATCATCAGCGATTGTAGCGATTTCCAATGCTACCCGCGAAGCAATTCTTCGATTAGGCGCAATGCCCGAACGAGTACGCACAATTCCTATTGGTATTGAGCCAAGTGGTTTTGATATACCCGTTGCACACGTGGCGCAGTTTCGTGTAGAACACTCCATTACGCAAGGAGTACTGCTTGTCGGCATGGTAGGCTGGATTCAGCCACTCAAGGGCTGGCATGTGCTTGTGGATGCTATTCCGTTCGTGCGAGTGGCTTTTCCTAATGTCAAGTTTCTTTTCGTAGGCGATTGCATTACTGATGAGTCCAAGAACTACCAAACTCAACTTAGAGCACGATTGACCGAACTTGGGCAAGAGGATGCAGTGATTTGGCTGGGCTATCGGCAAGATATTCCGTTGATTATGAACGCTTGTGACATTGTCCTCCAGGCCAGTATAGAGCCAGAAACTTTGGGCGTAACGATTTTGGAGGCAATGGCGGCGCGTAGACCCGTGATCTGTTCTGATATTGGCGCATTGTCTGAAGTTAATCTACATGGAGAAACAGGTCTAGTCATCGCCCCAAACCAACCTGTTGAACTGGCCGGGGCAATAAAACGCTTATTGGGGGATGCGGAATTAAGAACTCGAATGGGTGTGCAAGGGCGAAGGCGAGTGGAAGAAAGGTTTACGCAGCAACAACAGGTGCAGGCGCATATCGAATTGTTTCAAGTAGCGGTAGCAGGAGCTAAACAAAATGCGGATAGGTTTTAATCTTTTCAACATTGTTCCAGGACAAGGAAAAGGTGCAGGGGCAATGGTATATATTTATGAACTTATCAAGCATCTGGGTGAGGTGGCTCCTGAAAACAAATACTTGCTCTTTATCTCACCTGTTTCGCAGTCATTGTTCACAGAGTTACATACGAGGCACACGGAAATAATCACACTCCCACTTGACTCTCGAAGAAAATGGCTCCGGCCATTTGTGGAACAGTTGTTTATGCCATGGCTGGTTAAACGATACCAGTTGGATGTGTTACATTCGCCTTTTAGCACAGCACCCCTGTTTTGCCCCTCCTTCAATGTTATGAGTCTGCTTGACACTGTGTACTTTTTTTATAAGGAGCATTTGAATGTCCGGCGAACTATTAAAGCGCGTTACTATGAAATGGTTCAGGCTATTATGGCACGCCGATGTGATGCAATTATCACGATTTCTGAATTCAGCAAGAGTGAGATTATTCGCCAGTTAGGCGTGTCCTCTGACAAGATATTTGTCACATTACTATCGCCACGTAAAGGGGCTGGAATAATCCCGTCGTCACAAATCAAGCCCAATACTGATGTAGACGCATCGGTGATTTTGACGGCAATTGCATCAAGCATGCCGCATAAGAACATGATTCGACTGATTGAGGCGTTGGGTATAGTTGTATCTAAAGATGTTGGGCGAGTTGAATTACACATTATTGGACAAATTCCAATCCAGACAACAGAAGGTGTTGGTCAAAAGGAGTTGGAGCAGATTGCGCGAGCTAACGGTGTACAAGAAAACATCCATATTCTGGGTTATGTATCGGATGAAGAACTGGACGCATTGTATTGCCGTGCTAGTGCGCTGGTTTTTCCTTCTTTCTATGAGGGATTCGGTATCCCGCCGCTAGAAGCTATGCAGTTCGGTGTGCCAGTGGTTTGCGCCAAAGCGGCATCCTTGCCGGAGGTGGTCGGACCGGCTGGTCTCTATTTTGATCCTTACGATGTAAACGATATGGCGGAGAAGATTGTATGCATTATAAAAGACAGGGGATTACGAGAGCGTTTGGTTGAAACTGGCTATGAATGGATCAAGCGCTATTCATGGGAAAAAACCGCCCGTGAGACATTGGCAGTTTATCATGCAATATGCAATAAAAGATAATGCAGATCGATGGCACACTAATCACGCATAATGGCTAGGTCTAAAGGAGCAACGCGAACGTAACATGCGTATCTTAATGTTAAATCACAATATCGCCCGTCGCGGTGGCACCTTTTATCGGGCCTATCATGCCGGACGCTACCTTGCTCGACGTGGTCACACCGTCACGCTACTCACGATCTCTGCAAAGCGTCGCCAGGGATTTGATCGTGAGATCAGCGAGGGTGTTGAAATTATCCATACTCCTGATCTTCTCAACGGCATTGGACGCACGGGATGGGATCCGTGGGATACATTTAATCGTGTAATCTACCTGCACGGTCGCCAGTGGGATATCATTCATGCGTGGGACTGCCGTCCAGCGGTAATCTTACCAGCCCTTTATGCTCGCACCCAATCGCGCCAAAGCGGTGGACGGCTTGTGATTGATTGGTGTGATTGGTGGGGGCGAGGTGGGACGCAAGCTGAACGGCCTGGTAAAGTTGCCAAAATGCTCTATGGCCCACTCGAAACGTTCTTTGAGGAAGCGTTTCGTATACAGGCCGATGGTACAACAGTGGCAAGTGCTGCACTGCGTGATCGTGCAATACGTTTAGGTGTTACAGCAGGGCCTTTGATGATTCTGCCTGGCGGATCGGACACAGAGACCATCCAGATTCTCGATAAAGACACCGCACGCGAAAAACTCGGCATTTCAACCGATAGCATGGTCATTGGTTATATGGGGGCCATTACGCTCAAAGAGACCAGATTGCTGATCGAATCAATCGAGGAGGCACGTAAACATATACCAAAGCTGATTCTATTCGCCGTTGGCACCACTGTTGCCGGATCTGCACTTAGCTTTAGCGACGTCGCAGATATTGCCACCCGTCCCTGGATCCGTGAAACTGGTCGTATAGCTTTCAGCGAAGTGGGCCGACATCTGTCCGCATGCGATCTTTTTGTTCTCCCACTGATCAAAAACATCTCGAACACTGCACGTTGGCCTTCCAAAATAAACGACTACCTCGCTGTCGGCAGACCAGTTGTCGCAACCCGTGTTGGTGATATCCAGACGTATTTTCAGCAGCATGCCATCGGCCTTACCACAGACGACAACGCCTTGGCGCTATCGCGTGGTATTATTAGTCTTGTTCAGCAACCCGCGTTAGCCAACCACCTTGGACATCATGCACGACAACTAGCTGAGAAAGAACTCAACTGGACAACCTTGATCAGTCAATTAGAGAGTTTTTACGAACAAGTGTACGCTTAATCTACACCCCTTAGATGTAATAGGATGTAATAGACGGAGTGGACTAATGAAAGTGCTTGTCACTGGCTCAGGTGGACTTATTGGTTCAGAGGCCGTAGCATATTATGGCAACCAAGGGCATACGGTTATCGGCATAGATAACAATATGCGGCGAACGTTTTTTGGCCCCCAGGGTGATGTGACATGGAATATCCAACGCCTTCAGGAAGCCATTACCCACTTCACTCCCCTAGCAGTCGATATTCGCGACCGAGAGAACTTGACAGCAATTTTTAAGGAACACCGCTTTGATCTGATCATCCACTGCGCTGCTCAACCATCTCATGATAAAGCTAAGGAGATCCCGCTCCTGGATTTTGAAATCAATGCTCTTGGCACTATCAATCTCCTGGAATTGACTCGGCAGCACTCACCAGATGCTGTGTTCATATACATGAGCACCAATAAGGTCTATGGGGATGCGCCCAATGAGATTCCTTTGGCCGAACTGGAAACTCGCTACGATTACGTCCGACAGGAGGACTTCAACGGTGTGAGTGAGACTTGCCGTATTGATCAGACAACGCACTCACTGTTCGGTGCATCCAAGGCCGCCGGTGATATCGTGGCTCAAGAATACGGTCGCTACTTTGGCCTGAAGGTCGGCATCTTCCGTGGCGGATGTCTCACCGGACCATCACACTCAGGTGTTGAGCTACATGGCTTTCTGAGTTATCTGGTTAAAGTGGCAGTTCACAACAAGCCCTATAGCATATTCGGCTATAAAGGAAAACAGGTACGCGATAACATTCACAGCTACGATGTCATCCAGGCGTTTGAGGCATTCAGACACAACCCACACACGGGTCAGGTCTATAATTTAGGCGGCGGTCGACAAAATAGTGTGTCGGTTCTGGAAGCCATCAGCATGATTGATCAGATAGCTGAGACGCACATCCAGTACACCTACGACGACCGCAATCGTGTTGGGGATCATATCTGCTATATTTCCGACCTGAGCAAGCTGCGTGAACACTTTCCAGGGTGGAGTGTCACACTTACTTTACCTCAAATTATTGAGGAAATGGTCATTGCTGAGCGCCAGCGCATAGGTATCTGATATGATCCCGCGTCGTATCTTCTGGCTCTTTGATATTCTGGTGCTGGCGGCGGCCTTCCTGCTGGCATATGTGATGATGTCCACATTCCAGAGTTGGCTGGCCCCAGGAGGCTCACTCCGCCTACCCTGGATCGAGCGGTTTGTGGCAGCCAACGGTGTCCTTCCACCGATCAACGATCTGCTCTGGATCTTGCTCACCACCACTATCGCCTCACTCCTCTTTATTGAATTTGTTGGCGGGTACCTGCGTATTGTTAATCAATCGTACACCCGACTAGTCATCACGAGTCTGGCGGCACCACTGGTTGGTCTCTGCCTCATCACCCTCGTGCTGTTTGCCCTGAAGAGTCCCGGTGATAGCCGTCTATTTATCTTCCTCTTCATAGCCTTGAGCGGCATCGGATTGGCGATCTACCGCATCGGCATTCGCATCTACTTCCTACGCCGCCGTCGCGCTGGTTACTATGCCAAGAACGTGGTATTGATCGGTGCACCCTCGGGGATTGAGTGGATGGCACACTATTTCACCGATAACCCAGCCACGGTTGAATACCGTTTGATGGGCTATATGGCGATTGATAAGACGACGCCCCAACAGGCACATATGGGATTGCCTTGCCTCGGTCCAGTTGATCAAATCGGCGACATGCTGATCAGCAGGCCGATCCATCAGGTGATCGTGGTTCACCCAACGGCAGGCGGAAACTGGATCGAGCAGGTCATCCGTGACTGTGACTATATGGGGGTGCTGCTACGCATTGTTCCCGAGGCGCTGCTGCTCGGGGAGCGGCACATCCTCCAGACTCTCTATCCCTTCGAGCCACTGCACTTGCCGGCGGTGGTGCTGGCCCCGCCCCACCTCGACTCCCACGCGCTCTTCGTCAAGCGTATCTTCGATATCGTCGCCTCGACCATGCTGCTGCTGTTGCTTCTGCCAATCTTCGCGATCATCGCCTTGGTAATCAAGATCAGCACCCCGAAGCTGCCGATCTTCTACCGCTGGCGCGTGGTTGGGCGCAACGGAGTCGAGTTCGTTGGCTATAAATTTACGACGATGTACCCCGACGCCGACCAGCGCAAGGCCGCACTGATGGAGCAGAATGAGATGAGCGGCCCAGTCTTCAAGATCAAGAATGATCCACGGGTCACACCGACGGGCCGCTTCTTGCGCAAGTACAGCCTGAATGAATTGCCGCAGATCTGGAGCGTACTCAAGGGTGATATGAGCCTGGTTGGCCCGCGCCCGGCCTTTCGCCATGAGCTTGAACGCTATGAGTTCTGGCACAAGCGTAAGTTGAGCATCCGCCCCGGCATTACGTGCCTCTGGCAGGTAAGCGGACGTAATACGATCAGTAACTTTGATGACTGGGTGCGCCTGGATCTTGAGTACATAGATAACTGGTCGCTCTGGCTGGATGTGAAGATCCTGGCCCGCACCGCGTGGGCTGTCGTTGCTGGTTCCGGATCGTAAGAAGGCAGAGATGAGAGCCACAGAAAGGCACCCTCGGCTGCCCATCATACGGAGTGGAGCGACGTATCCCGTCCATAACCCTTCTCACTCTTTGCGTCTTCGCGTCTTTGCGTCACACGAGCGCTTGGTCTGACGCAAAGGCGCAAAGGCGCAAAGAATCTCGTAGGCATAGTTGCGGGATTGGAAGCCAGCAGATATGATGATGTGACATGAATCATGCGTGTACTGCATGAGGGGGTATGCGATGACGGCCCAACCAGAGCGAGTATGGTCTCCCGAAGAATATCTTGCCTTCGAGCGTGCGAGCGAGAGCAAACATGAATACATCAATGGGATGATCATCGCGATGGCTGGGGCAAGCGCGGCACATAATATTATCACAGGAAACATTTTTGCACGCTTACATCGTCACGTACAAGATCGGCCATGTATCGTCTTCCCAAGCGATATGCGGCTCAAAACTGCGCCACACCGCACGTATACCTACCCGGATATTACCGTTGTCTGCGGATCGGTAATCTATGATGATGATGAACAGGATGCACTCCTGAACCCTATCGTCCTCATCGAAGTACTCTCACCATCAACTGAGGTGTATGATCGCGGAAAAAAGTCACAACGCTATCGTACTATTCCGTCGTTACGCGAGTATCTGCTCGTCGCACAAGACAGTCAACATATCGAGCATTTTGTTCGTTATTCTGAACATCAGTGGCTTCTTTCAGAAATAACACGCGACCAACCGACCATTCACTTACCATCGCTAGAGTGTACCTTACTCCTTGCAGATGTGTATGCAAAAGTACCACTCGCGGAGTGAAACATTGGTGGGCGTTCGTTCCCAGGAACACGTAAACTTTTGACATCATAAGTAACTATTGCTCTTTCTAGAGGTATATCTGTTGGTTTTCTGTCAACCCGTAGCCCCACCACGCCATCCTAAAGAACTCCTCCCGCAGAGCGGCTGGTGAGGTGCATGTAGGGCCGCCGAAGCCCGTAACGCCCTATCTATGCTAAACTTTTATCCGCAGCGTTCGCCAGAGGGCACGACATAGGAGGTACGTGATGACACCGAAGATGGCGATTCTCATCGTACGATCCCCAGATATTTTGAGTGGAACCCCGGTCTTTGCCGGTACGCGGGTACCGGTCAAGAATCTACTCGATTACGTACGGGCAGGCGACACGATTACGGACTTTTTAGACGATTTCCCGTCGGTCAGCCGGGAGCACGTAGATACGGTTTTAGCTCGCTTAGAAGCGCTTGTCCTGGAGATGAATGATGCGCGTGCTGCTTGACGAGTGTCTGCCGCGAAAGCTGAAATATAGCCTCGATGGACATGAGGCGACGACTGTTCAAGAGCGAGGATGGTCGGGTAAGAAAAATGGGGAACTCCTGCGCCTGATGAATGACTCCGTGGATGTGTTTCTGACATCGGATCAGAATTTACGCTACCAACAGGATCTGAGCATCATTCGCTATCGTATCATCGTGTTAGTTGCACGCGATAACCGTCTTTCCACGCTTCAGCCATTAATGCCACGAGTGCAACAATCGCTGCCCCTGATGCTCCCCGGCTCGGTGATGGAAATTGGAACGCACGAAGACTAATTACCCCGTAAACTAAGTCTTCTGGTACACGTGCGGGCTTCGACAGGCTCAGCCCGCATCCGTTGGCTGAGCCTGTCGAAGCCAATGGACATGATGGGGAAATGCAAGAAAACTTAGTTTATGGACTACTAATACTATCCTGTACGGGTAAAAATACGCAATACGGCAAAAGTCGCCCTGCCAACCCAAGCGCCCGGCCCGTAAACGGGCGGGCTAGGTCTGTGACGGCCGCTGAAGCGGCCTCAGACAGGCCGCTTCAGCGGCCGTCGTAGACCTAGCCGGGGGCTTCAGCCCCCCGGCGGGCGTCGCCGCACAGGGCGAGTTTTGCGGTATTGCCTATTTTGCTTTCTGTGTCCCTTCTGTGTCTTTCTGTGGCAAAAAGGTGAACCCCCCCATGCGTTACATTGTCACCGGCGGGGCCGGCTTTATCGGCAGCAACCTTGTGGATCGATTGCTGTCGTTGGGTCACGCGGTCGTCGCCTACGATAATTTCTCTACCGGAGTCGAGGATTTTTTAGATCAGGCTCGTGCCAACCCGGCCTTTACGCTGGTTCGTGGCGACACGCTCGATCTGCCCACACTGACGGCAGCGATGCAGGGTTGTGATGCTGTCTTCCACCTGGCTGCCAACGCCGATGTACGCTTCGGCACCGAGCATCCACGCAAAGATCTAGAGCAGAATACGATTGCAACCTTCAATGTGCTGGAGGCTATGCGCGCTGCCGGTGTCCGCCGGATTGCGTTTTCTTCCACTGGCTCAATCTATGGTGAGGCCGATGTTTTTCCTACCCCCGAGCGGGCACCCTTCCCGGTGCAGACCTCGCTCTACGGTGCGTCCAAGCTGGCTGGCGAGGGCATGATCGCCGCCTACTGCGAGGGCTTCGGGTTCCAGAGCTATATCTTTCGCTTTGTCTCGATCCTGGGTGAGCGCTATACCCACGGCCATATCTTCGATTTCTACAAGCGCCTGCGTAGCAACCCCGACGAACTCTATGTGCTGGGTAACGGTCTCCAGCGCAAGTCGTACCTCTACGTGCAGGACTGTATTGACGCGATTTTGCTAGTTATGGAGACAGCCCAAGAGAAGGTGAATATCTTTAATCTCGGTGCCAACGAGTACTGTCAGGTAAATGACTCGATTGGCTGGATCACCGGACACCTGGGCTTGACGCCGCAACTCAGCTACAGCGGCGGTGAGCGTGGCTGGATCGGCGATAGCCCGTTCATCTTCCTGGACTGTGGTAAAATCCGTGGGCTAGGCTGGCAGCCGAAGTTGACGATCCGCGATGGAGTTATCAGGACACTGGACTACCTCCAGGCGAACCAGCAGTTGCTAGAAGCGCGAGTGTGAGGTCGGCCACAGAAAGGCACAGAAGGGACACAGAAAAGTACAGCGCATGGTCTTTCTGTAACCTTCTACGCCCTTCCGTCGTTCTTTCTGAGTTCTTCTGTGCGATTTTGTGGCTACCATGGTCGGCCACAGAAAGGCACAGAAGGGACACAGAAAAGTGTAAGGGACGTGGAAATTCTTGAGCATCCCGGCACCATGTCATGCTGAGCGCAGCGAAGCATCTATCCCGGCCTCCTGACAGACCCTTCGCTTCGCTCAGGGTGACATGGTGCCGGGATGGGATGACCAATGAAGATCTGCTTCCCTAACTCATATTCTTTCTGTGCTATTCTGTGCCTTTCTGTGGCTAAAGTGAGTTTCAACATATGCGCGTATGTGTGGTTGGCCTCTGGCATCTTGGTACCGTGACAGCGGCATGTCTGGCCTCTGTCGGCCATGATGTGGTTGGCCTGGATTTTGAGTCTGATACAGTGTCCCGGCTCTCTACCGGCCACGCCCCGCTCTTTGAACCCGGCCTTGACGATCTGCTCCAGCAGAACATTGCGGCTGGTCGCCTACGCTTTAGCGACGACCCGACTCATGCGCTTTTAGGAGCCGAGATTGTTTGGGTGGCCTATGATACTCCGGTGGATGACGATGACCGCGCTGATGTCGAATATGTGATCGAGCGCGTGATTCGGCTCTTCCCTGCTCTGGAGTCTGGGTCGCTAGTGCTGGTTTCCTCGCAACTCCCTGTGGGTTCTACCCGTCGCTTGGAGCGGATGTACGCCGCTGCACACCCTGATCGGCATGTCAGTTTTGCCTACTCGCCTGAGAATCTGCGTCTGGGTAAGGCCATCGGCGTTTTCACCCAGCCCGACCGTGTGGTCGTCGGGGTGCGCAGCGAGTCAGACAAAGAGCAGGTCGCCGCGCTACTTCGTCCGATCACCGAGCGTGTTGAGTGGATGGGCGTGGAGTCAGCGGAGATGACCAAGCATGCCCTGAACGCATTCCTGGCAACATCAGTGACGTTCATCAACGAGATCGCAACCCTCTGTGAGCAGGTGGGGGCCGATGCAAAAGAGGTTGAACGTGGGCTGAAGAGCGAGGTGCGGATCGGGCCACGTGCCTACCTCGGCCCCGGTGGAGCGTTCGCTGGTGGCACGCTCGCCCGCGACATCAATTTCCTCAGCGAGATTGGCACCATCCACAACCGTCCCACTCACGTGATCTCGGCGGTGCGTGCCAGCAACGACGCGCACAAGGGCTGGGCCGGACAGCGATTGGAGACGCTGCTAGGTAACCTCGCCGGAC
>Ga0194060_10000330_pt1 | contig 34574 bp, 26 predicted proteins | sample SepL225m_MetaG_FD_163427 | JGI IMG/M metagenome (GOLD analysis project Ga0194060, IMG submission 163427) | Anoxic zone freshwater microbial communities from boreal shield lake in IISD Experimental Lakes Area, Ontario, Canada - Sep2016-L222-5m | ecosystem: Environmental > Aquatic > Freshwater >...
GGTAAGCTCGGACCTTCAGGAAAACAAAGCGTACCGATAAAAGAACTCTTACTTTATCCGTTAAACAGCCGTTTCAGAAAAATACTGACCTCGTAGTTTGGCTAACGCGGTTAACCGTTTGTTTACAATTTTAACGCCACTTTCCTTGCTCTTTTTTGTTCAACCAGAAGATAACTCCTCATTTCCGCCTGACTGCGAATAGCCGTCCCACGGTCAGCCTGGATCTTGTCCGCCAATGCCTTTTCCGGAGTGGCGATCAGGAAGGAGCATCCGTTTTGAGGCTCCAGCAGATCGATGCCGATCGCGTAGGCCTGTATATGAATGTTGTGATAGATAAAAAGAGCTACCGGGGTGGAAAAGCGCCTGCTGCGACTGATGGTAACGGACGTCACTGCTTCGACCCTTTCAGGGATAAGTCCGTGGTAATGCAAGGCGTAGTCGAGGGAAATATATGAAGGCCCGCAGATCATATTTGCCAGAACCTCTGTAGAAAAGGGGCGCCGCCTGTATTTCGCCCCGAAAACATAAATACCTTTCTTGACGCGGACGATGGCTCCCTGTCTCAGCAGAGAGGTGATCTTGTCGCGGGGACGGTCGTATTCGCGTAACCCATCCAAAAGAGCCTGAGAATCAAACTCCTCCCCCGCTATCTTTGCCCGAAACTCTTCCATCATCACTGTTTCACCTGATATCTTGGATGTTTGGGAGACGAGATAGCATAATAAGACATAGTATGTCGATAATTATTCGACATACTATGGGTGTATCGACAAGAGAATTCAGAATTCATTTTTCTTCTCGTTACGCAGCTCCTGCTGCGTAATGCAATGGTGCGACAAGCTCCCGCTTGGCGTCATCCGTTTCGGCAAGCAGGAGCATGCATTGCCAGTGCGTTACCAGGCTGGAGCTTGGTAACGAGGAACGCAGGGACAAGGCATGCCTTGTCCCTACTCCTTTTTCCTCTTATCTTTCTCTTTATCCTCAATCTTTGCAAGCTGCACATTCGGATATCTGGCGATCAGATCGGCGTAAAGGGGGGTATTGCTCACAAAGATACTTGCCACCCTGTCCGAGTAGATCAGCCGCCACTCTTTGCGAACCTGGAGATATCTCACAAAAGTGGAATCGGTATCAAAAATGATCCAGGAAACGCCGTATTTTCTGATGAGCTCTTCCCATTCGGTGGAGGCAGAGGTGATCTTGAAATACTCCTTCAGCCTTTCCGTCCCGTACATATCCAGCCGGCCATCAATGAACACCTTGTACTGCCGGTGAGCGCCGTAGATTATCAGGTCACCGATTTCGTCGTTGTTGAACATCCGCCCCGGAATCTGCTCCCGCTTCATAAATTTAACGGCATCAACCGCTTTTATCTTCGGATCAAAACCATGCACTATGCCACCGTTGTACAATTGGACACAAACCAGCAGTATTGCCGCAATTGGCCAGAAAAACCCGCGAGACATGGCATCCATGCCGGAGACGGTCTCGATCCGTTTGCGGAAAAAAGCCCGCACACGAGGCAGGTACTCTCCAAAGTCCAGCTCCATATATTGCAGCATTATCGGCACAATAATGATGGCAAAAAGCGGAACATATCTGATGGAGTAGAGCGACATGTTGGTGAAAAAAATGACAAGGGCGATCTGAATCAGTGTCAGGCGTTTTTTTGAGAACGCCAGCAGCAGGACAAGTGTCAACAGCATCGCCTTGAACAGAGGTTGTTCGTGGAAGTTCGGCGAGAGAAACTCCTGAGTATGATCCATCTGGTATTTATCGAAGACCAGTTTGAATGGAAAGAGGAATATCTTCCAGCCAAAAGGATTCAAGATTGCAGTCCCCATACAGACGCCGAGGATCGAGCCGTACCCCTTTGCCCGCTTCATGCCGCCGCTTTGCCATGCCTCTTTGTCTGTAAAAATAAGCAGCAGGTTTCCGGCCAGGTAGATGCAGATAAAAACAAAGCCGATGATGTAGCCTCCATGCAGATTTACCCAGAAGAGCATGAGCAGCGGAAGAAGATAGAGCTGGTTTCTGCTGCGCTCTTCATAACTGTTTAGAATGTGGAGCCACAAAACTATTATCAGAAAAGAAAATACATGTGGTCTGGCCAGCCAGTGCAGTGTTGATGCAGCAAAAATTACGATTGTTGCCGCTGCTGCGGGGAGGGCGCTGACGCCGGCTGTTTTGAGCGATCTGACGAGGATGTAAAATGTTGCGGCAAGAATAAGTGAGTAAAAGACAACCACCCCGGAAAGCCCGGAGATACGGTGGGCGAGTGCCATGAAAATTTCGGAGAGCCATTCATGGACAGTCCACTGCATTGGGGGGGTGATGAACGAGTAGGGGTCAATACGCGGAATGGTGAAGGTGTCCAGGATGTATTCACCGGCTCTTATATGGTAGCCGGTGTCGCCGTCACTTAAGAGCCCGATATCCGGGGTGAAGGAGAGGTAGAAAAAAATAGAAATGAAGATGACGTCGGCCAGGGATGGCAGAAGGTAACGGAGGTATCTGGTCATATTTTTTGTCCTTAAAAGGTAAGCAGTCAGGAGTCAATATACATATTCCGGCAGATCATATTTGCCGGAATCTCTCCAAAAAAACCGAGAATCAAACTCCTCAGCAGCTATCTTGGTATGCTGCTCGCCCTGAATCATTGTTCCCTTAACATAATGAAGTCAGGGAGTCGATATAGCATAACAGGAGATAGTATGTCGATGTTTGTTAGAGATACTTTGAGTGTATCTACAGTAGAATTTAAATCGATACTCGTTCCCACTGGTTGTCTGGGAATGCGGTGTATGCGCGTTAAGCTACGTCGGGGTCAGGATGTGTTGGGGATATTAAGTCGCGCCTCGCTGTCTTTATTGGAGAAGATTGGGGCGGAACATGTTTCCAGGGTCATGTATCCAGGGTTAACAACCTCCCCCACTTCGGAAAGTGTGACGCAACCAGACTTCTGCGCAAGCCATCCCGCAACCGCCCGCGCTTCCAAAGCGTTTCTGCATTGTGACGCATTTTTTAACTCTGTTTCACTTATCTCATAACAATAGCGTATCAATTCCAGCAGATAGCTGTCACTGTCCACCAGTACGGCCTTGTAGTGCCCCTGGAAAAGATGACCGGCTCTCTTTAGCCGCCAGTTGATCCATCGGGTAAATCGGAATGAGAGGTTCTGCATGCTGCGGGATAGAGGGATTTCAGCAACTTGTAAGGCTAAGTGTATGTGATTGGTCATAAGGCAAAAAGCGTGGATGCGGTAACCGAATCGGCATGCCCCTTCCTGAAGGAGAAGCTGAAAACGATAACGGTCTTCGTCATTCAGAAAAACTGGCTGCCCGCCATTGCCTCGAAAGATAACGTGGTAAAGCCCGCCTGAAAGATGTATGCGAGGTTTTCGAGCGATTTTACAGCACTTTTTAAACTTGTCAACTTGGAAGCCTGACCCCGGATGTCACTTTCCACTCTTAGTTACCGTATCTGCCCGGAATCCAAGAATCTCCTCTGCTATAGTTTCTGCAAGGCGTTTTACAACCTTTTCAGTGGCATTTTCATCAAGGAAAAACTTGGCGGCGGCTACATATGGATTCATGGTCACGACCGCACCAGGCATTTTTCTGGAATTAGTGTCACTTCCAAATGCAACAGCAGGTGAATCACTGCTCGCCGCCAGTTCATAAACATTAACATAAACCTCTGTCTTTACTTCACCTTTCCCAAATCCGATGATAGCCCTTTTCACTCTGCTCCCTTCATCGACAAACGTGAAGCTGCCGCCTACAAGGATGCCGGTTTTCGGGGGCGAGACCAAACGTGAAATCCGACTCGCCTTAATCCCCTTTTTGGTGAACTCTTCAAGCAGGGTTGCCGACATGATATTGATAAGTTCAGCTAGTTTTTCCTGCGTCCCTCTCTTTTTGGAAATGAACGGCAAACCGCGCCTCCCTATGCCAGCCACCCCGGTGTCCTTTTTTATACTGGATGCATCAATATCAAAATCCACAACATAGACTGTATCAAAGGTGATAAGCGGTTTTGCAGGCCGAGATGCACCCTTTTCTGCTTCTGTCGCAGCAGAAGCCGGTGAATACTGCTTCTGAACCGGTTTCAGTTCTTCGGCAAAGAGTAACGACGGCATATAAGTAATCATTAGCATCAAGGATGCAATAAACTGCATACAGCTTTGGTATCTCATATAATAGCCTCCCGGAGGGTTCATACGATTCTCTAACGTGGCGATGTCAAAATAAATCAGCGCAGGCAGGGGCAAATATTGATATGCGTTGCAGCTTCCAGCTCCAACATGCAGCCGGTCTGCAGGCAGGTGTCCTCGGCGGCGTTCAGCAGGCGTTTGGTGGCGGCGATAGCCGCTACCGGATGAGACGCAACCTTTTCAGCAAATTTCACTACCTCCGGCCAGAACTCTTCCATTCCGTAGACCCTGTCCACAAGCCCCATCCGCAGAGCATCCCAGGCGCTGTAGGGGTCTGAGGTCATGAAAATCTCACGAGCCAAGTTCTTTCCGACTATGCGCGGCAGTTTTTTTGTACCGCAGAAGCCGGTAATAATTCCGAGTTTTGCTCCTGGGTGAGCGATCTGCAGAGTTTCAATTGCGATGCGGATGTCGCACGACATGGCCAGATCGCACCCCCCACCCATCGTTATACCGTTTAAGGCACCGATAACTGGCTTGGAGCAGGATTCAATCCGCTCGAACAGAGATTGACCAAGCTCCGAAAAATGAAAAGCGTCATCAGGAGAAAAATTCACCATCTGGCCGATGTCAGCACCAACAGCAAATGATTCTCCCGGATAGCCGCTTAAAACTATGACATTTGCAGCGTGGTCGGCATCAAGCTGGGAGAATGCCCGCTTCAATTCACGGATTGTCGTAACGGAAAGCTTGTTGAAGCGTGAACCGGCATCAAGCAGGATATATCCGACCCGGTTCACGACTTCTATGCGGAGTTTTTTGAAGGGCATTAGGTTTTAGGTTTTAGGTTTTAGGTTTTAGGTTTTAGGTTTTAGGTTTTAGGTTTTAGGTTTTAGGTTTTAGGTTTTAGGGTCAAGGGTCAAGGGTCAAGGGTCAAGGGTCGCGTACGTTTGGTGCGCACATTTCACATTTCACATTTCACCATTCACATTTCACCATTCACATTTCACCATTCACATTTCACCATTCACATTTCACATTTCACATTTCACATTTCACCATTCACCATTCACATTTCACCATTCACATTTCACCATCCGCCAATATCCTCGGTCGAAGTGCCGGGGGTGAATACCTCACAGATACCGGCGGCTTTTAAAGCTGGAATATCATCTTCCGGAATCACGCCGCCGCCAAAAACTTTTATGTCTCCCGCCCCCTTTGCATTGAAAAGCTGGGTAACCCTTGGAAGCAGCGTGTTGTGTGCGCCTGAAAGAATCGAAAGCCCGACACCGTCCTAGATAGCTGCTAATTATTTTCCTACATCTCAATTCCGTTGCGGGCCGGCACTCCCAACTTGTAATAATGCTTTATCTCACACATTTCGGTCACAAGATCTGCCGCTTCAATCACCCGCTCATCTGCTTTGCGCCCGGTCAATACCAGTTCGACCTTATCCGGTCTGCAGGTGATAAGCTCAAGGATCTGCTCTATGTCGATAAGTCCGAATCCGGCTGCGCCGTTGATCTCGTCGCAGACAAACAGGTCATAAACGCCGGAAGTCATCAGATTTCTGGCCTGTTGAAACGCTTCCTGAGCCAAGCGGCGATCTTCTGTAATATCTTTTGTATTGACCCACCCGGGTCGTCCGGTCTGAATAATGGTAAAGAGCGGATCCAGTCTGCCTGCAATCAACTGTTCACCGTAAGGCCCCCCACCCTTGATAAACTGGAAAAAACAGACTTTGAGGCCGCGCCCGACTGCACGTAGTGCCAGACCAAGCGCTGCGGTTGTCTTCCCTTTACCGTCACCGGTATAAACCTGTGTATAGCCACGCTCCAGCATCTTATTCACCTTTAAAATGCGGTTGTCGTTTGTCCAGAAACGCCTGCATCCCTTCACGTTGATCGAAACCTGAAAAACAGAGCGCAAAGGCGTCCCGTTCCAGCATGCAGGCGGTTCGCAGGTCTATATCGTAGCCGGCGTTTACAACTTCGCCTCCGACACGGATGGCGTTCGGACTGCGTGTGCAGATGTGCGACATCAGTTCTCTGGTTTCTGGAAACAGTTGAGCATCGCTGTAGAGCCGATTTACGAGCTTAATACGGAGAGCTTCCGCTGCGTCTATCAGTTCACCGCTGTAAATCAGCTCTTTGGCTTTCGATTTGCCAACCAGACGCGCCAGACGCTGACTGCCACCGCAAAATGGGATGAATCCATTCTGTATGTCGGGGAGCCCGAAAGAGGCTGATTGTGACGAGACAATAAAATCGCAGGCTAATGCCAGTTCCAGACCGAGGCCGGAACATTCAGAGGAGAGCGCCGCAATGGACGGTTTGCCGATTCTTTCAATGGCAAACATGACCTGTTGGCCGAAGTAGGAGAGTGCTGAAGCTTCGTAGTGAGCAAGAGTGGTTGTCGGTGAAAACCGGCAGAAACTTTCTCCGTCGCCGGTCACAATAATCCCCTTTACGTCGGCATTTCCGGCAAGGGAGGTCAGATGGCGCTCGATCGACTCAAGAAGCGGACGCGCTGATACTCCGCTCGATCCTGAAATAGTCAGAGTGGCGATACCGTTCTCTACTTTATGAAGTTTACAGAGCTTGTCCGGCATTTAAATTGTTCCTGTTTATCAACGGATAAATTTCAGTGGCGCGACTATAACAATTCAAGCATTTACGGTCAAGAAAAGCTTTATACGATTTTATCTGTAGAAAAACCGGCTAAACAAAACAGTTTCTTCAATCTGCTCCTTGATTTACACAATCTTTTCTGCGATAACACCGCACGTATTCATAACTTCTTCAGGCAGGTTCAATCATGAACATCATGGTCACTAACGACGACGGAATCAACGCCCCCGGCATCCGAGCCCTGGCTGAGGCGATGAAAGAGCTTGGCACTGTTACAGTAGTCGCCCCTGACCGCGAGCGGAGCGCTGCCGGACATTCGCTGACGCTGCACTCACCGCTGCGGGTTTTTGAACTGCACAAAGGCTGGTACGCTGTTGACGGTACACCGACCGACTGCGTTAACATGGGGATTCACAATATGCTGCCGATCACGCCCGATCTGGTGGTTTCCGGCATTAATCATGGAGCAAATCTAGGGGATGACGTGACCTATTCCGGCACCGTAGCAGCCGCTATGGAAGCCAACCTGATGGGGATCCCGGCCATCGCCTTCTCTCTGGCAACCTTTGACAGCAGTACTGATTTTACCGATGCCGCCCAGGTCGCGGTGCGGGTTGCACGTCAGCTTATTGCCAAAACACTCCCCTCCGACACTTTTCTTAATGTCAACATTCCTAACTGCCGACTCTCCGAGATGCAGCCAACGCTTATCACACGGCAGGGGAAGCGATCCTTCATAGGCAAGATCGTAGACAAGACGGATCCGCGAGGCCGCAAGTATTTCTGGATCGGCAGTGACGAGCCGAACCTTAATGACGAAGATGGTACCGATTTCCACGCCATCAACCGCAGGCATGTCTCTGTCACCCCGCTGCACCTTGATCTTACCAATCATAATTCACTGAAAATTATGGCAGATTGGAAATTCTGACACAACTGGACTTTACATCTGACTCCTGTTATAGTCGCGCCCATTTCGGGGTGGATAATGAACTTTGATTTTGCCAGAAAAAAAATGGTGCAGGAGCAGATCGCTTCCCCCCCATCCGGTGACCGCAAACCGATCACGGACAGGCGGGTTATTGACGCAATGCTCAAAATCCCCCGCCACATTTTCGTGCAGGAGGCTTTTGCAGCTCAGGCGTATAGCGATACTCCACTCCCTATCGGAGAAAAACAGACTATCTCCCAGCCATACATGGTGGCACTCATGACCGAACTGCTGTCGCTGACCGGCAGTGAAAAGGTGTTGGAAATCGGTACCGGCTCCGGTTATCAGACCGCAATCCTGGCTACTCTGGCAGATAGGGTCTGCTCGGCAGAACGTATCCGCCCCCTTGCACTCCGTGCACGCAAATGTCTTGATTCACTCAAACTTTTCAATGTAATGCTCCGTATCAACGACGGCGAGGGGAGTCCGATCGGCTGGGAGGAAGAAGCGCCCTTTGATGCCATCATCGTAACAGCCGGTGCGCCTGACGTTCCTGACATACTGACTGACCAACTGGCTCCCGGAGGCCGACTGGTAATTCCGGTTGGTACCGATTCCGAACAACAGCTACTTAAGATCGTCAAGAGCGGTGATGGCACACTTGAAACACTGACTTCTGTTGGTTGTCGCTTTGTGCCGCTTATCGGCAGACAGGGTTGGCAGGTATGACCGTATCCGGACGTGGGGATATTACTGGAAAAACAGAGGAGTACAACCTGCCTGATATCGGTTTTACAGAGGATGCCGCTCTCCTTTTAGATGCTTCTTTGCCTCTTGATGATATTGAGGAGCCGCTCCTCTTTTCCGAGGAGTCTCCTGACGACGAAGACGCTGCAGAAGAGGCAATTCCACTACTTGAACTTGATCGTTTTGATGATGCCATCAAGATTTATCTCCGTGACATTCAGCGCACACCGCTTCTTGATGCTGAATCAGAAAAAGTGCTTGCCCGCAAGGTTGAAAAAGGGGACAGAGAAGCCCGAAACAGGATGATCGAATCCAACTTGAGGCTGGTTGTAAAAATTTCAAAACGTTACATAAACCGGGGGCTTCCGTTTTCCGACCTGATCGAAGAGGGGAACCTGGGTCTGATGAAAGCTGTAGAGCGCTTCAATCTCGCCAAAGAGTGCCGTTTTTCAACCTACGCCACATGGTGGATTCGCCAGGCCATTGAAAGAGCACTTATCAATCAATCCAGAACCATCCGCCTGCCGGTTCATATATCCGACGGGATTAACCGTGTGATGCGGGCGGCTCGTGGACTTTCACACGAGTTGCAGCGTGAGCCGAGCATGCAGGAGATTGCTGACAACATGAAAGTCAAGCTGGTTTATGTGCGCCAGATGATGATACTGCTTCGTCACACCTGCTCGATTGACACGCCGATCAGTGAAGGGGGGGACTTTGCCCTGATCGACACAATCCAGGATTTTACACTGACTTCGCCGCCGGAGCTGATTGAGAATATCGATCAATTCAATTCGATTGCGGAGCATTTTGACGAACTCACCGAAAGCGAGCGGAAGATTCTGACCCTCCGTTTCGGCCTTGACGACAACGAACCGCAGACACTTGACACAATCGGTCAGAAGTTCGGTGTAACCCGTGAACGAATAAGACAGATTGAAGCAAAAGGGCTTGAAAAACTGCGGCGGCATACTGCTCATATATAATCAGGAACCTCGAACCTTAAACCTTGAACCTTAAACCTTGAACCAGAATAAACCAAACTCAATAAAGGAGAATTAGCATGGAACAGTTGAAAAGCATCATCCGAGACATCCCTGACTTTCCGAAAAAAGGTATCATTTTTAAAGACGTCACCACACTGCTGCAGGACGCAGCTTCGTTCCAGAAAATGGTCGATCTGCTCTCGCATCGCTACATCGGCAAGCGGATCGACAAAGTGGTCGGCGTCGAGGCACGCGGCTTTATCATCGGCGCGGCACTGGCATACAAACTGGGCGCAGGGATAGTTCTGGTACGCAAGCCTGGAAAACTCCCCTCTGAAACTTTCAGCAAAACCTACGATCTGGAATACGGCACAGACACCCTTGAAATCCACAAAGACACGATCAAACATGGTGAACGCATCCTGGTCGCGGATGACCTTCTCGCCACCGGCGGTACAATGGCGGCGGTGGTCGATATGGTGCAGAGCATGGGGGGGGATATAGTGGAGTGCTGTTTCATGGCCGAGCTGGATTTTCTGGACGGGCGGAAGAAACTTCCCGACGACAAGGTGTTTTCCTTGTTGCATTTTTGATCCTAACGCGATGGAAGAGCAGGGCGATACATCAACAGGTGAAATGAAGATAGTGTGGCTAAAGCAAGAGGTAGCTGGTGGTTGCATTTTAAAGTATTGCAGAGTATAAGAAGCTTCAAGTCCCCGTAGCTCAGCAGGATAGAGCACTTCCCTCCTAAGGAAGGGGTCGGACGTTCGAATCGTCTCGGGGACGCCAATTAAAACAGCCACTTGCAACGATAAATTGCAGGTGGCTTTTTTGTTGAATGATAATAGTTGTACTTTAGTGGTACTTTGTAGCTTACCCATCAATTACTGTGAACATTTATTCCATCCACCCTTTTCAGCTATCTGCCGAACAGTCTTTTTGTTTGTTGATTCGATTATATACATTTATCACAGAAAACCGTCGAAAACTGGCTCGCAGAGAACGCAGCCAAAATCGAACTGATCTACCTGCCGCCATTTCTTTAACCAAGCCTCGTCCGGATCACGGCTTACTCATTCCTGATATACGTAACCTCAACACCCCGAGTCAGCCTCGCCTCCTGCAGTGCCAACTCCAGCGAGAATGGCCCGCTCTCATACCTTTGGAAGATATCCAGGCCACGGTCGATGGTGACCTTCCAGCCGGTGTCCGTAGTTATGCTGCGGGCATGGAAGTTGGGGCTATGGTCAAGCTCCCACGAAAACGAGATGCGGGATCCGGTGAAGGAACTTGCTATCTGGTTTAAAAACTCTTCCTGTTTTATGCAGGATTCAATGTCAGATTGAGTGACAAGATGAACCGCCATTTCATCACCTTCCGGAACAAGGTTGTGCGCCATCTCCAGAAACTCCATAACATTGCGGGCCTGAAAAAACAGCCGGACATATGGATCTCTTACTACTACTCTACCGGCACCACGCAGATGTTCAGCAAAAAGCCGCTGATAACTCCACCCCTTCGTGTTCTCGGCAACAACAACATGACCGGCAGCCGGTTCACAAGAGGTTGCCTTCGTTGGTTCAACATCTTCAGCAGGTTCATTGGTTGCTGGCTCTGCAGCAGGCTTCTCTTCTGAATCCAGAGGAGGAGTTGCTGCTGTTCCTGGTGCGGCAAAGGTCGGATACTGCTTCTCCTCAAGTGTGAGAACCTTGACCGTTCTGCTGCCGTCAGCACTGCGGTAGATAAAGTCGTTACGGACAAAGGTGTCATCAATACGAAGGATATGTTCGCGAACACGGCGGCGAGCCTCCATGGAGAATGACAGCAGCTCCTCAATCTCTTCCGGTGTCGCCTTGCCATTTGGATAAATGATCTTCATCAGACCGGAGAAGGTCTTTTCAAAGCCGGTCTGGTCGCGGGTGGAGACCTCGGATACAATATCAAAATGCTCTTTGTAGGCACCGGTAAAGTCTTCAGATCGCAGATGTTTCAGAATTTCGGCCACATAGTCCACGATGAAACCGTAGCCGTCAGTGAATAGTTCGTTCCTGACAGGAGAGACCTCCCAGCCAGGACTGAAAGCGTGCAGGCGATCAAGGAAGGCGGAGTCGATGTATTTGTCCGGCAGTTGATCAAAAAAATGGGAGTGCTTGAGCATATAAGCCAGAGATTTTTTGGTGTTGCCCATAAATACCATGGAAGCTTCGGCGCTCATCTGTTCGATGCCTCGCGAGAATGACTTGTTCGCCATGTAATTCTTCATGATATCGACCAGGTTCTTATCGACGTTTTTGTCCTTGCCGGCGAATTCGTCAAAGCAGATGCAGTCCCAGTATCCGACCAGGCCGATACGGGCATTACTGTTGTTGACGAACAGCTTGGCTACGCTTACCTCGGCTCCGGAGATCAGGATGCCGTGGGGGGAAAACTCCGAATAGACGTGAGATTTACCGGTTCCCTTTGGTCCCAGTTCAATCAGGTTGTAGTTGCGCTCACAGAAAGGTATCAGGCGGAGGAGCTGGAGCAGTTTGCCGCGACGGCTGAACATATCAGGATTCAGGCCGATACTCTGCAGCATGGCACCCATCCACTCGTCAGTCGTAAAGCTTGACCTTATGCGGATGAAATCCTCAAAGTCAGCTTTAGATACCTGAATCGGCTTGAGCGTGTCAATCTGCCACGGACTCCCCTTCGGATCGTCACTCAGCTCGTACATCAGATCGGTGATGCACCAGATACCGCCGACCAGCAGCTTGGGGTGCCTTCTGACAAAGTCATCCGATATAGGCACTTTGGTTAGTCCAAGGTTGGTGAAGCGCGCCTCGTAAAAGCCACCCTTATCGTTCAGCTCAACGGTCGCCTTGTCGATGATCTTGTGCCGACCTTTTTCCTTAACTGTCGATTTGACAAGTTCTGCCTGATTGCGATGGACGTAATGTTTGGCCAGAATCCGCTGTACCGATTCCAGACCGGCTTTGAGAGCCTCGGCGTCATCGGTGGCGCAGTGCTGTCCCAGCAGATATTCCAGAACGTAGGTGGGAACCACGGCATTCTGTTTGAGACCTTTGGTGAGATCCTTACGGACGACAAGACCGGGGAAGTTCTCAAGAATCTTTCGATCAAGCGGCGTCAAGGATGCCGGAAGAGCAAGAAGTGATTCAAGCGGGTCTACTGTTGCGTTTTCGTTCTCGTTTTCAGAGTTCATCGAAGTCCCCTGCGAATGGTTTCTGTATTTTTATCCGGTGGCTTTTGTAGACAGCCTGCTGACTCGTGCCGGGGATGTTTTCCTCCAGCCTGATCTCTGCATCCTGGTTGTTAAAGTCATCTGCGGCGCGGGACAATGTCAGCACCAGGCTCTTTTCCCGTTGGCGCGGTTCTGAATCGGCGGAATCAAAGGTCAACGTCCGCACTTCTGACAAGGTAGTACCATCCTTGGCAAACAGCCCGATCTGCAACGTCCGGGGCAGAGTTTTATCGGCGACCGGGCGATCCTGATAAAGCGCCAGCGACACCTGACCGGTGGTAATTTTGGCAGGCATGCGGAGCAGTTCCACCTCCACCCGTTCGGTGTCGTTGCTGCGAGCCTTATGAATGCGCAGAACCGGAACGATAACCTCTTGCAGGCTCACACCGCCATGCACATAACGCTTACCTGAACCTTTCAGCGGGAACCGCCCCAGCGCCAGCGGAAAGGCAGCAGACCAGTCGCCTGTCAGCCCCAGCTCACCTGCTGTGAAGATTTTGACCGATGTATCTGCAACAATGCCATTTCCCACAGCAAAGCGCCGATTTTTAAATTGCCATTCAGCCGCGTCCGGCAGCGGCAGATCGTCCCCCTCATGCACCTCTGACTGCTGGAATAAGAAGCCGTGATCGGCGGTCAGCAGCATATTGCTGGCGTTGGCGTTGGCAATTTTTCGCAGAATCTGCAAAAGCTCTTCAAAAGCGGTCTCAACCGCAGCCGTCGTTTTTGCTTCGGTTGAGGCAGTATCACCAACCTTATCGATACAGTTGTGGAAGACGTAAACCACCTCGTGGTCACGCATCAGCGCCCGTGCCTCGCTCTTTGTGTTCATCTCCATAAACTCTTCCGCCTGCACAGCAGCAGCCTTCCCTCCCAGAGCAGCGGCAAGGATCTGATTGCGACCAGCAGTGCCGGAAGCACTTTTCCCATCTACCAATACTGAACCATCTGGCAGTTGGATGCTCCGTTCACGGCCCGGCAAGAGCGCCGCCATACCAAGTTGCGTATAAGATGGCAGCACACCCAGCAGAGCATCAAGCTCCGCAGTCCAGCGGTTCTCTTCCCGCAGCCTGATAAGGAAATCAGCGGCAATCTCGTAACGCAGGGCATCGGAAACGACCACAAACACCTTCTGCCCTCTATCCAGAAATGGTTGAACAAAATGGGTATAAAAATTCTGCTGTGGCTGCAACTGCCCGCAACTCCAGTTTTTCATCCCGCGCACCTGATCGCTCCAGCGATCCGACAGTGGCAGCAGATAGTTGTTCACGTACGATTTTTCAACCCATTCGGCAATTTTTTCCATCAACGCCACCTGTCCGTAACTGCGCAGGTGAAGCTGGAAGCGGCGGTAGGCGGTGTCTATCCGGTGCCAGGAGGAGATGTAGCGACTGATACCGGCTTCGACTGATTCAATCTTCAGCTCGGCTGCTTCAAGCAGTTGCCGGAGTACGATGGCCTGCTCGATAGCGTCATAGCCGTGCCGGTGCTCGGCAAACCAGAACGAATTACGACGGCTTTGAATGGCGGCCAGCAGGCTTGCTTCAGTGGCACCAGCTTCAAAGGCGCGGCAGAGGCGATGGATAATGAATTTCTCAAAGAGCGGGAAGGTGTCAGATGTCTCAACAGCGCGGGTGCCGTCAAGCGCCTCAAGTTTTTCGGCAATATGCAGATTAGCTTCCAGTTGTGCTGACCAGATCCTAAATGATGAGCAGTGCGCCTGACTGTCCTTCCATCTCTGTAGAAATACCCTGGCGTGCTGGTCGAGCGAAATGCCGCTGTCCAGTGGGTTGGCCCAACGGAAGAGAGTCGTCACAAAGTCGCGCAGCGTTGGCTTGTCACTGGTGTAACTGAAGGCGATGCCGATCTCTTTCCAGAAAGAGGCAACCAGCCTGGATTGCCCGAAACACTCTTCGACAGGATCAAACAGGGAGTCTGAAGAATCCTTGGCCAGAAAGCTGAGTAACAGGGCATCAATATCCGGTTCCGTCTTCGCCAGCACCGCCATCATTTTGAGCCGCAGGCTTGTAGAATCTTCGTCTGGAGTCAGCATCTCACGGAACGCCTGCATCCTTTTCGGCGCTTCATAGAATCCGACGTGTTCCTGGACAAGCGGGCGAAAATCATATGGCAGACCGACTTCCTGAAGGGCTAGTGATGCCCTGTCAGCCTTGAATTCATGCCCCTGGAGCAGCAGATCAAGCAGCCAGTTTTCAATATCTTTCGGACGTTCGCTGGGGAAATAGAGCAGATAGCGTGCCTGTGGATCAGGATCTCGATGAATGGCTACCTTCGTGCCGAACTCTGTCCCCTCAACGCGGATTTTTTTGATACCCTCCCCCGCAAATGTGTCATACGCCTTTAGCCATTGCCCATCCGGGTCATACCAGAACAGCAGGCGGTTGCGCTGGAAGATTTGTTGCAGGCTTTCGTGGATGCGTTTCATGTATTACTCCCTCCCGCCTTCCTGGTCATGCAGTGTTGACGCCTCAACCTCAGATCGACCGAGCCAGTAGCAGGCGAGATGTGCAGGTATCTTCAGTGCCTGGATTTCTCCATTACCGCCCAATGGAATGACGCCAAAGTCTGCTGCATCCTTGGTTATGACATACGCACGCTTCACGTTACGTTCTTTGCAGAATTCTATTAAACCCTTCAGGTCACCGCTACCAACATTCTGCCCACGATATTTCACCTCGAACGGAACAAGTCGTCCACCGATGTCTGCGATAATATCCACTTCCAGGTCGTTCTTTCCGCCACGCCAATAGGAAAATGCGATGCTGTTCTGGTAGTAGCGGGTGAAGACATGCTTGAAGAAAGCCGTCTCAACCGCCTGCCCCAGCATGTTTGCGTCCTCCAGCAACCCTTTCCCTTTCAGCAAAACGCTCGGGGCGATGGCCGCATCGGCCAGATATACCTTGGCTCTGCCCCTCAGTATCTCCTTGCCATAGCCAAAGGGGAGCAGGCGGTAGATCAGATGCGTTGCTTCTAAGAGTGCAATAAAGTTGGTGGCGGTTGGCTTTTTAACTTCCAGATTTTTGCAGAGTACCTGCATATCCAGCAGACCACCATCATGCAGACAGAGGTAGAGGAAGGTCTGTTCCAGTTCCAAAACCCGCCGCACACCAAAGAGCGCCGTCATATCCCGCTTCAGCACTTTATCGACAATATCCTCACGCAGTAGTTTCTGCGCCATTGGAATGCTACTGACCAAGGCACTTTGCGGGAAGCCACCCCGGAGCAGGTACTCATAAAAAAGTCCAGTCAGAGGACGTGACTCCTCACCATATCTGGCAAACCAGGTTGGAGTCATGGAGAACAGACTTGCCAGCGAATTAACTGCCGGTAACGTCGGTATCTGATCGTTACGAATCTGGAGATATTCATAAAAGGAGAGCGTTGCCAGCCGAATAGTGTGCCAGCGACCAACACCGGACTCGACACCCTCCACTTCCAGAGGAGTAGCTGATCCGGTCACTGCAATTCGACGGCGCTTTTCAAAGTCAACCTGATGCTTCAACCATACCTGCCAATCTTTGGTTGCCTGGATCTCATCCAGAAAGAGATATTCAACCCCCTCCCGCGCCGGTTCAAACTCGCGCCAGAGCCGCAGCAGGCCGTCGAGGCCAATCAGTTTCAGGAGCGGGTGGTCGAACGTGGCGTAGAGAATATTGGAGGGGGGCACCCCCTGGTCAAGGAGTACCCCAATAGCCTGAAGCAGTAGGGTTGTTTTACCGATTTGCCGGGCACCGGACAGGAGGAGCGCTCTACCCGCAGGCGGATCATTCAGCCATTCGGAAACTTCACGAAACGCTGCCCGTCGCCACGAGGGCAAATCCTGAAATCGTCCACCAGACCACCAAGGGTTATACTGGCGGAGTACGGCGATAAGTTCGGCAGTAGGTAGTATCATAGTCGTATTTATCCTTAAAATGTCAATTTAAGGCAAGTATACTTTACTTAATGCGACGAAACAAGCTGATTTTCTGAATTGTTGGTTTATTTATTGCTGATTGGCGTCGGCGAAAATGTCGCGTTGAAAAGCGTAACGCGACCTACCAAATCCACCAAAATTGTAGGTTACTGTTGAACGGTCTCATCCCTTCGACTTCGCTCAGGGCAGGCGTGAAACGCAACGGTTCAAATGACGGCATACGTTATTACCCTCATTATTACCCTTATATAGAGGTAATTACCCTTTCCTTCTTTTTAGTCAAGCTTATCAGGTATGCTCATAAGTATTGAAATCACGCATACAACGATGTATATTTCCTATATGAAAACTCAAACAGAATTACAGACAAGAAAATTCGTCCCTGGTGCCCGCCCGCCTAAAAGATTGAGCGCCGCCGCCAAGAAGCAGCTTGACGAGATGCGCCCTTCCGTCAAAGCCCACGAAATGGCTGCCAGATTCGCCAGGTCAAAAGTGAATGTACGACCGTAGATGATTGATCTGGTAACCCTTTCCAGCGCTTCCCTTTCTCCAGGCCCATTTTCAAAACGGTTTCAGTACGCTGACGATACAGAACGGCAGTACGTTGTAAAAATGGCCAAACTGGCAGCAAAGGATAAAACCCGCATCCATCTGCTTTCCGATACGTCGGGCAATGATTATGGCTTCGTTGCCCTTTCTGTTTCATCGTTTGACCGCAGCTATAATCGATCATCCCTGGTCATAGATTATATTTTCACTTCAAAACAGTTTCGCGGTCAGGTGTTTCCGGATCTGGACAACGCCACGGTGTTTGAAAACCTGCTTGACTTCACCTTTCAGTCTGCGCTTTCTATCCAGAAAATAATTCCCTTACGCTTTGTCGCTCTGCAACCGGCACATGACCGGCTGGCCGCCTATTACCAGAAGATTGGCTTTAGCTTTATTGACAGCGGCGACTGGATGTTCTTGAATATCTGACTTGTCCCATTCGAGCAGCGGTGATGTCGCGTTGAAAATCGTAACGCGACCTACCAAATCCACCAAAATTGTAGGTTACTGTTGAACGGTCTCATCGTGAAACGCAACGGTTGAAATGTTGGTACTGGCGAAACTGTCGCGTTGAAAAACCGTAACGCGACCTACCAAATCCACCAAAATTGTAGGTTGCCGTTGAACGGGTTCATCGTGAAACGCAACGGTTGAAATGTTGGTACTGGCGAAACTGTCGCGTTGAAAAACCGTAACGCGACCTACCGAATTCACCAGTAGGTTGCCGTTGAACGGGTTCATCGTGAAACGCAACGGCATCAATCATCCTCTTTCGCAGCCAAACCCGGAATAGTCGCCAGGGCAGCGCCAAGCTTCAGGTAATTAACTTTTACGCCATCATCAAGATCCAGCTCAATCCTCTTCTGTGCCAACGGCAGCAGCACTTCACGCTCCCAATCCTCACATTCGCGCAGAGTCTTTTTAAACTGGTCGCTTTCCTTACGGGCCTTGGTGACATCGCGGGCCGGTGTTGACTCACTGGCCATGAGATGGTCAAGGTGTTCCAACTGGCCACGCAGTTTGTGCATAAAGTCCCTCAGGTAGCTGCTGAGCAGGCGGTTGGGTGTGTCCTTGGTGTAGCGGTGCAGATAAACCAAGGCACTGAAGCCTTTTTTCGGGCTTTGGAACATCCAGTAGATGGGGCGTTTCTTGTAGGTCTGCAGGTGATCTTTGTAGAAGTCAGTCAGGAAGTATTTGCGCAGATCCTTTCCGAGGGATTCCTCGATGAAGTGCAGGTTGGTTTCCAGCGTGGCATCGCCGAAGGTGGCTCGCAGGAAATCGCGTGTACGGGCAACAATGTCGTCCTCGAACCATTCGCCGTCAAGTACCGGGATGATGCCGTCTTCGTCAGGGGTGAAGGTGAGTTGGTCAAGTGGCTTGCTGACCTTGTCAAGGTACTGCTCCAGCGTGCCGCCGGCGTTGGCGAGTATCAGACCCGGAGTATCCAGGCTGTAGCGCCCCATCATGCAGCCGACGGCGTAGGAGAGGAATGCGGCTATGTCCTTACGGCGGTCTGGGCGGGCGAGGGTTATTTGGGCTTCGGGAACTTCTGGCTGTAACTCGCCTTCGAGGCCGTAGGCGGCGTTGAATAGCCTGTTATTTGCGGATTCAAGTTCCTGCATCCTTGATATGGCTGCTCGGCTCTGAGCCTCCCAATTCCGCCAGCTCAACTCAAGCGTAGAGACCTTAAGTCCCAAACGTAACAAAGGCAAGTCGAGAAAATCCCAAGAGGTCTCAAAGTTGTCCCAGTCGGCTTTAGAGTGAGCAAATGCCGCTTTTGGAATTTCGTCATTGAAGTTTGCTGGTTTCATCGCTGGTAAACGAGCAATATCTCCGCTCGTAAAACTCATCGTCGGATTGAGAAGGCTAAGAATATAATTGGTTGCACTGCTGCACATAAGCGCAAGGAGAAACCAAACTTCATTCTCGTCATTAGGGAAAGCAGACCGGCCAGTATCGTCGAAAACAAATCCACCTGGCGAGAAGCGTGCAGCGAAATTGCTTGAACCAAGTTTTGTCCAAGTCACTCCGCGTTTGAAAAAATAGTCTGTATTTTGTGGACGCGATGCTAGGCGTCCATTCTTGCCAAAAAAGTTACGAATTTCATTCCCATCATTCTCCCAGTTCACTACTGTCTCAGCGTTGCCATACCACTTACGGAATGGGCCACCGCTATTGCAAGGATACCATTTGAAATTTAAGATGCGTGTTTCTGCCGTTGAACTAGCGTGAAATCCTATGCGAGGGTTCGAAACCTCATACCACCAGCGCTGGAATCGATTATTGTCACCAGTAGCCAACCCTGCGCGAGGTTTAGCGAAGTCTGACAACATTATTGCAGCGCCGTAGAGATCACGAACTGCATCTGGTGCCCAGTACGCAAGTGGTGCACCTGGAATAGCAGCTAAATTGTGTGAACGGACCTCATAACGCCAATCCACGCTTGGGTTACGAATTGCTTCAAGAGTCTTCACTGCTTGGACGCTTTCACCATTGAAGGCGGCTAAACGAATGAAAACGGACTTGTTTTGACTTATACCTTTGTAGATAGTGAACGCACAAATAGGGACGTAAGCTGATTCAAAAAAAGAATGATATTCTGGCTGAACGAGGCTCTTAATTGTAAATTCGGTAACAAGGCGACGGCGAAGAGTTTCATAAGATGATAGAAACATCCAAACGAATGGAGACATTATTCCGCTCATCCCTTGCTGAAAAGTCAAGGAACAAATCCTTGATATAAATGCCGCGAAAAGATCAGCTTTATAGTCGCCGTAATTTGTTTCAAGATAGCCCTTCAATGCCCTATTCATCCCAAGACTTCCCATGAATGGCGGATTAGCTACGACGACATGATACCGCTGAGTTAGCATTTCAGAATATTCAAGGGCACGAAGAATCTTTATATGAGCATGTTTAACCTGAGTATTATTCAGGGTCTCCGATGTAAGACGCGACTTCAGTTCTGATATTTCGCCGACTCTCAGTTCCGGCTGAATCAGCGAGCCCAAAGTAGAAGTATTCTCCCGAAATTGGTTAATCTGTCGCAATACCTTTTCAGTGAAAAGATCCCGCATGCCAGGCAGTTCAATATATGCCGCCATCTCCTCCAGCGTAATGACCACATCCTCCAGACAGATCACCTGTGGCTGAATCGGATTACGGAAAGCTGAGCGGGACTTCTCGCGGGCTTTACATGTCAGGGCAAACTGGGCTAACTGCACGGCACGGGGGCAGATATCCAGGCCATAGAGATTATGCTGCAGGATGAGAGCGGGAATCTCGCTGGGTGCGTGCCCTTCCTCTTCATAGATGCGGTAGAGCAGATCAAAGCTGTAGGTGAGCATGTGCCCGGAGCCGCTGGCCGGATCGAGCAGCTTGATCTCCTCCGGGCGGGCGACCGTCAAACAGTCAGTTGGTGGCTGACCATCAGGATCTTCCACATAGTACGGCATGTGTTCCCGCAGACGTGAACCGGGACGGCTATTCAGCCAGAGGCGACCAAGGGAGTTCTCCACCAGATAGCGAACAATCCAGTGCGGAGTAAAAAGCTGGGTAACCGCTGGGATATCTTCACTCGGCACAGCGCTCTTGCGGGCCATGACCTGGTCTTTTTTTTCGGAGATATAGAACTGATACAACCAGCCAATCAATTCCACCTCACTGCAATCCTCCTCGGAGATACCGGTACGAAAACCGTGGGCGATGGAATGCTCCGTCAGCAGGTCATCGGGCAGGAGCAGTTCCGTCTCGTCATCCAGCGCCTCAAACAGGAACGGCATCAGATCATGGTAGAACCGGCAGGTGGCAAGAATCAGATGGCGGTAAACCTCCCCCTGCGGATCAGGTGACGGCAGATGACCATCCAGCAGATCATTGAGACGTTTTGGATCGGTAAAGGGTGCCAACTCTGCCGGAAGTGCGCCGGAACGGGTCAGCTTGAGCAGTTCAGGCTGGGTTTCATCTGCATTCGCCGGGGTAACCACACGGGCACGGAACGGATGCCAACCAGGGTGGGCGTCAATGAAACGAAGCGCCGCCAAACGATTAAACCAGGTATAGGCAACCCGCTCGATCAAGCAGCTTCGGTCAACATTTGCCTGAATACGGAGGTGGGCCACCTGTTCGGCGGCGGCCCGCAGGTCGGCGGTGTCGCCGGTGAGAACAAAATCCAGCTTACGGCCAACCGCTTCAATAAGCTGGCGACGAACCTCGGGGGCAAAGGATTTTAGGGCGGAGAGGTTCATATAATCAACTTTCTCGTAGGTTGTGTTGAACAGGGAGGTTTTTGGGCTCCAAAACAGTTTGCTACCAAACTAATGGAGGTTTTAAACTCCCCCTCCTGTTTTTAAGGAGGGGGGCGGGGGGTGGTTGCTTTTGACTTTTGTTTTTTTATCCATGAATTGCATTAAAGTCAAAGGCGACCACCCCCAACCCCTCCTTAAAAACAGGAGGGGAGCTAAAGTCAAAAACCTGACTGAAAAACCCTGAAACAGCAGAGTCTCTTGCAAAAGTCCAAAAATCTGTCATTCCGGCAGGTTTCTGGCCGGAATCCAGTTTGTAAAACCTGAAAAACTGGAGGTTTTAAACTCCCCCTCCTGTTTTTAAGGAGGGGGGCGGGGGGTGGTTGCTTTTGACTTTTGTTTTTTTATCCATGAATTGCATTAAAGTCAAAAGCGACCACCCCCAACCCCTCCTTAAAAACAGGAGGGGAGCTAAAGTCAAAAACCTACCAAATCTACAAACTTACCCGATTACCCCTCTGCAACTCTAAACTTATGGCCTTGCGCAGTTCGGCCAACCACTGATCAAGTTCTGCCTCTGTGGCAATGTACGGCAGATTTGAGGCGACTTTCACCCCACCCACCGGAATGTAGCGTGGCTCAGGTGATTTCGGTGTTTTCGGTTCTTCACCCGGCTTCGGCGTTTCCGGTGGCGGCGCAGCGAGCCTGGCAGCCAAGGCCAACTGTTCCGGATAATCCTGTGTGGTATAACGGGTCGGACGATCACGGATGGCGGAGACAAAACGGGCAGAGGTGATGGCGTCCCGTGCCTCGGTCAACTTTGCCAGCACCTGGCCTTGAGCGGTGGCGTCAAGAGAGCCAAAAACTTCAATAGCGCGTAACTGGGCTTCCCGCTCATCCAGTGCGGTATGTGCCGCCACACGTTCGGTCCCCAGCATGGCGTCAATCAAGGCACGAACCTTGGCAACTGCCGCCTTGGCGTTGGGGAGGACACTGCCCCTGAAGGGCGCATCAGATGCGGCAAGCTCCCGCAAAGGCTCCAGCTCTGCCGGGGCGATATCACTGAAGTTGGCTTCCTCTTCCCGGTAGAAGGCAATTACCTCGTCATATGTTTTTCGCTGCGGGCCATGCATGAATGCCTTAACCGGGGCGAGCAGGTCATCCTTGGCATCCAGCAGTTCGTCAGAAAAATCTGCCAGATGGTTGAGCAGATAGGTGTAATCCTTATCTGCAACAGCTTTTACTTTGTCTGTCGGCAGCTTGAGCTTTGTAAGGAAGGGGTAGCGGACCGCCTGATCCAGCAGTTCCTGAAGTTTGCCAACCTCTCCAGCCAGCGCCACGGAGGTAATCTGCGCCACGGAACGGGGATCATTTCCTTCATTGACCTTGTCGAAAAAGTCCTGATGAAACCGTTTGAGAGAAGCGACCTTGGCCGGATCAAACTGCTCCTGAAGCCGTACACGGATGCTGCCGTGCTGACGGCTGTTCCGCAGCGACTCCAGCGCCAATCTGCAATCCAGCAGATCCGAGATGCGCAGCTCTATCTTGCCCATGCGGAACAGGCGGGCGATCAGCGTGAGAATCGCCATCGGATACCAGCCGTACGGGCGCTTGCCGAATTGCCGGACGATCTCCTCGACACTGGTGCGCTCGCCGTTGTTCTGGTTGCGCATGATGTAGGTGAGCAGATCCTGCTCCGCCTCCGACAACGGCTGTCCACCGCCGGTCAAGAGATCGTCGGGATCCAGCAGAGTGCTGGTGAGGGTTGTCTCGTTGTAGGCTCCTTTGAGCATGCGGAGGCTCGGATAGGCAAAGGAAATCAGCGACTGGCACCCCTTGGCAAAACGGTTGCGCGGATCCCCTTCGCCGATGTCATTTAACTTGCTGCCGTTCAGGTACATTGGTGCTTTACTCAGCAGATCACTACAGAGACCCTGCAGATTTGTGCGCCGGATACTGTTCTGCAACCCTCTTTCGGCAAGGATGGCACGACGGGTCTCATCTGTATTGAGGCCGGTATTGTTCTGAACGTACTTCTGGGTTTTGAGCAGCAGCCGGGCATCGCCAATCACCCGCAGATCGCTTGGAAGCACCGCCAGCAGTTCGGCCTTGCCGGTGTTCTGGGCAGCCAGCGTCGATAGATCACTGTGGTTTGGGTGGTCAGTGGTTATCAGGTTGACGGCCAGGTCGGCATCACGTCCGGTGAGTTGGTCATCCAGTTTACGGGCGTAGGTATAATCCTGGCCGTTCCCTTCATAGCGGATCTTCGGGTCACGCAGGATGTCGGAAAACAGAATATCGGCCAGCAGCCTGGATAACTGCGAGTCGTCAATCTCGGTATTCTTGATTTCGATTTCGATGTCCTTCTCGGTGTCGGTCAGGAACTCGTAACATTCGCCGTTGCGCTGCAGGTAGGATTGCGCTTCCAGGAACTTGAGGGCTTCACGCACGGATTTTTCGTGGTTCAGGATGTCAATATCGGGCCGGTCGATCAGCAGGATAGCGACGTTGCGCGGCGTGGATTTGAATTCGCGTACCCATTTGAGCAGGAAGAGCGCCTTTAGAATACGGAGCGGTATCGGTTCGTCAAGTTGCCGCCCGGCCTGACGCACCGATGTCTGGATATCTCCCCGCAGTGAAGCTGATATGCCGTCAAACATCAGGTCAAATGTTCCCAGACGCCCCACGTCCTCGTTCCTTAGCTTCTTGGCCACCTCCTGGAATACCGCCAGCATCGAGCGTTCGCCAACAGCGGTATGTTTGCCGGTAAAGGCATCATGGCGTGAAAGCTGTTCTATGGCTCGCTGGAACAGGTCAAACTGATAGGTGGGGAATGGATAGAAGGCGCAGAACTGGTCGCTGCCACGCCAGTTTTTGTACTCCATTGAGCCGTCACCAAAGCGGAACAGTGTCTGAAGATTTTCCTTTTCGGCGTCGTAGATGCGTGTCAAGACTTCAGGTTCATCCTCATGCTTGGCGAGTAGCCGCTTCTGAATAACCTCACGCACGTCGGCGCTGGTGAGGGTCAGTCGTGATTTGAAACGAGCCTCGATCTTGGTAAAGTCCTGCGCTTCCCCGCCCACCAGATCTCCCAGAACACGCTTTAAATCCCCCTGCGAGGTGACAAACACCCATGCCCGGCCCTTGCAGACGGTACTGAGCGTTTCGGCGATAGTCTGCAGGTTCAGCATGAACTTTGAATCCTTACCGATGAACTGACCGACCTCATCCACAAAAAAATTAAGCCGGAAGTGCGGCTCCTGCTGGTCGATATAGCTCTTTACCCGTGCGGCGAACGATTCTATCGATACTTTGTAGCTGTCCCGCATCCGGTCAAATAGTCGCAGCCCCTCGTCATACTCCTTGCCGAAGTGGTCAGCATAGACCTGCGCAAAAGTTTCATTCTCCAGAGTCTCCATCACCGGCAGGTCTTTTTCCCATGTCCGCCCCGTGGCCTTGGCATATCCTTCCTTGAACGGAACCAGTTGTCCTCGTGCATCAAGATCGAACTCGAACTGGGCAATATGTCCCTGCTTGGCGTAGTACCCCTGCAGTTCGTTCAGCACCTTGACGAACACCTCCAGAATTGGTGAACCATGATCGCCACCGATGGCATCAGATTTCTGGTCGATATTAAACAGGATACTGCGTGACGGTATTTTGGACGCCTTCTTGATATCTGCGCTGACTATTTCGTCCTCTATTTTTGGCAGAATAAGATCGGCAGCCAGGGCACCGCTCGGCAACTGATGGTTTTCCAGCACTAAGGATAGCATCTTGAGCAGGTGCGACTTACCCGAACCGAAAAAGCCGGAGATCCAGACACCGTTAGCTCCCGACTCATTCAGATACCTGTCCGCCAGCTCTCCCAGCCCTTTGGATATTTCGGCGGTGACGACGTATTCTTCGACCTCTGTCTGCAGGTGCCGCTCGTCATCGGCCTTGATAACACCTTCTATAAAGCGTTCGACGGGCTTAACGAATAGTTCATGGATTTTCATTGTCATAGTCGGTAATGCTCCAGGTTATAGGCTCGATAATAGGGGCGATACATCGGCGGGTTTGCAACGGCACCGAACAGGCGTAACTGCGATCCGAGGCCATCTTCCTGAGTGTATTGACCAGGGAAGAACATGACGACCGGATGGCGCATCATTGCGGGCTGCAGCGATTCTAAAATGGTGTGGGTGCGGAGAAACGGAAATACCCGCCCAACGCCGGTAAGCAGGGTCAGCTTGATGTTGTCATCGTTTATCTGCTCCACCAGGCGAGGTATGAGGCGTTCCTTCGGATCAGCCAGGTTGTTCAGTGTCTCCAGCAGTTTTTGTTTACTGAGAGATTTTTCCTTTTCAATGATCCGCTCAAGACGACCTTCTTCCTCAAGGTGGCTGATGATCAGTTCAAACAGATCAACAATCGAAAGCGATATACCTTTTGTCCTCAAGCGCGACACAAGACTATCCACCATGCGGCGCAGAGCGTCCTCATCTTGCGGATCGTAGGTGTGTATAAAGATCGGCACCTCACCGGTCAAACCCTTCATGGAAAGGAAGTCGGGGTGACTCAGTATGTTATAGAGATGCTCCAGAGCGTCAGCCATGTATCATTCCTTACAGTGTTGCGATTTCTTTATCAGGCACCAGGAAACCGGTAAGCCACCTGCGGTTGTCGGCCAGAATAGCGGCCTGAACATCAGGAGGGATCAGCGGTCGGCGCAGAGAGTTATCCTTGATGCTTTGTCCCATTATGCCCACCTCACGAAGCATGGTTTTCAACCCGCTATGAATTTTGGCCTGAGTTGCTGGCTGCAGCGCTACAAGCTCCGGATGCAAAACGCACTTGGTATTGAAAAAATTCTCGTAATCCGAGTGCCGGAGCACGGCATCATGATTTTCAAGCTTTGAACGCAGCACATCCTCGGCGAAGTCAAAGATGAAGGCGCTACGCTTCAATACTGAAAGCCATGCTATCGACAAACGACCATCAGCAGGTGCAGTAGCCAGGATCTCAATCTGTCGCGGGGTAAGTGTTTGCAAACGGTGTCGGAATTCAATTTCCATACGGGCAGCACTGGATTGAGAGCGGGTCTGAAGGGCGTTGTTACTGATTACCTTTTCCCTGGTTTGATTCCAGTCACCACAGGCGAGATAAATCTCGGCAACTATGCGAGCCAATTCCGGACGCAGAGAAGCGGCGGTGAAGGTGAGTGAGTAAGGTTTGTGTTCAGAAGGGGTAATCATTCTATAACAATCTCTTTAAGCTTTAAGTGTCGGCTCTGTATTGGGGAATTTATATAATTTTGCCGAGGGTCAAGGTGAGAAACTAAGTGAGCCTGTATAGCAGAAAATATGAGGAAATAAAACCGGAAACCTTCTTCATTAAAACAGTATTTTTGCAGGGTTAAGCTGCTTTGCGCTGGATCTGGATAACCTTGCATTCTGTAGCGGTGATGATGCTGTTCAGCTTGCGTTCCCACGCTTCAAGAGCCTGCTGCTTCTCTTTATCGTAGCCGTGACGGTTGTAGGTTCGGATGAGGCCACATAATTCCCCAGAGTCATAAATCGACGTTGGCCGTCAACCTTGTACTGGTAGAAAAATGACATCGTACCGGATGGGTGTACGCGGATACCAAAGCCAGGCTCTTTTTCAGCCATGTTGTATTACATATGTCGCCAGATCATCTCCAGTTGGCCGTGCTGTAAGGTAGCGGTTTGCCGCGCTCAGTTATCCAGGCAGTTATGTCAGCCAAGGGCTTTTCCGCCTGTAGATCCCGCAACAACATATGATAACCATTCTCATAAAAGGCTTTTTGCGTTGTTGGCGGCATTTTATTGAGCATAAGCAGCGTCGGCTCCTTGGGGATAACCTGATCATGCTGGCCATACTGGATCAGGGTCGGAAGTTGCAGTTTCTCCGCCTGGACTAATGCTTCGTCCATCAGGTTAGTAAGGCCGTACATGGCATCGATGCGGGTAGCCTTTATGACAAGTGGATCACGACCCAATGCCCGCCTCATCTCAATATTGTCAGAGGGGGTGATTTTTAACCCCTTTCCAGTCAACTCCAGCCATGGGACGGTATGAGAGGTGACTGCCAGGAGCCACCTCTGATACCACGGCATCGTTGCCCGCCCCCAGACTGCCGGAGCAACCAGAATGATACCATCGACACTTGGTGGTTTGCCGCCTGTCATCGTAACGATAGTTATCGCTCCTCCCATGCTTTCTCCCAAAACGAAAAGCCGTTGCTCTGGATGCTTATTGTGAACGACCTTTACAAAGGAGGAGAGGTCATTGGTGTATGCTTCGATTCCTGCCCATAGTCCACGCCCCGGAGCGCCACCAAACCCGCGTTGGTCGTAGGCGTAACAGGCGATACCCTGTTGACTCAGGTACTTCCCGGAGGTTGTGAAAGCGTTACTGTAGTCGTTGAAACCATGCAACGCAACGATGACCGCCTTGACCGGTATCTCTTTCGGCAGCCAGGAACGCATCGGTAATAACGCCCCGTCACTCGCGACGAAGTGATCCTTATCAAATCGAGGCTCCGTGACTTGTTTACCGGGTGGACTTACCAGTGGCGAGCAAGCGGAGATGATGTTTAGTATGACTACTATCATCCCTAATATTGTTAATCTGTTGATGCAATACATAATTACCCTTCCAGTGAGTTGAAGAACCATTCCTGTTCTATTTTTGTTGGTTTCGTAAAAAGTCCTTATCACCCTTCGACTGTTCGACAAGCTCACAGCTCAGGGCGAACGGACTTTGGCAATCTAAGTTATTGAAAATCCGTTCGTGCCGAGCTTGTCGAAGCATGAACCAGGGCAACGAATTTACTTTTTACGAGACCAACAAGTTTGTGCAGGTCACGGGCTGTCTAGTGGACTGCGTCCAGAACTCTGCTGCTATTCTTTCCCATGACACACCTCCAGTAATGCGCCTTCGTTGACCATCTTTTGCAGTTGCTCGACTGATAGCCCAAGATATCATTTAGTTGCGATTATGTAGGGAATATGTGCCAAGTCAATTTCCTGCCGGAGCAGGACATCTGATATTAGAGTTTAGATATGCCTGGTAGCGTTTGTTGCAATCGTAAGTGCTGTTTATAAAAATGTATGGACTTGTATTCACGGATTATTTTGGCATGATGCTGTAATGCATCGGTAACATTGCTTTATGAAGCGAGTGGTGATATATACGCCGTGCAGCATCATCTCCGCCATAACAAAGTCGCCTAAACAGCGGGTTTATAGATAAAACAGCCATTTATGACCTAGAACTGACATCTGGTTTAACTATCTGATTTTTAAGCGTGATTTGGTGGCAGCTCAGGAAATTTACTAACCATAACAGTGAGTTAGCCAACAAGCTTTAACAGGAAAAGGGGACAACATCATGAAATCGATCCGTATAATCCTCATTATCTCCCTCATGCTTCTTAACGCTGCTGTATCAATAGCGGCAGATTCATTTGTCATAGGCGTCGCGCCGCATACAAGCGCTCGGGTCATCATTGAAATGTACCAGCCACTCCGTCTCTATTTGGAAAAAGCACTCGGTAAATCGGTGGAGATAGTTACGGCTCCGGACTTTGACACCTTCGCCAGAAGGGGCATTGCGAAGGAGTTTGATCTTGCTGTCACCACCGGGCATCAGGCTCGACTCTTCCAGACAGATGCAGAGTATATCCCGATGCTGACATACAAAGCCGACTTTAAATCGGTGGCACTTGTTGCCGCCAAGGGTGCTATCCAGAAACCATCTGATCTGGCAGGAAAAGATGTTCTCGGGCTTAGTCCAGCCTCGCTGGTCACCCTCTGGGGACAACACTGGCTGGCGGACAATAAGATAAATGCCAATCCGATGAAATATGTCAGCGCTTCCGACAGCGTAGCCCAGTTGGTAGCCTCCGGAGATGCCGCCGCAGGTTTCACCTCTCTGGCAAACTACCAGAAACTGAGTGCTGAAATCCGCTCACAGTTGCGGATTCTGGCCGAAAGTAAATCGATGGTGGGGCGGGTATATCTGCTTAACAAACGTCACACGGCTATTCAGAAGAAGGTCGATGCCGCTTTGTGGGGGTTTGCGGCAACACCTGAAGCCAAAAAATATTTTGATACCAACAAGCTGGAAGGGTACCGAAAGCTGCACCCGAATGAGCTGAAGGATATGGAGAGATACGCTGCCGAAGTAAGGAAGGCTCTGAACAAAAGCGGAAAATGAGAATACTTTCTCGCAGGCATTCTATCTGCGAAAATCAGACTGCATACTTTTTGAGAATAAGGGGAACCTGACATGAGGAAAAGAAAGGGCATTATCCTTGCCGGCGGTGCTGGCACCAGGCTTCACCCGGCAACACTTGCCGTGTCAAAGCAGTTACTGCCGGTCTTTGACAAGCCGATGATTTATTACCCGCTTTCCACGCTCATGCTGGCGGGAATACGGGACATTCTGATTATTTCAACTCCGCAGGATACGCCACGCTTTGAACAGCTCTTTGGTGATGGAAGTAAATGGGGGCTTAGCTTGCAGTATGCGGTACAGCCTTCCCCCGATGGTCTGGCTCAGGCTTTCATAATCGGCGAGACCTTTCTGGAGGGTGCTCCATCCGCTCTTGTTCTAGGTGACAACATTTTTTATGGCCATGATTTTCACAGCCTGCTTAAAAATGCTGTAAAAAGGGCGCACGGTTCTTCAGTTTTTGCCTACCATGTGCAGGATCCGGAGCGATATGGCGTTGTTGAATTTGATGCAGCCGGAACAGCGATCAGTCTTGAAGAAAAACCTTTAAAACCAAAATCAAATTTTGCCGTTACCGGTCTCTATTTTTATGATGAGACCGTTGTTGATCGTGCAAAAGCTCTAGCCCCATCGCCTCGCGGCGAACTGGAGATAACAGATTTAAACCGCCTTTACCTTCTGGATGGCAAGCTTTCTGTCGAGATAATGGGGCGTGGTTACGCCTGGCTGGATACCGGCACCCACGAAAGTCTGCTGGAGGCGGGGCAGTTCATTGCGACACTGGAAAAGCGGCAGGGGCTTAAAGTCGCCTGCCCGGAGGAGATCGCCTGGCGTCACGGCTGGATTGACGACGAAAGATTGCTGGAGCTTGCCAGGCCACTTCTGAAGAACGGCTATGGGGTATATCTGAATGGTCTGCTTTTGCAAAAGGCGTAATTGTTAACTGTTACTTCGCCCACCTGGAAAGTATTTCTGCAACGTCCCCAAAATTCAGCGGCTTGGAGAGATAATCGTTCATACCCGCCTTAATGCATGTTTCACGGTCACCCGGCATAGCCTTAGCCGTCATGGCGACAATCGGAATAGCGTGGTTCAGCACCTTTGATGCCGGATCACGGATCAGAGTGGTCGCCTCATAGCCATTCATTTCCGGCATCATGCAATCCATAAGCACGAGATTATATGGTGTAACCTCCAGCGCAGAGAGTACCTCACGGCCATTTTCCACCACATCAGACGTATATCCCAGTTTTTTCAGCATCGCCTGGGCAACCTTCTGGTTGATGCTGTTATCATCGGCCAGCAGGATGTGTGATGCAGGTGGTACAGGTTGTTTTTTAAGGGTAACGTCCTGTGCCGCTCCGGCTGAAGTCATAAATCCCTTCGATCTTTGCTTTTCAAATCTGGCGGTAAACCAGAAAGTAGAGCCTTTCCCAACTTCGCTCTCCACTCCGATTTCGCCCCCCATCAACTTAACAAGTTGGCTGCAGATGGCAAGCCCTAATCCGCTTCCACCATATTTGCGGGTATTTGAGCTGTCAACCTGGGTAAAGGGGGCAAATATGTCTGTCAGTCTTGGCTTTGGTATCCCGATACCGGTGTCCTGAACCTTAAATAAAATATTCACACCGTTATCATGTCCGGAGTGCATTGACGCGTGCAGGTTTATTCCACCGGCGTGGGTGAACTTGAGACCGTTATCGAGCAGGTTGTTGATAACTTGAGTCAAACGGTGCGGATCACCTTTCAGATTGACAGGAACATCAGGGTCTATATGGCAGGAGAGCGTCAGTCCGCTCTTTTTGGCTTGCATGAGGAACAGCGAGACAGTCTCTTCCAGCGCTACCCGCAGATCAAAGTTAACATCATCAATGTACAGCCGTCTGGCTTCTATTCTCGAAAAGTCTAGAATATCGTTAAGCAGTTTCTGCAGATCTTTACTGCATCTACTGACTACCAGAGCATATTCACGCTGTTCGTCGGACAGTTCTGTTTCGAGAAGCAGATCCGTCATACCGATTACGCCGTTCATAGGGGTTCTGATTTCATGACTAATGGTGGCAAGGAATTCGCTCTTGGCCCGGTTGGCTGCCTGGGCGTCATCCTTTGCCAGTTCAGCAGCATCCTTTGCCGCTTCAGCATCTTCACTGGCTTTCACCAGATCATACAAAAGTTTCTCTTTTGTCAGCATCCCCGCATTTATACGACGCCCGGAAACCGTAATGCCGATGACTCCCAACAACCAGATACCAGCGAGACCGGCAACAATTCTGGACATCTCTTTATAAAAGCGTTCTTTATGGGGAGTCCATGGAATCGAGATACTCAGGCCGCCGCGTACATCCCCTGTTTTATAACCTTGATGTGAATGGCATTTGAGGCAACCGGTTTCCGTATTCAAAGGTTTCATCAGGCGCATAAACGGATTTCCATCCAGAGATTCGATTGAATAATGCTCCTTCACTCCATTTTCAAATGACAGCAACGCTCTCTTTTCCCATTCATCAGGTGCATTCATCTCACGAATAGGTTTCAAGCTGGTTATATGACCGCGCGCACCGGATTGAGTGGCACCTAACTCATGAATTTGACGTGTCATATATGCCGGATTTATCAGGGTAATTACTTTTCCGGAAGGGAGCGTTATATCCCGGTCAGGGATATGGGCAAGATAAGGGTTGGGGGGTGTTTCGGGGGTTACCGGAACATAAACTCCGCCATGTATGCTTGCCCAGCGACGGAAGATGATGTCCTTGTCAAAAATATTCTGGGCGACAGATCTGGCAACGGTGTACTCCGTCTCCCAGTATTCTTTTGCCTCCCATCCGGCAAAACCGGCAATCAGCAATGTCCAGAGCAGTATCAGTAACACAATCGGCACCCTGGCCAAATGCCCAGGCGCTTTGCCCCCTGCTGATTCAGTTGGTTTGTCCGGGTTCATTTTAACCTCAATGACAGTTTTGTCGTGACAGGGTAGAAAGCAGATTGTTTTTATGTTTCAGAATCACAGCGGTGATAGTCGTCGTCGAAGCGAATTATATCATCTTCGCCAAGATACTCGCCATTCTGGACTTCAATGATAACCAATGGAATTTTGCCTGGGTTTTCCAGTCGATGAGGGGAGCCGATCGGAATATAGGTGGACTCATTCACGTTTATCTGAAACAGCTTGTCGCCACAGGTAATCATGGCTGTACCTGAAACCACGATCCAGTGTTCACTGCGATGATGATGCTTCTGAAGAGAGAGGCGCTGCCCCGGCAGCACCTCAATCCGCTTTATCTTGTAGTTGCTCTTTTCATCCAGCACCGTATAGGCACCCCAAGGACGTTCTCCCCGCTCCATATCAGTTACCCCCTCGATTTACGCAAAAACCGGTGCGATCCGTTTATCTGTTCTCGTGAATACCAAAAATCGAATGTTTTTTCAAGTTTCATGATGCGTTACTTCAACCTGAGACTAAACAGGAGCTACAGCAAGATCCGCCGCCGTATCATCTCCAAGCCCTCCGAACTGTTCATGGATGTCACCGGCACGGCTCATCACGGAACGCAAATTGGGGAGAATATTGCGGGCACCCAGCAGGCGCGGGAGTTTTGACGTGTAAATAAGTCTTTTCGGCTGTCCTCGCACGCCGCAGAGCAGCAGGATTCGACCGGAGGCGTGAAGCTGCTGGTAGAACTGCTCGATGGCGTAGAGACCGGTGGCATCGATGGCGGTCATGTAGCGCATACGCAGAACCACTATAGTCTGCAGCCCTTCAACATTATACGCTATCTGTTTAAGTTTTTCGGCGGCACCGAACAGGAGCGGCCCCTGGATGTGAAACACGCTTACATAGCTTGGGATAGGGTGATCCTGGGTAAAATGATTTTTGGCATCGCCTATTGTTTCAGCAGTTAAAGGAGCAACAACGGTGGTGCGCGATACCTGATAGATATAGAGAAGCGCCGCCAGCATCATCCCGACCTCTACCGCGATCGTTAAATCAGCCACAACCGTCAGCACAAAGGTGATCAACCAGACGGAGATTTCATTCCGATTAAGACGCAGCACCATCGGAATCTCGTGCCACTCCCCCATGTTGTAGGCAACCACAAAAAGTACTGCGGCCAGCGTTCCAAGCGGGATATATTTTGCCAGCGGCGCAGCAAACAGCAGGATTGAGAGGAGTGTCAGCGCGTGAATCATGCCGGAAAAGGGTGATCGTGCGCCGGCACGGATGTTGGTTGCGGTGCGGGCTATCGCCCCGGTGACCGGAATGCCGCCGAAGAGCGGAACAACAAGATTTGCCACCCCCTGCGCAACAAGTTCTACATTCGAGTTATGCCGATCGCCACTCATTGAATCGGCCACAACCGCCGAGAGGAGGCTTTCAAGAGCCGCCAGCAGCGCAACGGTGAGAGCGGCCGGCAGCAGCGGCATAATAAGAGATGCGTGGAATTCCGGAATCTGTAGCTGAGGCAGACCGGTTGGAATGCCGCCAAACCTGCTCCCTATGGTCTCCACAGGAATCCCGAAAATGCCGACGCAGGCCGTGGCACCTAGCAGCGCGATGATCGATCCCGGAATCCGTTTGGTGACCCTGGGCCAGAAAATAATCGTGCCGAGAGAAACAAGAGCCAGCAGCACCGTGATAAAATCGGTCGAAGTTATATGCAGAGCGATATAGTGCATCCTCTCAAGAAATTCGCTCGGCACCTTGTCGGCACTCTTTATTCCGAGAAAATCCTTGATCTGGGTCGAGGCGATCAGCACGGCGATACCGTTGGTAAAACCTATTACAACAGGGCGGGGGATGAACTTTACCGCATTCCCCAGGCCGGTAAATCCGAGGAACAACAGGATGACCCCAGCCATCATTGTTACCATCAAGAGGCCGGAGAGACCATGCTTTGCTGTGA
>Ga0194060_10000331_pt1 | contig 34535 bp, 26 predicted proteins | sample SepL225m_MetaG_FD_163427 | JGI IMG/M metagenome (GOLD analysis project Ga0194060, IMG submission 163427) | Anoxic zone freshwater microbial communities from boreal shield lake in IISD Experimental Lakes Area, Ontario, Canada - Sep2016-L222-5m | ecosystem: Environmental > Aquatic > Freshwater >...
TTTCGGTATGCTGTCCGATCTGGCGCTGATTCAGAAGTGACAGCTTGTTTTCATGAATGAACTCCAGCGGATCCTCAAAGGTCAGGATATGCTCCTTCCGGGTTGAGTTTATCAGGTCGATCATGCCGGCGAGAGTCGTTGATTTGCCCGATCCGGTCGGCCCGGTCACGAGTACCAGCCCTTTTTTGAAACCGGTCATGCGGCGAACCCCTTCCGGCAGCCCAAGCTCATCCGCGGAGAGAATTTTGGCGGGGATGATACGGAAAACAGCGGCAATACCACGGTACTGCATCATGATGTTGCCCCGGAAACGTGCCAGTCCCGCGACTTCATAGGCAAAATCGAGATCCTTGGTCTCCTCAAATTGAGCCTTTTGCTTTTCGCTGAGAATTTCGAATAGAATCGTTTTCAGTTCGTCATGCCCCAGTGTCTTGAAGTTAAGGCGTACCATCTCGCCATGCTGACGGAAGATGGGTGGATTGCCGGTGGAAAGGTGCAGGTCGGATGCCCCCTGCTCATTCATCATGTTAAAGAGTGCGTCTATGCGTGCCATGAGATTCCTCCCTCTCGTAACTAAAGAACAACTGAGGCGATATATTCTTCAGGTGAAACGTCTCCCGCCATCAGGAGTCGCAGACCCTCTTTGTCAAGCCCGTGGTAACCGGTCGTTTCGAGGTGGTTTTCCAGATCGGTGACGTCGTTTGTCTGTCCAAAAATCAGAAGAAATTCATCGTTAAAAACAATGGTGTCGGTTAGAAATAGTCTGGCGCTAAAGCCGCTGTGGCCGCAGGCATCGCATCCAGCCGTGCGGTAAAACGATACGGGACCGGCAGACAGGTTCATCACAGCAAGCTCCTCGGCCGGGGGAATGCACTCTCTCCGGCACTCCTGACAGAGGAGCTGAATCCCCTTGAACGAGACGAGGCCATTGACGAACACCGGAAGAAAGAAACTCTGCTGTTTATACATCAACAGTTGGCGCAGGACGTTACGGGTGCCGCGGATTTCCAGCCCGGCCAGAACCAGTTTGCCGCGCATGGCTGCACGGCAGGCGGCTGTAAACGGCGTGCCTTCGGTGGCATCCTCAATAACAAGTATGTCTGGGGCATGATCCAAGGCTCGCATGATCGCTGTAGCACGTTCGGTCTCATCTCGTGGAAGAAGAATGCGCGGGAAGCACTTGCTCAGTCTACCTGGCCCCTCCCCGAGAATGATGACGTTTTTGCCGTCGGTATTAATCTCCTCCAGCATAAGATCGATAAAGCGATTGCGTTCCTGGACATCTCTCGAAGCAAAGAATGTAATGCCCTGCTGCTTGCGGGAGAGCCGGATAAAATCAGCTTCCAACTGCTCCGGAAGATGAAGATCTGTGAGCCGTTTTGGAACGGTGGACGCAACAGAGGGGTATATGGTGATGTACTCGCCACCACAGGCGGCCATGGTAGAAACCTGGAAATTGATGGTATGAGAGCGGTAGTTGAACGTCATATGTCCGCTCGAATTTGATCTGTCGTCAACAGATGTGCCGATGCTATTAAGGATCTTACTAGTGAGGTTCTGAAAATAGGTGCCGGCCAAAGTTCCGATTGGTCTTGAAATACCACTTCGTCTGCCGCTGACGGTTACGAATTTTCCCATTGGCTGGAGGGAGAGTGATGAAAGCCGATTCTGCAGAATAAAAATCAGCAGGTAGTCGAGCAGCTTTGTGCCGCTTACATCGCTGTTAATCACCTCAAGAGATTTTTCTGAAAAGGCTCTCGATTCAAATCCCATCTGCTCATTTTCGTTACTTCCATAGCAGGCAGCGATCATCTCCCGAATTTCACGAACCAGAGCCACTGAAATATTGACCTGGCAGCCTGTCTGTTGTTCGATAGCTTCGATTGCCTCTCTGTTCAGCGGATCTGAAATGGCAATGCTCAGCTCGTTTCCTGCTTTAATGAGCGGGATCAGGTTGAATTTTCTCGCCGTTGCCGCCTGAACCAGTCGCACCGCATCATGATCGATCATATCGACTTTGAGGCGAATGTAGGGGATATCCAGCTGATTGGAAAGCGCCCAGTCAATATCCTCCTGTGTGACAATACCCAGGTTGATCAGAGCCTCGCCGAAACGTACGCCACAGCGCTTCTGCTCCTCCATGGCCGCAGCGATATCATTTTCATCGATTATGTTACAGGCAGAGAGTATTGCCCCCATGGATGCTTTTTTCATACTCTGCGACATGGCCGACCTCCATTATTTACTACGGTAGTAAAGATTCTATTCATTGCGGTCACTTAAGTTTTCAAAACGGGTATGCTCGCCGAAGAAAGCCAGGCTGACTGTGCCGATGGCACCGTTACGCTGTTTGCCGATAATCAGTTCAGCAGTCCGTTCATGCCCCTGGGTGCAGGAACCGTCGCGCTTGCGGCACTGTTCGCAGTACACCGCTTCGCGGTATACAAACATGATCACGTCGGCATCCTGCTCGATGGCTCCAGATTCACGCAGGTCACTCATCATCGGGCGTTTGTCGGCGCGTTTTTCAAGCTCACGGTTGAGCTGAGAGAGGGCTACTACCGGCACACCCAACTCTTTTGACAGCGCCTTCAGAGCTTGGGAAATCTCTGAAATCTCCTGTTGCCGAGACTCGAATTTGCTCCCCCCCTTCATCAACTGCAGATAATCGATAATGATAAGCCCGATATCGTGTTCACTCTTCAAACGTCGTGCCTTGGAGCGGAGTTCCAGAACGCTGATGGCAGGAGAATCATCGATAAAAATCTTGGCATCATGGAGTACTCCTGCCGCTCTCGTCAGTCGGGGCCAGTCGGTATCAAGAAAGTGGCCGGTGCGCATCCGGCTCAGGTCAACACGGGCGATAGAGGCCAGAAAACGCATAACCAGATCTTCCTTGCTCATCTCAAGTGAGAAGATGACGGCTGTAGTCTTCTTTTTACTCTCGGCGCTGGCGTGCTGGGCAATATTAAGAGCAAGGGTCGTTTTCCCCATTGATGGTCGGGCCGCGATGATGATAAGGTTTCCCGGCTGAAACCCGGCGGTAAGCTTGTCCAGTTCGAGATAGCCGGTCGGCACTCCGGTAATATGCTCTTTCTTGTCATGGAGCGATTTAAGCAGTTTAAAGGCTTCCTTGATAAGCGGCTGAATCGGCACATACTGCGGACGCAGCTTGTTTTCGCCGATTCCGTAAAGATCTTTCTGAGCCTTGTCGAGCAGTTCATTGACATCAGTCTGATCCTCGTAGCTGCGAGTTACGATCCCGGTGGCGATGGTGATCAGTTTGCGGTTGACCGACTTCTCTTTGACGATCCTGCAGTAGTAGGTGATGTTGGCCGCAGTCGGAACATAATCGACCAGCATCAGCAGATAAGCCGCCCCGCCGACTTCATCAAGTTCCCCCTTTTTCTTCAGAGTTTCCGTCAGAGTCACCAGGTCGCACGGTTCCCGCCTGTCGGATAGCTGCATCATGGCGATAAAAATCTTGCGATGCACCTCGCGGTAGAAATCTTCCGGAACGATGCTTTCCAGCACCCGGTTGATGGCGTCATTGTCGATCAGAATACCGCCAAGAATCGACATTTCGGCGTCGAGATTCTGCGGGGGGAGTTTTGGGTCAGTCATATCTTTGATTCCTTGTGCTTGTACGGCGTAATATTAAGGTTCACCCAAAGGACATGGCTTTGACCTGCCTGTTTTTGGCAGCTTGTAAGTGGCATCTTCATCATCCTTTACTTTTATAACATGCGTGGTATATTGGGCCATGGCTTATCGTCTTTCATACTACAATAAACGGGAACTCATATATAGCGATCACTCGACAGAAGGAGGTAATTAGTCATGGGTTATAAACCAGTTTCGTATGATCCCAAGAAAAAATTGGAAGTCGATCTACAGGATCCAAATTTCAAAAAAGCATGGGAAGCATTGGATGACGAATTTGCTACTCTGGATGCTCTGCTTATAGCGCGTCGGCAGGCTGGGATGACCCAGGAGCAAGTGGCGGCCAAAATGGGTGTTTCTCAGCCATCATTGGCAAGAGTAGAAGCATCACTCGGTTCTCACCGTCACTCTCCGTCTCTTGAGATGCTTCGCAAGTACGCTGCCGCTGTAAACTGCAAGCTGGAGATTAAGTTGATATCTCTGCATTCGTAATGGGTCAGATCGCAACCACATACATTTAAAAATATTGAATAGAGTTGAGACTTGACCCTTACTGTACTCTTTGCTCAAAATCATCACCGCTATCGAGACAAGCCTTTTCATATTTTCTGTTCAACGGGCATGGTTTTGACCCGCCAGTTTTTGGGCGGGTCGTAAGCCTTGTTGGAATCGTGTTTTTCAGCTGGTTACGCCTCGGAATTTTTCATTAGCAACATAGCAAGTAGCGTCCTCCCAGCGGGTTCCTTATCGCCTCAAAGAGGCACCATCCAGATATAGTGTGTCTGCGCTCAGATCAACCTCATTAAACCATTCCACAAAGTAGCCGCAGTTGCGTATTGTCTTGAATGTATTGAGATCCCGCAGGGGTTCGAACGCTTCGCAGTCAAGTAATGGCTTTACATCAAATCTGCGTTCGGCGCCGTCATCAAAAGTAACATCAATCGTCCAATCATTATTTGCATGAATAGTATTGATATTTCTCATTATTCCAGTCCTTTTATTTTGAAAACTTTTGCGCCCTCAACTGCAAGCTGCCAGTCAGCAAGCAGGTCGTCGCGGTGAATCTCAATCCATGCTTCAACCAGTTTCCGCTTCGGATTTGGTAACGAACCGTCTAGAATGATGCCGTCCATAATTGCAAATACAGCAACTTCGCCTTGGTATTCTGCGTGGATATGAGGAAGGTTATGTTGCTTGTTGTCCCGGTAAAACATTCTGATGATGATACCGAAGAACATCGAGATAGTTGGCATGTAAATTCTCCTTACTGAAAAGTACGTTGCTATTTTGAATCTAAGTGTCGACATAAGACTGAACGACTTTTTTTATGAACCGCCACGCATTTTTTGCTCAATAGATCGAAGTGTGTTCTGAATTTCTCTTTCCTTCAGCTCGGGATCTATGTCTTGGATGTATTCTATGGCTGAAAAGTCATCGCCGCGTTTTCTGTTTTGTGGCGGTTCAAGTGCTTCAATGAGAAGTGCTTCCAGAGTTGATACCAGGGCCGCAAGCGAGGTATTGAGCTGGGTTTCGCGGAGACTGCCATCTTGGGTTACGTCAAGTAAGCCAAACCATGAGAAGCGATTCCAGCGACTACCCAGGCGATCAACAGTGTGCTCAAAAAGTCGTTTGCCTAGGGGTCGGTCAATGCAGCGCCCGACATACACTACCGTGTGGTGGTCGTAAAGAATGTAAATGCCTTTCTGTTTGCCAAAATCTACCGGTTTGGAGAGCGCCTGTTGCTTTCCATACATTTTAGGATCGTTGCGCCACACAACAAGATCACGCTGCCAATACATCCCGAAGGAATGAATGATTGAGTCAGATGATTCCACTTCCAATTCAGAAAGGGCTTCTAATTTATTTTTCTTGGAAATTGAAGTTGGTGCTGGAATGCTTGCTTTTGCCGGTGCATTCTTGAGTGAAAATATACCTTTGCCAACACGCAAAAATGGCGACTTCTCGCCATCATGTTTTATCGAGGATGTCAATTGTGCGCTTACTGTTGCCGCAGGAGTTGCACCGTCAGTTTCGTAATAACCGCGGGATAAGATTTGTTCGGAAATTTCTGTGTAGTGCATCGGAGCCACGGACTCTGCGAGCACTTTCTTAATGGCTTCTTTCCACGATTTCTCCACCTCTTCCTCCTTAAAATTCAACTTGTTATTGACCGGCCAGAAAAAGCTCCTTATATGGGCTCCCGGTTACCTACATAAGGTATTTGTTGCCTATATAGGGAAACCAATTAGTTCCTTATATAAGTCGCTTTTGACGGTTTATTACTCATCACATAGGCTCCTAATATTGGCAACTTGTTGCCTTTTCATCTGTTCCACCCAGCCCATCTTCCAACAACCGAGAAGCTTCCAGCACTTCACGCCATTCATGCAGTTTCTGCTGCAAAAGCTGCTTTGAAATCATCTTGGTTTCGTATTCGGCAACCAAGGCGGGAGATAGATGGCGGCTCAGTGCATACTCGACAACCTCATCATCCTTGCGACGACAGAGTAATACGCCGATGCTGGGGTTTTCGTGTGGACGCTTGCGGTCACGATCGAGAGATTCCAGATAAAAGGAAAGCTGCCCCAAGTGAGACGGTTCGAACTGGCCGGTTTTCAGTTCAAAGGCTACCAGACATTGCAGGTCGCGATGATAAAAGAGAAGATCAAGTTCAAAATCACGGTTTCCAACCTGAATCCGGACTTTTTCGCCGACAAAAGCAAAACCGTCTCCCAATTCAAGCAGAAATTTGCGGAGGTTCTGGAGCAGAGCGACCTGAAGATCAGCCTCAAGATGTGGTTCAGGGAGATTGAGAAAGTCCAGTAAATAACTGTCCTTGAAGGTTCCGGTAACATCAGGATCTAAAACTCGCACCGGTGGTGCGAGTTTTAGATCCGCCAGTACTGTTCGCTCAAAAGAGCTGCGTTGTATTTCATTTTCAAGCTGACGTGTTGACCAACCTGCGCGTATTGCAGATGCTGCATAATAATAACGCTCGTCTGAGGTTTTGCATTGCGCCAGTAAAATACAATGGTGGGTCCAGGACAAAACTCTCGGCAGCGCCGAGAGTTTTTCATCAGCGGAGTAAGCATCATAAAACTGTTTCATCCTCCAGAGGTTTTGCGCTGAAAAGCCCTTTATATCCGGAGCGCTCGTCAACAACCAATCAGCCAGATGAAGAACAACGCCCTTTCCCCAGCCAGACTCAGTAACCTTGCGCGACAGATAGCCGCCAACAGCCCAGTAGGTTTCCACAAGTGCGACATTTGCGGCATGAAAAGCGCGTGAACGTCCATTCTTGATAATAGCAAGAACTTCCGGAAATTCTGAAATATGCGGCTTGATCCGTTTTGTCATATACCCTTTGAAACCTTCTCCCGCCGCACCAAATCCCCTGCTTCAACAGCAAATGGCACTTTCAAAAGTATCCGCGAATTTGGGTTGGCAACATCCGCTGGAATCGCTACTCCACGCTCGGAAATGATTGAAAAATGTTGCAAGGTCAGCGTATCGCTCCGCATCCCCGGCCCGATACATTCGATCAGGTCACCAGACTTGATCCGGTTGCGTACATCGATCAGTAGCGTTCCGTCACCCCGCACCTCATCGACAATGCCGATAAAATCGTGGCTGCGGATGTAGGCTGAATCGTACTCCTGGCCGACGGTGCGCGGCTGGCCGAAGAGAAAACCGGTTGTGTAGCCGCGATGGCTCAATTTGGCCAGTTCACCCAGCCATTCGGGGCGGCAGTTCCATCCATCCGGGTTGTCCAGAAATTCATCAAGTGCCTGGCGATAGATCCGCAGCACCGATGCTACATAGTTGATCCCTTTCATGCGCCCTTCGATCTTGAGCGCGTGCACACCGCTTGCGACCAGAGCCGGAATATGCTCCAGCAGGCAGAGGTCGCGCGAGTTGAAGATGAAGGTGCCGTTTTCGTCCTCTTCTACCGGGAAATATTCGCCAGGCCTGGATTCCTCCACCAGATGATAACTCCAACGGCAGGGGTGGGTGCATTCCCCCTGGTTGGCATCTCGTCCGGTCAGCATGCTGGAAATGAGGCAGCGCCCCGAGTAGGAGATGCAGAGCGCTCCATGTACAAAGGCCTCGAATTCCATGCCCGGAACGTTGCGCACCGTATCACGGATATTGTCGAGAGTCATTTCGCGGGCCAGGTTGATCCTGCAGATTCCCTGCTGTTGCCAGAAACGGGCAGAGCGCCAGTTGATGGTGTTTGCCTGGGTCGATAGGTGCAGTTCACGTTCTGGAGAAATTTGCCGCACAACATCAATCACCCCCGGATCGGCGACGATATACGCATCGAAGGGGAGTGAAGCAACTTGAATCAGGTACTCCTCCAACTCTGGAAGAGAGTCGTTGCGGGGGTAGCTATTGACAGTCAGATAAGCTTTTATGCTTCTGGCATGGCAGAAGTCGAGCGCTGCACTCATTTCATCAAGCGAAAAGTTGTCGGCCTTATTACGCAGGCCGAAGGCCTGCCCGCCAAGATATACGGCATCAGCACCGTAATGGATCGCTATTTTCAGTTTTTCCATGTTGCCGGCCGGGGCGAGCAGTTCGGGTTTCAGCATAGAAGTGGTTCCACTGTTTTTGAACATTTTTGGCATCGATTAATTCACCGGGGTTGGATGCTAGCATAATCGGTCAACCAATAAAACCGAAAAGGCAGCTTTCACTTGACAAAGAGAGCTATATCGCTTTAATTATGAAAAACGTAAGTTAAATGGGGATATTATGACGCCACTCAACCGACTGCTGCCATTTTTTTGTGTATCACTTTTCTTTTCAGGATGCGCCGCCAATGACCTTGTTATAAAACGTCAGGCAGAGTCCGAAGCAAAAATAGAATTCTTGATTCAGTCATCAAAAAAGGCGGAACAGCGTCATAATGAACTTGCCACTGTGCAGCAGGATCAGGAAGCGCGGCTCCAGTCACTTTCTGCCGAAATAAAGACGTTGAGAGGTGAAAATCGCGAACTGCGGAAATCTGGCGATGAACTTAAGGTACGGATAGAGAGGCTCAACAAGCAGTCACAGACCCCCAAGGTCGAAATTGTCAACCAACCGTCGCCAGCCACTGCGACCAGGGATTCCGATCCACCGGTGGAATACCTGAAAGCATTCGGCCTTTATAGCGCCAACAATTTTCTGCCGGCGATAGCATCATTTGAATCATTTTTAAAAAACAATCCCCAAAGTGACTATGCAGCCAACGCACTCTACTGGATAGGCGAGTGTCACTACAGCCTTTCAGACCTGTCAAGCGCAAAAACAGCTTTTATGAAGGTGGCCGACGGTTATCCGAACAGCACAAAGGCACCTGACGCGCTGTTAAAGCTGGGTTATACTTTTGCAGCTCTGAGGGAAAAGGAAAAAGCTGCGGCGCTTTTTGAAAAAATCATCACCTCATATCCAAGCAGCACAGCCGCGATAAAAGCTCGTGAACGCCTGAACGCCCACTGAGCTGAGCCTCCCCCGTTTCGATAGAGCTTTAAGGAGAGTTCCATGAAAATGATATTACTGATGATGTTGTTTTTGGTAATGCCGTCTGTTGCCTCTGCAGCCGGGCAGCAAGAGCCGACCATATATGTGATAAAACAGGGCGACACGCTATGGGGGCTCTCCGAGCGTTTTATTAAAGATCCGAGCTACTGGCCAAATATGTGGTCAAATAATGGTCAGATCACAAATCCGCATTTTATTTATCCGGGTCAGAAAGTTCGCGTTTTTCCGGACAGGCTTGAATTTATTAATGCAGAGGCAGCACCAGCTGTGCAAAAAAGCGTCTCTGCTAAAACAGCTGTGTCAGCTGAAACGGTTCAGGATGTTGCCGCCGAAAAAACTTATACAATCTATGGTTCTGAAGGTTTCCTTGCTGAGAAAAATTTCAGACCCTTCGGCACGGTGGTTGGAGCGCAGCACGATCGTATAGTGACAGGTGTCGATGATATTGTGTACACCGATATCGGCGCAGAGCTAAATGCCAAAGGTGGTGACAAGTTTGCCATTTTTCGCAAGGATATTGCTGTTAAACACCCTCTGAACAATGAAGAAATGGGCTTTAAGCTGATTCCACTCGGGGCACTGCAGTTGACAGATGTAGAGAAAAAATCTTCTCGCGCCATTATTACAAAGTCCTTCAAGGAAATAAGTCCGGGAGCCTACCTGCAACCGTACAAAGAGAGCCTTCGCAGGGAGATCTCGTTGAAAAGTACGAGCATCGATCTTAAAGGTTATATCATCGAGAGCCTTAGCGGAATAAGTATCATTGCAGCCGGAGATATAGTCTATATTGACTTGGGTTCAAGCCAGGGGGCTGCAGTCGGCAATATGCTCTATGTTGTCAGGGATATGATAATCGACCAACGCTATGTTGAAGGGCGCATAGACAAACTGCCGCAGGAAGTGTTGGGGGCGCTGGTTATTCTTGACACCGGCAAAAAAACATCCACCGCTTTGGTTGTCAAAAGCATTGATACTATCTACAAAGGTGACCGCATTGTCAGCCAGACAAAATAACCGGACAGATATACTGCGATCAAGACCGGCTTTGTTCCGGTCTTTTTTATGAGTGACGGGTGTTACGTGGATAATTATTACTGGATAGGTTTAAAAGCGGTTCCCGGAATAGGAAACGTAGCGTTCCGTCGGCTTCTGGAACGCTTTGACTCCCCGGAAAAGGCGCTGAAAGCTTCTCCTTCCGCTCTCTTAGGCCTTCGTGGTATTACCCCCGGTGTTGTCGAGGCCATACAGGATGGCGCATGGCGCCGCTTTGCCGAGGATGAATGCCGCAGAGTCGAGGCCAGTGCAGCGCGGTTGGTCACATACCTTTCACATGAATACCCCAAATCCCTTTTTGAAATTCCGGATCCGCCCCCTTTTTTGTATGTGAAAGGTGAACTCCGTTCCCATGAACTTTCCATTGCCATTGTCGGTTCGCGCCGGGCGACATCATACGGTTTGCTGACCACCGGAAAACTGTCTGAGGCGCTTGCCAGTCACGGTGTCTGTATCATTTCAGGTATGGCGCGCGGAGTCGACACTGCAGCGCATAAAGGTGCGCTCCATGCCGGTGGGCGAAGCATCGGCGTGTTGGGGTGCGGCGTAGATGGTATTTACCCTCCGGAAAACCGGTCGCTCTTTGCACAGATGGCGGAGAAGGGGTGCCTGGTCTCTGAATTCCCACTGGGAACTCAGCCGTTGGCTGAAAATTTTCCGCGACGCAACCGGATTATCAGCGGACTTTCCAGCGGCGTGCTGGTTGTCGAGGCTGCCGAAAAAAGTGGTTCGCTGATTACCGCCCAGTATGCTCTTGAGCATGGACGTGACGTTTTCGCCGTACCGGGGAATATCTCTTTTGCCACCAGTCGCGGCTGCAACCGCCTCATAAAACAGGGAGCAAAGCTGGTTGATTGTGTGGAGGATATTCTTGAAGAACTACCGGAATATGCACGTATGTCTGCTGATACGCCATTATTTCAGCCGCCCCCCCGTACCTTTGCCCTGACACCTAAAGAAGCTGCCATTTACGAACTGTTGGCCAGGTCGCCGCTGCACATTGATGACATCATCTCCCAAACTGAATTGACAGCCGGTGAGGTTTCCTCTATGTTACTGCACCTCGAACTCAAGGGAGCGGTAACGCCGCTCCCCGGCACGCACTATGCGGTAGCGGGATAAAAGAATAAAAGATCTTGAAATAACACGGAGCAACGGAGCAACAGAGAACGTCAATAGTAAAAATCTGGGGATAAGCAAAATTCAGATTCTGCTTTTACACAATTGTTTGTGGTTTTCTCCGTTGCTCCGTAGCTCCGTGTTATTAATGTTTTGTTTTTCTGTTTCAATTGTTTCGAAATCAACCAAGAAGGATACCTAAAGATACCATGTCGAAAAACCTAGTCATCGTCGAATCCCCAGCCAAAGGAAAAACCATAGAAAAATTCCTTGGGGCAGACTTTAAAGTTCTGGCCTCTTTCGGGCATGTCCGTGCCCTTCCGAGCAAACAGGGGTCTGTAAATATCGAGAAGGGCTTCGAGCCCAACTATCATGTGCTGCCGGAAAGTAAAAAACATCTCGATGCAATAAAAGCGGCGCTAAAGGGTGCGGATACGCTGCTCCTCGCAACTGACCCCGACCGTGAAGGTGAGGCTATCTCCTGGCATCTGATCGCGGCGCTCGGTCTTGATAAAAAGAGTCCCGGTATAAAGATCAAGCGTGTTGAGTTTCATGAAATTACCAAAGACGCCATTCTCCACGCGGTAAAAAACCCGCGCGACATTGCGCTGGACCTGGTAAATGCCCAACAGGCGAGGTCAATACTGGATTATCTGGTCGGCTTTAATCTTTCGCCGTTTCTCTGGAAAAAAATCCGCTATGGACTCTCTGCCGGTCGTGTCCAGTCGGTCGCGCTCCGTCTGGTATGTGAGCGTGAGAAGGAAATTACAGCTTTTAATGAACAAGAGTACTGGACTGTTGCAGCCCGCCTGGCTGTTGCTGCCGGTCAGGAGTTCGAGGCCGGTCTGGTGACGGTGGGCGATAATAAACTGGGCAAATTCGATATTCCGGGTGAAGAGATCGCAAACGCCTTGAAGGTAGCTCTTCAGTCCGGTCGTTATCAGGTGGCCAAGGTCACCAAAACGGAGAAAAAGCGCAACCCGGCACCACCTTTTACGACTTCGACTCTTCAGCAGGAAGCGTCTCGCAAACTCGGTTTCTCCGCAAAAAAAACCATGTCGACCGCGCAGAAGCTCTATGAAGGAATTGATATCGGAGATGAGGGAACGGTCGGCCTGATTACCTACATGCGTACCGACAGTGTCAATCTGTCAACGCTTGCCCTGAAAGATGCCCGCGACGTCATTTCTGCTGCATACGGCAAGGAGTATGCGCTTGCCAAACCACGAATATTCAAGACTAAGTCTAAAAATGCCCAGGAAGCCCATGAGGCTATCCGGCCGACCTATATCGCAAAGACTCCGATTGAGCTGAAGCGCTACCTGACGCCAGATCTCCATAAGCTGTACGAGCTTATCTGGAAACGGACGGTCGCCTGCCAGATGGCAGAGGCTCTGCTGGATCAGACGTCCGTAGATATTGCCGCAGAACTTGACATGCCGGTGGCTGTCGGACCATTTGCCGGGTCAGGCAGGGCTGGTCTACGTGCCGCCGGCACGGTAATCCGCTTTCCCGGTTTCATGAAGCTGTACATTGAAGGACTCGACGACCAGGATGAGGAGAATGAGGGGATACTTCCGATTATGACGGAAGGGGCTACGCTGAAACTTCACAAAATTCTCCCAGAGCAGCACTTCACCCAGCCACCTCCACGCTATACCGAAGCGACGCTGGTTAAAACGCTGGAGGAGTATGGAATTGGGCGCCCTTCAACCTTTGCCTCAATCATGAATACGCTGGTGGAGAGAAAATATGCCCGCCTCGAAAAGAAGCGCTTCTTCCCTGAAGACGTCGGTATGGTTGTCAGTGATCTGCTGACGGCTCATTTCGAGAAATATGTCGATTATAACTTTACCGCCGGCCTCGAAGAGGAGCTGGATCAGGTTTCCAGAGGCGAAAAGGAGTGGAAGCCGTTACTTAAGGAGTTCTGGGAGCCGTTTATCGCTCTGCTGAAATTGAAAGAAGGGGAAGTCAGCAAGGCTGACCTGACAACGGAAGCGACCGATGAGCTCTGCCCGGATTGCGGCAAGTCGCTTGTCGTAAAACTCGGCAAGCGGGGCAAATTTATCGCCTGTTCCGGTTTTCAGGAAGGATGTAAGTACACCCGCAACGTCACTGCTGATGGCGTAGAGGTTGCCGAACCGCTGCTCTCGGAAGAGAAATGCGACAAGTGCGGTCTGCCGATGCTGATTAAGGATGGCCGCTTTGGTAAATATCTCGCATGTTCCGGCTTTCCAGCCTGCAAAAACATTCAGCCGCTGGTTAAGCCACAGAGCACCGGCGTGGTATGCCCGGAATGCAAAGAGGGGCAGCTTATTGAGAAAAAGTCGCGCTTCGGCAAACTCTTTTACTCTTGCAATCAATATCCGAAGTGTAAATTTGCCCTCTGGGATCTGCCTGTTGAAACCCCATGCCCTAAATGCGGCTTCCCGCTACTGGTAAAGAAGGTCTATAAGCGTAAGGGTGAATTTTTGAAGTGTCCCAAAGAGGGTTGTGATTACAACAGCAGCGAGTGATATATAGTGACTTGTCATACACGGCTCAGCTGGACTGCTGAAAATGAAAGGATACGTGGATAACCCAATTACCATCATCGGGGGCGGTCTTGCGGGGTGCGAGGCGGCATGGCAGGCTGCACAACGTGGAGTTCCGGTCGTTCTCCATGAAATGAAACCGCAGCGTTTCTCTCCAGCCCATGAGCTGCCAAGCCTGGCTGAACTCGTCTGCTCCAATTCATTCCGTGGCATTTCGCTTGATAACGCCGTGGGACTGCTTAAAGAGGAGCTTCGGCGCTGCGACTCTCTGATGATGGAGGCTGCCGAAGCCACCTCTGTACCCGCAGGGGGCGCTCTTGCGGTTGATCGTTTGCTGTTTTCCGCCTACGTTACCGAAAAAATTGAGTCACATCCGCTGATCCGGGTTGAGCGGAGTGAAACGAATGAAATTCCTGCTGCAGGTGTTGTTCTTATCGCCTCCGGTCCGCTCACCAGTGATGCCCTCGCCGCATCTCTTTCTCAGTTGACCGGTGCCCGACTCTACTTCTATGACGCCATCGCTCCGATCGTCACCGCCGCTTCGCTTGATATGACAAAGGTCTTTGCTGCATCGCGCTATGGGAAGGGGGATGGCGATGATTACCTCAACTGTCCGCTGGATGAAGGGGAATATCTGGCCTTTATCTATGCCTTGAATGGCGGCGAAAAGGTGTCGGCGCGTGATTTTGAAAAGGTAGTCCACTTCGAAGGGTGCATGCCGGTGGAGGAGCTAGCAGCACGCGGCGTTGAGACCCTGCGTTTCGGCCCGATGAAACCGGTCGGCCTGCTTAACCCCCACACCGGTCACGAAGCGCATGCCGTCATTCAGCTGCGCGCCGAAAATCGTGACAAAACCATGTATAATCTGGTCGGTTTTCAAACGAAGCTGACCTGGCCGGAACAGCGACGACTGTTCCGAATGATACCGGGACTGGGGAGAGCCGAATTTGTGCGCCTCGGCTCCATGCACCGCAACACATTTATCAATTCTCCGGCGCTGCTTGATATAACCCAGCGACTGAAAAGCGACACGCGAATCTTCTTTGCCGGCCAGATAACCGGTGTAGAGGGGTATGTAGAGTCAGCCGCCAGCGGCTTTCTTGCCGGTATCGCCGCCGCCCAACTTGTTCAGGGAAGGCAGATTCCGGTGCCACCGCCGGAGACCGCTCTCGGCGCTCTGATGCGACACATTACCAATGCAGATGTGAAACATTTCCAACCGATGAATGTAAATTACGGGCTTTTTCCAGAGCTGCCGGGAAGGATCAAGAAGAAAGAACGGCGGCAGAAGTTGGCGGAGAGAGCGCTGGTGGCACTGGAAGATTGGGTTGATCGATGTTGAGATGCCGCTTTAGTCTCTCAGCGATGCTATCCGCAACCTTTATACCATCCAGGGCGGCACTCATGATGCCACCGGCATAACCGGCACCTTCGCCGGCAGGATACAGACCTTTTACACCAACAGATTCGAAGTTGCAGTCGCGCAAAACCCGGACCGGAGATGATGTGCGCGACTCAATGCCGATCAGGGTTGCTTCGGCGGTTACGAACCCCCGCAACTTCCTTCCGAAATCAGTTATTCCTTTACGCAGTGTTTCGATGATAAACATCGGCAGGACCGTATCCAGTTCTGTTTCGCAAATGCCGGGCCTGTAACTTGTTCTAACGGCACCCTTTCCGGGCAGCCCCAAAAAGCCGAGCAGGTTTTGTGCCGGCGCCCGATAGCCACCGCCGCCTAGCTCAAAGGCGTGCTGCTCCCACCTGCGCTGCAAGCGAACCCCAGCCAAAGGTCCTGAACCCTCAAAATCATCTTCACGGACATTGACCACCAGAGCACTGTTCGCATATGGAGAGTCGCGCTGTTGGCCGCTCATGCCGTTAGTCACTACCCCTCCCGTTTCGGAAGCGCCGCCAACGACCACCCCGCCGGGGCACATGCAAAATGAGTAGGCGCTCCGCCCGCTGGTGCTGCAGTTCCAGGCAACGGCATAATCAGCGGCGGGGAGGCTAGACAGTTTTTGCTTACCATACTGAATGGTGTTAATCAGCTCCTGAGGGTGCTCAACCCTGAGTCCCATTGCGAATGGTTTGCGCTCCAGCGGAACGTTCAGCCGCTCCAGCATCTCAAAAGTATCTCTAGCACTGTGCCCGCTGGCGAGAATCAGATGATCGCAGCGAACCTCCTCGACATTATTCAGAATAACTGAGGAAAGAGTCCCGTTCTTGATATTCATATCCGTCATGCGACAGCCAAAACGAAATATAAACCCTTTTTCCTGAAGCTCACGCCTTATGGAACTGATAACGGTTCTCAGTCGGTCAGTGCCGATGTGCGGCTTGGCGAGATAACGGATTTCGGGTTGAGCCCCGAAATTTGCCAATTTAGCAAGTACCCATGGAACGGCAGCCTCTTTTGAGCGACAGGTCAGTTTCCCGTCTGAAAACGTTCCCGCTCCCCCCTCCCCAAACTGGACATTGGATTCAGGGTCAAGCGTGCCATCCTTCCAAAAACGCTGCACGGTGATCGCTCGTTGCTCTACCGGCTCTCCCCGCTCAACTATCGTTGCGGTAACACCGTACTCTGCGAGGCGCAAGGCGGCAAACAGACCGGCAGGGCCGCTCCCGACAATAACGATACGTTGTGACGACTGCAGCCGCTCACGTGTCTGCGCTACTGTCTCATCCAGCCACTCCAGCGAAGGGTCTGTAGCAAGGCGTGCCTGTACAAGGTTATCCGCTGAAAAAGATAGAGTATATACTATTTTTATCTGCGGCTTTTTACGAGCATCTACACCTTTTCGGATAATAACTACATTCTTGATGGATGTCAGCGGAACGGAAAGCCTGGCAGCCAGGAGAACCGGCAGCAAAGCTTCTGTATCGTGCGGGGTAAGGAAAAGATTTCGATAAATATATGGCATGCGGTCGGTTCTTTTGGTACTTCTGCGTTCCAGCAGTTGTTCTGCAATAAAGTCTAGGAGGCGGCCTTGACTCTAACCGTCAGTACAGGACAACCTGCCGAGCGAACAACCCGTTCTGCCGTACTTCCAAAAAGGATACGATCCAGGCCGGTTCTGCCGTGAGTGCCGATTACAATCAGAGACGCATTAATCCTGGACGCAGTCAACGTAATTTCTTCATAAGGGATACCGGTTATGATTTCAGTTTTGTAGTTGGTGAAAGTACCTAGCCTTGCAGCGCAAAACTCTGTCATCATTTTGACGGCACTCTCTTCAATCTCCTTTTCTAGCGCCTCAAATGATATGTGCGGCACATAAAAACCACGCAAATCAACCGGCTCATTAATAACATGGATTACTGTCAGCTCTGCATCAAACTTTGTCGCCAGAATAAGAGCGTGATCAAAAGCAGATTCAGAATTTTCAGAAAAATCGATGGCTGTCAAAATTTTTGTAAAAGGTTTCATAGAAATACTCCTCGCCGTATGCTCAGCTGTTTTGAAAATTAAATTATTTCAGACAATAACAGTTGTATTATCAGGTAACTCCTAACATTACTGCTCAAGAGCATCGGTGTTAATTTCAACATACAGCGGCTTCCCTGATGTTCCTAGTGACTTGTACGGCTTGCCATTCAGCTCTACATCAATCGCGCCACGGTCGTTTAACTCAAGTGCAACCTTCTTTTCTGCTTTCCACTCGATTATATCACCGGTTGAAAGCTCATACGGCTGTGCCGCAGTGTCATCTACCGTAACAGTTAAAGCACCGTTATGGGTCACTTTCACTTTGACAATAAACCCTCCTTTGGCAACGACAGCAGAGCGCTTTGGTGGCACAATCTTTTCAACGATACTGTTATCAGATGATCGTGTTTCCACTTTAGGGGCTGGAATATCCAACTTTTTTCGTACACTGCGCGCTGAGCTTTGCACGCTCTGTACAACGGGACTTTGCACTGAAGGAGCAATAATGGCCGCCGCCTGAGGCTGACGTACCAAAGGAGGGGGCTCTTTAAAATAAGTGGCGGTTACCAGAATCACCAGCAGCAATAAAGCGGGGAAAAGTAGTCTTTTCAGTGGTACTCTACTATGTTTGGGATGGTTAATGGGGGAAGAAATGCCAGCCGGATCAGTTTTATCTCCCTGTCCCTGGACTCCAAAAAGCTTTGTATACATACGCGCAATGTCTTCTGAATTCAGCCCGAGGTAGGTGGCGTATATACGAATAAAGCCCTTGAGATACGCTATGTTGGCAAATTCACCGATCTGATCGCCTTCCAAAGCCTTCAGGTGAGAAATACCGATTTTTGTCGTTTCAGATGCCTCTTCAAGCGTAATCTTGTGGAATTCACGGCAACGGCGCAGTACTGATCCCGGTGAACCGCTACCCGCTTCAGATGAAGATGAAACCGGCTCTTTCATCCTGTTAAGACTCACTTGATCAGCTCAAGATAACCGAGGGCGGCTCTTCCAATTTCAGTGTCAGGAATAAGGCGAACTGCCTCTTTAAATGAAGCGCGGGCGTCATTTATCCGATTCAGTTTAAGCTGTGCCTGTCCCAGATAATAATAGGCGGCACCATACTCATTGTAGATGGTGAGAGCCTTATTATATTCTTTTATTGACTGTTCAACATCGTCCAGAGCAAACCAGACCCTGCCAAGAGATAGCCGCGCTGCGGGATTGCGCTGGTTTCTCTCGGTGACCGCCTTTAACTCTTCCAGCGCCATCGTATAATCGCCCTTCCCAAGGCAGGCAAGAGCAAGATTTATGGCAGCATTTTCGTTGTTATCGTAGAAAAGGTCATCTTTAACTATTTTAAACTGCTGGATGGCACTGTCCCAGCGTTTCAACTCTAGGTAGGCAACACCCAGGTCATTACGGGCGGAAGAGAAGCCGGGCTTTAGAAGTATCGCTTTCAAAAACCTTTCCTCGGCAAGATCAGGGCGCTTTTTGCCAACATATGCAAGGGCAAGATTGTACAGGATATCCGGATTTTCGGGATCAAGCTTTTCAGCCTGGGTAAGATCATACAAGGCTGAGGAATAATTGCGTTCGCCGAGATAGGAAAGCCCCATCTGGTAGTGATAGGCTGCGGGGTTCGGTTTCGGGTCATTTTTACCCCGCCCTGTCATGCACCCGGTAGCGGTCAAACAGAGAAGCAGCAGCGCAAGAGAGGCGAAAAGAGTATTCATGTAGTTCAGCTCCCCCAGGCTCGACCCTAGACCCCAAAGGTTTGAAAAACCTTCAGAGCATTTCAGTACGAAATATCCTCAAAATGCGTCAATTTTTTGAAACTGCGAAAACGGGTCTGAATTTCGCTGTACTCAAGACGCTTCATCCGATTAAGACTGAAATCCTCTACATTGAAAGAGGCCATAACACTGCCGAATATGATCGCCTGACGAAGTCCTTCCTCTGACAGATCGCCGCTTTTTGCCAGAAAACCCATAAAACCTCCGGCAAAGGTATCGCCGGCTCCGGTAGGATCAAACACGTCTTCCAACGGATAGGCGGGCGCGGAAAAAACCGTATCTGCGGTGAACATCAAAACTCCATACTCTCCCCGCTTGATGACCACTCTCTTGCAGCCTAGAGCGATCATCTGCCGGGCCGCTTTCACAAGATTCGCCTCTCCGGTGAACTGCCTGGCTTCCCCCTCATTAATGACAACGATATCAATCTTCTGAAGTACTTTACGAAGCGCTTCCGGCTTTGAAGAAATCCAGAAATTCATGGTGTCACATGCCACCAGTTTCGGCTTTCTTACCTGTTCAAGAACATTCATCTGTAGGTCGGGGTCGATGTTGGCAAGAAAAAGATACTCGGCATCACGGTAGGATTCCGGCAGGTTCGGCTGAAAATCCATCAGCACGTTAAGTTGGGTGTCAACTGTCTGGGCTTCGTTCAAATCAAAACCATAGCGTCCGCTCCAGTGAAAGGTTTTGCCTGGGACGCGCTGCAGGCCGGCAGTATCAATAGCGCGACTCTTGAGAAAAGTGACATGCTCTTCCGGAAAATCATCACCGACAACCGCAACCAGTGAGACATCTGTAAAAAAACTGGCTGAGGTGGAAAAATAGGTAGCCGAGCCACCGAGGACGTTCTCTCCTCTGCCGAAAGGGGTTTCAACGGTATCAAATGCCACAGTGCCGACAACAACTATACTCATTATATCTCCTGAAATATTTATGTCAGGGTTCGCCGCGCTCAGCTTCTCCAGACAGCATGACAAGATCGACCCGTCGGTTTTTGGCGCGCCCTTCCGGAGTCTCATTAGCAGCTAAGGGTCTGAACTCGCCATAACCGGTGGCTGATATTTTGTCGGTTTCTACGTCGAAGTTTTTCAGCAGGTATTTCAGGCCGCTTGTAGCGCGGGCTGTCGACAGCTCCCAGTTGGAAGGAAAGTGTGCAGTGCTGATAGGAACGTTATCGGTGTGGCCTTCGAGGCGTAACGGGTTATTGTACTGGGTCACCACTTCGGCAATTGTGTTAATCAGCTCATAAGCTTCTGGCTTGATGTCGGCCTGACCGGATGCAAAAAAACCGGCCTCTTTTAGGCTGACGATCAATCCCCGCCGGGTAATCTCCAAGGAGACTTTATTCTGAGCACCTTTCTTAACCAGGTACGCTTCAATCGCTGCTTTAATCTGTCGGAAATCCTTATCAGTCGCCCGTGTTTTCCCCTGACCGGTACGAGAGTGACTCATTGGATCAACTTTGGCTTCCAGCCTAAGTGCTGGAATAACTGTTATCTGCTGCGAGTCGATTACATTTATTTTGGGCGAAGTTCCGGCTTTCGCCATGCCGAATGATTCCGAAATCGACTTCATAACCTCTTCAACTTTTTTCTGGTCTCTTTGCCCCATGGCATAAAGCACAACGAAGACGGCAAAAAGCAGGGTGATGAAGTCTGCATAGGAGACGAGCCAACGCTCGTGGTTTACATGTTTTTCCGGTTCTTTCTTAAGTGCCATGGCCGTCTAGTGTCCCCCGCCTATGAAGGACATCAGTTTCTGTTCAATAAAATGCGGGTTTTCACCGTTCTGGATGGCAATTAGTCCTTCAAGAACCATAACCCGTCGGAGCACTTCCTCTTTCATACGAATTTTCAGTTTGGTGCCTATTGGAAGGCAGACGACGTTTGCGATCAACAGGCCGTATATGGTGGCAACAAAGGCGACCGCAATACCACCACCAAGTTTGGAAGTGTCAGAGAGGTTACCCATAACGTGGATAAGCCCTAGAACTGCGCCGATAATGCCGATGGTCGGCGCAAAGCCGCCGGCTGATTCGTAAAATTCGATGCCGTGCTTTGTGTGTTCCTCGTACGCCGAGATATCGGCCTCCAGCGTTTCACGAAGTTTTTGCGGATCAATGCCGTCAACGACAAGCGATATCCCTTTCTTGATGAATGGATCCTTGACCGCCTGAGCCTCCTGCTCCAGTGAAATCAAGCCGTTGCGCCGAGCCTTGGTGGCATAATTGATGATATCCTTAACAACCAGCCCATGGTCAATTATTGTTGGCAGAAAAGCAGTTTTAGCCGCCTTTAAGGCGCCGATGATAGCCGGCAACGGTAAAGAAACAAAAACGGCTCCGAATGTACCACCCCCGACAATCAATGCAGCAGTCGGCTGAATCAAAGCGCTAACGTGAACACCCTCTATCACGGCCCCACCGACAATAGAGCCGAAGGCCATAACCAAACCTATAATAGTCGCTATATCCATACGCTAATAATACCTACCATGTAGTGGAATGTGGTTCTGCTTGCTCTGATGGTCAGAAAATGACTCGTCCGGCATGGTGACCGCACTATGATGAAACTGCCCCGACCTGACCCGTCCCAGGTATTTTTTTGCTGAACGACCTGCGGCTCGCCGTGAAATCTTTGCACGGAAGGCGACTATCCTGCTTATAATAGCAGCGGCGCGGTCAACAACAATATACCGGTTGCCATTAAAAAGGGTAATAACAGTGTCCGGGGTTTCTTCAATAAAGATGATGTGATCAGGGTTTAGATACATCAGCTGTTTGTCCAAGCGTGTTACTGCTACCATGTCAACTCCAATGGATTAACGAGTGAGGTCATATAAATATCAAAAAGCGTACAAGGTCAAGCACTTTCTGCATGACCGACAGTTAAAATTTGGCTAGTGAGCTAGATTCGTGCGTCGATTGCATCAAAATCAATGTAACGCTCTGCAATAGAATTTATCAGATTGATCTTTTCAATGTCCTCCGAACCTATTTTTGAAACGTGCTCACGGAGCCGGTAAAATATTTCTGATGATGTCTCCTTGATGCGTATGTACGGAATGTTACTGTCATCGAGAATTCTCTGGGTAATGCTGGAAACCGGTACGTGACCGGCAATAATCAGTCCGGCCAGACGCGCCTTGTATTCCGGAATGTGGTGAAGAGCAGAAGCCGTAACGAGTAGCTCGTCGCGTGAGCTGGTCACTATCAGCAAAGTAGATTTTTCCAGATGATCGATAACTATCTGTGAAGAGGCTGCGCCAAGCTGAATGTTGTGGCACAAGCGGCTCTGTTCAGCGGTATCACCATGAAGCTGCAGACCTAGAAGTTCTGAGACATGGTGCAGAGTCGGATCTGCAAGAGTCGGGAGATAATCAAAGGCGCTTGTGACCATCATACCGCTGCCGGAAAAGGCTTTCTGCAAATATGCGAGAGTATCCCCCCTTTTTTCTGTCACCAGTTTATTGGCCATTATGATCCGGACGTCGGCCCTTTCGCGCTGATATAGTGCGAGGTTGAGCTCAACAGCATCTATTACATTACCTATGCCGCCACCGGTCACAAGCAGAACCGGCGCGTTCAGTTCGGCTGCTACCCTTGCATTGTTCATGCCAACAACCGAACCGACCCCACCGTGGCCGGCTCCCTCTATGATCAGGTAGTCATATTTTTTCTCCAGTTCTGAGCACGCGGCCCGAATCGCTTTGATTGGCTCCGACGGATCGATTTCTCCGTCAAGAAAACGTCGGGTAGTTCCTGGAGCCAAGGTCACTGGTGACATGAGCGAAACATCCTCTTCAACCCCAAAAACGGTGGAGAACATTGCCGCATCTTTGTCAACAATCGTCCCGTTAAACAGTATCCATTTAGGGCCCAGCGGCTTCATGAAACCAACGCGCTCATACTTCTGCTGAGCCAGATGCATCAACGAAAGGCTGATGGTTGTTTTACCGCAATGCTGCCCGGTCGCGCCTATGAATATTTTTTTACCCATATGCATCTCCTTTTGCTAAATGGTAATGCGCTGCTTGATCTGCATGATATCCAGTTTAGCTGGCACTCTCCCGACTTGGTAAAGCCACGAGGTTGAACAATGCCAGAAATGTCGCTTAATTTCAATAGATAGGTTGCAAGAGTAAATACAATCTCCTTTCTTGAAACAAAAATAGCCCCGAAGGGCTTTGATGAATTGCTTGTGATGAATGTTGCGGGTGATCTTCCAGGCGCACTGATATAGTTGATGAGGAGGAGGGGCAAAAGTTATTGCTGTGTGCTAAATCAATATATTGACTGCGATTCAGTAATATGCTCTATTCCCGTGTCCAAAAGCTGTTTTCATATTACGTAAGATTTTGAGCACCATGCCCACTCCGCCAACTTCCGAGAAACTTCCGCTCCGCAGTTTTATAACTATTGGCGGCTGTAGTCCGTTTGTTTTTCTCCGTATTGCCCTGTCTATTGTGCAGACTATGGAAAAACTGCACAGGTCCAGCGGTATTCAGGGCAGCATTAATCCGGACATTATACGGATAGACCCTGAAACCTTTGAAGCGGATATTATGGAGGCATCCGCACCCGCCTCTTTCGCCAGCATGGCTCCGGAACAGACCGGCAGGCTTGTGATGGCGACAGATCGCCGTACGGACTTCTACGCAGTCGGCATAACATTCTATGAACTCCTGACCGGTCTTCTGCCCTTTGCAGAGACAGACCCGTATGAACTGATCTACTGTCAGATAGCCATCGTACCGGTTACGCCGTCTGATGTTAATTCGGCTATTCCCATCTCACTTTCAAAAATTGTGATGAAGCTGCTGGCCAAATCACCTGACTACCGCTATCAGAGCGCCGTCGGTATCCACGCCGATCTTGAACGATCCCTGCGCTTCCTTGAGAGCAGCGGTAAAATCCCTGAGTTTGAGCCGGGTGAGAACGACATCTCTCCTACGCTTCGCATCCCTGCAAAACTGTACGGCAGAGAGCTTGAACTGTCAGCTCTGATGGGGGCGTTTCGGCGTATCTGCAACGGCGGCAAAGAGCTGCTGCTGGTTTCAGGGTATTCCGGTGTCGGTAAGACATCTCTGGTAAACGAAGTTCGGCTCCCGATATTAAAGGAAAGAGGGTTCTTCATATCCGGCAAGTTCGACCAGCTCAGTCTGGGTAAGCCGTATAGCGCCCTGGTTGGGGCGTTCGAGCAGTTGATTCGGCGACTCTTGGGGGAAGGGGGCAGGCGAACAAAATTCTGGAAGGGGGCGATGCTGGAGCAGGTGGGGAAAAACCTCCGCCTGATTGCCGATTTCATTCCGACCATCGAACAGATAACAGGCCCGCTTGAGGAGGTTCCGGAGGTTCCTCCGCTCGATGCCGAAAACCGTCTTCTGCATACCTTCAGCCTCTTTGTCAGGGTGTTCACCGAACAGGCGCCGATGACGCTCTTCATCGACGACCTCCAATGGGTGGACCGGGCATCCCTAACTCTGTTGAAACATCTTGTTGCCGACAATGCCCTGTCCAGGCTCCTGATTATCGGCTCTTTCCGCGACAACGAAACTCCTCCGTCTCATCCGCTGCATGCAGCCATCGCAGAGATGGCAAAAAGTTATACCATCATAAACCGCATCCTGCTGCTCCCCCTCGATATCAATGCTGTATCGGATCTGCTGAAAGATACCCTCTTCCGTCGGGACACTGTCGCTCAGTTAGCCGATCTGGTGCTATTCAAGACAGACGGTAACCCGTTTTTCGTGCGACAGTTCATAGTGATGCTGTATGAAAAGGAATTATTGCGCTTTGATAATGATATCGCCAAATGGGAGTGGGATCAGCGGGAGATCAGCAGGCAGAGATTGACCGACAATCTGGCCGATCTGCTGGTTGGAAAGCTGTCCACCCTGCAACCGGATACGATAGAGCTGCTCACCACGGCTTCCTGCATCGGCGCCAGATTCGATCTGGCCACCATCGCCCTTGCTCTGGAACAGGATGTATCTGAACTGGCTGCTCCTGTTGCAGAGGCATTACAACAGCAATTCATCGGCGGCGACTCTGATACCGGTTATTTCTTCATGCATGACAGTTTCCAGCAGGCCGCCATCTCGCTCATTCCCGAAGACAGATATTTTGAACTGCATCTGAAAATAGGAAGGACTCTGCTTAAAGCCTACGGTTCAAGCGATCGGCTCTTTGATGTGGTTAACCACCTTAATACCGCTGTTTCCCTGATTACTGACCTTAACGAACGGCTGGAGCTGGCGCAGCTTAACCTTGAAGCGGGGAGAAATGCCCGGCATGAGACGGCTTACGACGCTGCCGGAGCTTACTTTGCCGCCGGCTGCAGCCTGCTTCCAGAAGATTGCTGGATAACATGCCGTGAACTGGCTTTCACACTTCATCTTGCGCTGGCGGAAGCTGAATATCTCCGCACTCATTTTGCCGATGCCGAGCGTTTATATGATCTGCTCGGCCTAAAGGCAGCTACAAAACTTGAAAAAGTTCAGATATGTTCCTTACGGGTGCTTCTGTATGAAAATGCTGGTAGAGCGAGTGAAGCCAACGCCATCGGCCTGGAAGGGCTTAAAGAGATCGGAACAGACTTGACCTCTCTGCCGCTTGCGGTACTTGTGATATTGAAGCTGGCTCAGGTCAAGTTGCTGCTGTTAAGAACCGATCATCAAGGCATCGTGGATCTGCCGGAAATGAGCGACCCTGAAAAAATGGCAGCCATCTCACTGCTTTCGCAGCTAATACCATCGGCCTATCAGGTTAGCAGGAATCTTGTGGCAACTATTACTCTCGAAATGGTTAGGCTTTCGCTCAAATACGGAAATGCACCGGTTTCACCTTATGCCTACGCCGCTTATGGTGTTTTTGAAGGCTCCATACTTGGCAACTACCGGCAGGGATACGATTTCGGCCTAACGGCTATTGAAATCTGTAATAGAACCGGCAACACGCAGATGAGGGCCAAGACTGACAATGTCTTTGGAGGTTACAACTGCCATTGGAGGAAGCATGTAAATGAAGCAATCCCCTATCTGGCAAATTCTTACAGGATAAGCGAAGAGTATGGAGATCTTAGGAATGCCATTTTTTCGGGAGGTTATGAAGTCACAGCTCTCTTCTTTAAGGGGGAGCAACTGGATGTTGTTGCTGCTCAATCGACAAAACAGTCCCTCTTCTGCTTGGACACTCATGATGAGGCGCAGAATTATTACCAGATGATGACCCTGAGTGTCATTGATTTTCAGAGAGGAACTTCCAAGAATATTGCAGAGTTTTTCGGAGTTGGTGTTCCGGAAAGTCTAACCGAAACCAATCTGAAAAAATTAGGTAAAAACAACATAACCTATAACTACTATACGTACAAGATATTGTACCTATACTTTTCAGATCAAGCCAGGGATGCGCATGTGCTGATCAGAAAAGCCAGAGGTGATATTGATCAATTTTTGATGGGACAGTTTAATGTTTCGCTATTCTATTTTTTCTCTGCGCTCTGCATCCTCTCCTGTTTTCAGACGGCAACCACAACTGAAAAGCCAATGCTGTTACTGGAGTTGTATCGCTGTAGAAGAAAGATGAAAGTATGGGCTGAAAATTGTCCTGAAAACTTCCTGCATAAACTGCTGCTTATAGACGCTGAGATATGCAGACTGAGAAAGCAGAAGGAACGGGCGGTATCGCTTTATAAACAGTCTATTGCCTCTGCACGCGAACATGGGTTCCTCAATAATGAGGCGCTTGGCAATGAGCTTGCAGGACGCTTCTGCCTCCAGAACGGTCTGATAGAGAGCGGTGCGGAGTTCATCGTTGAGGCATATGGATGTTACGTTAGATGGGGCGCGACAGCTCTGGCCAAACGGCTTGCAACAGATTTTCCTGTCATCCTGGACTCTGCTGTTCAGGCAACTCAGGCAGAATCTGAGGATTTGAGCCAGCCAGGCTCTGTAATCAACCCGGATGTAACCTCGGTAGTGCGTGCCTCCCAAAGCCTCAACTCGACCGTTAATCTGGATCAACTGCTGCAGAATCTGCTCCGGATTGTGATTCAGAATGCCGGAGCCGAGCGCGGGGTGGTGATCATGGAGAAATCGGGGAGCCTGCAGGTGGTGGCGCAAGGAACCTCCAATGACCAGGAGATAGTTATCAGCGAATGCATCGCCAGTGAATGCGCCAACGGTTTTCCGGCAACAATGGTACATCTGGCTGCCAGTAACGGTGAGCTGATTATCGTCAACGGCAGCTCCGGGCATCATGAGTTCAGTGATGATCCGTACCTCGCGAAAAACCATCCACTCTCTATGATGTGCATTCCTCTGACCAGACAGGAGCGGAGGATGAGCGCCATCTATCTGGAAAACCACCTGCTCCCCAACGTATTTACAGCCGAGCGGATATCTGTGCTCAACCTGCTGTCACATCAGATCGCCATCTGTCTGGAAAACGCGCTGCTCATCAGCGAGAAGGATGACATACTGCGCTATCTGCACGACAGCATCAGCGCTGACATGCTTAACATCCTCTACATGAGCGAACTGTCGAACAGAGATTCCAGTCCTGAAGAATTAAAGGCGACGCTGGCAGCCATCGGAGAAGCCTCTGCCAACAGTATTGCCACCATACGCAGCTTTATGAGCTTCGCCAACAGCGACAGCCTGCGGCTTGAGGATTTCTCAGGCATGCTGAGCGATTGCGCTTTCAGGATATTTCAGCATTCCACCATTGCATTTCAACTTCTGGAACCGGCTTCCATTGAAATGACGATTACCCCCTTTGCCGCCTTCCAAATGCACCTGATCTTCAAGGAAGCCATAACCAACATCCGCAAACATGCCGGTGCATCTCGGGTTATCCTCACTCTGGACAGCCGCCCTGAAAGACTGGAGCTGACCATCAGTGACGACGGATCTGGTTTTGATGCCGATCTGATCAGTAAGTGCGGGCATGGTCTCCACAATATGCGGGCAAGATCGGAAAAACTGGGGGCGCAACTGGACATAAACTCAAAGCCTGGGGTTGGAACAGAGATAGTTTTGCGACTGCCGCTCCGTGAGAAGTAGGGTATATGCAAAACACCCTATTTAGGGGATTGCAAAGGGGATGGCTGATGATGGTAAAAGAGAATCCATGATAAGATAACTGTATCCATTTTAGAAGATGACGCCAGAACGCTTGGCTATCTGAGTACACTGCTTAACGGCTCTGAACATTTATCCGTCATAGGCGCCTATACGTCCGGCGAGGAGGCGGAAAACAATCGCAGAACGCTGGAACATCAGCTACCACACCGTTCACGCACACATCAAGCATATCCCACTTGTGGCTCAACCTCTACCTGGGATAGGAATACGGCATCCTGGCACTCCAGGGTAATTCATATCTGAGGAATTTATGAATAACGTCGCTCAAAATAATGTAAAACGCTTTGGTGTTATATGGATATCGTCATAAGGATTACCGATATACAGCGTGAGGAGGTGTTCGCCCTCTATTTCCTGTGTGACTTGTTGAACACTTTGACCAACTCATCTGTTACGTCGCGTTTCTCTACAGCATAGGCGAACGTTTCATTAACCCTGTAGAGATAATCGTACTTATTTGAGGCCGCGTATGCACTAATTACCGGGGTGAACTCTTCCATGACTTTGCGAATCAGATCGGCGTCATACAGTTTCAATTCATCCTGATAGCCGCCCTGAAGCCGCTGGAAGTCACGAAACTGTGCTGCGTACTCTTTGTCCTTTTCAACCAGGTTAGCCGATGGTTTTTCATTCTCTTTAAGTTTTTTCGCTTCGCCCTCAACTTCTTCCTTCATCTTCTTCAGTTTTTCGGCTCGACTGTTTAATTCATCCTGATAGTTTTTGGCACGAGACATATATTTTTCCCGCGCCTCTTTGCCGGCATCGGACTGGGCAATCAGGCGTTGAAGGTCGAAGTGCCCTACATTCAGTTCTGCTGCATAGAGAGCGGCGGTTGGTATAAGAAGTAGTGCTGCAATAACCAGGATACGGTGCATAATATTTCTCCTTGTAATTTGACTAATTGCAGTAATTTTTCTTGGGTTTTGCATCTTTTTTATCTTCAGATTGTTGTTCTTTTTCCTTATCCTCTTTTTCCTTCTTCTCTTTCTCTTTTTTGTCCTTTTCCTTCTCTCTTCTTTCTTTTTATCCTTCTCGGCAGCAGCTTTGTCTTTTGGTGCAGCCTCTTTTTCTTTAGCAGGTTCTTTCTCTTTGGCCAACTGCATATATTAACGATGTAATCTTAACCACACCGTCACCGTACTTCACAGTCCGATGCACTAGGTTTGCTGCTGCTGCCGCCGCTGCTACTTTTTGGAGTTGCCGAAAGTGCCGGTGGCGCTTTGAACTGGATGCCGGGATTTACCGGCACAATCACCGGCGGTTTCACGATACTCTGTGTGTAACCGAACTGACCGGTGGAAAAGCTTTGCGACCCGCCTTTGTTGGTCAGGTTAATCATGCCGTCAATTACATGAACGTAAAGGCCTGGAGCGAGTCCACCACCGGACGGAGTGTTCTGTGCTAGAAGCAGTGGCATCTGATAACTTACTGGCTCGCCATCCGTCATTACAGCTTGCGGAGATATCTGCCAGGGGTCAAGAGCCGCCAGCAGGATCTGTCCGTATTCGGACACAGTCGGCTCGGCTTCAGGGACGTACTCAGCGAGATAAATGGTGCCACGAACACCAATAGTAGCCGTAGGAGTCTTCATCTGATAGCTCTCCTGGCTGCCGCGTTTTCCGACCTGACCGGTAATGGTTCTAAGCCCCCCCTTGATAAGATTGTACGTTGCTGAATCCTCTTTGGGTTTTCCCTGGTCATAGCTGAACTTTTCAACTTTGAATTGCGTGTTCGGTTTCAGGGTAACTTCGCCGCCGTCTTCAAACTTGAGCCTGGCATAGGTGCGCTTCTCAGTTACCACAGTATCCCCTTCATCAATTTTTGAATTAATCGAGATAGCCTTGATGGTTCCTCCGGCTTTGTGGACAGCAAGCGGCCCTGAAACGTGAGTTACAGTAGCTGCCTGGCCTGCAAAAACAATGGTTGTCCAAAGCAACAGGCCGGAGACGAACAGACTGATTGCAGTGCAATTTTTTGAGTGGCTCATCTTTTTTAGCTCCTCTGCCTAAAACCGTGGTGTTTTTGCTAATTGCAGTATTTTTTCTTGGGCTTGGCGTCTTTTTTATCTTCAGATTGTTGCTCTTTTTCCTTATCCTCTTTTTCCTTCTTCTCCTTCTCCTCTTTTTCCTTCTTCTCCTTCTCCTCTTTTTCCTTCTTCTCCTTCTCCTCTTTTTCCTTCTTCTGCTTCTCCTCTTTTTCCTTCTTCTGCTTCTCCTCTTTTTCCTTCTTCTGCTTATCCTCTTTTTCCTTCTTCTGCTTATCCTCTTTTTCCTTCTTCTGCTTCTCCTCCTTTTCCTTCTTCTCCTTCTCCTTCTCCTTTTCTTTTTTATCCTTTTCCTTCTCTTCCTTCTTCTTTTCCTTCTCTTCTTTCTTCTCTTCTTTCTTCTTATCCTTCTCGGCAGTTTCTTTGTCTTTTGGTGCAGCCTCTTTTTCCTTAGCGGGCTCATTTTCTTTGGCTGCAGGTTCTTTTTCTTTGGCTGCGGGTTCTTTTTCTTTGGCTGCAGGTTCTTTTTCTTTGGCTGCAGCGTTTTTACTGCTGGCGCTAGTTTGCTCCTTTGCACCACTATCAGAGGGCTTTGAACTTGATTCAGCAGTCGTCTGGGCTGGTGGACTATCGGACGAGCTTGAGGTACTCACAGTCTGTGCAGGAGGACTGTCTGAAGAAGTAGTTGTAGCTGAACTGGCTGGAGTCGATGCAGCAGCCGTCGATGTAGATGAAGCGTCAGAAGAACTGGCCGGTGCGCTAGAGGTCGTGCTTGACGGAGTACTGGCCGGTGCACTAGAGGTAGTGCTTGATGGAGTTGATGTTGGCGCTGACGCTGCTGCTGTTGCTGGGGGCACGTTCTGAGTAATTTGCATGGCAACAGGCATAAGCCCGGTAGTGGCAACCGGAGTTACCTGAACGATAGTAATATCCTTCACCGCCTGAGAAGTTGTAGTCACCTGAACAACGGCCGCAGCCTGAATGGCACCAGGGCATCCAGGTGCCAATGGGTCTGCAACACAGGGATCTGCTGACTGCGTTGTTTGTACCGATACGGCGGTCAGATTCGGTTTGCTTCCACTGAAATTGGACGGGTTTGAGCTGATCATCCCGGCACTTGCCTTGTATGAGATCACTGGTGCACTGGTAACAGCTCCGCTGGCAACAGTAATGTTTCCAGTAGAGCTGCCGATATCCACTGAACCGCCACTGATGCTGGCGTTTTGCGCAACATTGCCGTAAGTGGCAATTACTATCGGACCACTGGCCGTTTGAATAGTGCCGTTGACTGTAATAGTACTGTCGGCACTTGGTGTTAACGCCTCCAGTGTTATGCCGGTGGCTGCATCCACACCTCCGCTGCCTATCACCTGTGGACTGTGCGTAACCAACCGCACGCTACCGGTGCTCGATTTTATTTTGTCGTTAGTGGTGGTCAGCCCCCCGGTAGTTTCAATTTCAATGTTGCCGCCAAGCGCATTTACAGCACCCAGCGTCAACGCCTGTAAATTACTGAAGGCGAGATTGCCGTAGCTCTGGTTAATGGAGAGTTTGCCAAGGGTGTCGGCCAGAACCCCACCGCTCTTGGTAAAGCTGTTGCTTACCGTGACTGTACCGGTGCCGCCAAGTGTGCCGCCGGTTTGGACATAGTTGGGTGTTGTCAACGATGTGTTGATAGTCAGGGTACTGCCCGCCAGTGCCAGTCCGCCATTAGCACCAACATTGATGGTGTTCAAAGCAGTCGTTGGATCTACTCCGGTATCGTAGGTGACGGTCGTGTTGGCTGGGATAGTGACATTGGAGACATTAGCCCGGTCAGGCAGAGCGCCACCCGCCCAGTTGGATGCGACCGACCAGTTACCAGGGGAGCTGCCAACCCAGGCCACGCTGGTGAGTTTGGTTATGCTGGCTGCCACGGTTTGTCCGGCGGTAATGCTGTAGTTGACACCCAGGCCACCGTTGGCACCATCGGCCAGTGTAATATTGTTTACGGTGATCAGGTTGGCAGCGTCCACGTTCCTGCTATTAAAACTTGCGGTAGCATTAAGAGTCAAAGTTTCTGAGCCAACCAGGCCGCCGGTGATGGTGAGTGTCGGGTTCGCAGTAGTGTTGCCGTCGTAGGTTTTGTTCTGGCCGGTGGCTGTCACGGTCAGAGCTGCTTTGCTAACAGTATAATCTCCGATCGCTCCGGCAAATGTGTAGTTAGCGGCATCACCGCCGTTAAGTGTGTTGCCGACAGACTGAATGCCGGTGTAGCTTCCAGCCTTCAGATTGCCGCTTGTGCTCAACAGGCCGGTCGTGTTGATAGCAACCGATGCAGGGTTAACCGTATCACCGGTGATTACGCCGGTCAGGTTTAAAGCTCCGGGGTTCAGCGCAGAGCCGTATGTTGAGCTTCCGGAGGCGAGCGTGCCGGTCAACAGTAGTTTGCTGACTTCGTAGCTCGCAGTCGGGGTGGTGTATCCGGTGAAGGTGTAGTTGGAGGCGTCTGCTCCGCTTATTGCTCCGGCTGTCTGGGTGTAACTTCCGGCTTTGAGGTTGTTGCTGCTGCTGAATAGTTGCTTGTCGATGACGGCGTTAGAGCTAACCAGGTCGCCTGCTATGGTATTCGCAAATGTTACCGTGCCGGTTTGCGCCGGTGTGCCGTAGGTAGTGGAAATATTTGCTATCGCTGCGCCAGTCAGTGCCATCTTATCTACGGTGTAGTTAGCAATAGCGCCGCTGAAGCTGTAGTTGGCGGCATCTGTTCCGGAGAGAACGCCGCTTACTGTTTCAATGCCAAGATGGGTTCCTGCTATTAAGTTGCCACTCGAACTAGTTAGACCTGCAGTGTTTACCGTAACTATAGCCGGGGCGACAACATCGCTGCCGACAATATTGCTAAAGGTCATCGCACCTGGTGACAATGATGAACCATATGTTGAATGACCGTCTGCAAGTGTTCCGGAAAGCTGCTTTGGTGTGATAGAGCCTGCGCCGCTGGCCCCGCTAGGAAGGAAGTAGTTATTCGCATTGGCTTCATTACCGCCGGTGAAGTTGCTTCCGCTAAAGGTCGCCGTTACCATGTTAGCCAGGGTTACGTTCTTATTGTTATAGAGGCCGGTCGTCTGATCTATTGTAAATGTCTCGCTCCCGACCAGTCCGGCAATGGTGTAGTTGTTGGCGGAAAGAGTCGCGTTTGTGTTGCCATCGTATGTTTTAGTCGGAGTGCCTACTATGCTGGCTGTCAGCATTTTAGGTGTGATGTTAGCGGTTACAATTTTGCTGGTAGTGTCCAGAACGTAGTCGCCGGCAACTGAGTTGTTGCCCCCTGTGATACTGTTGATCGAGAGGCCGGAAACCGTGACACGGTTCGCACTCAATACGTTTTTGTCGTTGTATGCAATGCCGATGTTGTCAAGAGTCGCTGATGTGTCGCCGCTTACCAGTCCGGAAAGTGAGTAGGCCGGGGTAAAACCTGTCGGAGCGTTATTGGTTCCATCGTAAATTTTGGTGACGTTCGTGTTTGTTAACGTAGCGGTCAGGGTCGCAGGTGAGATGCTGACTCCGGTTGTGGCAGGTGCGATGGTAGGCGGGGTGAAGCTGTAGTCGGATGCTGCACTATTGGCGCTGCTGCTTCCGATTGCAAAACCTGCAGTCCCGCTGGCGCTGATGCTGCTCGCAGTCGATACATGAGCTGAGTTGTAGTTGAGTGCCACTCCGGTTGTGTTAAGCGAGAGAGTGTCACCAGCCACGCCACCAGTTACGTTGCCGATTACTGTTGCGTCTGGGGCGGCGGTCGTGCCGGTATAGGTTTTGGTGAGGGTGCCGCCGATGTTGGCTGTAGCGGTCAGCGTCGCGGGTGATACTGGCGGTCACATCTTTGCTGGTTGCATCGAGTGTGTAGTCGGTTATGGCAGAGCTGTTGCTGCCGGTTATGCCGCTGATAGAGATACCGGATACGGTGACTTTCGTTGCGCCGACAACGTGGGCACTGTCGTAGGCTTTGCTGGTATTGCTTAAGGTCGCGGCTGAATCGCCACTTACAAGACCGGCAAAGCTGTAGGCCGGAGTTAATGTGCTGGCTGTTGTGCCGTCGTAGGTTTTTGTTACGCCGGTATTGGTTATTGTTGGTGTCAGCGTCGCTGGAGTGATACTGCCTGCTCCGCTGGCCGTGGTCGGCAGGACGTAGTTGTCGGCAAGAGTGCCACTGCCTACAGTGAAGTGGTTGCTATCCAGAGTGGCACTGACCGAGTTGGCTGTCAGGACATGCTGGCTGTTATAGCTGCCGTTGGTCTGAGTAACAGTAAATT
>Ga0194060_10000333_pt1 | contig 34464 bp, 39 predicted proteins | sample SepL225m_MetaG_FD_163427 | JGI IMG/M metagenome (GOLD analysis project Ga0194060, IMG submission 163427) | Anoxic zone freshwater microbial communities from boreal shield lake in IISD Experimental Lakes Area, Ontario, Canada - Sep2016-L222-5m | ecosystem: Environmental > Aquatic > Freshwater >...
CCGGCCACACTGGAGGCTCGCTTGGCATGGCTGATGTTTTTACTGCTCTCTATTTCAGGATACTGCAACATGATCCACACAATTTCTGGCACAATCATGACAAGGATCTTGTTTTTCTGTCGAATGGCCATATTGCTCCTGTCTGGTACAGTGTGCTTGCCAGGTCGGGATATTTCCCACTCAGTGAGCTGAACTCGTTGCGTCAGGTCAACTCCTATCTTCAGGGGCATCCCACCTCCGAATCGAAACTTCCGGGTATCAGAATAGCTTCAGGTTCTCTTGGTCAGGGTCTTTCAGTTGCCGTTGGTGCCGCTCTTGGACTTCGGCTTGATGGCAAAGGGGGTGATGTGTTCTGCCTGATGGGCGATGGTGAGTGTCAGGAGGGGCAGATTTGGGAGGCAGCAATGAGTGCTGCCCATTACCGGCTGGGCTCTCTTATCGGTATTGTCGATTGCAACAACCTCCAGATTGATGGTGAGGTTTCTGATATTATGGGTGTTGAGCCCTTTGCTGAGAAGTGGCGCTCTTTTGGCTGGGATCTCTTTACCTGTGATGGTAATGATATTGAGAGTGTCATCACTACTCTTGAACGTATTAAGGCAGCTCCTGATCGAAAGATTCCCACTGTGGTTCTTGCGACCACGATTATGGGAAAAGGGGTGCCATTCTTTGAGGGCTCCATGCCGGACAAGAGTAACTGGCATGGCAAGCCACCGTCGAAGGATGATGCCGTTAAAGCTCTTGCCATTCTTGGTGAGACGGTGTTTGGTGATTTTTAGACTGAAGGGGGCTTTGTGCAGATTCTTGCAGGAAGATACCGGGGACGAAAAATACGAAGCTCCTCAACGCAAGCAATACGTCCTTGCAGCAGCCGTGTGAAGAAGTCAATTTTTGACACGCTTGCAGCAAGGATAGATTTTGAAGGTATCTCAGTTCTCGATCTGTTTGCCGGATTTGGCTCTCTTGGTTTTGAGGCGCTGAGTCGTGGAGCGGCCACCCTTTGTCTTGTCGATCAGCATGTTGATGCGCTGAAAGCCATGAAAGCCACAGCCGTTCAATTTGGCGTACAGGAGAGTGTGAAAATTGTCAACGCTGATGTTTCAGCTTTTCTTGGGCGGGTCACCGAAAAGTTTGATCTTCTCTTTTGTGATCCTCCTTATGCGTGGCCTGAGTATGATCGGTTAATTGAAAAGATTTGTGGTGGTCACCTTCTTGCAGAAGAGGGCTTTTTGCTTGTCGAACACAGTACGCAGTTTGATTTTACAGTTTCGCAGTATTACTCTTTTCATAAAGATTATGGTATGACAAGAGTTACTTTTTTTCAGCAATGACCCTTGGAGGACGATGAAGCAGAAAGCGATTTATCCAGGTACATTTGATCCCTTCACCAATGGGCATCTTGATGTGCTTGAGCGTGCCCTGAATATTTTTGAAGAGCTGATTGTTGTTATTGCCGAAAACAGTCAGAAAAATGCCCTTTTTACCATTGAGGAGCGCCAGATTATGACGAAAGAGGTCGTTGCTGGTTATCCGTGTATCAGTGTTGAGGTGCTTCATAAAGGATTACTTGCGGATTATGCCCGTCAGGTTGGAGCCCGCTCTATTGTTCGGGGAGTGCGGCAGGTCAAGGATTTTGAGTATGAATTTCAGATGTCCCTCCTTAACCGTCAGCTCTATCCTGAGGTGACAACGGTTTTTTTGATGCCAAACGTTAAGTATACTTATGTCGCCTCATCAATTATCAAGGAGGTTGCCATGCTTGGAGGCGATGTGAGCAAGTTTGTGCACCCCTGTGTTCTTGAAATGATGCATAAAAAACGTGAAGAGTATAACCAGATAAAATAATAACAAACTCTTTTTAGATATGCCGATACCACCACTCCCGGAAGAGAGATATCTCACTCGTCGGGTACTCAGTATGCAAGAGTCGCAGACAATGCGCATTACAAATCTTGCCGGTAAAATGAAGGCTGAAGGGCTGGATATTGTCAGTCTTTCAGCCGGAGAACCCGATTTTCCCACCCCGGCCCATGTCAACCAGGCTGGAATAGATGCGATCAATGCTGGCTTTACCCGTTATACCGCAAATTCTGGAATTGGGGAGCTGAAGAAGGCTATTATTGAAAAGTTCAGACGGGATAATGGTCTGGAGTTTGTTGAGAATCAGATTATGGTCAGTAATGGAGGAAAGCAGACGCTTGCCAACACCTTTCTTGCGCTTTGTCAAGAGGGTGATGAGGTGATTATTCCAGCTCCATTCTGGGTCAGTTTTCCTGAGATGGTTCGATTGGCAGGTGCAACTCCTGTCATTGTTCATACGACACTGGAGAGGGAATACAAGATGACACCCGATCAACTTGAGGGGGCCATCACCCCAAAAACAAAAATTCTTGTTTTGAACTCTCCCTCTAATCCCACAGGTTCGGTGTATAGCGAAGCTGAGGTGCGTGCCTTGATGAAGGTTCTTGAAGGACGCGGGATTTTTGTTCTTTCCGATGAAATGTATGACATGATTGTTTATGGTGATGTTCGTCCATTTTCTCCCGCAAGAATTCCATCCATGAAGGAGTGGGTGATTGTCAGCAACGGTGTTTCGAAAACGTACGCCATGACGGGATGGAGAATAGGTTATCTTGCCGGTCCGAAATGGCTTATCGATGCCTGCGACAAGATTCAGTCGCAGACCACCTCCAATCCCAATGCCATTGCCCAGAAAGCGGCGGTTGCTGCCCTGACCGGGGATCAGTCTATTGTTGAGGAGCGTCGTGCTGAATTTGAAAAGCGTCGCGATTACATGTACCACGCGCTCAACAGCATCCCTGGATTCAAAACTGCGTTACCTCAGGGTGCCTTTTATATTTTTCCTGATATCAGCGGTGTTCTCGGACAAACGTTTAATGGTGTTGTTATGAAGGATTCGGCGGATGTTGCAGAATATCTCCTGAAGGTACATCATGTTGCGACAGTTCCGGGTGATGCATTTGGTGCTCCGGAGAACCTTCGGCTCTCTTATGCTGCTTCGATAGCAGCATTGGAGGAGGCGGTGAATCGTCTACGGAGAGCGTTCAAATAGGTGGTGCCGATGCTCAAAGTTCGTCGCAGCAAACTCTATACGTTGTGGTTCGGATGGTACTCCCGTCGGCAGTTCAGAAGGTTTTTTAACTCCGTTCGTGTCATGATGCAAACAGGAGTACAAGAGATGGATCTCCGCACTCCTGTTATTTTTTACGCGAACCATGCCTACTGGTGGGATGGCTTCTGGTCGCAACTCTGTACGGAGGAGTTTTTTCATCAGCGCCTTCATATTATTATTGAGTTTCAGCAGTTACAGAAACACCAGTTTTTTACCCGTATCGGAGCATTTTCGCTTGATCAGTCACGACCGAGAACTTTGCCAGCTACGCTCAGCTATGCTGCGGAACTGCTCAGCGACCATAATGAACGACAGAATGCCCTCTGGATTTTTCCTCAGGGAAAGATAGAGCATGTTGATAAGCGACCCCTTGTTTTTTATAAAGGAACAGCGTCAATTGTTTCTCGTCTGCTCGAAAAAATTCCCCAGGTTTATCTTGTTTCAGTTGTCAGCAGGATTGAATATCTTGATGAGCAGAAGCCCGAGCTCTTTTTGTCTTTCAGAGAGCCACATCTTGTCTCAAGAGTGAACTATGCGGGTGCGGATACTCTTACCGCCTCCATGCGGGAGATGACAGAGGGTCATCTCGATGAACTCAGCAGAAAAGTTCAGAGACGTGAAATTGACGATGCGTTGACGATTGTGAAGGGTAGTGCATCTGTTAACCGAAAAAGTGAAGCATTCCAGTGCCTGGTGCACCCGGGTGGCTGCAGGGATCGTGCCTGACCAGCTTCTGCTGACGAGCCTGGTCGGGTAGTTATAAAGAAATTAAATGTGCAAAATCAAATACTTCCCCCTATTTTCATGAGTAACGTTATATGCAGTTGTCTGTTGGGTAATAATGCAAAGGTGAGGTTGAGGCTTTCACAGTTGTTGCACAGTGAAATGGAATCGATCTATGGTCCGTCTCCTGAAGGTGTTGTCGATAATCTTTGTGAGGTAGAGCTTCAGGGGTGTCGGCGTGATTTTTTTCTGAATAATACAGGCACTCCTTTCTCGATAGGAATGCAGGTTATTATTGAATCGGATGGGGGGTATGATTTTGGAGTTGTCTATTCAACCGGCCCTATTGCAAGAAAAAAGTACCAGCTCAAGGGTTTTGATAAAAACGGCCACGATTGTACGGCAGTATTGCGCATTGCCGATGAAAATGATAATGTGGCGATTATTGAACTGAAAAAAAGGCAGTCGGAGATTCGGGCGATCTGCCTTGGCAAGATCAAAAAACATGAACTTGAGTTGAAGCTTGTTGATGTTGAGCTGAGGATGGATGAGCAGAAACTCTCCGTCTATTATACCTCCTCACACCGTGTTGATTTCAGGTCGCTGGTGCGTGATCTTGCAGGAGAGTTCAAGGCGAGGATCCAGATGGTGCAGATTACCACCCGGGAGGAGGCTCGTCGTGCAAACTCTTTTGGCCCTTGTGGTTGTCTTATGTGCTGTTCAAGCTGGTTGCCGAAAATTCATGCAAATCCCTTTGCCGAAAAATCCCCTTATGCCGAGCTTGCCGGCAATGAGAGTCATGCGTTTAACATTACCGGAATCTGTAATCGCCCAAAGTGTTGCCTGGGTTATTCAAAAACTGAAAAGGGTTGTCGAAATAACTCTTCAGTTCAGGCACAGCTTCCTGTTGTTGGAAGCCGGGTATCGACGCCAGAGGGAGCGGCGGTTGTAGAGAGTGTTGATGCCCAGAAAAAACTTGTCTTGCTTCGGTTCCAGAAGGGCGACCAGACTCGTCGCATACCACTCGACAAGTTTAATGCCCAGTTTGTAAAAAAATAATGGATTTCATCTATGCCCCAGTTTACAAAAACTCTTGTTACAACAGCCCTTCCTTATGCCAATGGTCCGGTACATCTTGGCCATCTTGCCGGAGTGTATCTTCCTGCTGATCTCTATGTCCGTTATAAAAGGCTCAAGGGGGAGGATGTCATTCATATTGGTGGCTCGGATGAACATGGAGTACCCATTACTCTTACAGCAGAAAAAGAGGGGATTTTACCAGGGGATGTGGTTGATCGTTATCACGGTATGAATCTGGATGCCTTCACAAAATGTGGCATCTCTTTTGATTATTATGGAAGAACCTCTTCGGAGGTTCATCATAACACAGCGCAGGAGTTTTTTCTTGAAATTGAAGGGAAAGGCATTTTCAGGCAAAAAAATGAAAAACTTTTTTTTGACCGAAAAGCAAACCGCTTTCTTTCTGACCGATATATCACCGGCACCTGTCCGATCTGCAAGAATCCAGAGGCTAATGGCGATCAGTGCGAACAGTGCGGCACTCATCTCAGTCCTCTTGAGTTGATCCATCCAAAGAGTAAACTCTCTGATGCTACCCCTGAACTGCGTGATACCATGCACTGGTATTTTCCGCTTGGACGTTTTCAGCAGCAGCTTGAAAACTATGTCAATTCTCATGAGAAGGAGTGGCGATCAAATGTGGTGAACTACACTCGTACCTGGCTGAAACAGGGGTTGAATGATCGGGCGATTACCCGTGACCTCTCATGGGGCATAAAAGTGCCACTTGAGAGCCAGGAGGCTGTTGGAAAGGTGCTCTATGTCTGGTTTGATGCGGTACTTGGCTATATCTCTTTTACCAAAGAGTGGGCGGTCAAGCAGGGAATACCTGATTTGTGGAAATCGTACTGGCAGGATCCGCTCTCTCGTCTTGTTCACTTTATTGGCAAGGATAATGTCGTTTTTCACACCTTGATGTTTCCGGCCATTCTGATGGGATGGAATGAAGGGCGTGATCGTGATTGTTATAATCTTGCCGATAATGTTCCAGCATCGGAGTTCATGAATTTTGAGGGGAGAAAGTTCTCAAAATCAAGAAACTATGCCGTCTATCTTGGTGAATTTCTTGAAAAATTTCCTGCCGATACTCTCCGTTACAGTATTGCAATGAACTATCCTGAAAACAAGGATACTGATTTCAGTTGGCAGGATTTCCAGAACCGGACAAATGGGGAGTTGGCTGATACGCTCGGCAACTTTATCAAGCGATCGGTTGATTTCACCAATGCGCGGTTTGATGGAGTGGTACCCTGCGATTCGACTTTGGAAGAGTGGAATACTCTCGGTATTCACTGGAACGATGCGCTTGAGCAGCTCGACCGTGCTTATGAAGAGTTTCATTTCAGGGATGCTGCCTCGCTCGGTATGGAAATTGCCAGAGCAGCAAACCGTTTCCTGACAGTTTCGGAACCCTGGAAAATGATCAAGCTTGATCGTGAAGCAGCGGCAAGAACAATGACCCTTTCACTGAACCTCTGTCATGCACTCTCCGTTGTTCTCTTTCCGGTTATTCCTGAAACCTGCAACAAAATTCACGCCATGCTTGGCTTTGATGGTTGTATAGAGGATCGAGTGGTGCGGGGAAAGTCTCTCTTTGCGGAACTTCTCTTGCCAGGCCTGAAACAGGGTCACAAGATCAGAGGGAGGTCAGAAATTCTTTTTACAAAAATTGAGGATAGTGCCATCGCACCAGAACTTGCAAAAATTGCAGGGCTGCTTGCCGAGGCTGAAAAAAGAGATGCCGGAGTTGCACAAAGTCCAATGGAGTTCAAGCCGGTGATCAGCTTTGAGGATTTCCTCAAGGTTGACCTCAGGGTTGCAAAAGTTCTTGCTGCTGAACCGGTCAAAAAAGCGGCTAAACTGCTGAAACTCCAACTGCAGGTTGGTTCTGTAACCAAACAGGTGCTTGCCGGCATAGCAAAGTATTATACGCCGGAAGAGCTGATCGGCAAAAGCGTGGTGATGGTGGCCAACCTTGCGGAACGAACTCTTCGTGGTGAAGTTTCAGAGGGGATGATTCTGGCTGTGGAGGGTGTTGATGGCAAACTTTTTGTCGTAGAACCCTTTGGAGAAGAAATAAATGGAAAACAGATACAATAGTGTTTGTAAAAGAAAAATAATTCCTTACATTGGAGGACAAACATCGTGGGGTGGAGCAATTGGTAGCTCGTCGGGCTCATAACCCGAAGGTTGCAGGTTCAAGTCCTGTCCCCACCACCAGTAAAGGCTGCCTCAATACAAGGTGGCCTTTTTTGTTTATCTTATCTTGCTTTGCCAATCAATCTTCTTGCAGAAAAGGGTGTTTCAGGAGAAAGGTCATTTTGTCATAAAATTGTTGAAAGCAGCAGTTCTTTCTGTTTGCATGGCATCAAGAGTCGCAGCAACTTTGTTTGCACTCACATTTTTTGCCTCTCCGCTTTTCGCCGAAAAGTTACTCTGTGGCATTGACAGACTTGAAGCTTCTCACTGTCGTGAGCTTTCAGGTTTGAGAGTTGCTCTTGTTACCAATGCGGCGGGAGTGACCGGTAAGGGAGAGCCAAACTATGCCATGATGATCCGCAATGGTGTCAAGCTGAAGTTTCTCATGGCACCTGAACACGGTTTTTCGGTAACGGTCGAAGCTGGCAAAGCCGTTGGCCGGGCGGTGGTGGCTGACACCCTCTCTGTTTTCTCACTTTATGGAGCCTCCAAAAAGCCGAATATTGGGCAGTTGCGCCAGATTGATCTTCTCATTTTTGACCTTCAGGATATCGGCACCCGTTGTTACACCTACATTTCAACCATGAAAAATGCCATGGAGGCTTGCGAGCAGGCTGGAACAGCTTTTATGGTGCTCGATCGTCCAAACCCGATTGCTCCGCTTGGGCAAAGCGGGTTCATGCTCCAGTCAGGATATGAATCGTTTGTTGGTGCGGTCGATATTCCATTTTTGCACGCTATGACGGTTGGAGAGATTGCCTTGCTGTTAAAGGAGCAACACTATCAAAGACTTGATCTCAGAGTACTACCGATGCAGGGTTATAACCGCAAGAGCTTTGCTGATGAATACCAGGAGTTTCATTTCAGGAGCCCTTCACCAAACATTAAAGATGTTGATACTGCAATTGTCTATCCTGCAACTGTTTTTCTTGAAGCAACCACGGTCAGTGAAGGCAGGGGAACTGATGCCCCATTTATGCAGTTTGGCGCTCCATTCATCAGGAGCAAAGAACTTCTCGAAGCTCTCATGAAATACCACTTGGCAGGGGTTCTGTTCGATTCGGTGGCGTTTCTACCCCGTTCAAGCAAGTTTAAGGGTGAGCGTTGTTATGGTTTGAAAATCAACGTGACAAACAGAAGAGCCTTCAATCCCATTCGAACCGCTGCAGCTTTACTCCTTGAGCTTCAACGACTCTACCCGGCAGATATCGGCCTTGACAAGAAGGGAAGGTTCTTTGACCAGCTTTCCGGGAGCCCTTTGTTTCGGCAGATGATTCAACAACAGTGGTCACTTGAATCAATTATGGAGGCTTCCCGTCAACAGATAAAAGTGTTCACGCGAGATACTCCAGCACAGAGTTTTCTCTATCCATAAAAAACATCACGTTTTTTTTGGCCGTCCCCTTTTCTTTGAACCTGGCCCTTTAAGAGCCAAATCATCAACAGAGTCACTTTGGGTGGCACTATCATCAGACTCAACAAGACGCTCATCCAGATGTTCTTCCAGATGCTCATCATGCAGGTCAGGTTCTACAATAAGGTCAAGATCATCGCAAAGCAGTTCGTCAATAATTTCATCGGGAGGCAACGGTGACTTGCCCCGTGTGCTTCTTTTAGATTTCATAGCCGGTTCAATGAGCGTCATGACCTCATTGATGGATGAAAAAATGTAGAGCTGCTTGTCGAGATTGGTCAGTTTTAAAAGATCCTTGATCTGCTTGCAGAGTGAAACAAAAATCGCCAGTCCATTTGATTGATTGGCAAGCTGGTGGGCAAGAAGCATGGAGCTGATACCATCAGAATCAATCGCCTTGACTTGTGAAAAATCAATAATCAGGTTTTTTGTACTCTCCTTGTTCACCATCACATCAATTGAACTTCTGAAAGCGTCGCTATGCCGAAAATCAAACACCTCTTCCTCAATTTTCAGAACAGTTAACTCTTTGCGTGTTGATACTGAGTTTTTCATGGTAAAATCCTACAATAAAGCGTATAAATCATTACTTATTATGTAGATAAAAAATTTAAGCTTCCAGAAGCCTGTGAGGTCTGTTGAGTATAAGACTTACTCCTTTCTCCAGATAAAACATTATTAATAAGTAAGGTAAAAAAAAAGCTCATTGCCAATATTTTTTCAGGAATGAAAAATAATCTTTATGAAAAGAGGGCAATTCATGCTGGTAGAATGCTGAACCAAAAACGTTCAAATGAGGGTCAAGAATCTGATTTTCTATCGGTTCTGTTGCGTAAACAGATTGTTCTGGATAAGGCCATCAACAATCTTTACGATCTCTGTCGAAAGTCCAGGTGGGTTAATATTGCTGATGACATGCGCAAGGGTGTAGATTTTCCCTTCAAGGGGGAGAAATTTGTTCACCACCACAACTCTCTCCTCTCTCAGACGACACTCCCCACCAAGAAAGTTTCCCTTTTCATAGCGGAGGGTATAACCAAGCTCTTGCAAGCTCTTCTCAAGCAGTGAGAGCTGGGTTGTTTTTTTCATGCTCGTTCCATTCGAAAGGTTAGCCTCTCATTCTTGGATCAAGCGCATCACGCACACCGTCCCCAATAAGGTTAAAGCAGACGACGGTGGTTAAAATTGCAATACCGGGAAACGTTGAAATCCACCAGTAGTTTAAAAGGCTGTCACGCCCTTCATTGATAATATTTCCCCAGCTTGGAGTGGGGGGTTGAACCCCAAGACCAAGAAAAGAGAGCCCCGCTTCAGTGAGAATAATGCTGCCGATTCTGAGGGTAGCAGCGATAATAACCGGCGTGAGGGTGTTTGGAGCAAGGTGACGGGAGATAATTCTCAAGTTGGAGAGTCCCAGCGATTTTGCCGCAAGGATAAACTCCTGCTCTTTGAGTGAGAGTACCTGGCTACGCACAATTCGTGCCACTCCCATCCAGCCAGTAAAGGAGAGCGTGATAACAATCAGGTAAATCGAGTTCCCGAAAGTGGCAATAATAATAAGGATAAGAAAAAGAGCAGGGAAGGCGACAAGCACATCAACAACTCTCATCATGACAGCATCTACCCATCCTCCAAAATAGCCGGATGTTACTCCGATAACGGTTCCAAGAGTGACTGAGATAAGGACAACAAGAAAGCCTATGGAGAGAGAAATCCTGGATCCGTAGATGACCCTGCTGAGAATATCACGTCCATACTGGTCGGTTCCGAGAATAAACGTCCTTGTCACGGCGATGTTTTTTTTTCCATTGCCTGCAAGTTCAGCAATGGTCATGGTTTTGGTGCGCATTCCCTGGCGATAGATAACCGTGCTGCCTTCAAAACGATATTCGTTAACAAACCTTATGGCATGTGGTTCATTGCGGGTTTTCAGTATCTGGAAATCGCTGATCAGGGTGTTGGCAAGGCGAATAGTTGTTCCGCTTCCTTGCTGTATGGGAATGAGCAGTGCTTTGGGTTGTTTGAGTATGAGGGCATCAAGACGCGCAAGAGGAGGCTGATAGGCTGTGACCAGAAAATCCTGCTGATCGTAAGGGGCGAAAGGAGCGACAAATGGAGCAAGAAATGCTGCCGAGTAGAGGATAAAGATAACCGCTGAAGCATAGTGTGCGATAGAGTGCCTCATAAATGCTCTCAGACTTATTTTGCCCAGGCTTGACCCTTTTTCTTCTGCTCCACCTCTTTTTCTGAATGATCTCCCTGCAAAAAAGGCAAGAGCGATCGGAACGGCAAGGAGATAAATTGCTCCAATCCAGAACTCGATAATTTCGGCAGTAAAGATCTCTCTGAACAACTCAGGAGATGAGAAGAAAAGTGCGATTGCCGTAAACAGTGAACGAAAACTGATGAATACAAGTTCAGCTCTTCCAATCAGGATGAGCAGAAAAACAAAAATTGTGACCAAAGAAAAAAGTTTGCTCCCCATTTTCTCTTTTTTGACTGCCTCTACCGCTGGTTTACTGTCAAACAAGGCAGATGTTTTTCCTGATGCTCTCTCTCTTTTCAAACTTGTAAGTCAGGTGAATAGGGTTGTAAAGGAACATAAAAAAAAAAGCTGCTTTTCCCGAAAGAAAAGCAGCTTTAGACGTGCGGATACAGCTCCCTCAGCTTGCTGTTGTCGATGCTGCGGCTTCAGCAGTCACGTCAGCCTCTTTTTTCGAAGCAAGAACCGTAATGACAGGGGAGTCAGGATCGTCCATAATCTGAAGTCCTGCATAAGCCACCATAGGAATCTCCCTGACATGGATTGAATGTCCGATTTCGAGTGCAGTAATATCGACGACAAGGTGATCCGGCATGTTTTCAGGTTTGCCCTTGATCGTTAACGCATGAAGAATAATGAGCAGTTTGCCACCTTTTTCAACACCGGCACAGTTGCCCGAAACAGCTACAGGAACCTCAAGTTCAATGAGCTCTTCGGCCGAAAAAAGCTGAAAATCAGTATGGATAATCCTGTCAGTCACCGGGTGAAACTGAACCTCCTTGATAAAGGAGCGTTTAATTTTTCCATCAGGGAACTGAAGATCAATAATATGCGACTCAGCCGAGTGCACCAGTTTTTTCAGTGCAAGCTCATCAACACTTATCGCAACAGTCTCCTCGCCTTTATGATAGACAACAGCAGGAACAACCCCATCCTTGCGGATTTTTTTGGCTTCCCCTTTTTTGACAATACGAGGCTCAACAGCTAATACAATAGTTTCCATTCTCTTCCTTTATCTCTTTTATCTCTTGTTTTTAATGAAGTTTTGTGAGTTTTTCAGCAATATTCTTGCTGTCAAACAGGCAACTGACAGAATCATCTTCATAGATGCGTTTTATTGCTTCACCGACAAGCCTGCTGACGGTAACTGTTTCAATTTTTGATGAATAGGCGTGACTGGTGATGACTGAATCCGTAACAATCACCTTTTCAAGGACAGATGCCTCAATTCTCTCTATGGCAGGGCCGGAGAGGATTGGATGTGTTGCTGCTGCATAAATCTTGAGCCCACCCGCTTCACGGATAGCCTTTGCAGCATTGACAATGGTGCCAGCAGTGTCAATCATGTCATCAACAAGCAGAACATTTTTTCCTTTGACATCTCCAATGATATTCATCACTTCAGCGACATTGGCAGCCGGACGGCGTTTATCGACAATGACAAGATCGGTACCGAGCTCCTCTGCAAATTTCCGGGCAAGTTTAACACCGCCCACATCGGGTGAAGCGACAACCAGATTTTCACGAAAATCTCTGTGACGAATATCATTGATCAACACAACACTGGAGTAGAGGTGATCAAAGGGAATATCAAAAAATCCCTGAATCTGGGGCGCATGGAGATCCATGGTTAAAATGCGATTGGCTCCAGCTTCGGTGAGCAGATTAGCCACCAGTTTTGCAGTTATGGCAACCCTTGGTCGATCTTTCCTGTCCTGGCGGGCATAACCGTAATAGGGCATAACCGCAGTGATTCTTGCGGCGGAAGATCTTCGTGCAGCATCGATCATGATCAGCATTTCCATCAGGTTATCACCTGGGGGGTTTGTCGATTGGACAATAAAGAGGTCGGATCCGCGTATGGATTCAAAAAAATTGACCGAAATTTCTCCATCAGAAAAATTTTCAACCTTTGCATTGCCAAGGGTAATGCCGAGGTACTCAGCAATTTTTTCAGCAAGGGCCGGATTGCTGCGTCCCGCAAAAATTTTAATGGGTTTTGCCATTGAGTCCTGCATTTTCTAATGAAAGGGGTTATATTGCCGGTACATTCAACACCCAGGAGTATATTTCTGATCGTTTCCCGAAAGGCCTATACATTCATGGGAACTCAAATATAATTAAAAAGGGTGAAAATTTAACTAATATTTTCCTCTTTCTAACGTCTGGTTATTTGCTTTACAGATATGACTATTCTGCAAATTCGAGACTACCTTCAGCAATTCTTTGATTCTGTTGAGCTGGTGGGAGATGGTGAGCAGCAGGTTTTGGCACCAGCCAAGATTGAATCAGCAAAGGTTGGTGAGGTGAGCTTTGTTGCCAACGAGAAATATGTAAAGTTTCTCACCTCAACCGAAGCCTCTCTTGTGATCGTCCATCATTCGGTTGCGGTTGATCAGTTTCTTCCGGGAACCTCTTTTCTGAAAGTGAAGGATCCCTATTCTGCGTTTGTTTTTCTGCTGCAAAAATTTGTCAAACCCCGTGTTATCGCCCCAATTGGTATCGCGGCATCGGCTTCAATCGGTGATGGTGTTCTCATTGGTGAAGGTGTCTCCATCGGTGCCTTTGCGGTGGTCGGTGATCGTTGTACAATCGGGAACAACTGCGTGGTTGGAGCCCATACTGTTCTCCTTCATGATGTTGTTCTGGGTGATGACTCCACTCTTTTTCCCTCTGTCACCTGTTACGATGGCACTATGGTCGGTAAAAGAGTGGTTATTCATTCTGGATCCGTTATTGGTGCTGATGGTTTTGGCTTTGCTCCCCAGAGTGATGGTTCCTATGTAAAAATTCCCCAGATGGGTATTGTCGAGATCGGTGATGATGTGGAGATAGGAGCAAATACCACGATTGACAGGGCTACCATGGGGAGCACGGTGATCGGCAGGGGGGTCAAGATCGATAATCTGGTTCAGATTGCGCATAACTGCACTATCGGTGAGGATACTGTTATTGCCTCTCAAGCTGGTATTTCGGGGAGCGTCACGGTTGGTCGCCAATGTGTGATTGCAGGACAGGCTGGGCTGGCTGGCCATCTGGAGCTGGCGGATCGGACGCAGGTCGCAGCACAGGCTGGTGTTTCAAAATCGTTTATGCTGCCTGGAATGGCACTTCGCGGCTACCCGGCCCAGCCCATGCGCGACCAGTTGAAGCATGAAGCGATGTTGCGCAGCGTTGGTGCCATGAAGGAGAAGCTTGACCGCCTTGACAGAGAGATGAAAGAACTTAAGGACAAGGAGAGTATGAAGGGCACTGCCTGAATAATGAAAACATACCGACAGAAGCAATTAGTGCAAAAATTTATACGTAAAGAACACAAAAAACGAGCACATTTCGGTACAAAAAAATTCCCGGCTAAATCCTTCTCGTTTTACTGTGATTGGGTAACCCGGGATTCTTTCTCACTATTTTTGGCGGTAAAAGCTGACAAGATGCCCTGCAGTATCTGGTTTACTGTGTTCAGAATATTGCCAAACAAATCAGGAGATGCTTTTCCGATAAATTCGGCAAGCAGTGATGCAGAGTTAGTTGCAATTTTCAGCAGGTCAAGCTGTTGCTGAACAAGTTTTTCCAGGGTCTCCGACAGAGTCGTATCACTGGTGAGATTGCTTGTTTCGTTTGTCATGGCTGTTATTATTTGTAACTTCATTAAGGAGAGTGTTTTGAGTTGTCGCCTTGGTGCGGTCAGCGTTTGGCAAATGACGAAACTTTCATTTGCGCCCCCCAATTTGAAATATGGCATACGCTCCAGAAAAACCGGCGACTACAACAATGAGCAGATAAAACTAACGTTTTAGTTTAACAAATTTACTTGTATTTTCAAAACAGAGAGCCCCCGTAATAGCCGATTTGTGGCACAATAGAATGAATGATTCTGAATTGTGCCAGAGAAAGGCTCAGTGGATTACGAGAGATTTCTCGGTACTTGAGATGAATGGTGGTGGAGGATAGGTTTCGGAAGGGAGATGTCCATCACAAAGGTAAAGCGGGAAGGGAATGAGAGCAGTACCTGATCGACCTCAAATTCAAAGGAGCAGATGCCGCTTAATGTATGCAGGTTTTCGCTCAGCGACTGTTTTCTGAGTGCTTTGCCGTGCAGCCGCACGCCAAGCCCTTCTCTCGATGCGAGCTGTCCGAAATAGTTTCTGATGCCCTCGGGGGTTATCACGGTGTGAGGAGAAAAGGTAGGAATAAGGACTGCGCATTCATGATACAGAGCCGTAATATCGTCGGCGTTACCGCTGCAGACTCTGGAAACCCATTGAAAAAGAACCTCTTCAGCCGTTTTAAAAATCATGACTCACTCGTTTTGTTTTTCATTATATGGCACTGCGCATGGTAACACAAGCAACAAGGCAATACCATTGCTTTGGGTGGAAAGTAACCAATTTTATTTTAGCTGTCAATAAATAGAATGTACAGGAGTCTAACATCTATTTTGGTCGTAACGCCTCCACCGGATCGAGATTTGCGGCTTTCCATGCAGGGAAGAGGCCGAATATCATACCAATCCCTGAACAGACAACCATTGAAATGATTATCCATAACCAGGGAAATATTGGCGGCAGATTGAATTTGAAAGCTACAACATTGCCAGTTGCAACCCCTGCAATAATGCCGATTACCCCGCCTGCAAGCGAGAGAAAGAGTGCCTCAAAGAGAAACTGATAAAGAATGACTCCTCTTGGCGCACCGACAGATTTTCTGATGCCGATCTCCCTCGTTCTTTCAGAGACGCTGACCAGCATGATATTCATGATACCAACACCAGCGGTCAGGAGTGCCATAAAGCTGATGATGAAAGCGCCCGTCCCAATGGCTCGCTGTATATCCCTGAAGGAATCTATTAGGGATTCGTTGGTTCTGATCTCGAAATCGTTGGCATCCTTCACCGTCAGCCCCCTCGCAAGCCTCATTGCCCCAATCGCACGGTCAATGGCCTTCGGATAGTCTTTGCGTGAGATTGCTTCAACGGTGATACTCACACTGCTCTTTTCGTTGATATGGTTGAGGTATCGGGTAATGGGAATGAGCACAAAGTTATCTTGGCTTTGGCCGAAAGCAGCTCCTTTTTTATCAAACACACCGGCAACATTATAAACATCTCCATTAATCTTGATCGATTTGTTTTGAGGGTTGATGCCTGATGGAAAGAGAGTTGTGGCAACTTCATTTCCGAGAACGACACTGTTTTTTGCAAACCGGATGTCGCCCTCTGCAAGATTGCGCCCGGAGGCCACAATGTAGCCACTTGAAGCGGAAAAGTTCTCATCACCACCGGTCATGGTGACATCAGGATTTGTGGTCAGGCTGGCATATTTGGCCTGATTGGCCATGCTTGAAATCATGAATCCTATGTTGCGGGATGTAGTCTCCATGCTTTTTTTGAAAAGGAGTGCCTGCTGCCAGGTGATATCCTTGCGGTTTGCATAAAGGTTTCGGCTGTGGCCACTTCCGAATGTTGTTGCGGGATTTTTCTGGATCTGGAAGGTGTTGGCCCCAAGGCTTGCCAGGCCTGACTCAACGCTTTTATCGATTGCATCAAGGGCTGTCATGACGGCAATAATGGAAAAGACTCCAACAGCAACACCCATGATGGTGAGCCATGAGCGGAGCTTGTTGACGGTGAGAGAGTAGATCGCCTGGGTGATGGTTTCATGCAGCAGCATAAGAGCTCCTATTCATAACGCAGTGAATCGGCCGGGTCAAGTTTTGAGGCCGTCACGGCAGGAGCAAGGCCAGAGACAACTCCGGTAATGACAGAAACAGCAAGACTTGCTAAAACAAGGGCAGGGGAGAACTCTATCGGAAAATCAGGGACAATTTTTTCGATGGCAAAGGTGATGATGAGCGCTGACCCGAGGCCGATCACCCCGCCGATGAGGCAAATCATCACCGATTCAATGAGAAACTGGAGCAAAATAGTTTGCCGTCTGGCACCAAGCGCCTTGCGCAGTCCAATTTCCCTGGTGCGCTCCTTCACGCTGACAAAGGTGATGTTCATAATGCCGATAGCACCAACAAAGAGCGACATGCCGGTAATAAAGATGCCAGCAACGGCAATACCATTTTTGATGGGGTCAAGCTGACTTTTGAAGGCTCTCTGTTCGTTGATTGAAAAATCTTCCTCCTTATCAGGCGCAATCCTTCGGATTCTCCTCATCAGACCAAGCAACTCCTCCTTTGCCGCAGCAACACGCTCCTGGTTTTTGATTTTCACCCTGATGGTGGTAAACATGTTTTTGCCGTAGACCTTTTCAAAGGCACCGAGGGGCATGATGATCTGATTGTCGAAACTGAATAGCCCCAGGAACTTTCCCTGTTTTCGGAACACCCCGATAATGCGAGACTTGCGGTTTTTTATCTGGATAGATTTGCCAAGCGCAGGTTCATTCGGAAAGAGCCCTGAGGCAATATCGTCGCCAACGACAGAGACCATCTCACTGCTTGCAGATTCTCCATGAGTAAAAAAGCGGCCTGCGGAGAGATTTCCTGATGCTGTTTGAAGGTAGTCATGGTTGGTTCCAAGGGAAAAAACATGTTCAAGGATCTGGTCGCGGTATTTTGCTGAAGCCTGGTAGGTTGACATTTGCGGAACAGCAATAGATAGTTCAGAGCGAGGATTGTCAGCAATAATCCTGTTAAGTTGATCGGCATACTCTGTTTTAATGTCAGGCCGGTTCCGATAGCGCCACCATTGCCCCATGGTGCTCCAGGATGATTTCTGTACATAGATAACATCATATCCAAGCATGGCGAGGCTTTTGTCGAACCCTCGGTCAATGCCGTTAATGGCTGTGCCCATCATGGTGATGGCAACAATGCCGATAATAACCCCAAGTGCGGTAAGAAATGATCTGGTTTTATTGGCCTTGATCTGGTAAAGAGCCATCTTCAGGCTCTCTGTTGATTCATAACGAAATTGTCTGTAGCTCCGTTTCATTGCCTGCTGTCGCTTTCGATTTTTCCGTCCCGAAGACGGATAACCCGGCGGGTATAGCTGGCAATATCCTCTTCATGGGTGATCAGGATGATGGTATTGCCAGCATCAGAGAGTGCCCCGAAAATATTCATGATCTCTTTGCTGGTGGCGGTATCGAGGTTACCGGTAGGCTCGTCAGCAAGAATAATGGAGGGGTTGTTGATAAGTGCTCTTGCTATCGCGACCCTTTGAATCTGCCCTCCCGAAAGTTCAGAGGGCTTGTGCTTTATTCTTTCACCAAGACCGACTTTCACCAGGGCTTCGACCGCTCGCTCTTCCCGCTCTTCAGCGCCAACTCCTGCATAGATCAAAGGGAGTTCAACGTTGCGCAGACAATTGAGGCGGGGAAGAAGGTTAAAGGTTTGAAAGACAAATCCTATCTCCTTGTTCCTGATACGGGCCAGCTCATCGTCATCCATGTCAGCAACATTTAATCCATTCAGCTCATAAACCCCTTGAGTTGGTGTATCGAGGCAGCCAAGAATATTCATGAGGGTTGACTTTCCACTTCCAGAAGGGCCCATGATTGCTGCATAGTCATTCCGTCTGAAATCAAGGTTGATGGAGTCAAGCGCCCTTACCGTCTGATCGCCCATCTCATAAAATTTGCAGAGCGACCGCATGGTGATCATTGCCCTCTGCGTCATGGCGTTATCGCTGCTGCTGTTTGACAAGGCTTCCCTCCTTGAGTAGAGTGGTGATGGCGGAGTAACTTCCAGAGACCACCTCTTCTCCCTTTTTAAGCCCAGAAGTGACAATAATATGCGTGTTATCAGTGGTGCCGGTGGTGATTACCCGAAATGATGCCCTGCCAGCGGTCACCACAAATACCCCTTGACGACTTTCAGAGACTCTGCTTTTCGTCATGATGGTCACTGCATTATTTTCACCCTTTGCCATCTCTGCAGACTCTGTTCCTCCACGCATCGTGACACTTTGAATGGGAACAACGAGGGCATTACTCACTTTAATGGATTCAATATCGGCAGTTGCGCTCATACCGGGTTTCAGTAGCCGCTCGTGGTTGAGAATCCTTATTTTTACTGAAAAGTTTGTAACCTCCTCCTGGGTATTGGCAGCCTTGACAAGTGCCGAATTGGATATTTCACGAACAACACCCTTGAAAACTCTGTTTCCATAGGCATCAACCGAAATAGAGACAGGATTGCCTTTTTTGACATTGACAATATCATTTTCATTGACCTCAACCTCAACCTGCATACTGTCAAGGTTCGCCAGACGCAGCACTTCAGTGCCGGGAAACTGGCCAGTACCGACAACACGCTCACCAGCCTTGCTGTTCAAGGCGATTATCGTGCCGTTGAGAGGGGCGCGAACAATGGTTTTTTTCATACGATCCTGATTCTGTACCAGCAGGCTTCTGTTCTGTTCTATGGCGTGAAGGGAGGCTTGAAAGGTTGCCCGGGCAGCTTCGGCATTGGTTTTTGAAACAATGTAATCAGACTCGGAGATCAGTTTCTCCGTGTAGAGCAGAGAGGCCTTGCGAAAATCATCCTCTGCCTTGAGCTTTCTGGAGGATGCTTCAAGACTCTGGGATTTTGCCGAATTAAGCTGGGCCAGGCTTTGCTCCACCTGGTTGATGTAGAGGTCGGGCTGAATCTTGAAGAGGAGTGAGCCTTGCCGCACATTCTGTCCATCTTTCACGGGGAGCTCAATAATTTCGCCGGAGACATCAGGCGACATGGCAACAACAAGTTCCGGTTCAATTTTACCGGTGGCTGTCACCAGATGCACAACATCCCTGAGGATGACCTTTTCAGTGGTAACCTCTACTGGTTTTTCCCTGGATTTGAGGAAGGTAAAGAGGAGCACTCCACACAACAGAAGTGCAGCAAGAGCGATCAGGAGAGTTTTTCGTTGTAACCGGCTATTTTTTTTACTCATCGGAATCAGGTGTCGAATTCTTTTTTTTATGGTTTGACGGGCTTGCCAGTGGTAAAATCAAGAACACTTTTTTGCAGGGCAAGGTTATAGGTGGCTTGAGAGAGAGTTGACCGGGCATTAAAAAGAGTGGCTCGCGCAAGGCTGAGCTCAACAAAACTTGCCGCTCCAAGTTGATATTTTCTCTTGACCGCCTCGAAGGCTGAGCGAGCGGCAGAAAAACTCACTTTTGCAGTCTCAATTTGCGTCCATGCAGAGGTATAGTCGCCAGCAGCCTGGTGAAGGTCTATCACGATATTTCTTTTCAGATCTTCGTAATCAAATTGCTGGTTCAGGAGGTTGATTTTTGCTCCTTCAACGGCATAGCGGGTCTGAAAACCATCAAAGAGCAGCCAACTGAACCGAACTCCTGCCGAAGATCCAAAAGTTTTGCTGAATTGTTCCGAAAGAGGGGGATAGGAGTATTCATGATTGAGATACTCGACACCACCTGATGTAACAATGACATTGAGATCAAGCGTCGGATACCATGAGGCGCGGGCGGCCTTGATCTGCCACTGGGCAGCAGTTGTTTCGAGCGACTTGCTTTTCAGATCCCCCCTTCGTTGCAGGGCAAGAGCGACAAGTGAGTCAACATTTGGTTTCGAATCAGGGGGGGGAGCAAATTCCTGGGGATTGGGGAGCAGATTGACCTTGATGTCAGGATTCATCTGCAGTCGTCGCTTCAGCTCAAACATGCTGCGCTCCATACGGGTTTCCGCTTTTATGACCGAAAGATGACTCTGCTCCGTTTCTGACTCCTGCTGGTAGCGATCGGTCATCGATTTCAGTCCAACTTTGAACTGGCGGTCGATGAGTGTCAGTTGATCTTGCGAAGAAAGCAGGTTTTCTCTTGAAATATCGAGCAGTTCACGATCAAGCAGCACCTGAAAATAGGCCTGTGTGACATCAAAGACCACGCTTTCAAGGACTCGTGCAAGGGTATACTCAGCAGCACTCTCCTTTTTGAGTGACGATTGCAGTGAAGCATAATCCCTGAAACCATTGAAAAGGTTAAGTGATGTGGTAATGGTGAGATCAACCGACTTGCGTGTTGTTTTGAAAATCTCTGTGACCGGGGTATCAAGAATGTAGCTTCGGCTGAGTGCGTAAGGGGTGTAGCCAGCGGAAAGCGAGAGGCGGGGCAGAAAACTGCCATAGCTCTTCAGCACATCAGTGCCTTGAAGCTTGAGATTATTTTCAGCTTTTTTTGCTGAAGAGGAGTTGCTCAGCGCTTTTGTAATGCACTCTGCAAGCGAGAGCTTCTGTTCAGTAATTTCGGCACACTCTCCCGTGGAGGGCACTGCGAAAAACGAGGCAACGATCAACAATAAAAAGATATATCTGGAAAGCAAGATCCCTGTTCCAACCATTTTGAGTGTCAGCAATATCCAATTTCAACTGCGTTAATGTAGTACAATGTTTTTGCTGTGTCAAAAGTTTCAAAAGGAGTTTTCAGCTTCTCCTCTGTAATGAGCGTTGTATCCTCCTACAGCCGGTCAAGAAGTGAGTCAATCTCCTCCTGATAGGCTGCGGCATTTTGAGGTTTGAGCTGGATAAGATGGGTATAAATCTTTATGGCTTTTTTGAAGGCTCCCTGGGCGGTAAAAAGATTTGCAAGCGTTTCTGTGGGCACAGCAATGGCGGTATCATCAGAAAAGGGTTTTTTTTGCTCGACAATGGAGGTGGGGTCGGCAGTCTCCAAAGTTTTCATGGGCTCAAAATTCATCAGCGCCGCGGAGAGCTGTTCCAGTTCATCCATGACAGGATCGTAGTACAGCGAAGCAACAGACTTCTCCTCACCCTGCGGAGATGCCTGTATTCCTGCAAGATCATCCCAGGCGACCTGGTTTGCCGGTGCTATGGCACAACATTTTCTCAGGTATGTTGCGGCAAGAGTCTCTCTTTTCAGGCCGAGAAGTGCCTTTGCAGAGAGCAGGTTAAAGAGGTATGACTCTGAAAAAAGGTCAGAAAATGGCTCAAGTTTTTCAAAACCCGACTGGAACTCCCGGCGTGAAATGTCGAGGGATACCTCTGCAAAAAAAAGATAAGGCCCTCTTTTCATTGGCTTTTCGTTTCAAGTGCAAGGATCAGCAGATGCTCGACAAGCTCGGGAAATGAGATCCCGACAGACTCCATAAGCCTTGGATACATGCTGATATCGGTAAATCCAGGGATCGTATTCACCTCATTCAGGACAATTGAGCCAGAATGCTCATCCACAAAAAAATCGACTCTCGACATGCCACTGCACCCCAGAGCCTTGTAAGCCTTGAGGGCTTCGGCTCTCACCCTTTCCTGAAGATCGGCGGGAAGACGGGCGGGAATAAAAAATTGAGCCGTGTTGAAAATGTACTTATCCTGATAATCATAGAACTCCTTGCCAGGTTCAATTTCACCGCAGAGTGACACCTCCGGTTTATCGTTTCCAAGCACCGCAACTTCAATTTCTCTCCCTTTGATTGCCTTCTCAACAAGAATCTTCCAGTCGAGCAAACAGGCGCACTGCATCGCAGACTGAAGCTCTCCGTGATGATGGACTTTTGAGATGCCGATGGATGAGCCAAGGTTGGCTGGTTTGACAAAAAACGGGTACTCAAACTGCTCTTCAACAAGGGAGTGTATCTTGTCAGGGTACGAGTGGTAATCAGCGCTGATAACGGTCAGGGAAGGGGCCACTTGCAGCCCGGCATCGGCTACGCAAAGTTTGGTAAGTGCTTTATCCATTGTGAGGGCTGAAGCCAGAACGCCACAGCCGGTATAGGGAATTCCGCAGGTATCCAGAAAGCCCTGAATGCGACCATCTTCTCCAAAAGTACCATGAAGAGCAAGAAAAGCAAGGTCAATTGAGGCTGCTTTGAAATCAAGGTCATACGGCATCTGATCAGCTTGCTGAACCATTGTTTTCAGCGTTTTTGTTGTCTCCTCAAGCGATGTTTTTCTTAACAGGGGCGAGAGCTCAAGATTGAGAATTTCAGTTGCAACACCTTCACAAAGCCAGGTGCCTTCATGCGTGATATAGAGGGGGAGAAGACGGTATTGTTCAGTGTTGATATGTGCCGCGATGGACTGGGCTGAAATGATCGAAATCTCGTGTTCAGCAGATCTGCCTCCAAAAATGAGGGCAACAGTGAGACGTGGCATGGTTCCTTTTCTGAAATGATTGGTGTTGTGGAGCAATTTTCAGGAAAATACCCCTCTTGAAGAACATTTCCCTACACTTTTTTTGATGCCATATCCTTTTCATCTATCTTGTTTGAAATTTGCAGGTAATGAACACTCTTTTTTCAAGAGTCTATGCTCTTGATTCCGGTTTGCACACCGGTGAAGAAAATATGGAGATCGACCGACGACTGATGGCCTCTTTTCTTGATGGCCGGTTTCAGAGACGGTATGGTGGCGACAGTTGTCTCTGGAGGTTTTATGGCTGGTCTCCCCACGCCATTACGGTAGGATATCATCAGGATATTTCAACTCTTGACAGCGCCAAATGCAGCGCAGCAGGTATTGATATTGTTCGAAGACCCACGGGAGGCAGGGCCGTTTTTCACGCCGAAGAGTTCACCTACAGCTTTTTTACCGACTCAGCCGAGCACAATGCGACGCTTTACCGCGTGGTGCATGAGGTGATTCAGCGCGCACTGGAGGGGCTCGGCATTCACGCTGAATTTTGTCGTTCAACCCTGAGCAGGCATCAGGGCGAAGCTTCATCAAGTTCGGTGAGCTGTTTTACCGCATCGGCCAAATATGAGCTTCAGGTAGATGGACGGAAACTGGTTGGTTCAGCGCAGCGCAGAAGCCGAAACGTTCTTTTGCAGCACGGTTCATTGCCACTTTCACCCCGCCACAAGCAGCTTGGCACTTTTGTTGCCTTGCCGGAGAGCGGAGTTCTTCATGATGGCATTGGGGAGGAGATGGAGCGGAAAACCACCTCACTGGAGGAGATTCTTGGCTACATGCCACAATATGAACAACTTGCAGAGCTTATGAAAAGCGCGGCAGGCCACACAGAGGGCGTTGAAACCGTCGAGCTTTATGCCGACGACTTGACAGATATTTATTAATGTTACAGCATCATTCCATCAATTAAGCGGTACCACCATGAACAAAAGCGTTCAGCAGAAAGCAGCCCACGTCACGACCCGAAGATTGCTTGACATGAAGCAGAACGGAGAAAAAATATCCATGTTGACCGCTTACGACTACACCATTGCAAGAATTCTCGACCGCGCCGGTGTTGACGTGCTCCTCGTTGGCGATTCCGCCAGCAATGTCTTTGCAGGCCACAGCACAACCCTGCCCATCACGATTGAGGAGATGATCTATCACGCCAAAGCAGTTGTCAGAGGCGTGCACGATGAGAGCGGGCGGGCGATGGTGGTCATCGATATGCCATTTATGAGCTACCAGCTCTCCAGCGAAGAGGCGCTGCGCAATGCAGGCAAAATCATGAAAGAGCACGAGTGTGATGCCGTCAAGCTGGAGGGGGGCCGGGTTATTGCTGACACTGTCAAGAGAATCACGGATGTTGGTATTCCCGTCATGGGCCATCTCGGCCTTATGCCCCAGTCTATCTACAAGTATGGCAGTTACCGGGTAAGGGCCCAGGAGGAGAAAGAGGCGGAGCAGCTTCTTGAAGATGTCGTTATTCTTGAAAAGGCAGGAGCCTTTGCCATTGTGCTCGAAAAAATCCCCTCAGCCCTGGCTGCCGAAGCGACCCGCTCACTCACCATTCCCACCATCGGCATCGGTGCCGGAGTTGCATGCGACGGCCAGGTGCTGGTCATCAACGACATTCTCGGTCTCAACCGCGAGTTTCATCCCCGTTTTGTACGGCGATACGCCGACTTGAATACCCTCATTGAGCAGGCTGCCCGGCAGTATGTTCAAGATGTGAGAACACGCGACTTTCCGTCAGCGGATGAGAGTTACTGAAAAATTTCAAATTCGTTAGAAACATTAAACAATCTGGATTTTAAACCTCTCAAATTCGAGAAGTTTAAAACTGGCTCGGAGAGTAATTGCTTAAATTTTACATCGCCAAGATCAGGATGCCTTGATATCGAGATGGTTACTTTCCTTCTGTTGGTGAGAGTTGCTCAAATTAAACAGTATTTTCGCTGGTTTTTTTAATTTTGAGATGTATTTTAAAGATAAATACAAGCTTATCGCTCTTGAAGTTGAGTAAGTCAGCAACCCAACACAAGCAATGAGTAAATCAAGGAAATCGACAGTTGATGGTAATGTGCTAAGTCGGTGAGTAATGAAAAGTTTATTACTTTCCTGATGAACATTCGCGACCAAACACGTAAGCTGGAAAAGAGTGTTGAGAACCTCTCCGCCATCAGGAGATATCATGGTGACAGGGCTAAAAAGGTGGCTCTTCGCCTTGAACAGCTTGCAGCGGCAGCCAATCTTGATGCTTTGCGAATTCTTCCTTCAGCGAACTGTCATGAATTGAAAGCTGACAGGGTTGGTGAAATAGCGGTTGACATCTCTCCGAATCATCGTATCATTTTTATTCCCGATCATCATCCTCTTCCGAAGAAAGACATTTTCATCAGGGAAATAATTATGGACAAGCTTTTGATAGACAAGGCAATGGAAATGCCGCCTGTTCAACGGGTTGCATTGGCAGAGTTGCTTCTGGCAAGTATCGACCATGAAGAGGAGGAAATCAGCGAAACCTGGATAAGCGAGGTTCATGAAAGGATGACAGCGGTAAATGAGGGGCGTGCAACACTTCTTGATTTTGATTCGTTATTGCCGTGAAGTTGAAAATTCATGAATTGGCCGCCAAAGAACTGCTTGATGCGGTGAAATGGTATAATCAATTACAGGATGGGCTGGGAAAACGCTTTCAGGAGATGGTGGTTTTGCAATTCCCACAAAAGGAGAGTCTGCATGCACATCGCGAGAATTACCTCTAAAGGCCAGACCACTATCCCGGTATCCATTCGTAAAGCTGCACATTTGAATGCTGGCGATACGTTGACATTTGAAGTCAAAGGTGATTATCTCCTCATCAGGAAAATAAAAGTCCTGGACGATGAATATCTGAACGGAGTGTCGGACTCACTCAATGAATGCTCCTCACCAGAAGATGAGGAGGCATGGAACAGAGAATAAATGGTTCAGTTTTTGAAAAAAGGAGATTGATGTCTTACGTTAGTCCTGTTGAGTGAGGGAAAAACATCAACTGTAAATCATTTCGGTACGGCTACAATTTTAAAAAAATGCAAAGTTAGTGCCTCACGCCTGAATTGAGCCGATTTCTTGGGATTGTGATCACAACATGCACTTTAATGAGCATAACCCGCCTTACTTTCATGCGGAGTATAATGAATTTACATCAACAATTTCAATTGCAACATTAGGGATTATTGAAGGGAAACTCCCATCAAAAGTGTTAAGCCTTGTGATTGAATGGGCACAAGATCATCAAGAAGAGTTACTTGAAAATTGGACAAGTGTTCAAAATACAGGGCAGTATCATAAAATCAAACCATTGGCTTAACGAGGAGCGGTACTCATGCTGAAAATACAGAAAGCAGAATACATCGGTGACTATAAAATCCTCCTGGCGTTCAATAATGGGCACACGGGAACTGTTAACCTTGAAGAAACTATCCAAAACGATAACAGAGCGATTTTTTTACGGATAAAGGATAAAAATTTTTTCAGAAGTTTCACCATAACCCATAACGCCATCTCCTGGTTCGATGAACTTGATGTTGCGCCAGAATACCTTTTTTATCTTGCTTTTACAGGTAATAGTGAATTTCATGAACAATTTCGGGAGTGGGGTTATACATCTTGAAGTGCTACGACCGTGGATCGAATGAAAGGTAATAAGCGGATAATTGCGTCCGTTGGGCAGACGTGGGACAGCTTTTTCCTCGGGCCGCAAAAGGTGACTGATGATTTTATGGTAGAGCGTGAAGAACAGGAACAACCAGAACGGGAGGCGTTGTAATGCTGCGCTATCTTTCTGATACCAATAGTATACTGCCGATCATTATTTTCATCCGGGAACGCCGAGCCCCAGCTCGGCATTTTGAATTGTGCAGGTTGATGCCCTGAAGTTCCATTATTTTTGAATATGGGCTTGCTCTTTTTGTAACTTGCAGGCAAACTATGAACATTTGAGCCATGATAGAGATTACCAGTACAGAATTACGCAGGAACATGATCAAGTACTTCGATCTTACGGTAGCGAAAAAGGAGCAGGTTATTGTACGACTCAGGAATCGGGGGGCTTTTACGATTACTCCTGCAATAGACACCAGGCACTGCAAGCGAATTGCGAAGAAAACCGAATTAGAAGCATACCTTGACCAGCCTGAAGTACAGCAGTCCATTCTTCGCGCACGTGAAGATGTAAAAGCTGGCAGAGTTCGCAACTTTACCACGGTCAAGCAGTTATGGGAAGGTATACCGTAGAGCGCACCGAGGAATTCGACACCTACTCACTCACTGGATGAAAGTCGGCAACAGGGCAATCCTTCGAAAAATTGAAAAGATTTTACCTGAACTGGAAGAGCACCCCGCCACAGGCACAGGTGGTTATCTCGTTTCCGCCAAAGGCCATTATAACGACAAATAACCCGTTATAACAGATCATGTAAACCCGGCCAATCGCTGGGGAGCACCAAAGCCGAGTATGCCTTTCCCCCAAACAGCAAAAGAGATTGCTTCCACAGCGAATATTTGCTATATACTTATAAAGTATCCATTCTTTCAGGAGAGAGTGATGACTATCAGCACCGTCTTTATCAATAATCGCTCGCAGGCAGTAAGATTGCCTGTTGATACCCGTTTGCCGGAGAGCGTTAAAAAAGTAAGCATTCGGGTAAAAGGTAATGAGCGGATAATATCGCCCGTCGGCCAGACGTGGGACAGCTTTTTTCTCGGGCAGCAAAAGGTGACGGATGATTTTATGGAAGAGCGTGACGCAGGGGAGCAGCCAGAGCGGGAGGTATTGTAATGCTGCGCTATCTTCTTGATACCAATATTGTTATCTATACCTTGAAGCGTCGTCCAATCGAGGTATGGGAGGTTTTTAACAAAAACGCAGATCGAATGGCCATCTCCTCCATAACCTTGTCTGAATTGTATTATGGCGCGGAAAAGAGCAGCAACGTGAGTACAAACCTTTCAGTAATTGAAGATTTCAGCAGCAGGCTTGAGGTTTTGCCTTATGGATCAAAAGCTTCGCAGCATTACGGTGCCATCCGGGCAACTCTTGCAAAAGCGGGTCAGCCAATCGGTGTCAATGATATTCATATCGCTGCTCATGCCCGCAGTGAAGGGCTGATTCTGGTCACCAACAATGTCAAGGAATTTATCAGGGTTCCTGCTTTACAGATTGAGAATTGGGTGAGTTCAGCATAGACTTCACTGAAAATGGGGACGGGGGGATGGCCCCATGGTATTGATGATGAACTGAGCATCTGAGCGTTTGGGGTTAATTGGTCAGTGACCGCCTGATTTTTTTTGGATCACCACGCAAGTCCAGAACTCTCCAGACGACAGCAACCGAACCATCCTCGATAAGTTTGTAGTAAATGGCATAAGGAAATCTTTTGGATAACATCCGGTAATAGCCAAAAATTTTAGGATGAACCCCGCCATATAGCGTCAAGGAATCAATATCAGAGAAGAGAGAGTCAAAGAAGTACTCTCCCAATCCTTCGCCCTGTTTTTCATAGAAGAACCTCCCATCAGTCAAATCATCCAGTGCAGAAGGGAGTAGTCTGATTTTCATTCGAATCGTTTTCGGAGTTCGGTTTTCGCCACTTGCCAGTCTACAATCTGTTCTTGTCCTGTCGCCAGTCTATGTTCTGTTTCCTGTAGTGCTTGGTTGTGCCAGTCGGGAGATTTCAACGATTCCATTTCGTGCGTCAGATCTTCCCATATAGCTTCCATGACCCTCAATTTTTCCTCTCTGGAAAGATGCGTAATTTCTATGGTGTTTTGCATAACATAGAGTTTAAATTATTTTTATCGAAACGTACCCTCATTGCGCTGTTTTTTCTGCTAAAGCAACAAACTTCAAGGTGGACCTGAGTTTTAAAGATGGTGAATCCCTTGAATAAAACCTGACAAGTTTCATTTCAGTGCTGCGCGAACCTGTGCAAGTGCATCAGCCAGAGGAATAACCTGGGTTGTGCCATTTTCAATCTCGGTCATCCTTCGTTCGGTTTCGAGTGCCCATGCGTCCTCAATTTCGGAATCTTCGTCAAGACTGGCGAGCAAAAGCTGGGCAAAAGCTGCGCGTTCAGCCGTTGAAAGTTTCAGCGCTTCAGCTTCAAGCAATTCAAGTTGATTTTCCATAGTGCTCATGCCTCTCTGTAATGATCATAGAACTCTCATCTCTCCGAATATATAAGAGTTTGGTGCAAAATTGACAATAGGTTTGATTTGAAATACCATGCTGTGTGAAAAGCATGAACTGACGGTTAACCAGATGGTCCCCATTGTCGAAACCTCTTCTGATAAGGCAACCTTCCTTAACTGTTTATCGCCAGTGAGCAACGGGCAGCCTTCCTGTTTCGCTAACGCCAGTGCAAAATAATCGTTATGACTTGGGCCATTGCCGTATTTATTGGAAAGGCTTAAGGCGTACGCAACATATTCTCCCGTAATTTCAAGCAGGCATAATCCAATGAATTCAAGTCCCGGGGTTCCGGGTTCTATCTCTTCTCTGTAGAGTATATCCGGTATTGCGATACGTATTGGTAGTTGAAACAGTCTCTCCAGGAGATTACCGGATTCCATGTCGATCAGAATATTCGCGTCAATGATGAGGAGCATCATCCACTATTTCGAGTTGGCGTTGTTTGTAAAACGACATCATCGGGATGCCAAGCAATTCGGCGGCTTTGGTTTCCGGGATACAGTGTTCACCGAGCGCACGGTAGACCAGTTGTTCAAAGAGTTTCGGGTTTTCCTGTGCTACAGGCTCTTCGGGTTCAAGTTTTCGCCACCCTTTTGCTGAAAATCGTATTGTCATTGAACGGTAGAGTGCTTCAGTTATGACATTGCATTGTTTTGCGCGCATAAGCCACCCTGCCATAGAGAGCCCGAATTCGTGCTTGAGGGTGTAGAGCTCTTTCCATTCCAAAGCATCACGGCGGTGACCAAGTATGCGGTGTACGGCAACTGCCGGAGCGAGGAAGGCTCCGGCAAAACGGTTGCAGGCTTTTTCCTCATCAAGGTTATAGGCAAGCCGGCCTGAGAGCATGAGGTGCGCAAGTTCATGTGCCAGAGTGAAACGTTGCCGATCTCCCGGCCAGCGTCCTGAAACAACAATAATGGGATAGGTTCGGCCATCATTCGTTCGTGCAGTAGCTTTTAAACCGGAGAATCCAGGATGATTATTGTTGACAACGATGACCAGGAGCCCGCAAGCTTCAAATGTGTCGCATACGTCCGGTATCGGATCCATTCCGAGCATCCACGCATTCCGTACCTGATCGGCAATTGCTTCGATCTGATCAAGGTCTTCGATCTGCTCAGGAAGGTCGATCGGAAGCTCGAATGCAGGGATGGGGGAGTCTGGAAATGAGCCGAGAAGTTCTACCCGCTTTTCAATCAGGTCAATGACTTTGATGGTCAACTCTTCTTGTGCCGTTTTGCCAAAAGTTGATAACTTGCGGAATTCAGGATTGACCAATTCAACGGTATGCGAACGGAAAAAATATTCGGTGCGTACTCCGCAGGCCTGAGCAAGTTTCAGCAATATCGACGATGACGGGGTAATGATGCCCTTCTCATATTTTTGTACAGCGGTGTGGGTGACCCCAATTTGAGTTCCCAATGCAGTCAATGTAAGCCCCGCAGCCTGACGAGCCTGTCGTATACGATGTCCAATCATGATACCTTGCTTTATCGGAGACCCGGTTTAAAATTGGTCTTAATTTTAACATATTTTAAACTCAATCTATACAGAGAGGATCGTTTTTCCAAATGAAAATGGCAATGATGAGGCTGATCTGAAGCTGCGTTTATTCATCCTTACCGGGAGGGGAATGGCCGGACAGCACGAATCATTGCAACCATCATGGCCATGCAGGTGGGGTATAAAGGATTTAACTGGAATGTGATGGAAGAGCAATTTGACAAGTACGTCACTATTCTTTTGAATGTTAAGGTTTTGGCGTTTTAATTATGGATATTTATTGAGGAAACTTTTAAAAAAAACGTGGATTTTTTTGCGAATGAACCTTGATTTTCTTGATGCTCATGAACGCCATTGGGAGGACGCTGAACTCTTGAAGGATAGCAATCGACTTGCCAATGCCGATCATTTGTTCGGTATATCAGCGGAATGTGGGCTCAAGTGCCTGATGATACAGTTTGGCATGCCTATGGATACAGATAAACCAAAGGGTCGTCAAGACAGAATTCATGCTAATGAAATATGGATTCGTTTTGAGGCCTATCGTTCAGGTCATCTACAGGGTATAAATTATGCTCTTTCGCTACCGGACCCTTTTATGGACTGGGATGTGAATCAACGATATGCTCGTCGTGTTGATTTCGATATTTCTCGACTTGCAAACCATTGTAAAGGAGCTGAAGTTGTTCTGAATTTGATAAAAAAAGCCAAACTTGCAGGTCTCCTATGAGCACATTTGATGAAATTCTTCCTGATCTGACAAAAATATTTAACCCTTTTCAGGAGGATGTTACCAAAATGAAACCCGTTCTCGTCAATCGTGACCTGAATGGCAGGGTACGTCTTATCGTGGACGAGAAATGGGAAGAGAATGAGCATCAGCACATTGTTCTTGATGAAATGGCCTCAAAAATTAACGAAGAACTTGGTTCCCATGCTTATCCCGCAAAGCAGGCCGTGTTGTTTGAACCCGATATTGATGATTTCTTGAAGAGAGAGAGCTGCTTCCAGCTTGAAGGTATCAGCGATGTTTTTGTTATTGATCGTCTGGCGGTAGAGGGAAATTGGTCTCGCATTTCCGATTTGACAGCATCTGTACCACGCACGGTTTTTTTCTCAATCAAGGGTGGTGTCGGGCGATCAACTGCACTTGCCGCAACGGCATGGGCATTGGCTGAGCAAGGCAAAAAAGTACTGGTGCTTGATCTTGATTTAGAGTCGCCTGGGCTCTCTTCTGCGTTACTTCCCGAAGATCGCCGTCCCTCTTATGGTATTACTGATTGGCTTGTCGAAGATTTGGTCAACAATGGTGATGTGGTGTTTGAAAACATGGTTGCCACAAGTGCCTTATCGCATAACGGCGAAATATTGGTGGTTCCTGCGCATGGGGCAAATCCTGGTGAGTATATCGCCAAACTTGGCCGTGTCTGGATGCCCAAAATTGATTCAAATGGCAAGCGCCACTTATGGTCAGACCGTTTGCGTCGTTTACTCGATGAACTTGAAGTTCGGTGGCAACCTGATGTGACCTTGATCGACTCACGTGCAGGCATTGACGAAGTTGCATCAGCTTGTATCACCGAACTCTCGGCATCCACAATCCTCCTTTTTGCAATCGATGGTGATCAGACGTGGTCAGGCTATCGTGTGTTGTTTCAGCACTGGAGAAAAACGGGTGTTGTTCGTGACATTCGTGAGCGGCTCCAGATTGTTGGTGCAATGATTCCTGAAGTTGGAACGGAGGAGTATGTTGATGGTTTGCTGGAACGGGCCTGGGATATTTTTTCGGAAGAACTCTACGATGAAGTGCCTGCGGGGGAAATTTCAGGAGAAGACAGCGTGTGGAGCTACGACCAGTTTGACCAGAGCGCACCGCACTATCCGTGGGTGGTGAAATGGCATAGAAGCTTTGCTGTTTTGAAAAGTTTACATGGTCGTTTGAATGATATTGATCCTGAAATGGTGAGAGTGCTGTTTGGCCCTTTGATTGCTGGCGTGGAACTTTCAATTGAAACTGATGGAGGTTCACAATGACTTTGTCCAACAATCAAATGATCCGACAAGCGATTATTGAAACTCTGCCAAATGATAGAGTACCCGATAAACGATCGCTCTATATTCCCCCTTCTCACCTCAAGGCTCTACGTCTGGAATGCAGCCTGGTAATCGGGGCTCGGGGTGTGGGTAAAACATTCTGGAATGCGGCGCTTAATTCCACGGAAATAAGGAAGATGCTGGGAGAATTGGTACCTGATCTTTCACGGGTGGAAGTGTGGACTGGATTTGGTGAGCGCTCCGACCTTAACGCTTATCCTGATCCAGATGTTTTTGATGCTCTTCTGTCAAAAAAATTTTCAGCTTATCATGTTTGGCGTGCCGTCCTTGGTCGCTGGGCGGCAAATATTGTTTCTGAAAATATACCATGCAACTCTTGGGATGAATCGGTCGCGTGGGTTATAAATGATCCTGAATGTTTTGGCAGGTTACTCGAACGTGCCAACGATTTTTTTAGTGCACAGAAAAGGCATGGGTTGATTGTTTTTGATGCCCTTGATCGTTCACGTGCCGAGTGGCAAACGATGGATACGATTGCAAGGGATTTGTTACGTGTGGTGTTATCTCTTAAGCGATACCCTTTTTTACATGGCAAAATATTTTTACGTGAGGATCAGTTTGCTCGACCCCAAATTGCCGATTTTCCTGATGCCTCTAAATTGCTTTCAACAAGGGTTGATTTGACCTGGGCAATGCACGATCTGCATGGATTGCTCTGGCAATTATTCTGTAACGGAACAGATATTCATGGTCAGATATTGCGAAATATTTACGAGGATGGAGCTGGATCTCCACCTGATTTTACGGCAGATGTATGGTCGATCAGCGATCGTGTGAAAAGGGATGACCAGGTTCAACGCTCACTTTTTGCAAAAATTGCTGGCGAATGGATGGGTCGAGATCGTCGGCGCGGCGTGCCATATTTATGGTCAGTCGGGCATCTCGCTGATAGACGAGGTCGTACTTCACCGCGCTCTTTTCTTGCTGCTATCCGCGCCGCCGCTGAAGATGCCGAGGCGCGTTATCCATATCATCTCTTGCCATTACATTATGAGAGCATTAAATGCGGAGTGCAAAACGCATCAGGTATCAGGGTATCGGAAATGGCTGAGGATTATCCATGGGTAAAGAGGTTGATGAAGCCATTAGAGGGGTGGACAGTACCCTGTACATTTGATGTTATTCAGGAACGCTGGTGTGATGCCTTCGGAAGCGATCCGAAAACAATATCATTTACAGGATTACCACCAGAGCACATCGATGCGGAGTGGTATGGTATTCGTCAAGACCTTGAGGCCCTCGGTATTTTTGAATCGATGAAAGATGGTCGGGTCAATATGCCTGATCTGTACCGCGTTGGTTTTGGCTTGGGCCGTCGCGGGGGTGTTAAGCCTGCGGTAAAAGAAGGAGGAATTGTTCGCAATATATCTGTACCTATTGCACGGCTTGATAAAATTTTGGCAAATTAACTAACTAAATAACCGGGTTTAGTAATGGGAAAGGAAAAAGAATTGGCGAAGGTCGAAGCCGAAGCTACACAGAAAATGTGGCAAGTATTGATTGATAAGATAAAAAACAAAGAAAGTCTTGTGACAAAGGAAGATTTTCAGCAATTACATGAAAACGCCAAGAAATCTGAAAAAAACTCAGCAATTCCCGATTTGGCTCGCACCCCTTGAATTCATTGGTGTTTAAAATTTGACTTTCGTAACATTTTGAGTATCAAAATATATTTTTTTGTATATTTCTGAAAACTGTCCTCTTCAAAGAT
>Ga0194060_10000334_pt1 | contig 34402 bp, 24 predicted proteins | sample SepL225m_MetaG_FD_163427 | JGI IMG/M metagenome (GOLD analysis project Ga0194060, IMG submission 163427) | Anoxic zone freshwater microbial communities from boreal shield lake in IISD Experimental Lakes Area, Ontario, Canada - Sep2016-L222-5m | ecosystem: Environmental > Aquatic > Freshwater >...
GTTAGCCGATGAATCCACTCGCCAGCCTGGCTCTGCCCCATGCCAAACAGCATTCCTTGCACTTCTTGAAGGGGATACACCTTGAAGGAGACCAGAATGAAGAGCAGTTTGTCTTCCAAGCGATGCACCTGTCCTTGGTGCCTACCTCCGACCGCACGTTTACGGCTCTCTACTGCCCGATGATATGTCGCACGATGCTCCCCCCAAGCGGCGTCAAATGATGGGAGCAACTGCGCGAACTCTTCTTGCGTATGCCCAGTGAACGCAAGAAATCGCTCCGGGTTTTTTACCACTTCCTCGTAGCGCAGAATCATCATTGCTCCCTTCAAGATGCCTTGTTCCTTCTGTCGGGAGTATACCACATTATTTCCGGTAATGTCTATTGACTGCCTGTTGAATCATGTCACGATAATATGTATTCTTCTCAATCGGTGATCGCCGCTTCTGTTTTCCATCTTTTTTATCACTGTACTGCTCGGTCTTTGCGATGATGGTTACTCCGACCGGAAGTGAACTCTCTTGACAATGATATAATGCGGTAAGAAAATTAATTCCTTTGACCATCCGATCCAGGGAATGATCATAATGCCAGCAAATAATATCGTTTTCGTCCGTATAGGGCTTTTCAGAAATGCTATCATCAAGAATGAGAACCCCATCATCGCGCTGAATCGCCCGGATATACGGCGTGACCCGTTGCCAGAGATCGACCGATGTCTGCGTCGGCCCCGCCAAAAACCGACGGATACGATCATGGCTGATCTGCCCGCCAAGCAACGCCGACAACCCGGTTGCCGTGGTTTGCCCAAACGAACTAATCAGGTAATCACTGTAGAGGTCAAGGATTTCATCGTTTGTCATAGAGTAGAGTGTCGCACACTATGCGATTCGCTGGTGCGTAAGGTGAGTATCACTGTTAACCCGCCGCCCAACATGGCCTGCAAGCGACGCCGCTGGCGCGGCCTCAAACCTGGCGCGTTTTTCATGCGCGTCATGTGCCGCCATCCGTGCCATCTATCAAAGTTGCCAGCGGCGCAGGTGAGGCCCAGCGTTGGGCGGCACCTCAACCCATAAAGCCCTTGCTGAACGCAATGTGACACATTGCGCGACCACACACCAACCATTCGTGAGAACCAAGAATGTGATGAACGTGCTAGAATAGACCATGAATACGAAATGGTGATACATCAACACGCCTGATGGAGGCAACAATGACTGTGACGCTTTCCGATGAAACCCGGCTCAAGGCACTCCTCAAAGAAGCCTTAGTTGAGGTACTTGAGCAACGGCGCGACTGGTTCTCTGCCCTTATGGCCGAGGCACTCGAAGATAGCGCGTTCGTGCAGGCCATTAAAGAAGGGGAAGCAACCGAGATCGTCAGTCGGGATGAAATTTTTGCACTCTTAGGAGCCAAGCGGTGAAGATCATCTTCCGTCGGAGTTTTGCCAAAGACTTAAAGAAGATCCGCCAGAACGCGATTCTCCAAGAAGTGCAAGCCGTGCTGGAACAGATCGAGCAAAGCGCATCCTTGCACGACATCCCAAACGTCACGCATTTGACGAGTGAGGGGCCGTATTATCGCATTCGGATCGGTGATTACCGGCTCGGGCTGTTCGTCGAAGACGAAGCCATAACGTTCGTGCGATTCCTCCATCGTCGTGACATCTATCGCTACTTTCCCTAAACAAGAATGAGCAGGCACTGCCGTGAGTCGAAGTACATTTCCATGTTGGGCGGCACCTCAACCCGTAACGCCCATGCCGGACAACTAATCATAACGTTGGGCGCGTCAAACACATAGAAGGTCTGATCTCTCTGTCGGAAGGCTTGTCATGATTGACACAAGTTTTAACATGTACAGTGATGCCAATGGCGGAGATCCTGACTCCACCAGTCTCACGCTGCGTAGATACCATAAACTTCTTTGGCGCAAGCTCTTGCCCAGCGGGGAACTCTTTGATTTGCGAGATGGTAGACGCGGCTCCTACCTGTTCTACAGTTCGCCATCAGGGGACTTTTCACTAGGCAGTGACGCCATCACTCATTCATACAAGAACCAGATGAAGAAAAAGTGGCTGACCACCCAGATACCTGAGGTAGTTCAGGATCTGTTCGATCGAGGGTCAACAATCGGCGCATACCTCATTTTCCCCAACAACCAGATAGACCGTAAGTATACGATAAATCAGGCCAGAGGGATACTTCGCCTTATTGATGATCGATTCGATCTCACTCTTGAGTGTATCAGGCGATATTACATCAATGAGCCAAGTCCACTTAAGGAGACATTGAGAAGATATGCCTCATTTTTCGAGCTGTTTGAATCATTTGAATGCTACACTGAATTCTTTCTCTTAAACGACTTGGTCGACCAGCAGGGCAACATTAGATTCTACGTGCCGTTCGATGATTTTCAATCTCCGCCGGAGTTTCGGGATGTTGAGAACTACTTCACCTATAGAGATCAGGTGGTGGGATTCATCAACGCACGCAACAGAAGAATCGAAGAGTACGCGAGGTATTTGAAGCGACAAACCGAATGAATAAGACAAGACGTAAAGCATATACAACCTGCTTCGGGAAATCGTACCACAATGAGAAAAGACTGAAGCGGACGTAAACGATAGACAGCCTGCTTCGGGAAATCGTACCACAATGAGAAAAGACTGAAGCGGACGTAAACGATATGTTGATTTTGGTGCGGTATAGTACTTTTACTGACGCCAAACTGAAGTTCCGCAATCGTGATCGATGACAGTGCGATGTCGGTGATCGGATGTTTGGTGAGATGTGCCAGCACGGTCGGTGGTTTTTTACGAATGAGCGCAATACAGATTCATCCGTGCCGAGCGAGCGATGGGGATTGCGGCGATCTATCCTGGGCCACATCTCAGTCGGCGGCACCACGACCATCAGATCTATCCGTACTTGTTACGTGGCATCACGGCTGCTGAGCCACATCACATCGGGGGCATTGACATCACCTCTATCCGCATGCGTCAGGGCGGGATGTATCTGGTCGCTGTTCTGGATTGGTACTCCCGCTATGTGGTGAGCGGGGCACGGGATGACACGCGAGAGCTGCCATTCGTGCGGGAGGCGGTCGATGCGGCCCTGGCCGTCGCCACGCCGCAGATCTGGAATAGTAATCAGGGCAGCCACTTCACCAGCCCGCAGGATACGCAACGGCGGGCGGCTGCGGGGGTACGCATCAGCGGCGCTGGGCTTTACGGATATCCACCGCGAAACCGCCAGCCAGCTTGGCTTCCCAGCGAAGATCATTACGGCACGGGTCTGATCTTCAGCGCGAGGCGCAAACCGGGGTATCATGGGATCGCCCCGGTGCGCGGCCAGCCACCCACCACCTGGCCGGTTGATCGTCGTGTGTAGCATGAGGATGCTTGATGAAGACCACCAACGCACGCAAGTCGCGCTGTGCGCAGGTTGTAGAAACCGTGTCAGTGGCCAAGGGGCGCGTGCGGCTCTTCCCATTCGACCAGTATGCCTGGTTCCAGTGCGTCTATGCCACTATCCAGCGCACCTTGCCGCAAGGCACACCCCAGATCGCCCTGGAGCCGCTTCAGCGCGATCTCTTTGACGCGGTGGATGCCCTCAGCCACCAGCCGCCAACCGCCGATGCCTTCGAGCCGTGGATCGCAGGCACGATCCAGACGCTCGCAGCGACCTACGCGCTCAGCATTGGCCAGTCGCAGCGGCTGATCAATACCCTTCTGCTGTATCACTACTGCTCCTACCACGCCGAATGCGACCTGGCGTGGAATGCGGCCCATCAGTTCATCCGCCAGCACGGCCCCTTGCTGCATGTCCCCATCGATCACCACGTCCTGATTGGGCTCAAGGTGACGTATGACTGCCCCGATATTCACATCAATCGCGAGCGGACATCTGCCTCGGTGCGCGTCGGCGACGCCCTGGTGTCGTGGTCGCGCTTGGACGATCTGCCCGCGTATGTCAGGATCCAGCGCTTTGTGCAGGACGTGAAGGACAATCATCTCCAGCCATTTGCGACGGCGCTCGACTTTGCCATGGCTGAGCTCGCTGGTACGCCATAAAACCATGAAGCGATGTGCGTATGGGCGCGGGGAAGCAGGGGAGTGAGCAGAACGCGATGGATATCACGATAGCAGTGGCGCGGCCACAGGATGCGGACGTGCTCTACTACGCGGCACAGATGGCGCAGGACGGGGCCACGTCACCGGTTGCCGCGCAGGATCATCCCTACCTTCGACGGTTGGTCTTAGGCTTGTTTCAAACCAGCGTGACAATCTTGCGATGAGGCGACGAGGCGATGAGGCGATCCGGATCGCCTCATCGCCTCGTCGCCTCATCGCAAGATTGTCACGCTGAATGTACCCATTTTGAAACATGCATTAGGCGCGGAAACCCGCGTGCTTGAGCCGGGAGAAGAGCGTATGCTCAAGTCGTTATTGCTCTGCATCAGGAAGTGGAGTACGAGTACATTGGAGGCGCCAGACAGCGGCGTACAGATAGGGACAGCCGAGTTTGGCTACATGGACGCAAAAACCCGCCGAGATGCTCGGCGGGTTCTGCATTGGGAAGCCCTAAAACTGGAGCGGGCGACGCGATTCGAACGCGCGACCATCTGCGTGGAAGACACGGATAAAGGGTTGTCTGTAGCTACTTCTGTCAGGACTATTCTTGCGATGTTTGCTTTCCTAATGCCAAAAATTAATCCTATTAATGGACAGTAGCGGACTGGGCTGGACTGCGCTGACAGGGCAAATGGTACTCGGAATGGTACTCAACCGGCGAGCCCTTACCATTCGGGAAGCGCATGGTCTCTCTCATTGAAAGCAGTCACTGGCCTCGATCTCGTTTCATGAAACCTCGGCTGGAAACCTGCTCCCTTGCGTCATGGCTACGCCCATTCAGAGTGATCGTCGCCAGCAGGCCGTCCACTACGGCTGGCTCGAGTCATCGTCATCGGGCAGCATCACATCCCACTACTGGTGCAGCTTCGGAAACCCGCCAGCGCGGCCGGCCCGGTGATCGCGCCCTGGGCGGCGCCGTCTCGGCCTCGGGCGCGATGGACAGCCCCATCGGTGTCATCCACCGCCTCGTCCACTGCAACCCGCAGCATGAACTGCTCGGTCGCCTGATCGAGTGCCGCTTCACGAGCATCGTCATCAGGCTGCACTTGTGAGGATCGAGCGGTCGACGGCTGTCGCCGGGCCTGGCGGGTGCGCTCCTCTGCCTCGCGATCGGCGATCAGCTGCGTCCGATCAACGGTACTGACCGGCGTGCCGCGCAGGAGCTCCACATAGCCGACTTCAACCCGAATGCGCGTGCCGGTGAGCAGCCGGCGCTGCGCCTGGAGGATGCGCTGCTCCAGCGCCTGGTCGGAGAGTGGTCGCGCGGGCGCATTCGGCAGCGGGAGCGCCTGTTTGCCCTCGGTCGCCCGCGCGCGGTTACGATCCTGGATCGTCTGGACCGTCTGCTGGTGATGCTCGGCCTGGGCGCACAGCTCGGCGTTGTTTGCCGCAATCGAGGTGCGCGTCCGCTCCAGGGCCTGGGCGACTTCATCGGGGCGCTGCTCACCCTGGGCTGCACCAAGGCTCTGCCGCTGCGATCCACGAAACCGATAGGTCGAGGGGCTGAAACGCCCCTCAATCCGCACTAAGTTGCCGGGCCGCAGCAGGCCATCGCTGGCCGCGATCAGCTCCTCGTGTGGATCGATTAGCACCTCGATTGGGACCACCCTGGTGATCGCCCGCGCCGCCGCGCCACGCGGCCCGGCGAGCAGCTCGCGGCAGCGCAGGCTGACGCCGGCATAGCGGTCGATCATCTCGCGGCGGTCGCCATAGCGGTGGGCAAAGATGCGTGGCCGGTCGATCACTTCGCCCTCGAGCTGCACCCAGGCCATATCCACACATCGTCGCCCACAGCGCGCACATCCAGCACATCCATCTGCACCGTCCAGGTGCGCAGCCCAGCGTCATAGGCATCGGTCTGAAAACGCGAGTCATAGGTCACATCGAGGGCGATCGGGCCAAGCACTGCCACCCGCTGGCCATCCACCAGCAGGTCGCCGCAGCGCGCCAGCACCGCGTCGGGCATGGTAATCGGGAAGCGATAGTTCTCGTAGGCGACGCCGGTCTCACTGGCGAAGACCTCGTTGATGCTCAGCTCATAGCGATAGCGCACGGCGCCGAGGTCGGTGATCTCGCGCTGGGTCTGGCCGCGACGATTCGTGCGTACCCGCACCGTGCCGACCAGCACGGTCAGGTTTTTGCTGCGCGGCGCGCCATCCGGGCCGGCGCTGCCGTGCGGCGAGCGCTCCCCGAACAGCGCGGTGTCGAGCTGCAGGCGTACCATGTCCGGCACCACCAGGGCTGCATCCGAGACGGCAGCGCGGCGTTGACGTTCAGCGGCGGCCGTGGCTGGCATACTCTGGCGCGGTTGGGGCAGTGGACGATCCGGTTCACGGGCTGGCGGCAACTCCGTGGTGCCTCCGGCTCGGCGAGCCAGTCGCGGAGCTGGAGCCCGGCGCCGGCCCCGTTGGTCGTGGACTCAGGCATAGCACAATCCCTCCCTGGCAAACGAATGCTGCTGATTGCAGGCGATGCAGCTATCGTCGCATGGGTAGGGCAGGAAGGCATCGGTGAGGATGAATGAAGCCTTGTGGAAGGTTGGACGATCTTTAAACAGCACTGCCGAGAACGTATAATGGCACCATGGTCAGCACACGCGAAGCGCATCTACGCCATGCTCGGCACTATTACGCCGTCCTTGCGGATCTGCAGGACGCCTCTGACGCTGGGGAAGCACAGCTTGCTTCGGCATTGGCCCAATTTGATGCGAGCTGGGGCCAGATCCAGCGATCACAGCACTGGGCCAGCTCGCGCCTCACCCACGATCAGGTCGCCGCTGCTCTTTGCAACGCATACGCCGGCGTTGGTATCCCCCTCGTCGACCTCCGCTTCGGTGTTGAGGTCGTGATGCCGTGGCTCCAGGCAGGTCTGCAAGCTGCCGAGCAACTCGGGCACCTACAAGGCGTGAGTGTGCACCTGACCCACCTTGGCGTGGCGGCATTGCGCATTGGCGCGTATCAGCATGCGATTACCTGCCTTGAACGTGCGATGCAGATCGGACAGGAGCTTGGCGTCGAGGCAGATGACCCGACCAATCAAGGAAATCTTGGGATCGCGTATGCGAACCTTGGTAACTATCCAAAGGCGATACGCTCCTACGAAGCCGCAATTGCGCTCTGCCAGCGTCGGAACGATATTCGTGGCGAGGCGATCTGGTCTGGAAATCTCGCCAACATCTCTAACGACACGGGGCAGTTTGATCGAGCGATTACCACCTATACGCGGGCGGTCGCTCTCAGTCGGCAGAGTAGTCATCGGCAGAATGAAGCGAACCACCTCGGCAACCTTGGCAACGTCTACCTCCAGATTGGGGCCTATCAAGATGCTATCCAGTGTCACGAGGAGGCGATCAGCATTGGGCGTGAGCTTGGGGATCGTCAGACCCTGGCGCATCATACCGGCAACCTGGGCGTTGCTCATTTTGAGTTGGGCCAGCACGACGTCGCACAGAGATACTACGGCGAGGCGCTCCATTTGGCTCGCGAGGCGTATGACCGCCGAGTCGAAGCCAAGCAGCTCGGGAATCTCGGCAACCTCATGTTGGTCAAAGGCCGGCTGGATGAATCGATGGTGTACTACACACAAGCACTGGAGATCATGCGCACGATTGGCTACCAACTTGGCGAGGCCACGCAGCTTGGCAACATGGCGCTCGTGCTCAGGAAACAGGGGCTGATCGCTGAAGCGCGTACGTACTACCAGCAGGCGCTCGATATCAGCCGGCGTCTTGGCGACCAGCAGAACGAGGCCATCTGGCTTGGGGGAATAGGTGATCTCCTGGCCGAGCAAGATCAACATGAGCAGGCACTTGCGTATTACGAGCAGTCCCTGGAGATCAGTAAGCGCGTTGGTCTGGTACGGTTACAGGGCTCATTCTCGTTCAATCTCGGACTATCACTTGCTGCACTTGAGCGGCATAAAGAGATGCTTGTCGCATTTGAGCAGTCACGAACATGCTTTCAGCAATCGTCAGCATTCCAGCAATTGGCACACGTTGAGCAGCTCCTGGAATACATTCGCGAGGCGCTGAGGCAGAACGGCAGTGCACATAATTGATAAGGAGGGAGCGAAATGAAATCCCAAGTGGGCGTTCGTACTGCTCGCTTGCGCCATGCTCGTCACTATGTGCGGGTGCTCACTGATGCGCAGTACAAACTCTATCTCAAGGGAAGCCAGCAGATGGCATTGCGGCGATTTGATGAAGAGCGACTACAAAGTGATAGCGCCTGGACGTGGCTGCTCGTCCAGCCACCCTCCACGAGAACCGACCAACTGGTGCTTAACCTGGCAAATGCGACCGCCAGTATGGGCGAGGTACGCTACGATGTGCGCCGTGAACGCATTCCACGACTTGAAGCACAGCGAGATGCAGCCCAACGCCAAGGTGATAAACAGGCAGAGGGTGCTGCACTCGGCAATTTAGGATTAGCGTATGCGAAACTCGGTAATTTCCGCGCTGCTATTCAGCACTATGAGCAGCACCTCGCCATCGTTCGTGACATTGGTAATCAACGTGGCATAAGCAAGGCACTCGGCAATTTGGGTGAAGCCTACCGGAATCTGGGTGATTATCACCGATCCATAGAGTACATGGAACAAGTGTTGTCAATTGCGCGTGATATCGGCGATCGGCGAGATGAGGGGGCTGCACTTGGCAACCTGGGCCTGGCCTATGCCGATCTCGGCGAAAGCCGTACATCCATTGAGTACATGGAACAGGTACTGACAATCATGCGCGAAGTTGGGGATAGATGGGGTGAGGGGGCTGCGCTGGCCAATCTGGGGAATGCGTATCACGCCTTGGGCGACTACCGCTCCGCAATCGCCTACCACGAGCAGGATCTCACTATCGCACGCGAGCTTGGCGACCGGCGGGGAGAGGGTGTTACATTGGGTAATCTGGGCCTTGCATCCCACGCTCTAGGCGATTACCGCTCCGCAATCGTGTACCACGAGCAGAATCTCGCTATGGCGCGCGAGGTGGGAGACCGCTGGGGTGAGGGAGATGCGCTCGGCAACTTGGGCATTGCCTATCGCAACGTGGGCGATACCAGCAACGCAGCCACATATCTTGAGCAGCACCTTCGGATCGCGCGCGAAGTTGGAGACCGCAGAGGGGAAGCAAACGCGCTGGGCAATCTGGGGAATGTGTATTACGCTGAGGGCGATTACCGCTCCGCAATCGCCTATCACGAACAGGATTTGACTATTGCTCGTGAGCTCGGAAACCGACAAGGGGAACGGCAAACGCTCGCCAATCTGGCAAGCGCTTATACAGCCCAGGGCGACCACCAAACCGCGATGAGCTACTACGAGCAGGCTTTGATTATCGCTCGCGAGGTCGGAGATCGGCGTGGTGAGGGAAATACGCTCGGAAACCTGAGCATTGCCCACCACAATCTCGGCGACATGCAACAGGCAAGCGAATACTTTGACCAGGCAATTCGGATATTCCGTGCCATTGATCTGAAGGCCGATGAGGCAATGTTTAGCTGGCGGATGGGAGCGCTCTATGGACAGCGGGGGAACGTGGCACGAGCTATTGAATTGATGCAGATAGCAGTCGATTTGTACGGCGCCATTGGGCATCCTCTTGCAGAGCCATGTGCCGATTATCTGGCGCGGGCACGGGCATTATTGGACGAACAGCAGACGGAACAAACATAGCGCTGTGTGCAAAGAGCGCATAGCTATTACTCTTCGTCGTCCGCTTCACGCAGACGTCCCTGCAAGACTGCCAGCCACTGAGCATCGCTGTCGGCGTCGAGATGGTTCACTGAGTATGCGAAATCGACGTAGACCTGGATGCACGCGATGGCGCGTCGCAGATCGCCCTGTCGCTCGTAGAGCAGCCCCAGGTTCCAGCTGTCGGTCGCTTCGGCTGAGCGCTCGCCGAGCTGTCGGTCGATGGCCAGGGCCTGCTCGTAGTACTCGATAGCCGTCGCCACATCGCCCATCCGCTTGTAGGCTACGCCCAGGCTCCCGAGCGCCGCGCTGGAACCTCGGAGATCGCCTATTTCTTGGGCAATCGCGAGTTGTTGCTCGAAGCACATGATCGCCTGAGGGTAGTCTCTCAGCCCAAGGTAGGCACCGCCCAAGTTGGTCAGTGTATTGCCTTCGGCCCGCCGATCACCAATGCTACGCAGCACCGCCAACGCCTCAGTTGCATAGGCAATACCCTGTTGGTAGGCGCGGCATCTGTTGCAGGCCAGGGCCAAGTTGCTGAGCGCGTTACCCTCGCCGCAGCGATCACCAATGCGCTGAGCGATAGCAAGATGCTGTTCGAGATAGGCGATTGCCTGATCGTAGCGCCCGATAATCTGGTAAATGTTGCCCAGGTTACCGTACTGGGCACCCTCGCCGTGCAGGTCGTCAAGTTCACGCATGATCTCGAGCGCCTGGTAGTGACAGTGGAGCGCCTCTTGATACTGCCCGCGATCCTTGTACACGTTCCCCAGGTTTGCCAGGGCCACTCCTTCGCCACGCCGATCGCTAATAGCGCGGGCCAGCGCGATTCGCTGGGTGTAGATTTCAATTGCGCGCTCGTAGTTGCCCAGGTAGGCGAGTGTCAGCGCTAGGTTGCCGAGCGCCTGGCCTTCGGCGCGTTGCTGATTCAAATGTCGCGCAGCTGCAAGCTGTGCCTCGAGCCGGACGATCCGTTCTTCGCGCAGCCGGTAGCGGATCTCGCCAATAGAGGCGGTAGCGTCAGCACAATCAAGGATCAATGTGTCAGTCTCAGAGGATGGAGGCTACCCTGCCAGCCATATCCACGCAGTATCAATCTGAGGGCGCTCCTGATCAAACAGTGTCAGCCCTTCTTCCTGCTGACCGTCGCGGTACTGCTGCTCTGCCTGAGCGCAGAGCTGAGCATAGTAGCGAGCGTGGCTAAAGTGAGCGGCGCGGAGTGCAGGCATGGACTATTCCCGACATCACCCACTGCTCCATCTGAGCCAGATCGAGGTGTTTGGGCTCGGCCACAATGCTGGCCAGAATGCGCGCCTCGTGGATACCGGAAGCCCAGAGCGCCTCGGCCAGGGGGTGGCTGCGCCCGGTCTCGCGAGCGATGGCGCGAAGGGTCTTCACCGGCACGCCGAGGACGCGGGCGCCGCGGATGCCGAAGCGGGCCATACCGGCGGCATCCTCCGGGCTTGCCAACGATTCCAGGCGGGCGATAATCAGCGCAGCATCGGACGATCCTGCGGCCATCATTGCTCCTGAATGTGAGCGCCATGGCAGCGCCCTGCCAGTGAGTGTAGCATAGCTGCTGGGCGGCGAGCGCAAATAGTGAAACTGCTTGACAGGGTATGACCATGGGGAGATCCTATCGCACTGGTCTTCTCGATAGGCCTGTAATCAACGAACAGCTTATAACATGTGGGACAGGAGCGTTAGATCCTCCGGCGTCGCCATATCGCGCCGAATCCGCTCCGCGATAACTTCCAGCTCTGCCTCACTGATTGTACCAGGCAACGGCGCCTCCGGCACTCCAGCTATGTCGGCCAAATCCTGGGCACTCAGCACCTTGTCCGGCGAGGTGGGTAGATCGGGCTCGTCTCCATGCACAAGCGCCTCTACAGCGCGCCGAACACCCGGATATTCTGGGAGGTTGAGGTGTCTTCCGTTTTTTACATAATAGCGCGCTGCACCGGGCAGTGCGACTACTGAAGCGGTCAGAACGGTACCATCACCGTCCAGGCTGAGGTGCGTCTCGAAATCAAACATAACCCGATCATCAGCTGGCTGTACTTTGATCACCCCCGCCGCCGTTGGAAGATTACTACCAGCGATCGCAGTCATCGGCACCGGCAGCGAAGTGTTGGCGAGCAGCATATAATCATTTTGCGCGGTGCCAAGATGATCCGCGCTGACACCTTCAACTTGGTATGTGCCGACATCATAGCAATTGAACTCTTCAGTGAACGGGTAGGGCGGCACGTCATGTCCAGTAGGATAGCTGACGCGCGGTGCTGGCAGGAGGGAGTAGACTCCCGGGGCACTTCGCACGATGCCAAGCGGATCGTTTGCCGCGTTGAGGCGCGTCAACAGTGAGATGGCCTTGCTCCCAATCGTCAAGTTTTGTACAGCGTCAACCGAGCCATAATTGGGTGTGCCGAGCAACACAATCTGCGCAAGTGCGGAACTGGCTTCGTCGGGATAGAGGCGACAGTAGTGGCGGGCGACCAACCCGCCCATACTATGACATACCAGGTGAATAGGCCTGTTATCTTTGATGCGCTGCTGCCGCACAAACGCCGCCAGTACCTCAGCTGTTACCGATGGCGCTCGCCGCCAATCATAGGGAAAGCTCAAGACGTCACAGCCGCTCCAGCGCAAATGGAGGTACAGTGGAAAGTATGGCTTCGGAATAAGCCCGGACGCGATGATCTCAGTAGGTTCGGCGTTGGTTGTCCCATCAGGTGCTAGTCTGACAAGACGCAGCCTGCCTTGCACAAGTGCAATCGGGTTCAGCCAGATCAGCCCAATCTCACCGCGGATGTTCCGCAGCGTCGAGCCCATGATGCCAGGAAGCAATATGATCAAAGGCCGTGCAGCGCCACTCAAAACCCGCACCTCTTCTGATGCAACCATCTGCTGCATCTCAGCAGCGAGCTCGTCACCGTACAACAGCCGGAGATCCTCGGCCCGCTCGCCGCGCTTCATCTGTTTCTCAAGCTCAGGGAACGGTGTCGTCTGGAAGTCCTGGAGTGCCCGGATGGATGTTGTAGCCATTTCTGTTCGACCTCATGAACGATCACGAATAGCCTCTATACCGCTGTGATGGTGGCAATCGTCCTACATAGGCCACCTAGCAGACTATGGAATTATACTCAATTCAGAGACAGTTTTACTACCACAAGCCCGCACGTTTTCGTTGCTGTAGTCGTGCGAGATGAGCAGTGCGCTCGGTCACTGAGGCGAGATGCCCTGCTTTTGCAAATGCAACGCTCTCACCCATAAGAACGGAAGCTCGAGTGTAATGGCCCATCGCCTCATACGCCAGCGCCAGATGCCAGCGCGTTAAATCCTCACTTGCAAAGTCGCCGCTGTCTCGAAACGTCACCAGGCTTTGCTCATAGTAATTGATCGCTTCATCTATGTGGCCGTCCTGCTGGTAGGTCCGACCAAGGCCATCCAGGATAAACCCAGCCTCACGGTGTTGGCCAAGTGTACGAGCCAGTATAAGTGCCTGATGATAGCATGTGATCGCTTGCTGTTCTTCGCCCAACTCACGGTGAACGTCCCCCAGGCTACCCAAGGCGAGACATTCGCTGTGTTTGTCTTGGTTCTCACGTGTAAGGGGCAGCCACTCCTCATATACCTTGAGCTTAGACTGCATGTCGCCCAACTCCTGGTACACATACCCAAGCTCAATCAAAGCGTTAGTCTCGCCGCGTCGGTCACGTGCTTCGCGCGCCACCTGTAACGCATGTTGATGATATGTGACTGCACGATGGAGGTCATGAGCGTTTGATGCAAGCATACCCAGAATATCCAGTAGTTCAACAGCCTTCGGCTGGCGTCCACATCGTAGCGCCACGTCAACAGCAAACTCAAGCTTGATCGCTAGGAGGTGCCACTCTTCGAAGAGCTCACCCAGCGTCCCGATAGGAACAGCAAAATCAACGAGCAACTGGTCAGTCACTGGCGAGGATCTATGCTGTAATACCCAGTGCCATCCCAGATCAATTTGTATCCGGTTCTCACTGAATAGATCTGACGCCGCCGTCATCCGCGTGCTTGACTCCTGGTCGCGCAGAGTCATCATATCGACTGTCTGCTTTGGAGACGTGAGCATTGACTTAAGCAGATCATCTTCCGCCTGTTCATATGCTCGGTGCGCACGGATGGCAATATCAGCATAGTATCGGGCATGACGCTGCTGCGCAACAGATCGCAATGGCATTACCCGCTCCAGATCATCACAGCGAATGCGCTCAAGGCTCCTATAGCAATCTCATCGGAGTCGTGAAGGGGCGCCCTTCGACAAGCTCAGGACGCTGAGCCTAGAGTCAGCGCTTCGAGCAGTTTGCCCTTGAGATAAAGTGCAAATTCCGCGTATTGCACCAACCGTAGATAATGCTGGGCATGCCGTAACTTGGCTATATGCAAGAATGGCATTTGTCGAGTGCATCTGGGAGAGGCGCAGGGCTTGCCGTTCTCCACAAACCATCCCTGCGCCACATGTTTTACATCGATGATGTCGTACTATGACTGCTGTTCAGACCGATCGACGTTCACTGAGGCAGTGCTCCCTTGTGCTGCCTGTGCGATATAGCTCCCTGTTGCCTGCTGCACGATCTGCGCTCCGCCAGGCTGGGCCTTCACCTGTTCCAAGAGGGTCTCTGCCAGCTTCAGGACCTCAGGATCTTTGTGAAGTTGTGTCGTCTCGACCTCTTCTCGGAGGGTAGCTTTGCGTCCCTCTGAGTCTGGCTTCTTTTCGAGAGCATCGACGGCCTTGGCAACCTCACTCTCAATGCCGAGTTTTTGGCGGATGGCGGCCTTTAGCGCATCGTACGCATCAACGACGATCTTCTTGCCAACTTCGCCGGCACTGCTCGCCACACCAGCGGCCAGCGCCGCTACAATCGCACCAGTGACTGGGTCCATGCTGTTCTCCTTGTATGGGCAGGCGTGTCAAGGGCATACGGACCACTCCTATGATACCCTATGCGCCCCTGAATGGAAGACAACAAAAGGCCATTCTGCCCGTTGGTCGCACTTGTGTTGCGTGCATTACGCTGGCTGGTGCGACAGATGTGCTACAATAGCAAGCTACGCCCGTGCCAGTTCCAGAATCCTCAGAGGGCGTAGAGTCGCTGAAAGAAATTGTCGATCTGGCGATGTTGTCCCATATCGTCGCATCGCCCTCGTCGCATGAGCCAGCCTATGACTGACCCAGCCATCTCCCAGGTTGCTAGCGGTAGCAATATTGCCCAGGCGGCCGCTGGTGGTACGGCGGCAGTGAACGTCATCCAAATTGTGCTGACAAGCGCCGAGGATGCTGCCAAGCTTGCAACTAATCTACCCTTTCTCAATAGCATTACTGAGACCGCTGCCGAGCGCGACGAACTTAAGCGCGTGCTTACGAGCGAACGCGAACGGCACTGGCTCAAGGCGTATGAGGAACTTCGAGCGCAGCTCAACGCCGGCTATAGCAGTGCTGTTCAAACGGCTGTGGCCGCACTGCTGGAGGAGATTGAGGATCTTCTGGCGACGAGTGTGGAACTTAATCATGACTTACTGGGTAGAATCTACCGCTTGGTGGCCACTGCGTTCCTGCCTTACAGATCGGGGGGCGATGTGGAGCGATGCCGCCACTATCTGTTACAAGCGCGCAGATTTTCTAGTGGTGATGACGCCGTAAAGTGTCAGGTGCTAGACGCAATCCTGGCCAATGCTACGCGTGGGTTGAGTGCTGCCTTAGCGCTACTGGATGGTTTGACAAGCGACGAGGCGATTCGTCTTCGCTTTAGCCTCTATATCGAGCATGACCAGATTGCCGATTGCCAGCGGATGATCGAACAAGGCGAGGTGCAGGAGGCGGCAGCGACACAGGATGCTGCGTGGGCGCGGGCCTTGGCCTTCTACTATGCCACAACTGGTACGATCGACAGGTTCGAATCGTGCGTGAGAGTGTTGACCAGCGATCATCCCTCCGCGGATCACTTTGAGGCGGTGGGATTTGCCCGGACACGCCTCGCCTTCCGGCGCTTGGTCGAATTTTGCCGAGCGCATCGTGTCATCCCCGACATTCACTTCATCCTTGATCTCGAACCGTTGGTAGACCAGGAAGCCCGTCGGCGGGCAGTGGATAGCTTCGCCGAAGCGTCCCAACTCTATGAACTGCACGCCTGCCCTCAGGAAGCGACCCGCACGACAGCCTCGGCTCTCCGCCTGTGTATGGATGGGATGAACCTCGAACGCCAACAGGCGCTCTGTGATCGTCTGGCACGACTCGATCCCGACCATCCACTGCTGCTCGCACTTGTATATTGCACATCAAACACAGCCGGCGAGACAGTTCGGGATCGTCTAGTACATATGCTTGAGCAGGGGAACCGTGACTTTGACCTCTCACTCTACATCGCGCGCTGGTTGGCAGAAGCCGGTATACCGATTCAGGAGATTGTCGATCTGCTGCTTCAGTATCAAGATCGCTTCATGAGCGACAATGTGCTTCGCTTCAAATTTCAGTTCCTCATATTTGAATTGCTGAGACAAGTAGGAAATGAGACCAACCTCGTTGCCTGGCTTGATCAGTTGACGGCACCTGAGGGCCATGAATATCTGCGTCCACTTTGTTACATTGGCTACTACCTCGATCGAGACAATGATGCGCTAGCCGCGTGGTTGCACCAATCCCAGGAGTTGGCACCGGAACAGCCTGAGGTTCTGGCTACCTCAATTATCGCCCAACAGAAACTACACGATGCTGCTGCTGCGCTGGCAGTAGCACAACGACTGTTTGCGCAGCTTCGTACAGCTCAGACGGCAGTATGGGTTATTGAGACTTTGCGCGATAACGAGCAATGGACAGACCTCACCGAATTCATCCAGCAACTCACCGATCTCCCTATTGCTGAGCCGATTATTCGCGCCCACCGCGCTTACGCATGGCTAGGGCGATCCCAAGCGCTGCGGGCGCTCGATGACCTGGAGTGGTTGTATCACAATGACCGAGCACGGCCGCACCACCTCCTCAGCTTGGCGCAGCTCTATCAATATCTCCATCGCCCTGACGAAGCCATCATCGTCTTCCAAACGTGTATCGGGCGCCATCCAGAGATCGTGGATGCTTACCTTCTGCTTACTCAGATGCTCCTTGCAGAGGGGCGGCGCAGCGAAAGCTTCACTGTGGCGTTGCTTGCACGACAACGCTTTCCTGACAATCCCCAGGTCGCAGCTAATCTGTACATGCATAGCTTCCATACTGGCCGTGAGATGCACGAAGAAATCCGTCATGTGACACAGGAGTTGATCCCTGGTGGTCGTTTCGAAGATGCGGGATTCCTACAGCAGTATGAGATCAACGATGCTCTCGATATGATGCGATCACGGCAGCAAGTGATGGCTGAAGTCCAGGCGCTGTACCGTCAGGGTCGTATTTCGCTCACGATGTTCTGCTATCGCTTCCATAATCCTCTCTTCCGCGCTCACATGCTGGGGATTGCACAACGCTCATGGCGCTACGCTGGCATAGGCGTTCAGGACTACACAACACCACTCTGGCCCGTCGATGGGCGCCGTGCGGTTGTGCTGGACTATAGTGCTCTGCTGACCCTCTGGTCGCTCTTCGGCGAAGGGTTCCTCGATCGACTCCGCGCGCATCTTGACGAGGTTTGGATTCCTGAAAGTCTGCTACGAGCCCTACATTGGGAGCAGACAACGCTCTCACAGCACGGTCAGCCATTCATCTACGAGGCGCAGGTAGCGATCAGGGCCATCGTCACGCGCAATGCGTCCAAGTTCGTCATCCACCCGCGAGTCGATCCGCCTACAGGTATCGATGTAATCGGGGACTTCACCGAAGCTACGCTATGTCGTGAGCTCGGAGTGCTATATCTGGATGAATATCCGCAGCAAGAGCAGAGCGTTCAACTGTCGAGGATCGGCCTCCGAACATTGGCTGATCAGCTACGCCGGGATGGAACCATCATCCGGGAAGCATATCAGGCGCTGGTCGAACATGCCAGGCCGACAACGGCGGAGGAAGAGCCCCTTCGGGAGCAACTGCGACCGGGTATAGATTTGGTTGTCGATCTCACAACACTCAGAGCTATTGCACAGGCTCAGGTGCTCGACGCATTCTGCCAATATGTCGGGCGCATCCATATCTCGGCACCCGCCTGGGAGCGTCTCAATGCAGAGTGCGACGACCATGAAACGAATCAGCGCCTTCTCGACGAGTTACGAACATTGCGCGATGTTCTGCGGCGGGGTATCGACAGCGCTTTTGTGCATGTAGAGTCGTTAGCCCCAGAACAGCGGCTGATCGGAGTGTTGGCTGAAGAGCGGCGGAACCAGCGAGAGGCTGAGAGCGAACACGATGACGCAGTCCTGCAACTTGCCTTCGATCACCTTGACGAACTACTTGGCCTCGCCCACTTCCAGCAGTTACCGATTTGGACTGATGATCGTTTCATCTGCCGACTCGCGCTGCCCGATCGCCAGCCGGCCTTCGTGTTTGGTACTGACACGTTTCTGGAGTGGTTACGTTCCAGTGAGCAGATGGCAGATGATGAAGCCTTTGACAACTATGGGCGACTGTTAGAGTGGAAGTATCTTGGGCTGCCGATTCATCCAGGGTATTTGCGTTGGCTGAGCCAGCAGAATATACCAGCAGGCTCTCCACTATTCAGCCGTGCGTGCCAGGTCTATCGTCTCTCGATGCTAGAAGCATGGGAGATGCGGCAAGACAACGATGCCAGCAATACAGATTTTGTCCAGCACATTTTCAGCCGCTACAATCGTGGCTTCGTCGAGCTTTTGTGGGGCTACTATCGCGAGCAGGCCTCTATAGAAACGGTCACGACGATCTTCCGACAGCTCGATATACGGCGCGAGAATCAGCATCTGGAGGGGCGAGAGATCATGTATCTCGGCGACCTCCTGCTCGACGCCGTAAGGTTCGATACGACCAGCATTGTTGACGCAGCTGAGATGCTTCAAGCTGTGAAAAAGTTCTGCGCCTGGCTGGACGAGGTCATGATCCATTCGGGCATCGTGCGCGATGAGGTTGACGAGTCCTGGTGTTGGCTAATACGGGTTATCCTTGATATCTCTGATGTCGATCACACTGAGCCGGAGCAGCACCACATCCATCTTTTCTTGCAGCGCCTCCTCGCGATGATGCCAGTCCACGTGTTGACCTACTGCATCAATGAGGACGTCGGTCAGCGCCTAGTCGGCATCTTCGGTGAATTGCTTGAGGCACAGGTGGTGTTCACCTTTGCGCCTTCAAATGGTGAACGAATGAGCCTCCAGTTTCCACAGGCCCAGTGGGATCACGACTTCGAACAGGCCGTGCTCAAGTTCTTGACGAATCCTGCACCCGAACCAGTCACCGCTGGTATCGTCACAATTCGGATCCTGAATTACAAGCCTGGCTCGATGCTCCTACAATTTCACGAGACGCCCACAGCCGTTTGGGAAACGTATCATATGCTACCCGACGTTGAGCGCATTCGCTATCTCTGTGCACTTGTAGGATTTGAAAATTCGGATAAGCGATGGCGTCTTGGTGTATGGCATATCGGCCATCAGAAGCTGGTGGAGAAAGGTATTCCGACGGATACGTGGCAGCAGCTAGAGCCACTCCTGCGATCCGATGAGCATGGTGTTTGGCAACCAGCGAGTATTAGGGCACGCCGCTACCTCCTGAGCCATGCGGAGATCGCACGTGACTATCTGGTCGAGGCAGCTAGATTAGATATCTCCGCGCTATTGATGATGTTGCCGTTTATTGAGCCGGAAGTAGTTCAAGTTTGGCTAGAGATATCTGGTGTTGGATGGTCCGATGAACATGGGATTCGTAAAGCGGCCCGGATGGTAACCGATCGCCTGGCGCCTGATGTTCAGGATATTGCGCACATACGCGAGGTGCTGCGGTCATTCATCGAGCGATTTGGCTTTTCGGTCTTTCCCGATGCACTCGTCTACCAGGATGCAGTCGTCGCGTCTATCTGTGAGCGGTCGGACCTGCAAGAGCAGCGCGAACTCATGCGCATGCTCGCTGAAATTGGTCAATCCACGCCATCGCTCACACTCAGGGCGAACATTCTGGTGATGCTGCTCAAGTGCCAGGCCATCGCGTCTACGAATGGTGCGTACGACAATATCGTGAGCGCCTCCGCCCAGTTGATCGAACAGATCGCCCTTGCACGAGGCCAGGCAGCGACACTACAAGCTCAGCTGTCGAACCTGGAGCGTCAGCTGTGCGAATATCTCTATACGCTCTGGCAGCGACGGGAGACACAGCATCAAGATCACGTCGAAGCAGATGCGTACCTTGCGTACATTGCTGCTGGATGGTTGCTCCATCACCTTGGTGACTCAATTCGCGAGCACACAATCGTGCGCTTGATTGAGGAGTTGCAAGCTCAGGTACGGCACGAACAATTATCTAATGGTACTCCGCCACAACCGTCCGGGTTTTTCAAGCCGGCATGGGCGCTGGAGCTGAATTACCCGATCTCCTTTGTGCTGGATTCGGTCGTTTCGCAGGATCTTATTATTACTCCACTCCTGTTGCACGACGTCACAAGAAACGTATTGATCCAGTGTGGGGCGGCACAACGTATCTTCCAGTCTTTTATGGATACGGCGATCGTTGAGCCAACATGGCTCGATACATGTCTCGCCAGAGATGTAGGCATCGTGATCGCGGCCCTCTGTGCCACGATTCTGCCAGAGGAGAGTAGCGTGCTCTCTGACACGGACGTCCAAGGGTTACTCCTCTGCGCGGCCCCTGAAGCAGGGGCCGCATGGTGCGATGGTGTATTGTCGCGACTGGATCAGGGCCAGGATAGCGAGGTGCTCCAAGTGTTGCAGATGGTATTTCTCGGTCTCCATACCGGGGGATCAAGGTGGCTCGCGTATGTCGAGCGCCTCCTCGATCCAATGCCACTCAGGCGGATCAAGCAATCACCCGGGTGTTACCAGGTCCTGCTCTGGTATTTGGGGGAACTGCTGCTGACAACGCCCTTGCTGGACTCCAATCTGGCCCAACGCATCAGAACGCTGGTGTTTGCCCAGCCGACCGGGGAGTCGGGCGAAGCATCGCTGCTGGAGATACAGGCAGAAACGCTCGCAGCCTGGGCTAGCTTCGAGAAAGGGATCGACGATATCGCAGCATGGCTCCGAGCAGTAGCACAGGAGGACTTGCCGCTATCGACAGTGCGTAGCGTGGCACGGCCCTTCGTCCGACTATGGCCAGGTTACCCTGATACTGTGCAGTATCAACTCACAGAAGCATTCTTGGATTTTGCTCGGTCTCCGAAATACAGCAAGCTCTGGGAGATCTTCCGGCTCACGAGAGATTGGCATCAGGCTGCTTATGAGAATAGTGATAATGCGTCATCAGAATGAGCCTGTGCAATGCAGTATGTAATCAAGAAGTGCTCTCCAAATCTGGCCTCTGCGCTTACCATAAAGCAAGTCTGGTAGTTGGCCAGCAATAACGCCAAGGTAAGGCGGCCCTGGCTGCACAAACCTCAGAACAGAACACTATAAGTTCAGGGCGAAACAATGCCCACTTTTCACGAAGCACAACTCCGGCATGCCATTCACTACAGCCACATAGCTACCGACGCCAGCAACTCGTACCTCCAGGGTGGAGAAGCATCTCAGTCTGGCTTGTTATTGTTCGACCAGGAACGAGTGCAGATCGACATAGGATGGGGTTGGAGCCAGGATCAGCCGGCTTCTACTCCTCTTGATGAACTCCTACTGGCTTATGCGGATGCCATGGCATATATAGGCGACTTGCGCTACAACCGACAACGCCAGCGCATCCCGCAACTCCAAACCGCAATCGCGGCGGCACGAAGATTGGAGCGAAAGCAAGCAGAAGTATCCCTGCTTAAGGGGCTTGGTAGTGTCTATTTCGCACTGGGTGATTATCGCGGCGCCATAGCGCTCTACCAGCAACAGCTAAAAATTGCGCGTGAAATTGGCGATCAACAGCATGAATCCTCGGCACTACGACGGCTCGGGGTATCGTATACCGCTTTAGGTGAGACGCACAGTGCGCTCCAGTACCATCAGGATAGCCTCACGATAGCGCGCCAAATCGGTGATCGCCGCGGTGAAGGGAGTGCGCTTGGTGCCTTGGGTCTCGCCTATCAAGCTCTCGGGGATCTCAATCGCGCCGTTGAATTTTACGAGGAGCAGTTGCAGTTGGCGCGCCAACTTGGGCTGTGGCAAGCTGAGAGCCAAGTGCTTAATCTTATTGGTACAGCACTGGTAGAAAAGGGCGAGTATCAACGTGCTATTGCAAACTTGGCCCGTGGTTTGACCATCGCTCGCCAGATCAATGATCGGCAAAATGAAGGCAATGCTTGTGGGGGATTAGGGCTCGCCTATCAGGCTCTCGGTGAGCTAGAGTACGCGATCGACTACTACCATCAGCGTCTGGTCGTAGTTCGTGAACTGGACGATCGGCGTGGCGAGGGGTTCTGTCTGGGCCGGATGGGAACTGCTTATGCAATGCGTGGAATGTTTGCAGAGGCCGAGACTGCACTAACAGCCGCTCAGCATATCTTCGTCACAGTGGCTTCACGCAGCGGGCAGGGCCACGTGGCAGTATGCACCGCTAATTGCTACCGTGAGCAGGGTCGCTTTATCGAGGCACAGCAACTTTACGAGCAAGCTATGACCATCTTTGCAGCAATTGAAGAGCGCGACCGGCTAGCCGAGTGTGCCTTCGAATTCGCGCGGATGCTTCGACGCAAGGGTGTTGAAACTGCTGCCCAGGAACAGGCGCAAAGGGCGCTAGAGCTTTATGAGGAGTGCGGTGCTGATGCTTTGGTGGCACAGGTGCAGGCGTGGCGTGATGGTCGAGGATTACCTCTGAATCAAAAGAGGGGCCAAGACGAATGAGCAACATCCCTCCAGGCCATGCTTATATCATCGTCGTCGGTCCGCATTGCAAACATCAAGATAGAAGCAACCACCCATGGCTTCGCGTCGTGATGCAAGTCTGAAACACGCCCGTCACTATGTCCATGTGGCCAGGCATGCTGATGCTCTCTACAAGGCGGGCGCAGCACAGACACTGGTCGGACTGGGCTTGTTCGACGATAACCGCGGACAGATAGACGCGGCCTGGAGGTGGGCGAGCCAGCATCCGTCATCGTCAGAGTGCGCCGAGTTGGTGCTGGATTACGCCGATGCGGCGGCCCAAGTGGGCGAATTACGATACGACATAAGGCATGAGCGTATTCCACAGCTTGATCTGCGGTTAGCTACGGCGCAGCGATTAGAGAGAAAAGACGCTGAAGCCAATGCATGGGGTGGCCTCGGGACGGCCTATGCCGCTCTGGGCAATTTCCGCCGTGCTACTGAATGCTACGATCGACAACTTGCCATCGTGCGTGAGTGTGGTGATCGCCGTGGTGAAGGCCGGGCGTTGAACAATGTAGGAACGACCTATACAGATCTGGGAGATCCACGTTCTGCCATTCAGCATCTCGAGCAGGCGCTGCTGATCGCCTGCGAAACAGGTGATCGGCGCGGCGAAGCTGATGTCCTGAATAATCTGGGAGTGGCTTTCTCTAATATGGGCAGTTCCCACAAGTCCATTGGCTATTTCGAGCAGAACCTTACAATTGCTCGCGAGACAGGGAACCGTCGCGCTGAAAGTACCGCACTAATCAATTTGGGGATTAGCTACGCTAATATCGGCAACCTACGCTATGCAGTTGCACTGTACAGTGATGGGTTGATAATCGATCGTGAGCTTGGTGATCGCTATGGTGAGGGGCGTTCACTTGGCAGCCTGGGGAACGCCTACACGGTTCTGGGAGATCTTCCTCAGGCCATCCTTTACTTCAAGCAGCGGTTAGTGATCGCACGTGAAATAGGTGATCGTCGTGGCGAAGAAGATGTGCTCGGCAACTTAGGAGTCGCCTATGGCGAGATGGGAGATCACCAGCGTGCCATTGAATTCTTTGAACAGCATCTGGCGATTGCTCGCGAGATCGGCCACCGCGATGGCGAAGGAAAAGCCCTGGGTAATTTGGGAGTTGCCCACACAAATCAAGGGAATTCCCTCAAGGCTCTTCAATACCTCGCCCAGGCGCTCAAGATCGCTCGCGAAACAAATGCTCGCCGCCATGTGGGCGAAATCCTGGGGAATCTGGGCGTGGCTTACAAAGACCTCGGCGACATCCGCCATGCGATCGAATTCTTCGAGATGGCGCTGGAGATTGCCCGCGAGACTGACAACCGGCTCAGTGAAAGCACAATGCTTGGCAACCTGGGCGATATTTATAGTGACCAGGGGAATGCACGCCGTGTTCTCCAATGCGTCGAGCAACAGATGGTGATTGCGCAAGAGATAGGCAACCGCCGTGATATAGGCGACATCCTCGAAAAACTGGGCACGGCTTACGCCAGCCTGGGCAAGCAACAGCAGGCCATCGCATCCTACGAGCGGTGTCTGGCAGTTGCCCACGAGATCCGCGACCAAGAGCTAGAAGCGCGGGCAAGCTGGAACCTGGGTGATGAGCTGGCAAGGCGAGGCGAGTTGGCGCGGGCAGTTGAGCTAATGCAGGTTTGTGTGGACTTCGAGCGCACGATGGGCCACCCTGATGCGGAGAAAGATGCGAAATATCTGGCGAAGATCCAGAAGCGACTACGCAAGGCCGAGGCAAAATCTCGCCCTTGGTGGAGATGGTGGTAAGAACGTAGTATCGAGCACGGACGACGAAACGGACGGGGAGGAATCCGCAGAGCGGAGCCCTCGTCGCCTTGAACCTACCATCCTGGTGAGAGACTTCCAGCCGAGCTTTGCTCGGAACCAGGACTTTCAGTCCGCACCCCGAAGCCACCGCCCTTTAGGCGGTGGAGCATTCACTTCATTCTTTCAGTAAAGATCTAGCATGCGTTACCAGTAATGAGTGCATCCAGAACCGACCGTTACCGGTTGGATCGAGCAGGCCATGGTTAACAAGCAAGCGAATCGTCAGTTTTGGATTTTCATCTTCCCATATGGCTTTCATCGCCTCGGCATCAAATGTTGCTGGCTTCGGCGCAAATGCGCCCAGGTAAGTGAAACAATCTAGATCGTGAGCGTTCAACAGGTCAGTGCTCTTCTTGAGTAGGGCTGCAACGGTCGGAGTCGTCTCGTTGGCAACCTCTGCGCGATCAGCCGGGGCCTGGGCTTCGATTAACCTCGCACCCTCACGGATATCACGCAGTAAGTCCGTTATTCCAAAGCCGAGTTCTGCTTTAGTTTCCAAAAGTCGCCCGGCAACTTGGAGCGCGAGCGGTAGTCCTTCCAGGTCTTTCACTAGCTCACGGCTCACTTCGGGGTTGTCATCAACCACCGTGGGAGCCAAGATGCGTAGGAGCTCCAGGGCAGTTGTCTCATTGAGCAAGCTCAGGATATAGATATCATTGGGCGTGGGCACGATTGTGCGAGCAACTTCCGACAGACGGGTGGTAATCAGAAGGGCACAGCCGCTGCCGCCAACTCGGAATGGAACCGCGTGCTCTTGCTGCCATACATCATCCAGAATGAGAAGCATGCGTTTGGTGCGCAAGAGGGCGGTGAGCTGCGCCGAGGCCTCTTCGATCGTGCGTGCATCGAGCTGCGGCACGCCAAGTGCACGCCCCCAGGCTGCCAACTCGCCAAACAGGCTTGGATTTTGTCCCAGCGAGGCCCACAGAACCCCGTCGGGGAATTGGACTCTGATCTCGGGATCATGGGCTAGTAGAGCTGCAAGGGTCGTCTTGCCCACCCCAGGCCATCCACGCATAGTAGTGAGCACCTGCAATGATGCCGGTTCAGCACCAGGTATGATCCCTAGTCGCTGCTTGAGCTGTAATACATCAGCTTCGCGACCGATGAAGAGTGCCGGCAACGGCGGCGCGCTTCCAGGTGCGGGCGGCGGGGGCAGTTGGTTGTTGATGTTTACCGTCGCAGATGCGCCAGCACCTGATGCCTGGGCAATGCCAGACCACATTGCGTTTTGGTTCGAGGGTTGTTGATCAGACATTGTATGTCCTTTGACTGTTTGTATCAAGTACAAGTAGAGGCTATAGCGATCCTATCCCGGTTATGAAACCCTTCGGGTGCGACCAGCAATACAATACAGCTTCCTGACGCACTCGCGGCTGCACCCGAAGGGTTTATGACCCCGCTAGGATTGCTATATTTGCGATCCTTACGATTGCAATTCACGCGATCGCCGTCTGACCTGTTCTAATTTCTCGACGCATTTCTCTATATCAGCGAAACCTGTTTCACGAGCAAAGTCCACATAAACCTGCATCAACCGAATTGCGTTTGCGAAATTATCCTGCTGCTCATAAGCCAGCCCCAAGTTCCAACTCGCAATAGCTTCACTGCGACGATCACCAAGTTCACAACTGATTAGCAGAGCTGATTCAAGGTATGATATGGCGCGTTTCTTGTTCCCAATGCCAGTGTAAGCCAAGCCTAAATTACTCCGCGCCGTGCTTTCATTACGGCGATCACCGATTTGGAGGCTAATGGATAGCGCTCGTTCGAAATATTCAATAGCACGGCGCGGATCACCCAGGTTAGCATAGGCGCTCCCCAGATTAATCTCAGCGGTTCCTTCGCCACGTCGGTCTCCGAGTGCATGACTAAGTTCCAAAGCCTGCTTATGGTAATCAATAGCACGGTGTAAATCACCTAGATTGGCGCAGATATTCCCAAGGTTGCCTAGTATTATTCCTTCACTGCGATGATCACTGAATTTTCGGATGATTGCAAGTGCTTGATCGTGATAAACAATTGCAAGATGGAGACTACCTTGATCAGTGTAGACCAATCCTAGATTGTTTAATACATTTGCTTCGTTGATTTGGTCTCCAATCTCACGAGCGATCCGTAGGCCTTGATCGAGGAAGGTAGAAGCTCGATGGTAATCCCCTAGTAATCGGTAGGCATCTCCCAAATTAATGAGAGTAGCAAGCTCGTAGTTCCATAGGCTCTGTCGGCGTGCTGCCTGAAGCGCCGCTTCAAGCTGCGGAATCTGCTCGCTCCGCTTGTGGTAGCGCAGATCGCCTACATAGGTTGTCGCATCGGTGTAGGACAGCAATAACTTGTCAGTTTCTGGTGTGGGGATGTGCTGACGCGCCCACTCCCATCCTGAGTCAATCTGGATCCGTTCTCGGTCGAATAAGGCTAGACCAGCCAACAGCTGCGTTCCACCTTCTTTATAGAGGAGGTTAGTCTGCTGTGCTACTTGTGCGTAGTGGCGAGCGTGTTCGAGAGGGGAGCGCAATGCATCTTCCTCAGTCAAGAATGAACGTGCATGCACCACAAGGATCGCATGCATCCAGAATCGACCGTTGTCAGTTGGCTCCAGCAGGCCACGGTTAACTAATGTGCGGATGGTCGGCCTCGGGTCATCGACCTCCCAAACGGCTTTCATCGCCTCGGCGTCAAAGGTGGCAGGCTTTGGTGCGAAGGCACCAAGATACGCAAAGCAATCAAGCGTGTGTGCATCCAGTCGGTCGGTGCTCTTCTTTAGTAACGCTGCGATCGTGGGTGTCGTCTCATTGGCGATATCCGCGCGATCCGCCGGGGCATACGCTTCGATCAACTTCGCACCTTCGCGAATATCGGCCAGCAACTGGGTGACGCCAAAGCCATAGCTGGCCTCCGTGTAGAGCAGCCGTCCAGCCACCTGAATGGCCAGTGGCAGACCTTCCAGGTCATTAACCAGTTCGCGACTGGTTGCCTCATTCTGTGCCACAACCGTGGGCGCTAAGGTGCGCAGCAGCGCCAGCGCATCAACTTCGCTCAGCACACCCAGCACATAGACGTCATCAGGTGTGGAGGCGATCACGCGTGCAACCTCTGGCAGGCGTGTTGTGATGAGCAACGCGCAGCCGCTGCCACCGACATTAAATGGCAAAACATGTTCGGCTTGCCACGCGTCGTCTACAATTAGGAGATAGCGCTTATCCTTCAACATGCCACGGAGCAAGTTGGAAACCTCTTCGATGGTACGGGCCTGGTTTAGATCTGGCACGCCAAGAGCACGCCCCCAGGCAGCCAATTCTCCGAAGAGACTCGGCTGCTGACCAAGGGAGGCCCACAGCACTCCATCAGGGAACCGCTCGTTGATCTCAGGATCATGCGCCAGAGCTGCGGCTAGGGTGGTCTTACCGACGCCTGGCCAGCCGCGCATTGCGATGAGCACCTTTAAGGGTGCAATCGCTGTACCCGATGCTGAGATACCAACTCGCTGCTTCAATACCTTAAGATCATGGTCACGCCCGATGACAAGCGCAGGTTTCAATGGGGCGCTGCCGGGAGCAAGGGGAGGTGAGGGCGATTGTGTGATCGGGATAGAGGCGATGTAGGGCTTGCTCCTTGCATATACAGTAAGGCCGAATCTATTTAATTCCTTATCGCTCTTAATCTCTAAAGCAGGCTTTCCGTCAGGCAAAAGATTGCCATTCTCCCGAAGTGCTTGTAGAATTCGCTTTATGCCACCACCTTGCCGCTGATTTAAACCTGTTCTAGTGAATATATGAATAATATATGGGTTTGTTTTATATTGCGGATGTAATTCTTTCTCGGAAAGCAATTCGGTTTCACTATATGGACTAATTCCAGGATTAGTCATCTCAATTCTGTCACTGCAAATCTTAACCCAAGCAATATCATTAGATGTATAATCTCTATGAATGACAAAGTTTACGACAGATTCGACGATGGCTGTTCTGGGATATCGCGAGATTTGTAATGGTCGGCCTTCAGTATCTCTTCTTGCCGGATCCTCCCAAATACCCCCTAGTTCCTCATTTAAGACATCCATTAACTCGAATACTAGATGTGATAGCGGATATCCAAGAAGAGGTCTGATATTTCCTTTTACATCCTCAATCCGGACATCTGTATATCCGTATCTCACAATTCTGTCTGCCGACCCTAAGAGCAACGCACCGACTTTGGTAAAGACCCACTTGTCTCCGGTCGAACATATCAAGCTCCAATCTCGGAGTATGTCGAATAGCTGTGACATATCATCGGCATCTCTTCCAGCCGCGTTGAAAAATCTTCCGACGCCGTCCCTGTCATATCTGGTCCATTCAATATCTGTAGCAGCAAATTCACTGTCTTCATTTTCAAGATGAGTGGCTACCGGCGCAACTGAAGGTAGAGAAGATGAGGGTAGAGGTTTAAGTTGGGGTAGTAATCTAACAATATCATTTCTAACACGATCTTCCAACTCCTCTGCTGTGACATACGTCCCATATAGGCCTGGATGCTTGCCCGTATGAGCGAAGTTCTCCCAAAAAGCACGCACTTTTGCCCACTGTTCGATGTCAATATTGTCAGGCTGAACTGGACGCTGGCACTTGTAAACAAGGATGTATGGACGTCTCTTTTCCTTCCAGGCACTGTAAGCAAGCATGAACTCTTCTTGTGTGCCTGAGTCGTAGCAAAAACTTGTATTTTGGTCTTTTCCACTTGAAGAAGTGCCGAAACGCATCCAGAGTATACCTATAAACATGTCCCATTTTTCCGGCGGAAATTGGCTCAGAACGACTTCTCCAGATGGGCCCATTCCTGATACAGCATCATGCCAATCCATAACTTGCAGAACGCAACTTTGCTGTTCAGCAAGATTACCGCGAGCATTTAGCTCTTCCAAAACCTTTCGCAGACGCTTAAGTTCCTCGTGAACATCGCTCGGCCCCGCAACAAAGATACGAATGGGAGTAAGCTGACCGGACATGAAACGCCCCCATAATTGCTCGTTAAGGACGACAGATATTGGGCAGCAATATCACTTCAGATGTGGCAGCAGTTTGATCAAATCTCCTCGTAACCGACGCTCGAACTCGTCCACGGGTGTATAGGTTGCATAAAGACCGGGATGTTGACCAGTTGTGTCGAACTCTTTCCAAAACGCCCGCACCTTTGAGTATTGGTCGAGGTCGATGGAATCAGGCTCGATGTGCCTCTGACACTTGTAGAAAAGGATGTGAGGACGTTGGTGCTGTGTCCAGTATCGATATGCGAGCGTGAACTCCTCCTGGGTGCCAGAGTCATAGTAACGCCCTGTAGCTGGATCTTTTCCACCTGAAGGTGTGCCAAAACGTGTCCAGAGAACGCCCACGAAGACATCCCAGGCATCCAGAGGCAACTGATCCAGAATCACCTGCTCGGGGCGTCCCATTCCAGGTACTGTATCCCGCCAGTCCAAAGCCCGCAAGGTACAGCCGTACTGCTCAGCCAGACCATTGTGGGCATTGAGTTCGGCGATAACATCGTGAACGCGGTTTCGCTCGTCCCGCACATCCCCAGGTGATGCAATAAAGAGCCGAAGTAGCTTCATATGCCCTATTCCTGTTGTTGATTGTCTGGCCGACGCTCCACGAGATGTCGCTTCCTGGTTGAGAATAATATTTTTACCAATCACGATCAAACCGCTGTTCTCTTTGATATCACCGACGCTGGTAATCTCATTGTTATTGCCAGCGATTATGGGGCTATTCTCGATCTCCTGTAGATCTGAGATGCCACGTTCTCCAGGGCTAAATCGCTCTCGGATATCTTGCTCCGCAGATTTCCTCTCCTTGTTTGTCCAGCGGTTGCCTGAACTCATACCACCAGAGGCATTCGGACTGGTTACAGTCGGATCTCCAGACGATGAGCCGCTATCCTGCTCCACTACCCACTGGCGCCACTCTTCCTGCTCTGTTTCTGAACCCAGGATGCGATCGTTAATGTCCAGCAAGCTCTCAATCAGGGCGCTGCGCTGCCGATGTTCGCGGCACAGCTCAACCAACTTTCGCAGCTGGGCCGAAAATGTCTTTCCCAATGCATTCTGGTCAACCGAGAAGTCAACATAGCCAGTGAGCGCGAACAATAGGTTGGGTAGGGCGTCAGGCTGTAATGCAGCTTCCATTATCTGCGTGATCTTGATATCACTCAGTCTCGGCTTCGGCCTCTGTGGCCCTGCCGGGCGCTGTCCGATATTCACCGATGCTATAGAGCCTCCTGTTGCCTGGGCGATACCTTCACCGATCGCTATCTGCCCGCTATTCCCGCTTATATTACCAGTGCTGAAGACCTTGTTTCTGTCGCCGGTGACGATCGGGCTGTTCTTGATATTGCTGAGGTTCGCGACACTGCGCTCACCACTAAGGATAAATCTATGCGCTTGCCTACTGGTAGCGCCATCGATCTCCCGCACCGGCAGATCGGCACTCAGCACTCTACTAGGCTCGAAGGATGTTTCTGGTGCAGTCCCAGGATGTCGCGCTACGGCGAGTACTCCAGTATTCTTCAGCAAGGTCAATTCTGGCTCCTGTCGGTCGCCATCGTGCTTCGCGCGCAGGCTCTTGCGTAGACCCCCGACAAGTGGCTTTGTGGCGGTGCTTACTGTATTGTAAAGATACACGTAGAGATCGAAGAAGCTGATAAAGCCTTCGCGGTTTGGTATGGAAGCTCCCCGCAATCCATCTGCCAGCGCCTGTCCGAAGATCGTCAGCGATCCGTTACCAACTATCGAGAGTTGGTTCTCCCGGCATGAGGTAATCACGGCACGCCCCTTGCCGGTAGCTAGCAGGGCTGCTGCGGTCATTCCCGGAAGGGAGGAGCCGGAGGAGAATGAAGATCCGGCGGCATCAAGGGCCTCCGGCGTGAGCGATCCCGCGTGACAAGAGTTGAAGAAGAGGAACACGCGCTGTGCTGTGATCGCCTTTAGCTTTGTCAGCAGTTCTACGTCGCTGACCGCGGTCTCGTCGACAACAAATGCTTCCAGTTGCCCTGGCGCCTTGCGGAGGTAGTCAATCTTCGTGTCATGTGTCGTCAGATAGTAGGTGCTGCGATCTTTACCATATTCGCCGTGCCCGCTGTAGAAGATGAACACGGTATCATTTGGAGCGACGCGATGGGCGAGGGCGTCGAGCGCATCCAGTATGCTTTTCCGGGTCGCGCCGTGCTCTTGAATAACTGTTATCTGATCTACCGGGTAGGCACAGGTCTTTGGGTCACTGAGTATTCTGGAGATCAGCCGCACATCTTCAGATGTCTCAGGGATGTCAAGCCCAGAGCTATATGCGTAATGGCCGATGCCGATCAACAAGGCGTGGCCCTGAGAAAAGCGATCCATCATGGTCTCCTCACGGGGCAGTAGCAAGTTGGATTGCAACGAACGCTGCGCCGCGAACATCATCGAATTATAGTGCGTATAAGTTACAATAATTGGGCGATCGGCGCTCTATCCTCATGTTTTTATCCCACACAATCATGTCAGGCGAGAGCGGAGGGCCTCAACTTCAGCCGCGTCTGTCTCCGAGTCTGGATGGCCAATTTTGCGCTCGAAATCTACACATGCTTGCATCAATTCGATAGCGCGGAGGAGATTGCCTTCTTGTTCATACGCTTGGCCAAGATTCCAACTGATAAGTGCAGCCCCATTATGGTCGCCGTTCTCGCGGGCAAGGTGGAGCGCTTGTTCATAGTATTCAATGGCCCGGCGAATATCTCCAGACACATAATGGGCCAGACCCAAGTTCCCTAAGATGGTCCCTTGGTTGCGCTTGTCATCCACTGCGCGCGAGATGGCAAAAGCCTGTTCGTAGAGTTCGATGGCACGCTGCACCTCACCGCTATTTTTGTAGGCGAGACCCAAGCTGCACAGTGCGATTCCCACCATGCGGTGATCACCAATCTGGTCAGCGATGGTGCGCACCTGTTCATGGCACTCAATCGCGAGTTGTAATTTGCCCAGAGCGGTGTATGCGTTACCCAGATTACTCAGATCGCGAACTTCGCTACGGCGATCACCTATCTCGCGATCTATCATAACGGCATGTTTATAGGAATCAATCGCACGATTCACTTCACCCAAGCTCAGATACGCACTGCCGAGATTCCCAAGCCCGCTGCTTTCTCCACGACGATCACTGAGCTTGTGAGCAATACTAATCACCTGGTCATACAGTTCAATGGCGCGCCGTATTTCACCTATGTTCTTGAACACAATCGCAAGGTTTGCCAGCACATTGCCTTGCCCACGCTGGTCACCGATCCCGCAGAGGATGACTAGAGACTGCTTGTACGATGCGATAGATTGAGAGATCATGTTCAACTCCGCGTAGATCAGGCCCAGATTGCTCAACACAAGTCCTTCTCCACGCTGATCGCCGATCTCGCGAAATATAACTAGCGCCTGTTCGTACAATTTTATGGCGCGCTGGGGATTATCCTGGGTGATCAATATATTGCTTACATTACACAGTGCGGCACCTTCACCTGCCCGGTTGCCCAGATCGCGGGCAGTCATCAACTCCTGTTCGTATAACTCACTAGCGCGGTGAATCTCCCCTATGAGAAAGTAGGCATTGCCTAGACTGCCTAAATGTCTCCCTTCAGCAGCACAGTCATTCAAGCAACGAGCTGCGCCGAGAGCCGCTTCTCGCCATTGGATCTGTTCGCGTGGATGGAGCCGCAGATCTAACAGATGGATCGTCTCATCAGCGTAGGCACTGCAGAACTGTGCTGCAACGGCATCAGTCTCTGCTTTCGCTGCCGCCCAAGCCTGCGCCACCTGAATGCTTCCCCACTCCAAATCAAACAGTGCTAGCCCTTCCTGGGTTGCCTCGTTACCTTGCTTGTAACGTTCTTTTGCGGTGTGAGCCATAGTTAGGTAGTGGGCAGCGTGACGGAACTGTGCTTCATATAGACTGGGCATGGGTGGTTCTCTATCGATACAATCGACTACTGCTTCTCAACGTTGAGCATGCGCTGCCGTACTTGCTCAACCTGAACGGCATCAGTCTCAGCATCTGGATGCTCAACTCGACGTTCGTAATCCACACAGGACTGCATCAACTGGAGAGCACCTCCCAGGTCGCCTTGCTCTACCAGGAGCAACCCGAGATTCCAGCTCTGGATCGCGGCGGCCTGAAGGTTACCGATCTCCTGCGCGATGATCAGCGCATCTTGATAATAGGCAGCGGCAGCCTGAAGATTGCCGAGGTCTTTGTAAGCGTTCCCCAGGTTGCCGAGCGCAGATCCCTCCCCGCGCCGGTCGCCGATCTCGCGTGCAATTTCCAGTTGCTGCTCATAGTATACAATGGCGCGGCCAGGGTTTCCCATCACCCTGGAAGCCAGGCCCAGGCTGCCAAGAGCCTTGCCTTCACCATCCCGATAGCCAATTTCACGCGTGATAACCAGCTGCTGTTCATAATACGTGATAGCCCGATCAAAATCCCCTAACCCATAGGACACCAATCCCACATTGCCAATCGCGATGCTCTCCGCCTGCCGATCACCAAGCTGGCGATTGATCCCCAGCTGCTGCTCATAGTACGTGAGCGCGCGATGGTACTCAGCCAGATCCGCATAGGCGTTTCCCAAGTTGCCGAGCGCAGTGGCCTCGCCTTGTCGCTCCCCGATCTCACGGGCAGTCACAAGGTATTGCTCATGATACTCTATGGCACGGCGAGGCTCACCGACGGAGTAGTACGCGTTTCCCAGATTACCCATCCAAGCCCCTTCGTGGCTGCGCAAACCAAGCCGGCGTGCTGCTGCTAACGCCGCC